>Ga0209056_10000442_pt1 | contig 45898 bp, 36 predicted proteins | sample GraSoiAngelo_114_FD_185876 | JGI IMG/M metagenome (GOLD analysis project Ga0209056, IMG submission 185876) | Grasslands soil microbial communities from the Angelo Coastal Reserve, California, USA - 14_0903_13_40cm (SPAdes) (version 2) | ecosystem: Environmental > Terrestrial > Soil > Grasslands...
CGCCGCTCCCCGGCGGGGCCCGACGGACCCGGACCCCCTGCCGATCGGCGACCGTCCCGAGACAACCGGGCCGCGCCTGGCGTATGATCGGTCCGCGCCGAGGCTCGAAGGGGGACCCGCCCGGGAGGATCGCCGCTGTGGAGCAGTCATTGCGCACCGTCGCAACCGGTCTGGCAGTGTTGACGGGCGCGGCCACGGTGGTCTTGGCTGCCCCCGACGTGAGCGGCTGGAAGACCTACCGCAACACCAAGATCGGGCTCGAGTTCCGATACCCGGCCGACTACCTCCTGAAGGAGCTGGCGACGCCCGACGGGCGGCCCATCGGGATACTCGTCAGGAACGCGCAGGGCGGCCCCACCGAATGGCTGTTCGACGTCTCGGTCGAGGAGTGGACCGAGGCGCAAGACAGGTTGCGGCCGGACAATACCGCCGCCGTGCTCCGCTTCGCCACCGACATGGCCAAGAGTCACTGCGGCGCCGACGGGCCGGACTCGTCCGTCACGTGTCCGGACGTCGTCAAGAGTCTGCGCTTCACGAATCCCTCCGGCCGGGCGGGCCTCGAGCTCCATCTCGCCGAGCTCGTCGACTCGCACGTCGAGGGCGAGACGCCCAAGACCGAGACGCGGACCAAGGGGCCGATCTACGCCGTCGACATCTCGACGGACACGGTCGTCCGCGTGCTGTTGTTCACGCCGACAGAGCGCGCGGCGAGTCGCGGGCGCCGGGAGACGCTGCGGGCGATCGTCGACTCTGTCCGGCTCGCGAAGGGCCCCTGACCGGGGCCGACCGCCCGGTGAGCACGGCCCCCTCCCGTTAGCCGCGGCGGGTGATGACGACGATCTGACCGCTGTCGCTAACGACCGCGGTCACGAGCCAGCTCACCGCACTGACCACCAGCGCGCCGCCGATCGCCGACCAGAAGCCGGCCACGTGGAAGCCCGCGACGACCGCCGCGACGAGCCACAGGCAGAGCCCGTTCAGGACCAGCAGGAATAGCCCAAGCGTCAGGAGGGTGATCGGCAGCGTCAGGACCAGGAGCACGGGCCGGACCACCGCGTTGACCAGCCCCAGGACGAGCCCGGCGCCAAGCGCGGCCAGGAACCCGTCGATCTGGACGCCGGGGACGATCGCCGCCGCGAGTACGATGGCGAGGGCATTGACGATGACCCGGAAGAGGAAACCCACGTTCAGGGCTCGGCGCCGGTGTAGATCGCCATGATTCGGCCGAGAAGCGCGAGCGCCTCCGGCCGCGGTCGCTGGAAGGAGTTGCGGCCGATGATGGAGCCGAAGCCGCCTCCATCGCGGATCGCCCGGACCTGGTCGAAGATGGTCGCGTCGTCCTCCCGGGCGCCGCCGGAGAAGATGACGATCCGCCGCCCGTCGAACGCGCTCTGCACGACGTGCCGGATCCGGTCGGCCAGCGCCGCCCGCGGGATACGCGTCGACTCGTAGACGCGCTTGGCCGCTTCCTGCTCGAGGTGCTCCGTCGGGAGCTTCACCTTGATGATGTGGGCGCCGAGCTGGGCCGAGATCTGGGCGGCGTAGGCCACCACGTCGAGCGCCGTCTCGCCGGCCTTGCTCAGGGCACTGCCGCGCGGGTAGGACCAGATCACGACCGCGAGCCCCGCCGCCTTCGCTTCGGCGCCGAGCGCGGCGATCTGCTCGTACATCCGGGTCCGCTCGGCCGAGCCCGGATAAATCGTGAAGCCGATTGCCGCACAGCCCAGGCGGAGGGCGTCACGCACGCCTGCCGTCACTGCGGACACGGGGTCCGGCTCCTCGAGAAGGAGGTCATGGTTGTTGAGCTTCAGGATCAGCGGGATCTCCCCCGCGAACTCGGCGGCGCCGGCCTCCAGGAAGCCCAGGGGGGCCGCATAGGCGCTGCAACCGGCCTCGATCGCCAGCTCGAAGTGGTAGAGCGGGTTATAGCCGGCCGGGTTCGGCGCGAAGCTCCGGGCCGGCCCGTGTTCGAACCCCTGGTCCACGGGCAGGATCACCATCCGGCCGGAGCCCCCGAGACGGCCCGCGCCCAGCAGGCGGGCGAGGTTCGCGCGAGTTCCGGGGTTGTCGCTGTCGTACCAGCTCAGGATCTCCTTTACCCGCTTGGTCATCGCGCTCCCTCCTGCTGGACGTACGCTTCGGCCGGCTCGACCTCGGCGACGCTGCCGATGTAGAGCGGCACCCGCTGGTGGATGGTCCGCGGAATGATGTCCAGAATGGGCGCGCGCCCACTCGAGGCGCGCCCGCCGCCCTGCTCGGCGAGGAGGGCCAGGGGGCTCGCCTCGTAGAGCAGCCGGAGCTTGCCGTCTGCCGCCTTCGCGTCGCCGGGATAGCAATAGACGCCGCCCTCGAGCAGAATCCGGTGGAGGTCGGCGGTCAGCGAGCCCGAGTACCGGAGCGAGTACGGGCGGCCGCGCCGGCCGTCGTCGGCGGTGAGGTCGTCGACGAACGCCCGCACCCCGGCCGTCCAGTAGGTGCGGCGGCCCGAGTTGACCGCGTACGTGCGCCCGCTGGGCGGCAAGCGCAGGTCCGGCCGCGCCAGCACGAAGCGCCGCGCGTCCGGGTCGAGGGCGAACTCGTGGAGTCCCCGGCCCCAGGTGACCATCAGCGACGGGCCCGGCCCGTACATTACGCAGCCCGACCCCCGTTGCGCCCGCCCAGCGGGGGGAAGCCCAGCGGGGACGGCCACGTGGACCGAGAAGATCGACCCGAGGCTGCCGTTGACGTCGGCGTTCGACGAGCCGTCGACGGGATCGATGTAGAGCGCGAACGGCCCCCCGCCGAGCGGGAGCGGCTCCGCCATCTCCTCCGAAACGAGGATCGCGGCCCGACCACTCGCGCGGACCGCGTCGACACAGATCCGGTTCGCCGCCTCGTCGAGCTTATGGACGGCCTCGCCCTGGACATTGGTGGCGCCGGTCATGCCCACCAGGTGGACGAGGGTGGCGCGGCGCACGAGCGCCTCGATCCGGTCCGCGGCCACCGCCACCGACGCGATGAGCTCGATAAGCTTGGCTCGACGCCGTCACGGCGCATGAACTCCCCGAGCTCGGCGCCTGGTCCCGACCCCATCGTATCCGGATGATAGCGCCGTGATGTCAAAACGCCAGGCCTTTGGCCACGCAGGCGGGACGGACCCGCAAAGTCTCGCTGAATGACGAGGGTGGCGCGACGGGATCGACCGCACCCTCGCGGCGCACCCGCGGCCAGGCTCGGTCGAGGGAGGTTCGAGTCGGTGACCGTCCGGCTCGTCGAAGACGAGGGATCCCTCAACGTCCGGAGGGGAGCGCCCTCGAGAGGGATTGCCGACGGGAGGGGCCGACGCTGCGCGGCCCGGTCGTCAGGCGGCCCCTACGGAGGCTGCCCCAGGGCCCCGGCGTCGCTCCCCTCGCGTGGCCCCGGCCCACTGACGATGGCGAACCCGAGGCTCCTGAGCTCTGGATCAACCCCGGGTCGCAGCCGGCGATCCGCGTGTCGCCGCTCTGGCTCGTGGCCCTTCGAGGCCCGTCGCCGTTCTCCAGACCGTCTGTCGAGGATTACGTGACCGGTGGCCTCGACCTCGAACCGTCGGCGGAAGTAGTCGTAGAGGTCGACCCGTTCCATCGACACGATCAGCAGGGCGGGCGGGGCGGAGCCCGTCGTCAGCGCCCGGTGCGCGCCCTCGGTCCGCCGGCCCGCGCGGGTCTTCGGATCAGGGGCGGCGAACTCGCCCAGCTGGGCTTCGGCCTGTTCCAGCCAGAAGGGCATGTCCATCCCGTGGAACATCGCGATCGCCGTGCGCAGGAGCTCGCCGGCTTCGGCGCGATTCCCGCGGCGCCGGTGTAAGCTGCCGAGGCCGAAGTGACAGTGAGCGACGAGGGGGCGCATCCCGAGCTCGCTCGCGAGCGCCAGCGCCTGGCGGTAGGACGCGATAGCGTGGTCCACCTCATCGAGGCGCCCCTGGCGCGCGACGTCACCGAGCAGCTTGAGGGTCCACGCTTCCCATCCTCGCTCCTGGTGAGCGCGCGACAAATCGAGCGCGCGCTGGGCCAGCTCGCCGGCATCCTCGGGTCGGCCGGCCCGCAGGTACGCCTCGCTCAGAAACCCGACCAGCAAGGAACGCCCCACCATGACGTTCAGCGAGATAGATGTCTGCACTGCCTGCTCGAGAAGGGGCACCGCGTCGCTGAGGCGTTCCGAGAACGCGTACACGGAGCCGAGGAGCCCCGCCATGTACGGAAACAGGATGCGGCTGCCCGTGGCCTGACAGAGCGTCAGGCCGTGCTCGAGCGGAGGGAGGGCCCTGCCGAAGTCCCCCTTGCGGAGGTAGAGACCGCCGATGCCGAAGTCAGCGAAGATCTGGCTGTAAGGATGATCGACCGCCGCGGCGATTCGGGCGGCGTCTTCGCCCCAGGCGATTCCTTCGGCGAACCGTCCGAGCTCCGCGAGGGACCACGCGAGCCAGGTCCGAGACAGCACCGAGGGCAATCCGGCCAGGTCGAATCGCTCACGCATCAGCTCGCCCTGCAGCAACTTCGTGTTCCGCCCGTGAAACTCCATCGATCGAGGGTAGTCGCCCAGGGAGAAATACGTGTCGCCGAGGCAATTGTTCGCCACGACTCGGACGCTCAGCTCACCGATAGCCTCGGCGAGATCGAGCGCTCGCTGCCCCGACCGGATCACCCGGTCATGGTCACCCGTCAGGATGTAGAGCTGGGTGAGATAGGCGGACACCTGTCCGAGCCGGCGCTGGCCGCCCAGGGTCTCCGAGAGTCTCTCGGCCTCGAGAAGGTAGTCGCGGAGCCGCCCGAACTCGCCGAGCGCCGTGAGCGGGCTGCGCAGATGGAACCGGAGATCGATGGCCTCCTCGACCCAGACCCCGCGTTCGGGCAGATGCCTCAGCGCGGCGAGCGCCTGTTCGAAGAACGCGACCGCTTCTCGGTTGGCGGAGCGGTCGACCGCCTTGGCACCGGCCTGCCGGAGACATTGGACCGCCTTCTCCCACACCTCGCCCCGGAAGGCGTGATGACCCAGGCGCTCGATGTGCTGGGTCAGCCGGTCGGGATAGAGGGCTTCGATCTCGTCGACGATCCGGGCATGGAGCGCGCGGCGCCGGTCGTCGGCGAGGCTCGCGTAGGCGACCTCGTGCGTCAGCGCGTGGTTGATCGTGTACACGATCTCCGGCAACGAGCTCGTCTCGTACAGAAACTCGGCGGCCTGCAGACGCGTGAGCCCGCGCCGCAGCACGTCCTCGGGAAGGTCGGCAACCGCCTGGAGGAGGACCAGCGGTACGTCCTTGCCGACGACCGCGGCGGCTTGCAGCAGGTCCTTCTCCGCCAGCGGCAGCCGGTCGATGCGTGCCGCCAGCACCGCCTGGACGGTCGCGGGGACCTGGATCGGATTCGGAGTTTCCGTCAACCGATAGGCCGCCCGCTCGCCGACTAACGCCTTCGTCTCGACGAGCGTCCGGATGCTCTCTTCGAGGAAGAAGGGATTCCCACCCGTCCGCGCGATGAGGGTGGTCTTGAGCGGCTCCAGCGCCGCGTCTGCCCCCAGCAGCGCACCCAGGAGCCGGGCCGCACTCTCGGGCGACAGCGTATGCAGGCGGACCTGGTCGTAGTAGCTCTTCCCGCCCCAGCCGTGCCGGTAGTCCGGCCGGTACGTGACGACAAGGAGCACGCGGGCCGACGGGAGGCTCTCGACCACGCTGTCGAGGAGCGCCTGGGTTTCGGTATCGATCCAGTGAAGGTCTTCGACAATCAGCAGGAGCGGCTGTGTCTGGCTCTCCCTCAGGACGAGGCGCTTGACCGCGTCGAGGGTACGCTGGCGGCGCTGGGAGGGATCGAGAAAGTGCCACTGCGGATCGTCGACGGGCGCGCCGAGGAGTGCGAACAGCGCCGGGAGGTACGGTTCTAGCAGCCGGTCTTCCCGGAGAACCTTGCGCGTAACCCGCTGGCGGATTCCTGACGGCCCTTCGGCGTCGTCGATCAAGAAGTAGCGTTTGATGAGATCGATGACTGGCAGCGACGGCGTCGCCATCCCGTACGAGACCGCGCCGCATCGGAGGATTCGCCAGTCCCGGACGCGGTCGGAACGCGTCAACTCGTAGACAAAACGGGATTTCCCCACCCCGGGCTCTCCGACCAGCGCCACCACCCGCCCCTGGCCCCGCTCGACTTCTTCGAGGCGCTCGCGGAGGACCTCGAACTCCCGTTCCCGCCCCACGAAGACGCTCAGTGCCCGGCCGCCGAGGCCGAATCCGGTGCGTTCGCGTCTGGTCAGGCGATAGCTGTGCCCGAGGTCACCCTCGCCGCGGCTGACCCGCACGAGCTCGAACCGCGGCTCGAGGAACGGGGCGGCGGCCTCGCTGACCACGATGCCCTCGGGTTCGGGGAGGTTCGCCAGTGCCGCGAGCGTCGTGAGCGCCCGCTCCTTGTCCCCGAGGTCGATCCGAAGGGCGCCATGGACCTGGCCCACCATCGACTGCCCGGCGTCCACCGCGATCTTGACCGTGGGAGCCGTCGGGTCGGTGCCCCGGGCCCGCTCCGCTGCCTTCTCGATCGCCATCGCGGCCAGGGCCGCGCAAGTCGGCGCGTTCTCGATCGGGTCCAGACCGAACGCCGCCACGATCGTCGTCGGACTCACTTCCTGGATCTGCCCCCCAAAACTCTGGATCTTTTCGGCGCTGACCGCCAAGGTCCGACCGACGAGGAGTAGCGACTCGGGTGATGAGCGCGTCTGAAGTTCGGCGCGCAGGAAGGCGAGGTACCGTCGCTCCCACCGCACGCTGGACCCCGGGGCCGTCTCCGGGGCACCTGGGGTCGAAACGACGGTGGGCGGCTCCGCCGGCCGCTCGGCACCGGGAGGCGTACCCGCCACCGATCCTTCCGGCCGCAGGCCCTGCTTCGTGATCCGGTAGCGCAGCCGACCGCGCGTGATGCCCAGACGGCGGGCCGCCTGCGTGATATTCCAGTTTGTTTCCCGCAGGGCCTCGAGCAACTGCTCCCGTTCGATCCTGGCCAGCCGATCGTCGAACAGGGCGGTCTCTTCGGCGGCGGCCGATTCCCCCCGAGCCGGGGGCGGGATCCTCGAGAGCCCCAGGATCGATGCGGTGATCGGCGACGCCTCTGCGAGGAGCGTCACGCGCTCCATGACGTTGCCGAGCTCCCTGACGTTGCCGGGCCAGCGGTATTCGACGAGCGCGGACCTAGCGTCGGCGGACAGCTCTTTTGGCGGGAGGTCGTAGTCCGCGCACCAGCGGGAGAGGAAATGCTCCGCGAGGAGCACGATGTCCTCGCCACGATCGCGCAAGGGGGGCAACGAGAGCGTGACCACGGCCAGCCGGTGGTAGAGATCCTCCCGGAAGCGCCGGCCCCGGACGGCGGTCGCCAGATCCTCGTTCGTGGCGGAGATCACCTGGACATCTGTCGGCTCGCTCAGCGTGCTCCCGAGCCGGCGCACCGCCCGCTCCTCGATGACCTTCAGAAGCTTGGATTGGAGGGTCTCGGGGAGAAGCCCGACTTCGTCCAAGAAGATCGTGCCGCCGTCCGCGGTCTGGAAGAGCCCCGCCTTGGCGCGCGTGGCGTCGGTGAACGCCCCCTTCTCGAAGCCGAACAGTTCCGCCTCAAGCAGGGTCCCCGGGATCGCGGCACAGTTGACTTCGACGAATGGGCCGGCGCGCCGGGGCCCCCCCTTGTGGATCAGGTTCGCGACGAGCCCCTTGCCAGTTCCCGTCTCGCCCTGCAGCAGAATTGGCGGGAGTCGACGCGAGCCCTGCGAGCGCGCAAGGAGCTGCCGGATCTTCTCGCAGAGTTCAAGGATTCCGCGGCTTTCCCCGAGCAGCTCGGCCAGGCGGCTCATCGCAGACCGTATCCTACGGCAGAGGGAGTTCGGCCCGCTAGTGGGAGTTGAGTGGCTGGGAGTGGCCGATGGCGATTCTTAGCCACCGCCGGCACCCGCCGGCGAATCTGTCGCCGCCAGCCCTTCCTCCTTCGGACTTTGACAGGAGAGCGGCGGCGCGTCGGGCGTCGGTCTTGACGAGGGCACGTAGCGCCGAACCCCTTGATCCTCCAACGCGCCCGACCCCCCGGGGGCGCCGACCCGGCCCAGCCCGCGCCTCGATCGTATCCCGGGCTCAGGACGGCCTTCGTTGCGCCCAACCGCTCTGGCATAACGATTGCTGCCGATGAGAGCCCAAGATGATTCGACCGTTCACGAATACCAGCAGAGAATTGGCGGTGGACGCCAGGCGCACAACGGCTGTCCGCGCCTGGGACGCGGAGCCGATTGCCGAACCCTCCCTAGAGCTCCTCCTGCTCCCGCCCCCGATGACGAACTCGGCATACCTGTTCGGCCGCAACGAGGGGCGGGGGGCAGCGCTGGATTCAGCGGCGCTCGGAGGCCTTGCGGCGGGCGGCGAGACCGTCGGCCCGTTCCCGCTCCGGCGGTCGCCGAACGCGGGCAGGCCGCGGGCGGTCTCGCGGGCCCTGAGGCCTTCCAGAGACGGGCGGGGGCGATGAGCAACGCCGCGCTGGCGTGGCTGATGGTCGTGGCGACGGCCGTCTCTCCGGCGGCGCCGCACGTCGTCGTCCAATCGGCGACCAGGCAAGTGGCCAGGCTCCTGCGCGACCCCGAGCTGTCCCGTCCCGCCAACGCCGAGAAGCGGCGCGCGGAGATCCACCGGGTGGCCGCGGCGCTCTTCGACTTCCCCGAGATGGCGCGGCGGGCGGTCGCCCAGCACTGGGGCGGCTATTCCGCGCGAGAGCGCGCGGAATTCGTCCGGCTCTTCACCGGAAGGCTCGAGCAGTCGTACGTGGGCAAGTTCCAGGCCTCCGTGGGCGGCCGGATCGTCTACGAAGGGGAATCGATCGACCAGGCCTCCGCGGCCGTCAGGACAAAGATCCTGACGGCGAGCCAGGGCGAGATCCCCGTGGAGTATCGCCTCTCGCGCGTGGGCGCACGGTGGGCCGTCTACGACGTGCTCATCGGCGGCGTCAGCCTCGTCTCGGCGTACCGCAGCGAGTTCAATCGGGTCATCGAGACCGAGTCGTTCGGGGGCCTGCTCCAGAGGCTGCGCCAGGCGGAGGCCCCCGCGGTCGCGACGCCGGGCGCGCTCGGCCGGACGCCCGCAGACGCCAGTCCGCCGACCCCGCCCCCTGACAACGAGATCAGGGATTTCCGGCTCGCCGAGGGCTCGGGACGCGAGATGCACGTGGCGGTCGAGTACTCCTATCGGGGCGACCACGGGTCGGACGACGTCTTCCTTCATGCGGGCGCGTTGCTGGGCGAGGAGCTGGCGAGCCGGGTACCCGGAACGAATTTCCCGGGCGAGCCGGTGAGCAGCGGAAGTGGCAGCGTCACCCTGACGATCACGAAGACACGTGTCGAGGACACCGGAGCATTTACGAGTCGTACCCTCCGCGCATGCTTGGTGAGCCTGCGCACGAGGAGCGTATTTCTCTGCCGAAACTTTCCGCTCGTCCACGAGTGGGACTGAGGGCTCCCATGGGCGACGCTTGGCTCAGCGTGACTGGAGCGCAGACCGTGGCGGGCACGTTTTCGGGGGCGTTCCCTTCGTCGCCCGGCCGGACGTCACCGAGGCTGACCCCGTGCGGGCACGAGAGTCCGTTGCCGACCTCCGCCGGCCCCGACCCACAGGGGGCCCGGGGCCGAGCCGGCGGGCGCACTCACGAACATTCCCGGGCTATCGGGTCCCGCGGTCAGGCTCCAGTCGGAGTCTCGGCGGGCGCGACCGGGGGCCGACGGTAATGGCGGGGCGCCCCGGCGGCTCCCGTGCTGCAGAGGGCCCGCGCCTGCTCAGGCTCGTCTCCCCTCCGCATCCCGGTCCCGATTCCGCCGCGCTCACGGATCGCGTGCTCGGCAAGCCGTACCTCGCGGTGTACGCCCCGCTCCTGGGACACAGCGCTCCGATGCGGGTGATCCGGGAGATGGTCGAACAGGTCGCCCCCATCAACACGACCATCCTCTTCCGGGGGGAAAGCGGGGTCGGCAAGGACCTCGTGGCGCGCGCCGTCCACGCGGCGTCCCCGCGGGCGGACGGGCCGTTTGTCAAGGTGAACTGCGCCGCCCTCCCCGCCGGGCTCCTGGAATCCGAGCTCTTCGGCCACGAAAAAGGATCGTTCACCGGGGCCTCCCGGCGAAAGCTGGGGATGTTCGAGCTGGCGAACGGAGGAACCATCTACCTGGACGAGATCGGCGAACTCCCCCTCGCCCTCCAGGCGAAACTCCTGCACGTCGTGCAGGACCTGAAGTTTTCGCGAATCGGCGGCGGCGAAACCATCATGGTCGACACCCGGATCATGGCCTCGACCAATCGAAACCTGGAGCTCGCCCTGAGCCGCGGTGAGTTCCGCGAGGACCTCTACTATCGCCTGAACGTCGTCGAGATCCACGTGCCGCCCCTCCGCGAACGGCGGGAGGAGATCTCAGTCCTCGCCGCCATATTCCTTGAGCGGTTCAACCGCGAGTATCGCCAGAGTCGGCAGTTTTTGCCGGAAACGCTCGCCCTGATCGCGACCTGTCCGTGGCCCGGCAACGTGCGCGAACTCGAGAACTTCGTCCATCGCTTCGTCGTGCTCGGCAACGCCCAGCGGAGTCATCAGGAGCTCGAGGCCGCTCTCCGAGCCGGCCGGCGCCCAGATCCCGCCGGCGCGCCATCGCCATCGCCGTGTCCGTCGACGCCCGACCTCACCCGCGGACTGCGCGCGATCGCGCGCGGCGCCGCCCGAGAGGCAGAGGGGAAGGCACTGAGGGAAGTCCTCGACCGCGTCCACTGGAACCGGGGCGAAGCCGCCCGGATCCTCAAGGTGAGCTACAAGACCCTGTTGAGCAAAATCGCCGAATGTCACCTCAACGGAAAATCCCCGGACGAAGCCGTCTGATGTTAGTCTCCGCCGAACGAAACGAGAGAGAACCTTGGCCCATACCGCAACTCCGGGTTCGGCGCAGATCGAATCGCACGACCGGGTACACGGGGGCCCGCTGCAGCGTGCCGGGGTCGGTCCCGCCCGCGCCGGCGTCTCGCCGTCAGACGGCGGCCAGACGCTGCGCCTAGCGCTGCTGCTGGCGCTCCCCGTCATCGGCGTCGAGCAGCTCGTTCACACGGACAGACCGACGCTCGCGGCCCTGCCCCTCTACCAGGCGCTGCACTGGCTCAGCGATAGCCTGCTCGCACTGCCCCTGGCCGCGGCCGCGGTCTGGGGCGGCCAGCGACTCGCGACCCGCCTTGGTCTCGGAGCATGGACCCCCGCGGCCATCGTGGGGCGAGCCTGCCTCATCGCCCTCCTCTTCGCCCTCGTGCTGGTGCCGGGCACAGCCCTTCACGACGCGGCGGATCGCCTGACGCACGTCCATGTTCTCTTCTCGACGCACTCCCACGTCCCGCTGCCCTCCCGGGCCGCGACCGGTGGCGCCACCGCGTTGGCTCGCTTCGTCACCCACGCTCTGAGCGATGGATTCGTGGGCCAGGTCCCCGGGCTCCCCCTCATGGTCTTGATCCTGGCGTGGGAAGGGCGGAAGGCGCGCCCACGCGGCGGAGCCGCGCCAGAGACGAAGGAGACGTAACGTGTCCACTCGGCGAACGCTCTTGCGGCTGGGAGCGGCGGTAGGTGCGGGAGCTCTCATGCGGTGGTAGCTCGACCCCACGAGCGGGCTCCTCTTCAACGCCTCGCGGGTCTTCGCCTCCGTTCAGACGCCGCAGACGCGGCTGCCAGGCAGTGGGGTCCGCCAGTTCGTGGAGGCGCTTCCCGCCTTCGTCGGCCGACGCGTCGACGACTCGTTCATCGAGGTCGGCATGGTCGCGTTTCAGCAACGGACGCTGCCCGACCGCGAGGACAACGAGATGATGCGCCCCTCTCTCCCGACGGCCTGATCAGCGTCTGGTACACCCTCCGACGCACGAGGGGCCTGGGACCGGGACGCTGGGGAATTGGTGCCGGGAGAGGTGCCCAGCTTCCCGACCTCGCTGTCCCGGTTTAGAGGGGAATGCGACCGAATTCCGGATGGCAGGGCCGAACCATCAGGACACTTGAGCGGGCTCAGGGATTCCCCTCATTGACAGGCATTGTCCGGTACGCGAATTTGTGGAGCGGTGGCACCACGAATCGAAACGAAAAGGACAGAGGGAGGGAGAGCATGAGCTGATTTCGCCCGCGCCGCCGGGGCCACCGCCGTCGTCAAGTTTCTTCATGGCAACGAAACTCGTGTTGCGCCGCCTCATCGTCGGTGACCCGGGGGTCCGCTACCGCCGGGGAGGCCGACGGCGTCACAACGAGAGTCGGCCCCACCCCCCAGCCTGAAAGGAGGCCACGATGCGACACGCCAGACGGACGCGCCTGCTCACTCCCCTGCTTATCCTGCCCCTGCTGGCCGCCCCGGCCGTTGCCAGCGCCGAGGATATCGAGCACAGCGAGCACATCCAGGCCGAGCTGATCGGCTACCAAGAGGTCCCCTCCGTCAACACCGTCGCGAGCGGCGAGTTCCGCGCCACCATCAGCGGCGATCGCCAGTCCATCGACTACGAGCTGACGTTCAGCGGTCTTCAGGCGCCGGTGACCCAGTCACACATCCACGTCGCCCAGCTTAGCGTCAACGGCAGCATCGTCATCTGGCTTTGCCAGACGACGTCGGCGCCCGCTCCGGCCTCAGTTTCGGCGCTGACCCCGATGTGCCCGCAGTCCGGCACCATCACCGGGATCATCACCGCGGCGAACGTCATCGCCGGTAGCATGGCGTCCCAGCAGCTGGCCGCCGGTCATCTCGCCGATGTGGTCGCCGCTATCCGGGCCGGCGTCGCCTACGCGAACGTGCACACGACGGTGTCGGCGGGCGGGGAGATTCGCGGTCAGATCCGCGCCTCTGACCACTAGTTCCGCGAGCCCGTGCACGGCTCCGCCCCCGACATCGCGGGCAAGGGATCGCGAATCCCATCGCGCAGACCTGGACGGTGGCGATGCGGCTCGGGCGATCGGCTCACGCTGACGCGGCGCGCGCTGCACAAGTCGTCCGTGGCGGGGCGGAGCCGACGCCTCCGGGTGCCGAACCGTCCGCCGACTCGGTCGCCGTGCGCGACTTCGCGCGCTAGGCCATCGCCGGATCGCCGCATCGGGCGGTTTTCGGTGGTAGCATCGTATCCTGATGCTATCGTCCTGCTTTACTCGCGCGCGAGCCGGCAAGCATAATGGCCGACGTCGATGACGCCCCGCTGGTCGGTTCACCCGGACACGACGCCGCCCGCGCCGGTCGTCGCGCTCGCCGAGCAGATCGAGCGCGACGGCGGGCGGGCCCTCGCCCTCTACCAAGACCCCGTGGGCGAGCACTGGCAGATCTTCTGCCTCCTCCCGATGCCGATCGTGGACGCGACGCCGTACCAGCGCGACCTGTCTCCCACGCACGTCAAGCGCCTCACGGAGGTCGTCAAGAAAGTCGACCGCTTCGTCGACCCGATCGTCGCGATGTCGCCCAAGTCCGGCGTCTATTGGACGCCGAACGGCAACCACCGGCGCGTGGTCCTCCAGAAGCTCAAAGCCGACCTCGTGCCGGCGATCCTCGTGCCCGAGCCCGAGGTGGCGTTTCTCATCCTCGCCCTCAACACCGAGAAGGCCCACAACCTCAAGGAGAAGTCGCTCGAAGTGATCCGGATGTACCGGGGACTCGCCGAGGAGTCACCGAGCGCCGCCGAGGAGGAGTTCGCCTTCCAGTTCGAGGCGCCTCACTTCATCACGCTTGGCCTCCTCTACGAGGGCAACAAGCGGTTCGCCGGCGGGGCCTTCGCGCCGATCCTGCGGAGGGTCGACAAGTTCCTCCGGGGCGGCCTCGCCAAGGCTCTCGAGGAGCGTCGGGAGCGCGCCGATCTCGTTCGCGCGGCAGACGAGGCGCTCGCCCTCGTCGTCGCGAAGCTCAAAAAGCGTGGGATCGGCCACCCGTACGTCAAGAACTACGTCCTCGCGCGCACGACGCCGCTCACCCGCGCGCGCAAGACGCTGCCCCCGTTCGAGCAGACGTTCAAGAAGCTCCGGGACAATCTCGAGGCGTTCGACGTGGCCAAGGTCCGATACGACGACATCCAGCGCACCGCCGTCATGGCGGGGCCCCCGTCGGCCGAGTGACCCGGCCATGCCGAGACCAGCCCGGCTCAGCGACGCGGACGCCGCCGAGCGACTCAAGTCGCTTCCGGGCTGGACGATCGCCGGCGGCAAGCTCCACCGTGTCTTCCAGTTCCGCGACTTCACCGAAGCGTTCGGCTTCATGGCGCGGGTCGCGCTCCTCGCCGAGAAGCTCGACCACCATCCGGACTGGCAGAACGTCTACAACCGGGTGACGATCGACCTCGTCACCCACGACGCGGGCGGCCTCACCGTCCTCGACTTCGAGCTCGCGGCGAAGGCGTCCGCCGCCGCCGGCTCCTGATGCGCGGCGGTCGACGGGTGTCGCAGCTCCTGGTCCCCGACGCCTCGGCCCGGCGCCACGCGCCGGGCCGGCCGCTCCCCCCGCCACGATCGCGGCGCGCCGGCCGGGTCAGAAGCTAGGTCGCGCGGCATGGAGTTCGCCGGGAAGGTCGCGGTCGTGACGGGCGGCACCGGCGCGCTCGGGCAGGCGATCACGCGGCGCCTGCTCGCCGGCGGCTCCGTCGTGGCCGTGCCGTTCGTCGTGCCCGCCGAGGCCGAGGCGCTGCGGGCATCGCTCCCCGCGGCCGGGCGCGCCCAGCTCCACGCGATACCCGCCGACGTCGCGGACCCCGCCGCGATCGACGGCCTCATCGGCGGGGTGCTCGCGCGCCACCGTCGCGTCGACATCCTCGTGTGCGCCGTCGGCGGCTTCGCCGCGGGCGACCTCGTCTCGACGCCGCCGGAGCTGTGGAACCGCATGCTGACCCTCAACCTCACCACGACGTACCTGGCCTGCCGCGGGGCGCTGCCCGCGATGCTCCGCGCTCGGTCGGGACGGGTGATCACGATCGCGTCGCGCTCGGTGGTGCCGCCGACGGCCGGCTTCCTCGCCTATACCGTCGCGAAGGCGGGCGTCATCGCGCTCACCCAGGCGCTCGCGCGCGAGGTCGCGCCGCACGGCGTCACCGTCAACGCCGTGTTGCCGAGCACGATGGACACGCCCGCCAATCGCGCCGCCATGCCCGACGCCGACCGCTCCGGGTGGGTCTCCGTCGACTCGGTCGCCACGGTCGTGACCCTTCTCGCCGGCGACGGCGCGCGCGACGTGACGGGCGCGCTCATTCCCGTGTAGCCCACACCGTTTCCGCACCATGCCTGCCGAGTCCGCTCCGAGCGCCGGCCCCGCCGGCGCGCCCCCGCGCGGGAAGCCCGAACGAGGGGCGAAGCCCTCCGCCCTGCCCTCCGCCCTGCCCACCGCCGAGGCGCGGCGGCTCGAGGAATCGCGCCTGCGCACGGCGCACTGGAAACGCTGGGGCCCCTACCTGAGCGAACGCCAGTGGGGAACGGTGCGCGAGGACTACTCGGAGGACGGCGCGGCCTGGGAGTCCTTCCCCCACGACCACGCGCGTTCGCGCGCCTACCGATGGGGCGAGGACGGGCTCGCCGGCATCTCGGACAACCACCAGCGGCTCTGCTTCGCGCTGGCGCTCTGGAACGGCCGGGACCCGATCCTCAAGGAACGCCTCTTCGGCCTCGGCGGCACAGAGGGCAACCACGGCGAGGACGTCAAGGAGTACTACTTCTACCTTGACTCCACCCCGACGCATTCGTACATGAAGTGGCTCTACAAGTACCCCCAGCGGGCCTACCCGTACGAGGGCCTGGTCGTTGAAAACCGCCGTCGGGGCCGCGCCGCCCCCGAGTTCGAGCTGCTCGACACCGGCGTGTTCGAGGAGGACCGGTACTTCGACGTCCAGGTCGAGTACGCGAAGGCCGCGCCCGACGATATCCTCGTGCGCCTGACGGTCTGGAACCGCGGTCCGGAGCCGGCCGAGCTGCACCTGCTGCCGACGCTCTGGTTCCGGAACACGTGGTCGTGGGAGATCGGGCCCGAGCGCCCCCGGCTCACCGTGGGGCCGGCGGCCGAGGGCGCGCTCTGCGTCGAGGCGGACCACCCAACGCTCGGGCGTCGCCGCCTCCTCTGCGCGGGTGCTCCCGAGCTCCTCTTCACCGAGAACGACTCCAACGCCCGGCGCCTCTGGGGCGTCGGCGCCCCGACTCCGTTCGCGAAGGACGGGATCAACGAGTTCGTCGTCCACGGCGCCGTGGACGCGGTCAACCCCGCGCGGACGGGGACGAAGGTCGCCGCCCGGTACCGTGTCGTGATCCCTGCCGGCGGCCTGCGGGAGGTCCGCCTGCGGCTGACCGACGCCCCGCCCGGGTCCGGGCCGCTCGGAGCCGAGTTTGAGGCGGTCTTCGACGCCCGCCGGCGCGAGGCCGACGAGTTCTACGCCGCGGTCGTCCCCGACAAGCTCTCCACGGACGGCAGGCAGGTCATGCGGCAGGCGCTGGCGGGGATGCTCTGGTCCAAGCAGTGGTACCACTACGACGTTCAGCGCTGGCTCGACGGCGACCCCGCCGGCCCGCCGCCGCCCGCCGCGCGCCTGACCGGGCGCAACCACCGCTGGCGCCACCTCTACAACGAGGACGTGATCTCGATGCCCGACAAGTGGGAGTACCCGTGGTACGCGGCGTGGGACCTCGCCTTCCACTGCGTGGCGCTGGCCCTGGTCGACCCCGACTTCGCCAAGGATCAGCTCGCGCTCTTCCTCCGTGAGTGGTACATGCACCCGAGCGGCCTGCTCCCCGCCTACGAGTGGGCCCTCGGCGACGTGAATCCGCCCGTGCACGCCTGGGCCGTCTGGCGAGTCTACAAGATCGAGAAGCGCGTCCGCGGGCGCGCGGACCGCTCCTTCCTCGAGCGCGTCTTCCACAAGCTCCTGCTGAACTTCACCTGGTGGGTGAACCGCGAGGACCCCGAGGGACAGAACATCTTCCAGGGCGGTTTTCTCGGCCTCGACAACATCGGCGTCTTCGACCGCTCCGCGCCGCTCCCCACCGGAGGCCACATCGAACAGTCCGACGGCACCTCCTGGATGGGCATGTACTGCCTCAACATGCTGGCGATCGCGCTCGAGCTCGCCCGGGACAACCCCGCCTACGAGGACGTCGCCTCCAAGTTCTTCGAGCACTTCGTCTACATCGCGCGCGCCCTGAACGAACTCTCCGGGATCGAGCTGTGGGACGAGGAGGACGGCTTCTACTACGACGTGCTCCACCTGCCCGGCGGCGCGACCCACCGCCTCAAGGTGCGCTCGATTGTCGGGCTGATCCCGCTGCTCGCGGTCGAGACCCTCGAGCCGCAGATCATCGAGCGGCTGCCCAACTTCAAGCGGCGCATGACCTGGTTCATCGACCACCGCCCCGAGTTCCGCCCCCACCTCGACGCCACCCGCCGCTCGGCCGACGGCGAGCGGCACCTCCTCTCCCTCGTGCCCCGCCAGCGGCTCCGGCGCGTGCTGGCGCGGATGCTCGACGAAGATGAGTTCCTCTCCTCCTGCGGCGTCCGTGCGCTCTCCGCGTACCACCGGGATCACCCGTACCTGTTCGTCGGCGACGGGATCACGGAACGGGTCGCCTACGAGCCCGGCGAGTCCACGACCGGGCTCTTCGGCGGCAACTCGAACTGGCGAGGCCCGGTCTGGATGCCCCTCAACTTCCTTCTCATCGAGGCGCTCCAGCGGCTCGACTGGTACTACGGCTACACGTTCCAGGTCGAGTTCCCCACCCGGTCGGACAGACTCGCGTCGCTCGGGGAGGTCGCGCAGGAACTCTCGCGCCGGCTCGTCCGGATCTTCCTGCGGCGCCCGGGCGGGCAGCGACCGGTCCACGGCGGCATCGAGAAATGGCGCACGGACCCCCACTGGCGGGACCTCGTGCTCTTCTACGAGTACTTCCACGGTGACACCGGCGCCGGCATCGGCGCGAGCCACCAGACGGGCTGGACCGGCCTTGTCGCCAAGCTCCTCCAGCAGAGCGGCGAGTAACCGGGCGCGCCCGCGGCGGGGACGGTCCGCCGGATCCGCCGGACCGGCCGCTTGACAGCCCAACGGGGCCCTCCTAGAGTGGAGCCGCTTTTGCCACCGCGGCCAGCTCGGAGGTGGTTCGGGTGCGTCGTCCGCTCCTGACGGGCATCGTGGCGTTGTCGACGGCGCTCGCGGTCGTCCCGACCGGCGGCGGGACGATGGAGCCGCCGATAAAGATCGGCGTCATCGAGCCGCTCTCCGGTCCCGTCGCCGCCTCCGGCAACTACGTTCGCATGGGAGCGGAGATCGCGCGGGACTGGATCAACGCGCGCGGCGGCGTGAACGGCCGGCCGCTTCGACTCCTGATCGAAGATGACAAGTCCGACCCCAGGGAAGCCGCCGGCGCCGCCGAGAAGCTGATCGTCCGCGACGGCGTGCCCGTCCTCATGGGCGCCTGGGGCAGCTCGATGACGCTCGCCGCCATGCCGAAGCTCGAGGAGTACGGCGTCCCCATGGTCGTCGAGACCTCGAGCGCGGCGGCGATCACGAAGCGCGGCAACCCCTGGGTCTTCCGGATCAGCCCGACCAGCGAGATGGAAGCGCTCGGCTTGGAGAAGTATCTCGACGCGCTCGGCGTCAGGCAGGCGGATCTCATGGCCGTCAACACCGACTGGGGCCGGGGCGCGGTCGTCGCGTTCAGCGACATGCTGAGGCGCCGGGGACTCGGAATCGGCGCCGTGGAGTACATGGATCAGGCGGCGACCGACATGAGCGCCCAGCTCACGAAGATCAAGAGCGCGGGGGGGGACACGCTCCTTTTGACGACGGGGGTCGAGCAGATCACGCTGGTCCTGCGGCAGGCCCAGGAGCAGCGCGTCGCGCTACGGGTCATCACCACCGGCGGCAGCTCGTCGCCGAGCCAGCTCGTGAAGCAGGCCGGTGCGGCGGCGGACGGCTCGTACCACATCGTGTTCTTCATGCCCTGGTTCCCGCAGGCGATGCCCGCCCCGAAGCTGGCTCAGGCCTTCGTCGCCGAGTGGACGAAGCGGGGCAACCCGTTCGAGGGGCTCACCGAAGGGTTCCGCGGCCACGACGGGATCCTGACGATCGCGGAGGCGATCCGGGTCGCCGGGAGCCCCGAGCCGAAGGCCATCCGGGACTCGCTCTGGCGGGTCGACGTGATGGGTCTCAACGGCCCCATCCGGTTCGAGAAGGACGGCCCCCCGGGCCGGGAGAGCGGACAGAGCCGGCCGAGCATCTTCGTCGTGCAGATCCGTGACGGGAAGGCGGCGCTCCCGGCGTTCGTCCAGAAGTAGGTGGCGGTCCTTCTCCAGCATCTGCTGAACGGGCTCGTCCTCGGCGGCACCTACGCGCTGCTCGGCATCGGCCTCACGCTCATCTTCGGCCTCATGAACGTGGTGAACTTCGCCCACGGCGAGTTCTACACGCTCGGCGCCTACCTGACCTTCGCCGGCGCCAGCATCCTCCGCGTCGACTTCTTCCTCGCCGTCGCCGCGGCGATCCTCGGCGGCGGCCTCGCCGGTGCGGCCTGCGAGCGGGTGCTCCTCCGACCGCTCGCCGGCGAATCGATCGACACGACCATGCTCGCGACCATCGGCCTCTGGATCGTGCTGCAGAACGGAGAGCTGCTCGCCTGGGGCGGCGTCGCCCGGAGCATCGTCCATCCGTTTCCGACGCCGCCGATCGTGCTCGGCCCGGTCTCGCTGGCGCCGCTCCGGCTTGTCGCGCTGGGCGCGGCGCTCGTCCTGATCCTGGGCGCGCACCTCCTGATCCACCGGACCTCGCTCGGCGTGGCCATGCGCGCGACCTTCCAGGACCGCGAGACGGCCGCCCTCATGGGGATCGAGATCGGCCGGATCCGCACGCTGACGTTCGCCGTCGGGTCGGGGCTGGCGGCCGCCGCCGGTGCCCTGCTCGGCCCGATCTTCCTCTGCTACCCGGCGATGGGCGACCTCGCCGCGCTGAAGGCCTTCGCGGTCGTGATCCTCGGCGGCCTCGGCAGCTTCGCGGGGGCGACCCTCGGCGGCCTGCTCCTGGGCGTCGCCGAGGAGCTCGGCGCCGGCTATGTCTCCTCCGGCTACCGCGACGCCGTCGGCTTCGTCATCATCATCCTCGTGCTCCTCTTCCGCCCCGCCGGCCTCTTCACCCGCGTCGGGCGCGTCGGGTAGAGTCGCCGATGGCCGGGACGCCCCGTCGGTCCCTGCACGCCGCCCTGGCCCTCGCCCTGCTCGCCGTCCCCCTCTGGCTGCCGAGCCCGTATCACCTGCACGTCCTCATCATGGCCGGGATCTTCGCGATCCTCGCGCTCAGCCTGAACCTCCTCCTCGGCTACGCGGGCCTGCTCTCGCTCGGTCACGCCGCGTTCTTCGGAATCGGTGCCTACGCATCGGCGCTGCTCGCGCTCCGCCTCGCCTGGCCCTTCGCCGCCGGTTTTGTCGCCGCGGTCGCGGTCGCCGGAGGGAGCGGGTACCTAACCGGCCGGCTCGCCATTCGGCTGCGCGGCGCGTACTTCGTCCTCGTCACGCTCTCCTTCGCCGGCGTCGTCTCGCTCGTGAGCGTGAACTGGATGGACCTCACCAACGGCCCCCTCGGCCTGCCTGGCGTGCCCGCGGCGGAGCTCCTCGGATTCGCGTTTACCACCAAGCGCTCCGCGTACTACCTCGTCCTCGTGGTGGCGGCGGGGGCGTACCTGCTCTGCGCCCGCCTCGTCCGCTCGCGCATCGGCCGGGCGCTGGTCGCGCTCCGCGAGAACGAGGCCCTCGCCGCCTCGGTGGGGGTGGACGGCACGCGCTACCTCGTGCTGGCGACGGCGCTGAGCGCGGCCCTGGCGGGGGCAGCGGGCAGCCTCTACGCCCACTACACGCGCTTCGTGAGCCCCGAGGTCTTCCTGTTCAGCTACACGCTCACGATGGTCGTCATGGTCGTCGCGGGCGGCAAGGGCACGCTCGCGGGACCGGTCATCGGCGCGGTCGTCTTCACCGTGCTGCCCGAGGTGCTCCGCGAGCTCGTGGCCTGGCGGTGGCAGATGCTGCTCTACGGGGCGTTCCTGCTGCTCACGGTCTCCCTCCTGCCGCAGGGCGTCGTCCCGATGCTCGCCGCGTGGCGGGCGCGGCGGTGAGCCTCGTCGTCCGGGACCTCGCCGTCTCCTTCGGCGGCGTGGCGGCGCTGGCGGGCGTCACGTTCCGGGTCGAGCCCGGCACGATCACGAGCCTGATCGGGCCCAACGGGGCCGGGAAGACGACGGCGTTCGACGCGATCACCGGCTACGTCCGTCCGCTCCGCGGCCAGATCGGCTACGGCGACGCGGCGCTCAGTGGGCTCCGTCCCTGCGAGATCGCCGCCCGCGGAATCGTCCGCACGTTCCAGCGGACGAGCGTGTTCCCGCAGCTCACGGCCTTCGACAACGTGCTCACCGGCCTTCACCTCCGGGGCACGGCGACGCTCGCCGGCATCCTCGGCGGGAGTCGCCGGGTCCGGACCGAGGAGACGCGGCTCGCGCGCGACGCCGACGCGATCCTCACCTTCGTCGGCCTCGCCGGGCGCCGGCGGCGCCGTGCGGTCGAGCTGGCGGGAGGCGAGCAGCGGCTGCTGGAGCTCGCGGTCGCGCTGGCCGCGCGGCCGCGGCTCCTGCTCCTCGACGAGCCGGGAGCCGGCCTGACCGCCGCCGAGAAGCGTAGTGTCACCGCCTTGATCCGCACGATCCGGGACCAGGGCGTGACGGTCCTCCTCGTCGAGCACGACATGCGCCTCGTCATGGGCGTGTCGCACCACGTCATCGTGCTGAACGGGGGGCGCGTCATCGCCGAGGGTCCCCCGGCGGCGGTCCAGGCCAGCCCCGAGGTGATCCGCGCCTACCTGGGGAGCGCACGTGCTGACGCTTGAGGCCGTGAGCGCGGGCTACGGGCCCACGCCGGCCCTGCGGGAGCTGAGCCTCACCGTGAGCCGGGGCGAGCTCGTCTGCCTGCTCGGCGCGAACGGTGCCGGCAAGAGCACGGCGCTCAAGACGATCTCCGGCCTTGTCCGGCCGACCCGCGGTCGCGTCGTCTTCGACGGCGAGGAGATCGGGGGCCTCGGCCCGCCGGAGATCGTGCGCCGCGGCATTGCCCATTGTCCCGAGGGTCGGCGCGTCTTTCCGCACCTCACGGTCGAGGAAAACCTCAGGATCGGCGCCTGGGTCCGGCGGGACGCGACCGTCGGCGCCGACTTGGACCGGACCTTCGTGTACTTCCCGGTCCTCGCCGCGCGACGGCGGCAGCCCGCGGGCACGCTCTCCGGTGGCGAGCAGCAGATGCTCGCGATCGGGCGGGCGCTCATGTCGCGTCCGCGGCTCATCCTCTTCGACGAGCCGTCGCTCGGCCTCGCGCCGGCCGCCGTCGAGGCCACGTTCGGTGTGATCGGCGGCGTCCGGGCGCAGGGCACGACCGTGCTGATGGTGGAGCAGAACGCCTACGGCGCGCTCCGCATGGCGGACCGCGCCTACGTGCTGGAGACGGGGCGGGTCGCCCTGGCCGGCCCGGCACGCGACCTGCTCGACGACGCGCACGTCCGGCGCGCCTACCTCGGGGGCTGAGCGGGAGATGGGAGCGCGGTACGTCGGCGCCGCGGTCGCCCGCGTGGAGGACCCGCGCTACCTGCGCGGCGAGGCCCGCTACGTCGACGACATCAAGCTCCCCGGCCTGCTCCACGCCGCCTTCCTGCGCTCGCCCCACGCTCACGCCCGTATCTGCCGGGTCGACACCGCGCGCGGGGCCGCCATGCCCGGCGTCGTGCGGGTCTTCACCTTCGCCGACCTCGAGCCCTTCCTGAAGCCGCTCCCCGTCTTCGGCGCCCCCCCGCCCGGCCTCGCCGAGCGCGTCCGCTTCACGATCCGGCCGACGGTCCAGTACGCGCTGGGCCGGGGCGTCGCCCGCTACGCGGGCGAGATCGTCGCGATGGTCGTGGCCGACAGCCGCGCCCGCGCCGAGGACGCCGCCGACGCGCTCGAGGTCGAATGGGAGCCCCTGCCGGCCGTGGTCGAGATGGTGGCCGCGGCCCGCCCGGGATCGCCGCGCCTCTACCCGGGCTGGCCCGACAACGTGGCGGTCGGCTTCGCCCACGCGATCGGCGACGCCGACGCCGCGTTCGCCGCCGCCGACGTCGTGCTCGAGGAGCGCTTCCGGATCCAGCGGTACGCCGGGATGCCGATCGAGCCCCGCGGCGTGGTCGCCGCCTTCGACCGCCGCGACGGGACCCTCACGACGTGGAACAGCACCCAGGTCCCCCACTTCGTCCAGCAGGGGCTCACCGCGGCGCTCGGCCTGCCGCCCGGCCGAATCCGCGTGGTCGCCCCCGACGTGGGCGGGGGCTTCGGCACGAAGGCCGCGGGCTACCCGGAGGACGCGCTCATCCCGATCGCCGCCCTCGCGCTCGGCCGGCCCGTGAAGTGGAGCGAGGATCGACGCGAGCACATGATGGCCGCGGCCCACGCCCGGCACCAGGTGCACGAGATCGCCCTCGCCGCGCGCCGGGACGGGGTGATCCTCGCCGTCCGCGATCACATCTGGCTCGACCTCGGCGCCTACAGCGGCTGGGGGATCGTCCTGCCGTACAACACGGTCGCCCACCTCCTCGGGCCGTACCGCATCCGCGACCTGCAGGTGGAGGTCGCGGCGGTCGTGACCAACAAGACCCCCAGCGCCCCGTACCGCGGGGCGGGTCGGCCGGAGACCGTGTTCGCGATGGACCGGGCCGTCGACTGCCTCGCGCGGCGGATCGGCCTGGACCCGGCGGAGATCCGCCGGCGGAACTACCTGGGTGCGGACGAGCTTCCGTGGGACCTCGGGATGCCGTACCGCGACGGCAACCCGCTCGTCTACGACAGCGGCGACTTCCGTTCCGCGCTCGAGGCGGCGCTGGCCGCCGCGGACTACGCCGAGTTCAGAGGCGCGCAGAAACGCCTCCGCGAGCGGGGCATCTACCAAGGGATCGGGATCTCGGGCTACGTCGAAGGGACGGGGATCGGGCCCTTCGAGGGCGCCACCGTCAGGCTCGACCTCGCCGGGCGCGTCCGCGTCGCCACGGGCGCCGCCTCGGCGGGCCAGGGCCACGAGACCGCGTTCGCCCAGGTCGCCGCTGACGCGCTCGGCGTGCCGCTCGACTGGGTCACGGTCGTGGGCGGCGACACCGCCGCCCTGGCCTTCGGCGTGGGCACCTTTGCGAGCCGGAGCGCCGTGAACGCCGGAAGCTCGGTCCACGAGGCCGCGACGGCGGTGCGCGCGAAGCTCGTCCGCGCCGCGGCGCGCTTCCTCGAGGCCGCGCCCGAGGACATCACGATCGAGGACGGCCGCGTGTCGGTCCGGGGCGCGCCCGGCTCGGCCGTCGCCCTCGCCAGCGTCATCCAGGCAGCGCTCCCGACCTTCGCCCGGGCCGGCGTGGCGGCCCCGGACTTCGAGGCGGCCGCCTACCACCACGTCCCCACCGTCACGTGGGCGAGCGCGGTCCATGTCGCCCGCCTCCAGGTGGACCCCGAGACGGGCGTGGTCACGCTCCTCAGGTACGTGGTCGCCCACGACTGCGGCAAGGTCATCAACCCGCTGATCGTAGACGGCCAGGTGCACGGCGGGGTGGCCCAGGGGATCGGCGGCGCCCTCTACGAGGAGCTCGTCTACGACGAGCACGGCCAGCTTCTCACCGGGAGCCTCATGGATTACCTCGTCCCCACGGCGATGGAGGTCCCGCCGATCCAGACGGTGCACCTCGAGTACCCCTCGCCGCGAAACCCGCTCGGGGTGAAGGGGCTCGGCGAGGGCGGCGCGATCTCGCCGCCCGCCGCCATCGCCAACGCGATCGAGGACGCGCTCGAACCCTGGGGCGTCCGCGTCACGGAGACCCCCGTGAGCCCGGCCCGCCTGCTCGCGCTGATCGGCTCGCGGCGGACCGCGTGAAGCCGGCGCCGTTCGCGTACCATGCCCCGCGCGCGCTCGACGAAACCCTCGGGCTCCTCGCGCGCCATGGCGACGAGGCGAAGATCCTCGCCGGCGGTCAGAGCTTGGTCCCGCTGCTCAACTTCCGTCTGGCGCGCCCGGCGGTCGTCGTGGACATCAATCGGATGTCCGGACTCGACGAGATCCGCGAAGAAGACGGCCAGATCGCGGTCGGCGCGCTCGTCCGCCAGCACCGGCTCGAGGTGTGGGCGCGGCAGCAGTTCCCGCTCCTCGCCGACGCGCTTCGCTACGTCGGCCACCTGGCGATCCGCACCCGCGGCACGGTCGCTGGAAGCCTCGCCCACGCCGATCCCGCCGCCGAGCTCCCCGCGCTGCTCGTCTGCCTCGAGGGCAGCGTCGTTGTCCGGTCGCCGGCGGGCCACCGCGAAGTCCGGGCTCGCGAGCTCTTCGTCTCGCATCTCACCACGTCGCTCCGGCCTGACGAGCTGATCACCGAGGTGAGGCTGCCGCGCCTGCAAACCGGCGCGGGCTGGGGGTTCCTCGAGGTGGCGCGTCGCCACGGCGACTTCGCGCTCGTCGGCGCGGCGGCGGTCGTCTCCCTCGCGAGCGGCCGGATCGCAGCGCCCCGCGTGGCGCTCTTCGGCTGCGGCGCGACCCCCGTCCGGGCCACCCGGGCCGAGGCGATCCTGGCCGGGCAGCTGCCGACGCCGGAGGCGGTCGCGGCGGCCGCCCGCGATGCCGCGGGTGCGCTGGCGCCCGAGAGCGACCTGCACGCGACGGCCGAGTACCGGCGGCGCGTGGCGCAGACGCTGATCGGTCGTGCCCTCGGCTTGGCCATCGGACGGGCGCGGGGAGACGGCCCGTGACCCGCGTGATCCGCGTTCGCGTCAACGACCAAGAGCACGAGCGACCAGTCGAGGTGCGGCGCACGCTCGCGGACTTCCTGCGCGAGGACCTCGACCTCACGGGCACCCACCTGGGCTGCGAGCACGGCGTGTGCGGCGCCTGCACGGTGCTGCTCGAGGGCGAGCCCGTCCGCGCCTGCCTGCTGCTGGCCGTCCAGGTGGACGGCGCGCGCGTGACGACGGTCGAGGGGCTCGCCGCCGGCGGCCGCCTGCACCCGCTCCAGGAGGCCTTCCGGGCCCACCACGCGCTTCAGTGCGGCTACTGCACGCCCGGCATCCTCCTCACGGCGGCGGCGTTCCTGGCCGAGCACCCCCGCCCCGCCCCGGAGCAGATCCGCGAGATGCTCGCCGGCACCCTCTGCCGCTGCACCGGCTACCAGTTCATCGTCGACGCCGTCGCGGCGGCGGCGCGGGCGATGTCGCCGTGACGAGCCCGGTGCGTGACCTCGGCGAGCTGATCGCGAACCGGGGGCGACGTCGGAATCCTGCTCGCCGGCGGCGGCGGGAACTTCGGCCTCCCGGTGCCCGAGGAGACCGTGCGGAAGGCCGCGGCCGCCCTGGCGTGCCGGCACACGCTCCTCCTGCCGCTCCCTCCCGGTCGGCGTCGTGGGCGCGGTTCCGGGCGACACCCTCGGCTCCGGGGCCGGCCGGTCCTACGGGCGGGCGGCGCTCGAGCGCTCCGGCCACAGGGTCGCGGCGACGCCGGAGCGGCTCGGGTCGGTGGGTGTCTCGCGGTCCCCCCGCTCAAGAGTCTGCGTCTCGCCTCTCGCTGCAGAAATCACGCTCTCATGCTGGCTTGCCGTGCTCGAAAGCAGGGCCACGGCTCAGGCGTAGGTGTGTCATACTCCCCGTGTCTGGTTCGGTTGTTGGTTCGCTCGTGAACCCCCTCCCCATCAGACCGTGCCTCTGGTGCTCGCTTCCGCTGTTCCAGAGCGTGTTCGTTCATCGCGGGAGACGAATTCGGAGGTGCGCGATGGCGCACAAACTGTTTATCGGAGGCCTGCCCTTTTCGACGTCGAGCGATCGTCTTCGCGAAGTGTTTGCACAAGCGGGCGGGGTTGAATCGGCGACGGTCGTGATGGAGCAAGACACCGGTCGCTCGCGCGGGTTCGGCTTCGTCGAGATGACGACGGCCGAGGAGGCGGAGGCGGCGGTCAAGAAGTTTAATGGCCAGGAAATGGATGGCCGGACGCTAAAGGTCGAACTCGCCAAGTCCTCGGGTTCGGGCGGTGGCGGATACCGGAGCGGCGGCCGCCAGGGTCGCTACTAAGCAGGTCTGGCCGGGCTGGGGGCGGGGGCGGCATCGCGCCGCCCCGCCTCAGCCGGTCTCAACGTGACCGATAGGCGCGCACGCGGAGAGGACCGGGCAGAGACATGCGGGAGCGAGATCGACGACGCGGTCCTTGACCTCTCCGAACACTCGCGACTCGCACTCCGCCCACGCCTCACAGTAAGCCCTCCCGCCAACGTTCCCGCGCCGCCGCCGGGACCTCCTCCGCCTCCTCCTCCGGGGGCCTCGCGGTAGTACTCCGGGCGTGAGTGAGTGCTGAACGGGATCCCGCTCGCGGGCGCCCACGGGGCCGCGGCGATCCTCTTCTCAGCGCGGGACACGCCGAGCCTCCAAGAGTTGACCAGGACGGGGAGCATGCCCACACGGACCCGGCGGGCACCAGCCCATGACCGCGTTTTCCGGGACTTGCCCGAGCTTGCCGCGTTACGGCTCCCGAGTCGTCGGCGTCCCCGGGACGATCTCCCACAGGAGCTCGAACGGGTCCGTCGGGCGCGTGCCGAAGACCTCGTGGGTCCTCCTCAGAGCCCCAAGTCGCCGAGGAGACGCCCGAGGACGCCCTCGGCGCGAAAGAAGTCTCGAGCGATCTCGCGCGCCGCCATGCTATGGGCCCGATAGTCCGCCTGAATGGCCTCCGCGGCGACAACGATCTCCTCCATCGTCGTGAACGCGAACAATCCCTTGCCCGTCGGCAGGACGTCCCCGAGCCCGGTTTCTTGGGTGATCACCGGGCGGCCAGCCGCGAGGTAGCAGGCGCTTCGCTCGCTGAACCATCCGCTCCGGAGGCGGACGTTGAGGTCCTTGGCGACGGTGAATTCGCCGCGTGAAGCGACAATGTAGTCGCGGTAGGACCACGGATCGAGCGTGAATGCGTGCGCGTCGGCGAGGCGCCAGCCGTGAGCCTGCAGAAGTCGACGAGTTTCCGGCTCGAGGTCGGCGAGGCCGAGCGCAATCTCCAGTGCCGCCCCGGTCCTTCGCGGCGCCTCGACGAACTTGAGGAACTCGTGGTGCTTGCTCCAGTGGTAGGTCTCGCCCCCGAATAGGGCCTCGTGGCCGGGCTGCTTCCAGTTGCACACCGTGGTGAACACCGGTCGAGCCGATGCCGCCCCATCCCACAGGTCGACCAGCACCGGCTGACGCATCCGCGCACGAAGCCGCGGTAGCGGTGGCACTGGACACCGTGCGGTCCCGATGTTCTCGCCGTAGGTCACCACGTCGTCGTGCTCAGCGATCAGACTCGTGATCTGCTCGTTACCATTCGCGAACTCGATTTCGTGTACGACGGGGTCGGTCCCGAGGTAGACGAGGCGACCTCTCTTGAGCCCCTCCTCCGCGAGGCGCGTCGCCCCAGCGACGTTGAACACCGCGTCCGCCGTCGCGAGAAGCTCGACGGCGCGATCCCGCACCGGGCCGAGCCACCCCTTGTCCCCGTACGTGCGACGGTAGGCCCAGCGGTTCGGGATCCCAAAGGTCTCGGCGACGCGGGCGAGGTACGCGACCGCATGGTCGGAGTCGTTCACGCGGGCCCGCCGTCTCGGGTCGTAGGGCCAGGCCGACGTGGTTTCGAGGTAGTAGACATCGTGGCCAAGGCGCAGCAGCCCGACGACGATCTGCATGTGCATCCACGCCATCCCCGCCCAGGGCATCGAGGCGAGCGTGCCGACCACGACCAGACGTCGGCGGTTCACCTCAATCCGCCCGTGGAGACGCCAACACCGGATCGAGGAACCGCGTCGAGACCCCGGCCGACTCGGAGGACTCGGGCGCGATGGCGTCCGCGGGCGCCGCGGGCGCAGGGCCCCGGCGCCGATCTCCGTCGGTGCGCCACGACCCCTCGAGATCATAGCGGCTGGGCTCAGGTCGGGCACCTCCTCGCGCACGGCCGAGCGCCCAATTCAGAGAAACCCATCGGTGACCACCACCCTCAGGGTCATACCGGGTGCCCGCCACGACGCACACGGTCGCGCTCATCCAGCCAACCTCGGCCGGGGCAGAGGCTCCCCGGCCACCCGGCCGAGGCTCTCTCCCGACGGTGGGCGCTGGGCCCCTTGGTCCTCCCAGAGCCGTGCGTAGGCGCCGCCGGCAGTGAGCAACGCCGCGTGGGTTCCGCTCTCGGCTATCCGGCCGTCGACCAGGACGACGATACGGTCGGCGCGCTGGACGGTGGCGAGGCGGTGAGCGATCAGGAGCGTCGTGCGCCCCCCGGCCAGACGGTCGAGTGACTCGAAGATCTGCCGCTCGGTGGTCGCGTCCAGGTTGGAGGTTGGCTCGTCCAGGATGAGAATCGGGGCCTTCTTCAAGAAGGCGCGCGCGATCGCCACGCGCTGCCGCTCGCCGCCCGAGAGACGGACGCCGCGCTCACCCACCGCCGTGTCGTAGCCGCCTGGCAGACTCATCACGAACTCGTGCAGATCGGCCGCGCGGCTGGCGGCCACGACCTCGGCGGGGTTCGCGTCGGGCCGCCCGTACGCGATGTTCTCGGCGAGCGTCCCCGAGAAGATGATGGGTTCCTGGAGCACGAGCGCGATTTGCTGGCGGAGCCAGGTCAGATCCATCGTCTCGACGTCATGGCCGTCGAGCAGGATGCGCCCGCCACGCGCACCATAGAACCGCAGAAGCAGGCTCACCAGCGTGGTCTTGCCGACTCCCGAACGTCCCACGACCGCCACGCGCTCCCCGGGCGCGACGTCGAGGGTGACGCCGCGCAAGACCGGCTGGCCGTCCCCGTAGGTTGTCCACACATCCTGGTACGACACGCTCCCCTCGACCCGCTTGAGACGGATCCCACCGGGGCGGACGTATTCGTCTTCCTGGTCGAAGATCTGGACGACCCTCTCGATACTGGCGGCCGAGCGCTGGATGACCGTCGCCGAGGCGGCGACCTGGGTAATGGGGCCATACAGCGAGTGGAGGTATGCGATGAACACGAGCAGCTCACCGACGGTGAGGCGCCCGCCGCCGAGCACCGCGCGCGCGCCGAGGTAGACGGCGACGGCGACACCGACGCCGGCGAGGGCTTCGGTCACCAGCGCACCGAGCGCGCTCAGCGTCATCACCCGCACGTACGCCTCCTGGCTCGAGCGCGCGTGGCGCTCGAACCGGCGCAGTTCGACCTCCTCCATCGCGAAGGACTTGACGGCGCGGATGCCGCCCAACACCTCGCTCGCGGTGACATAGAGCCCACTCTCCGCGGTGGCCAGCCCCCGCGCGTGGCGCCGCACCGCCTCGGAGAACCACATCGTCCACAGCACGAGCAGCGGTACAAGGGCGACCGCGGCCGCCCCCAGGCGGGCGTCCAGCGCGAAGACGGTGCCGGCGATCGCGATGGCGGTGAGGAATTGAACCGCGAGGGGTACGAAGCCATAGGTGACGACGTCCTGGAGCCCCACCGTGTCGACGGTGATTCGATGAATCAGGTCACCGACACTGCTTCGATCGTAGAAGCGCAGCGACAGTCGCTGAAGCTTCACGTAGAGGTCGCAGCGCAACCGCCGCACCATGCGCTGGCCGAGCAGCTGCGAGAAGTACTGCTCGCAGAGGGCCAGCACGTGGCCTAGGAGCAGGGTGCCGATCATGAGCCCCGTCGCCACGGCGAGCAGCGCCGGGCGATCCAGACCTCGGAACGACCACGAGATCCACCAGGGTGCGGGGCGACCGCCGAGCACCGAGTCGACGATCACCTGCATCGGCCACGGCCGGGCGAGCGTGAGGAGCGTGGTCCCGAGCATTGCCACGGCGGTCAGACCGAGAAGGTACAGCTCTGCTCCGAGGTACGGGGCGAACCGGGCGTAGAGCCGAAGGGGCGCTCGGCATTGCTCGATCTTCGCCAACACGGCGCGGCTCAGGTCTCGCCGGGCCGACGGCCGGGGCTTCTGATGGGCGTGGCGGCTGCCCCTCGCCCTCCGGATCACCGCCATCCCCCCGCTCGGTAGTCTCCCGTGTCCTGATAGCGGCCAAGGGCCCAATCCATCAACGCGCGGTACTTCCTTGGATGGACGACGGAGAGCGCCCGCGAGTTCGCACCCCCGTGCTCGGCGCGGAGGCGCGGATACTGGTCGAGACGGTCGCTCGCCACGAAGACGAGCGTATTCTGGGCGTACCAGTACTCGACGTTCTCGTCGTCCCAGACCTCCCGGCGCACACAGTCCAGGGCCACATAATCCCGGGTGCCGAACAGCCCGGCCCAATAGTCGGGCCATTGCTCGTTGACGTGGTGCGTGCCCCCTTGGCCGGGGATTGCGGCCGAAAACATGACGACGGGGGCCATCCGGGTCAATGACTCCACGAACCCCTCCGCGCACTCCGGCGGCAGGTGCTCGGCGACCTCGAGCGAGATCGCCAGGTCAAACCGACGGTCGAGCCGCAGCGGCTGCGTCAAGTCCGCGACCCTGAAGCGGTCGGCCGGGATCTGCAGCAGCCCAGGGTCGAGGTCTTTGCCATCGAGCCCGGCGATGTCCAGGACCCCACACTCCTGGAACACCGCCAGCCATGCGCCGACTCCGCACCCCACGTCAACGACCGACTCCGGGTGGACGAGCTCAAGGATGAGCGGGACCACGACCCTCGCCGATCGGCGCGCCCCCTCGGCGTTCGCGACGTAGAAGTCCCTGCCGTACGGCTCGTCGGGCCCCATGTCCTGCATCATCCTGGGATCGGGACGCCGGCGCGGGTCGGGCGCCCGGCCACTGACCCGATCGTCTGCACCGGATCCAGAGTCGGACGGGGAGCTACTGTCCGTCCAGGGCCGCGAACGAGGTCAGCACGATTCCCATCGCACCCACCGTGTCTCGCACGGCGGGATCGCATAGGACGGCCACCTCCTGCGCCCTCTCCTCACGGTACATCGTGTCGAGATCGTCCACATAGCCGGGGTGGCAGCCGATCTCGGAGACGCCGGCGGGCAGCTCGGTCAGGAGCCGGACGAGCCCGCTCCGGGTAATGGCTTCCGGCAACGGCGCGCCATCCGCCGTCTGCCCGTAGAAGTCGCCGACGTAGTGGACGCGATCGTTACAGCGTCGCAGCGGCACCCCGAGGTCATGCGCGACCGCGAGCAGCACGGAGCGGACGGGTTCACGGAGGTGGGCGTGCTGATGAGAGTCGATGTGGGACGGCTCGCGCCCCACGAGCGTGCGGAAGTCGGCCAGCTGCCGCGCCAGTTCCGCCTCCACCGCCACGCGATCCCCCGGGCGGACGACCTTGTACACCGGCCGCCAGGCTCCAGCCCGGCAGGCCCACTCCCCGAGGTCGAAGTGCAAGCCAAGGCCCAAGTCCGTGTGGCCGCGGGCGTAGGTCCCCGCCTCGACGGCTGCCGGCCACCGCACCATCAGGCTCGTGCTGGTCACGATTCCCCGCTGGTGTGCCTCGATGACGCCACGGTTGATCCCGTGGCTCTGCCCGAAGTCGTCGGCGTTGACGATCACGCGGCGGCTACCGACCATGGTCCCAGCCAACCCAGACCATCGTCAGCCCCGTCCGGCGAGTGCGCAGTGGATCGGCGGGGAGGCCAGCGGCGTCCTCGAGGGACCGCCGCGCGTCGAAGAATGCCGCGGTCGAGCGGGCGCACTCGACGAAGCTGCGCGCGACGAGGAGGAGCCCGGCCCCGCCGATGAGCGCCGACGCGGCAGAGGCACGATCGAGCGCGGCGGTCCCGGCGAGCGCCGCCAGGAGGAAAACGAGGACGAGGGCGCCGCGGGAGGGCCGGGGCCAGACGCGGAACCGGCGGAGCTGCCTTCCCGCCCCATGCTCCTCGGCCACCATCCGAAGCCGCGCGGTTCCGAGTGCGCCGCCCCGGACCTCGAGGTCCCACCGATCGAAGTCGCCTCCGCGCAGGACGGCGAACCCGGCGGAGCGAAGCGTCCGTTCCAGTGTTCGGAGCGTCTCGCTGGGCGCCTGCCACGTTTCGCTCCAGACCCTTGACGGTCGCGGGCGTGGGAAGGCGAAGACATGCCCACCGCGGAGGCGCCACGGCGTGAGTCCGAGCTGCATACGTCCCGTCAGGCGCGCGAGCGGTTGCAGGAGATGCAGGAGGGCGATGAGCCCCCGCGATCTGACGCGCGCGACCCAGGGGCGCCGCGTATCGCGCAGTGGAGCGCGAATTGCGCAGATCACGGCGTTGACGAGCGGGGCCGTCAGCCCGGCGGCGAGCGGAAGCCCGAACCGGAGGAGCGGCGACCAGAGAAACCCGAGGGCGGCCAGGCCGCCGAGCGCGACGATGAGAAGGTACCACTCCGGCATCTGGGGGAGGGACGTGAGACGGCCGGGCGTCGGCTGATACACGGACTGAAAGGGCGCGCTCCCCCAGGTACCGTGGTAGACGCGCCCGCGCGACCCGCTGAGCGCTTGCGTCAGCCCGCCATAGAGCCGTCCGCCCCAGGCGACGTGGCCCAGTGCGTTGTATTTCTCGGGCCACTTCCGCTCGAGCAGCGCCTCGGCCCTCCCGTAACCGACCTGCTGCTTCCAATACGCGCGGACCGAGTTGCGCCGGTGATGCCAGACCATCGCAGCGGCGTGGAAGCCGAGCGTCCAGCCTCGCTCCTGTACCCGCCAGCACACGTCCACGTCGTCCCCGGCCGCCCGGAACCGTGCGTCGAAGCCGCCGATCGCCTCCAGCTGCGCCCGTCTGAAGGCCATGTTGCACCCGGGCAGGTGCTCGGCCTGCTGGTCGGAGAGGAGGATGTGCGTGGGACCGCCCGGCGCATGCGCGACGCACTCGGCGATCCACCCATCGCCGGGCGGCGGAAGGTTCGGGCCTCCGGCGCCGGCGTGGGCGGTACCGACGAAGCTGGCGGCGAGATACGTGAGCCAGTGGGGATCGGGCCACGCGTCGTCGTCGATGTACGCCACGATCTCGCCGGTGGCCGCGGCGAGACCCGTGTTGCGCGCGCTCGAGAGGCCGCGGTTGGGCGTCCGCACGACCTGGAAGGGGTACTCGTGCGCGATGCTCGCCGTCATGTCGGTGGAGCCGTCGTCGACGACGATTACCTCGAAGTCCGGATACTCGAGCCTGCGGAGGCCGTCGAGGCACGCGCGGATCGTGCGGGAGCCGTTGTAGCTGCAGACGACTACTGAGATCGAGGGCCCGCGCGAACCCTGCGGAAATGGCAGCTCGGCCAAGGCATTGCGCACCGACGCGAGCGCGGGCTTCGGCCGCCGCCGGCGGTCGGTGAGGCCGAAATCCCAGTCCTCCACGTCGTCGCCGCCGCGGTGCCACTCGTCCGTCCAAGCGAAGACAAACGCACCCGCGCAACCGCCCGCGAATGCGGTGCGCACCTGCCAGTCCAGGGCCCGCGCCTGCCCCAGCTCGCCATGACGGCGGCTGTCGAGCCCGATCTCGGCGAGGATCAGCGGCCGATCGCCCGCGAGGTTGTGGAGTCGCGCGAGGTAGGCCTCGAGGCGCTCTTGGGCCTCGAGGTAGACATTGAAGCAGGCCAGGTCGACAAACCCGAGCTGGAGATACTCCGTCGACGGATAGTTCACGTACGTGATAAGGCCGCCAGGGTCTTCGCACCGGGCCGCCCGGGCGAGGCGTTCGAGGAATCGCTCGATCGCGTGCGGTCCGTGCCACCGCACGATCGGAGCCGGGATCTCGTTGCCGAGTGCGTAGCAGAGCACGGCCGGGTGGCCGGCGCACAGGGCGACTCCTGCCCGGACCCGCGTCTCAATCGAGCGGGCCCGCCGGCTGTCCTCGAGGAAGGCCACATGCTGCTCCCAGGGGAGCCCCACCATGACCCGGAGGCCGTGGCGGTGGGCGGCATCCAGGAGCCAGCGGGGCGGCACCGTGTATGTACGGATCGCGTTGAAGCCGTTCGCCGAGATCTCCGCCAGATCGCGCTCGACGTGATCCTGTGCGTACTCGCTCCCGCTCGGGTCGGAACGGAACGTGCCGTAGGTGACTCCGCGGACCCAGAGCTTGCGGTCGCCGACAAAGATGAAGCGACCGCCGACGCTCGGTCGGAGCGTCGCCGCGCCGCGGTCGGCGAACGGCACCTCACTCGTCGCGGGACAATCGGTCTTGGACAGCAACGGTCAACCCCACTGGGCCGATAGCCGGTCGTGAATACGATGCGCGACCGCTCTGACCTGGCTCTGCCAGTTTCGCTTTTGACTCCGTCGCACGGATCGTCGAGGCCCCTCGACAGTTCTCGATGCGAGACTCGTAGATGCAAGATTCGTACAGAACAGGATTCTTGTTGTGCTAAGTGACAGGAGACGCTGATTTATCGAGAAGATGCGGCCGATTTCTCACGCGGCGTCAAGACACCGCGATCGACGACAACGATCAAATTGTTTACACCGCAGCGGGGTCATTCGGTCAGATCCTCAAAAGTGACGCTTGGGCCGCACGCGACGACCACACGCCCACGGATCCGCCCGCTCGACGGGTCTGCTGGCACCGAGGACGTCCACCTCCCCTCTTTCCACCCGGTCTAGGGTGCGCGGAGCACAACATCCAGCCGACCGTCTAGGTTCAAGGGAGGGCCACTGCTCGTCACCGATGGACTGAAGGAATCCCTGGTGTGCACGCGCAGCCTGAAATCGAACGTGCGCCCCTGGGGCGTCCCACGCTCGGTCCTACCGGGGGGGGCGACCGTCCCGGCGCGCCGGCGCGCCCCCGGCCGCGCCGCATCCGACCTGGCTCAGCGCGGGCGCGCCGCCGAGCCCCCGGTGGCGCCCGCGAAGATCTCGGGGAGCGTGCGCAACGCGTCGCCGATGCGGGGGCCGTACCAGCAGAAGAGCTTGCCGTCCATCAGGTGGATGCGCCCCCGAGCGACCGCGGGGATGTCCGTGTACGGTGCGAAATCCTGGATGTGGATCGCCCGGAACCGGAAGGGCTCGTCGGGCAGCACGATCACGTCCGGGCGCGCCGCCCTGACCTCCTCGAGCGAGATCGTGGGATAGCGCTCCGGACGGGCGCCGAACACGTTCCGCCCCCCGCACACGGCGAGCATGTCGTGGACGTACGTGTCGGCGTTAATGGTCATGTACGGCGCGCGCCAGATCGGGTAGAAGACGGGGACGGGCGGGGAGCCGGCGGTCCGGGCGTGGACCTCGGCGAGCAGCGCCTCGAGCTCGTCGGCGATCGCCGCGGCGCGGGAGCGGGTCGCCGTGAGCTCGCCGAGCTCCCGCACCATGCCGATGCCCTCCGCCACGGTACGGGGGTAGGTCACCCAGACGGGGATACCCCACTCCCGCAGCCGGTCGACGTGGGTCTTCAGGTTCTCCTCGACGTTGGCGATCACGAGGTCGGGGGCGAGCTCGCGGATCAGCTCGAGTTTGGGATTCTTCTCGCCGCCGACCTTGGTCTTCCGCGCGACGCCCGCTCGCGGCTCGACGCAGTAGACCGTGACTCCGACGATGGCCTCGTCGAGACCGAGCGCGAACAGGGTCTCGGTGACGCTCGGAATCAGCGACACGATCCGTTGCGGGGCACGGCCGAGCGCGAGCTCGCGACCGGTCGCGTCCTTCCCGATCACGACGGCGCCGCCGGCACCACGCTAGATCTTCGCCCCCAGGCGCTCGATCAGCTCGTGGACTTCGCGAAGCCGCGCGGCCAGCTCCGCGCTCCACCGCGTCCGCTCCGCGGGCGACGCCGCATCCTCCAGGTTGGTCACCGCCACGCCAAAGAGCTTCAGGATGCGTCGCGTCTCGTCGCTCGGCATCGCCTAGTCCCCCACCAGCTCCGGCGCGTCCCGCCAGCGCGGCTCGCCCTCGGGCCTGAAGTTCTTCGTGTTCACGAAGTGCAGGCCGTGGTGCAAGTTCATCTTGAACTTGCCTCCCCCGTACCGCCCACCGATCCAGCCCCCTGGGTCCGCCAGGAAGTCATCCATGTCGGCGGGGGCGAGCCGCACCAGCCACCGGAAGCGCACGGTCCCTTGCCACGGCTCCTGTACGCCGATGGTCGCGGTGAAGTCGGGCCACACGCGGACGAACTCGGCCAGGAGCTCCCTCGTCGTCGGGCGCGCGATTCCCCGGCCCTGCAAGGTCTTCGTGAGGTACGGCGCGATCAGCTCCCAGCACCACTGCGCGATCACTCGATCTCTTCCCTCATGAAGGCCGGGCGAGCCGAGTGTATCATGGCGCCGTGACGAACTTCGATGTGGCCCGCCTCTTCGACGAGATGGCGCGCCTGCTCGAGGTCCGCGGCGACAGCGGCTTCCGCGTGCGTGCGTACCAGCGTGCCGCCCAGAGCATCGAGGCGCTGGCGGAAGAGCTGACGGCCGTCGCCGCACGCGGCGACCTGCAGCAGATCCCCGGAGTGGGTAAGGACCTCGCGGCGCGCATCATCGAGTACCTGGAGACCGGCGCGATCGCGCAGCTCGAGACCCTCCGGCGTGAGGTCCCCCCCGGCTTTCTCTCCCTGCTCGAGGTCCGCGGCCTCGGGCCGAAGACGGCCAAGCTCCTGCTCGACCAGCTCGCCGTCGACTCGGTCGACCGCCTCGAGGCCGTGTGCAAGTCGGGCGAGATCCTGGCCGTCACCGGCATCCGCGACAAGACCCGCGACAACATCCTGAAGGGCATCGCGATCTGGCGGGCTGGCCGCGCCCGCACACCGCTCGCGCAGGCGCGCGCGATCGCGCGGGAGGTCGTCGCGGCGCTCACGGCGCAGGCACGGGTGGAGCGCCTCGAGATCGCGGGCTCGCTCCGACGGGCCCGCGAGACGGTGAAGGACATCGACCTCCTCGCGACCGCCACCGACCCCGCGCGCGTGATCGAGGCGTTCGTCTCGCTCCCGTCGGTGCTGGACGTCGTCGGCGCCGGCGGCACCAAGGCGGCGGTCCACCACCGCGCGGGGATCCAGATCGACCTCCGGGTCGTCGACCCCGACGCCCTGGGCGCCGCCCTCCAGTACTTCACCGGTTCCAAGGACCACAACGTCCGCCTCCGCGAGATGGCCTCCCGCCGCCGCCTCAAGATCAGCGAGTACGGCGTCTTCGACGAGACGACCGGCACCCGGATCGCCGGCGCCACCGAGCCCGACGTGTACGCGGCGGTGGGGCTCCCGTGGATCCCACCCGAGCTCCGCGAAAATGGCGGAGAGATCGAGGCCGCGCTCTCGGGCACCCTGCCGGGGCTGGTGACCGCCGACCGGATCCGCGGCGACCTGCACGCGCACACCGACTGGTCGGACGGCCACCATCCGATCGAGAAGCTCATCGAGGCGGCCGAGGCGCGCGGCTACGAGTACGTCATCGTCTCCGACCACTCGCCGTCCGCGACCGTGGCGCGCGGTCTGAGCGTCGACCGGCTGCGCGAGCAGATCCGGACGCTCCGGGCGCTCCAGCCGCGCTTCAAGATTCGAATCCTCGCGGGCAGCGAGTGCGACATTCTCGCCGACGGCGCCCTGGACTTCCCGGTCGAGGTCCTGCGCGAGCTGGACATCGTGCTGGCGGCCGTGCACTCGCGTTTCACGCAGGGCCGCGCGGAGATGACGGCGCGAATCGTCCGCGCGCTCGAGAACCCGTGCGTCCGGATTCTGGTCCACCCGACCGGCCGCCTCCTCGGCTCGCGCGAGCCGTACGACGTCGACCTCGAGGCGGTGTTCGCGGCCGCGCGGGCGCACGGGAAGGCGGTCGAGATTAACTGCTCGCCCGACCGGCTCGACCTGAAGGACTCGCACGCGCGGCGGGCGGCCGAGCTCGGTGTCCCGATCGCGATCAGCACCGACGCGCACTACCTGGCGGATCTCGACAACCTGGAGCTCGGCGTCGCGACCGCACGCCGGGCGTGGATCGGCCCCGCGCAGGTGCTGAACGTGCGTCCGGTCGACGAGCTCCTGGCCTGGGCCCGCGTCGGACGGCCGGCCTACCCCTCGTAGACCTTCCGGAGCTCGGCCGTCGCCCACCCGACCGCGTCGACGGCGGACATCCCCTGGACCGCCTTAGCGTACATGTCGACCAGGATGAACTTCGAGTACGCCTCCGCCGCTCGGGCGCTCGACGGGCCGGCGTAGCCGAACATGCGGGAGGCGCTGGCCGCGGTCCGGTAGGGCTTCATCGCCCCGTCGACGCGCTCCCACACCGGGTGCTCCTGCCAGAACCGGGTGGCGCCGACACTGTACCCTTCCTGGACCTCGAACCACCTCCCGAACTGCTCCTTGCCGTGCAGCCACCGGAGGAACTCCTGCGCCGCCTTCTGGTTCCTCGAGTACCGCATCAGCGCGTGGGAGGCCGGGATGTGGTAGCCCGGGGTCGCCACCGTCCCGTCCGGGATCGCGAAGTGGGAGATGTCCCGGACCATGGCCTGGCCCCGCTCGTCCCTGATCTTGTCCGGGTTACGCTTGGCGTAGATGTAGATCGAGGCGCCGTTCAGGGTCGCGCTGATCTCGCCCGCGTGGAAGGCCCGGTTGTTGTTGGTGTCGTCCCACGCGAGCGCGCCCTCGTCGCACGCCTCCCTCCAGAACGCCGTCATCCACCGGACCGACTCGAGCGCCCCCTGCGAGTTGAGCACGACCGTCCGGCCGCTCGGGTCGGTCTCGGCGCCGCCGAAGGCCCACAGGAGAGGATAGGCCCAGGCCGGCGCGTCGCCCAGCGTGTGGCCGAGGCTCTGGCCCACGGGTCGGCCCTGCGCCTTGAGGCGGGCGCCGAGCCGACGGTAGTCGTCGAGCGTCCGCGGCGGCTCGGGGGCCCCGGCCTCGGCGAACCACGACCTCCGGTAGGCGACGAGGAGGCCGACGACGTCGTACGGCAGCGCCAGCCACCGGCCGTTCTCCCGCGCCGCCGCCTCCGACACCGGGTAGTAGCCGCCCTGGTCGCTCGCCTTCCACTCGCAGAGCGCGGAGACGTCCGCGAGCGCGCGCTGGTAGAGGTGCGGCCAGTTGTGCGCCATGATGATGATGTCCGCACCAGTCCGGGCCTCGATGGCGGCCGTGATCCGCGCCTGGAGGTCGTTGAGGTTGATCGTCTCGAGCCGCACCTCCACCCCCGCCAGCCTGCGGTACTCGGCGAGCTGCCGGCGGAGCTCCACGTCCCCCTCCGGGATGAAGGAGATCGAGTGGAGCAGGTGGAGCCGCGTCTCGTGGGCGTGGGCGGGAGCGCGGCGTGCCGCCAGGATCCCGGCGAGCCCGGCCGCGGTCGCGAGCTTGAGCAGGGTGCGACGCTCGATGGACGGGGCTGAGACCATGACGTCCCTCCCGGCGCGCGGGGTTTACCCCGCGCGGTCTCCCGCGTGCTCCGCTCGCGTCGTCCGCGCGCCGCCCCGCCCTCCCCGCGGCGCGGGACGGCGCCCGCGCTACCCGCGCAGCCCGATCGGGACGTACTCGCGCTCGCCCGGGCCGACATAGAGCTGGCGTGGCCGGGCGATCTTCTGCTCGGGGTCGTCGATCATCTCCTGCCACTGCGCGAGCCAGCCCGCGGTCCGAGGGATCGCGAAGAGCACGGGGAACATCTCGACGGGGAAACCCATCGCCTGGTAGATCAGGCCGGAGTAGAAGTCGACGTTGGGATAGAGCTTGCGGGAGACGAAGTACTCGTCCTCGAGCGCGATCCGCTCGAGCTCCCGCGCGACGGGCAGGAGCGGATTCGGTCGGGTCACCTCGAAGGTCTCGTCGGCCATCCGCTTGATGATCGTGGCGCGCGGGTCGTAGTTCTTGTACACGCGGTGGCCGAACCCCATCAGCCGCGCCCGGCCCTCCTTCACCTGCCGGATGAAGTCCGGAACCCGGTCCTTGGTGCCGATGGCCTGGAGCATCCGGAGCACGGCCTCGTTGGCGCCGCCGTGGAGCGGCCCGAAGAGGGCGGCCACGCCGGCCGCCACCGCGCAGTACGGATCGACGCGGGACGACCCCACGCTCCGCACGGCGTTGGTCGAGCAGTTCTGCTCGTGGTCGGCGTGGAGGATGAAGAGGACCTCGAGCGCCCGCTCGAGCGTCGGGTGAGGCTCGTACTTCGCCTCCGTCGCCTTGAACAGCATGTTGAGGAAGTTGCCCGTGTACGAGAGATGGTTGTCGGGGTAGGCGAGCGGCATGCCGAGGCTGTGCCGGTACGTGAAGGCGGCCAGCGTCGGCATCTTCGCGATGAGCCGGATGATCTGGAGCCGTCGGGTCTCGGCGTCCACGCCGTTCTTGGCCTCGGGATAGAAGGTCGAGAGCGCGCCGACCAGGGACACGAGCATTCCCATCGGGTGCGCGTCGTAGTGGAACCCGTCCATCACCTTCTTGAGGTTCTCGTGCACCCAGGTGTGGTGGGTGACCTGATAGACCCAGTCGTCGAGTCGCTCGACCGTCGGCAGCTCGCCGTGGAGGAGCAGGTAGGCCGTCTCGAGAAAGGTCGAGCGCTCGGCGAGCGCCTCGATCGGGTAACCGCGGTAGCGAAGGATCCCGCGGTCGCCGTCGATGAACGTGATCGCGCTCCGGCAGGCGGCGGTGTTCATGAACGCGGGATCGTAGGACATCAGCCCGAAGTCGTCGGCCGAGACCTTGATCTTCCGCAAGTCCGTCGCCCGAACCGCCCCTAGCTCGATCGGGAGCTCGTACACCTTACCGGTGCGATTGTCGGTGACGGTCAAGCTGTTCGCGCTCATCCCTGGCTCCTCTCGGTGGCTCTCGGCACGGGCTCGCGCCGGCCTCAGGATACCCTCTCTGAGCGAAAACGGGCAAGCGCCGGTCGGCGCGTCCGGGGGGCGGGCGCATCCCTCACCGGCGTCGACCCGGGCGCGGTCGGCGGCTCGGGGAGCGCCCGCCTCCGCCGGGGCCGCCGGCCAGCCGCGGCTCGAGCGCGGCGATGGCGGCCGACATGTCGAGCCCGGCGCCGAGGACCGGAGCCAACGGGTCCGTTCTGGCCGCGAAGCGCTTCGGGACCGTCGCGATCGTGAAGCGCGCAGGATCGAGCCGGGCCGTCACCTCCTCCCACGCGAGCGGACAGGACACGGTGGCCCCCGGCCGCGGACGGGCCGAGAACGGGGCGGCGATGGTCTGCCCCCGGGCGTTCTGACCCCAGTCGACGTACACCTTGCCGTCGCGCGAGTGGAGGGGGCGGGCGACCGTCGCGATGTCCCCCGCCTCCTCGACGGCCAGCCTCGCCAGGAGGTGGGCGAAGCCGCGCGCCTGCGCGTAGGAGTAGCGGGCGCCCAAGGGCAGCAGGACGTGGAGCCCGGTCGCGCCCGACGTCTTGACGTAGTTCGGCAGCGACAGCTCGTCGAGGCGACGGTGGAGGAGCCGCGCGATCGCGACGACGTCGGCGAACGGAGCGCCCTTGGGGTCGAGGTCGAGCACGAGCCAGTCCGGCCGGTCGAGCGAACCCACCCGCGAGGCCCAGAGGTGGAGCGGGATCGCGCCCAGGTTGATCACGTAGCGGAGGGCGTCGGCGTCGTCCACGACGAAGTAATCGATGTCCCGCCCCCCGTCTTCGGAGTGGACCCGTACCGTGCGGATCCACGTGGGCGCGAAGGCGGGGGCGTCCTTCTGGTAAAAGGACTTGCCCGTGATCCCGTCGGGGTAGCGCGTCAGGACGAGCGGGCGCTCGCGCAGGTAGGGCAGGATCAGCGGCGCCACGCTGTCGTAGTACGCGATCAGGTCGCCCTTCGTGTACCCCTCCTCCGGCCAAAACACCTTGTCGAGGTTGGTCAGCCTGACCCGCGGGCCGGCGTCCCGCTCGGCGGGGGCCGGCGGGCCGGCGGGCGGCGCCGACGTCCCCGGGAGCCCGCGGGTGACGGTCTCCGGCGCCCTTTCGGTGCGGAGGCCGAGGAACGCCGGATGCCGGACCCCGCCATCCCGCGTCCACTCGCTGAAGCGGACCTCGGCGCAGAGCCGCGGCTCGACCCAGTGGTGCCCGCCGCCAGCGGGGGTGCCGACGTCGAAGGGCGAGGTCGGACGCTCGAGCGGCGCGAGCGCCCGGGCGACCGTCTCGAGCGTCGCGGCGTCGAAGCCCGTGCCGACCTTGCCGACATAGACGAGCCGGCCCCGGTCGTAGACGCCCAGGTGGAGGGCGCCGAAGTGCCCCCGCGAGCCCCGCGGCCGCGTGAAGCCGCCGATGACGAACTCCTGCCGGCGCTGGCACTTGATCTTGAGCCAGTCGCGCGTCCGGGCGCCCCGATAGCGGCTGTCCGCCCGCTTGGCCACGATCCCCTCGAGTCCTGCCCGGCAGGCGGCGTCGAAGAAGGCCTGGCCCCGCTCGGTCACGTGGTCGCCGTAGGCGACGACGCCGCGGCGGGGCAGGAAGAGGGCCAGGCACTCCTTGCGCGCGCGGAGCGGCAGCCCGCGGAGATCGTGGCCCTCGACGCCGAGGGCGTCGAAGAACACCGCCGAGACCGGTGTGAGGGGTGCCGCGCGCTCGACGTCGCGCGGGTGGGAGAGGCCCATGCGCGCCTGCAGGAGCTGGAAGCTCGGCCGGCCCTCGGCGTCGAGCGCGACGACCTCGCCGTCGAGGACGAAGTCGTCGATCGGGAGCGCGGCGAGCGCGCGGGCGATCTCGGGGTAGCGGGTCGTCGTGCGCTGGCCGCTCCGGCCGTAAAGCTCCACCGTCTTCTCCCGCCGGGCCGCGAGCAGGCGCACGCCGTCGTACTTGATCTCGTAGACCCAGCCCCCGCCCGCGGGCGGACGGTCGACCAGCGTGGCGAGCGCCACCGCCTGTCGGGCGGGCGTCACCGTCCCGCGGGGGGCGCGGGCCGCCCCGAGCCACGCGCGGACGCGGTCGCGCCTGGAACCGCCCTCGCCCAGCTCTTCCACGGTGAGCCCGGAGAGCACGGACTCCGGGTAGCGCTCGGTCAACTCGACCTCCGACACGACCGCGTCCGCCTTCTTGATGAGGAGCCAGTCGCGCTCGCCGCGCGCGGTGCGCACGAGCGCGTACCGGCCGCGCATCTTGAAGCCGGAGAACGCCAGATCGAGCTTGCCCCGCCGGACGGCCTCCAGCGGCTCGACACCGTCGACCAGCCGGTAGAGGCCGCGGTCCCAGACGATCGAGGGCCCCGCCCCGTAGTTCCCCTCCGGGATCACGCCCTCGTAGTCGCCGTACTCGAGCGGATGGTCCTCCACGTGCACGGCCAGCCGCTTGTCCCGCGGGTGCACCGGCGGCCCCTTCGGCACCGCCCACGAAGCGAGCACGCCCCCCATCTCGAGCCGGAGGTCGTAGTGGAGCCGGCGCGCCGCGTGCTTGTGGATCATGAAGAGCCGGCCCCCGCCGGCCCGCCCCGCGTCTCCGAAGGGCTCCGGCGTCCGGGCCGGATCGCGCTTGGCCCGATAGGCCGCGAGCCGGGACTCGACCGTCACTCCGTCCGTCCCCGCGCGCGCGCCGACTCCGCGCGACGGAACTCCTCTACCTTCGCCCGCAGCCGCTTGAGCAGCGCCGGGAACGAGGACGCCTGGATGATCTCGTTGAACTGGGAGCGGTAGTTGACCACGTAGCTGACGTTCTCCACCGAGATGTCGACGATCAGCCAGCGCCCGTCGTGCTGGAGCATCGAGTAGGCGACCCGGACCACGGTGCCGCGCGGCGTGACGACGTTCGTCTGGACCCGGGCGAAGTCGCCGTCCACGGACTCGTCGAGATAGACGACCTTCTCGCCGCCGTACCGGTCGAGCAGCGAGCTGTACGTCCGTTCGACGAGGTCGCGGAACAGCGTCGTGAACTCCTCGCGCTCGCCCGCGGTCCGCTCGCGCCAGTACCGGCCGAGGACCCGCCGGGCTATCTCGGGGAAGTCGAAGGCTTGTTCGGCGACCCGACTCAGCGCGAGCCGCCGCTCCCTGACCCTGGCGTCCCCCTTCAGCGCCGGGTCCTCCAGGATCTTGAGCGCCGCGTCGACGGCGCCCCTGAGCGCGGCCGTCGGCGAGTCCGCCGGGGCGGCGGTCGCCGAGAGCGCAAGAATCCCAATAGCGACGAGCAGAGAGCGCCGCATCCCCCTCCTCCGGCGCCCGGGCGAGATCCCCAGCCGAGGGGACCTCGTGCGGCCGCCCCTACCACCGGTCGATCCCGACGCGCCCGCGGGATCCTCGCGACCCGCCGCGGGCGGTGCTACCATACTGCATCATGCCGCCGCACGCGCTCGGATCGGGCACCATCTCCTTCGGCCTCGTGTCGATCCCGATCAAACTCTACACGTCCGCGTCCTCCCAGAGCGTCGCCTTCAACCTGCTGCACGCCAAGGACGGCTCCCGCGTCCGGCAGCAATACGTCTGTGCGCTCGACAACGAGGTCGTCGAGCGCGGCGACCTCGTGAAGGGCTTCGAGTTCGCCAAGGATCAGTACGTCCGGGTCACGGACGCCGAGCTCAAGGCGCTCGAGGGCGAGGCGTCGAAGATCATCGACATCGCCGAGTTCGTGCCGCTCGACCGGGTCGACCCGATCTACTTCGAGAAGACCTATTACCTCGGCCCCGACAAGGGGGGCGAGAAGGCGTACCGACTCCTGGCCGAGGCGATGGCGAAGAGCGACCGGGTGGCGCTGGCCAAGTTCGTCATGCGCGGCAAGGAGACGCTGGTGCTGATCCGGGCCGCCCAGGGCGGCCTCATGCTCCACACGATGTACTTCGCCGACGAGGTGCGCGACTTCGGCGAGATCGACAAGGGGGCGTCGGCCAAGGTCCGGGAGGGCGAGCTCGAGCTCGCGGTGAAGCTCCTCGGGGAGCTCGCGAACGAGGCCTTCGAGCCCGAGCGGTACACCGACGAGTATCGCCAGCGGGTGCTCGACCTCGTCCGGACCAAGGTCGAGGGTAAGGAGGTGGTTGCCGCCGCGCCGCGGGCCGAACGCGGCCACGTCATCGACCTCATGGAGGCGCTCAAGACGAGCCTCGCCGAGCGCGCGGCGTCGCCGAAGAAGCCCCCCGCCAAGATGGTGAGCAAGCGCCCCGAGCCCGCCCC
>Ga0209056_10000444_pt1 | contig 45873 bp, 44 predicted proteins | sample GraSoiAngelo_114_FD_185876 | JGI IMG/M metagenome (GOLD analysis project Ga0209056, IMG submission 185876) | Grasslands soil microbial communities from the Angelo Coastal Reserve, California, USA - 14_0903_13_40cm (SPAdes) (version 2) | ecosystem: Environmental > Terrestrial > Soil > Grasslands...
CAACGCGGCAGCGTCCACGTGCACGGGTACACGCGACGCGATGGATCGCATGTCGCACCCTACACACGATCGACCCCGCACAGCCGCAGCTACGCCACACCGGCACCAAGACCACGCCGCTACGCCGCTCCGCGAACACAGCGGGCGCCGAGCGTTCGACACTACCGCGCACCGTCGACACGCTCGCACCAAGGACGGATCCATCGAAGCCGCGAAGCGAGAGATGACTTCATGCGGCGCAGCGGGTATCCGCACGGTCGGCCCGGCTACGTGGTGGACCATGTCGTGCCGCTCTGCGCGGGCGGGGCGGACGCGCCGAGCAACATGCAGTGGCAGACCGTCGAGGAAGGGAAGGTGAAGGACCGGCAGGAACGAGCTACATGCGCCGCGCGGAGGCACGATTAAGACGGAACCTTCGCTGAGCCGGTGCTTCAGTGGCAGGATAAACACAGTTCTTGGCTGAGGTAGGTATGCGTCTGCTCGCTGTCACGGTCGCGTTGATTGCTACTGTCCTCGCCTCCTCCTCCCTGTCTGCACAAAACAAGGGTTGTGAAGAAACGCGCAACCCGAAACAACTCCCGCCCGCCAGAGACGTCCTCGATTCCGCTGATGCCATCCTCGAGCTCAAGCAAGCCAACCTGCTGGCTGACGACATGCGCTTCAGCTTGCTCTTCGAGGGGAGCGACTCGTTTCCACGCGTCCGACCGCTCGAGACGACAGACCCCACGGCTGCCATGGTGCTCCTGCGCTCCATTTGGCCGCAGAAACCATCCGAGCCCTGGGCCGTGCGCGTCCACGTGGTGGGAGGTTCGACTCCATCGCTTACCCTCGAACGATCGATCTACTGTCCCCCAACTCCGGAATCCGGATCGCCCTTTCCCACTCGTATCGCTGTCCAGATGCAACCAGGGGATCGCAGACCGCCACCGGGGACCCGGCGTATCCACATCCGCCTCGAGGCACTCATCGATGAAGGCGGTGTTCCGAGTAACGTCAGGATCACACAGTCTTCCGGTATGAGCGACCTCGACGACGGGATCCTGAAGCAGTGGCAGGGGCGGCGGTTCCATCCCGCACTCATCGACGGTGAACCGATTCGGGCGGTGTTCCGGACCGACGGGCAATCGCCTCGGATGTAAGGACCCCTAAAGGACAGGCGGCTCGGCCAATACGCGCGTCCTGAAGGACGTCCCCTCTACTCGCCGATTCGCCTGTTCGGACAAACGGAGCTAGCTCTAACGCTCTCGTACCGGAAGACCATCATGACCAGACGCTCGCCGTTCCTCGCCGCTGCACTCCTGACTCTCATCGCTCCGCACGTAGCCAAGGCTCAAGTCCCCGTGGCCCTGCGCGCCGCCGCGCGCGCGCGAAACCTCGCCGTCGCACAGGCCGATACCGCTACATGGAACAAGCTCACGAGCGACAGCTTCACCGTTGTCTTCCCCTGGGGCCAGTTCATGAAAGCGCAGCGTTCGGCCGAGATTGCGCACCAGCAGCCGTTCGCGAACCCGCCGCTGCAGCATGAGCGCTTTCAAGCGGTGGGAAACGCGTTCCTTCATCGCTACGAGATCCAGAACGGTGCGTTCCTGGAAGTATGGGTCAGGGAGCGGGGAGCGTGGCGCGTCGCGACCGTGCAGGCGACTGCTCTCGACCCGGACTCCGCGGCTGTCCAGCAGGCCATCACCGCCGCCAATACGCGCTTCGTCGACGCCTTCAAACGCGGTGATGCCGCCACACTCACCGCGAACTACACCGACGATGCGGTCCTCATGCCGCCCAACATGACCGCCTGGGAAGGCCGCGCGGGCATCAACCAGGGCTTCACCAGCTTCCTGTCGCAATTCAGTCTCGTGGACGCGCGTCTCGCGACCAAAGACGTGATCCGCAGCGGCGATTATGCGATCGAACGCGGCACTTACACGTGGACACTCCACCCCAAGACCGGTACCGGAGCCGACATCGTCGACAGCGGGAAATACTTGACCGTGTGGCAGCTCCAGGAGGACGGCTCGTGGAAGATCGCGCGGGACATCAACAACTCCGATCGGCCCCCGTCGATGTGAGATTTGAGCTCTTCAGGACTCGCGCCTGCGTGATGATTCCGTCACGCAACAAGGCCGCGGAGCAATCCGCGGCCTTTGGATTTCGTCATTCGCCCTCGCGCATGGCGATCGCGTTCCCCCAGTTGTCAACGCACGTCCCCTGCGCTAACTCCCATCCATGTTCGTCGGCCACTACGGCATCAGCTTCGCGGCCAAGAAAGCCGAGCCGGCGATTCCGCTCTGGGTGCTGTTCATCGCCGTGCAGCTGCTCGACGTCCTCTGGGCTCCCTTCGTGCTCCTCGGCATCGAGAAGGTCCGCATCGTCCCCGGCATTACGGCCTCGAATCCGCTCGATCTGTACTACATGCCGTACACGCACAGCCTCCTTGCCGCCATCGCCTGGTCGCTCGTTGCTTTTCTCGTGTATCGAGCGGTCCGGCCAGTTCCCTCGCGCGCCGCAGCCATCGTGGGCCTCGCGGTCTTTTCGCATTGGGTGCTCGACTTTCTCGTTCACCGGCCCGATCTGCCGCTCTACGACAACACCGCGAAGGTGGGGCTGGGCTTGTGGAACCTGCCGGCCGTCGCGCTCGGCCTCGAGGCGTTGCTGCTATTCGGTGCGATGTGGCTCTACCTCCGGCACAGGGCGCGGCGCACGGCGATGCTCGTGTTCGGCGTCGTCATGCTGGCGATCCAGGCGTACGTGTTCTTCGGTCCACCGCCGACCAGCGATAAGGCGGCCGCCGCGACAGCGCTGATCGCGTATGCCGTATTTGCGGTGGTCATCCGCGCGCTGGAACGCCGCGCAGTCCCGTGACGGAACGAGTGATGCAAGAGCGTCTCGTCGTCGACAACCGGGTCTTCCTGCTCGGCCTCGACGCCCTCTACCGCCGCGCAATGAAACACAACGAGGGTTTCGAGCTGCTGCGGTGCGCCCGAGAAGTCGCGTGGACGCTCCATGTGCAGCCGGCCGATGTCCCTGTGGAAGGCTATTACGCCGAGGACGAGCGGCTGACCGAGTACTTCCGCCTTCTCCGCGCGCTGCAAGAGGAGCCCGCCAGCCGCGTCGCCGCGGTCGAACGCCTCCCCGCATACCAGCGGCTGTATGAGGTGACGTCGTCCCCGTTGTACGGGCGCCCACGCGACGAAGACAAGCTGCTGCCCGTCGGGCACGATGCGCTCTCCCGCGCACTGCAGGAACTCGCGCCGCGCTGGACCATCCCGACCCTGACGCGAGCGGCCGAGCAGGCCGCTCGCGCCATGGACGATTACTCGCTGGTTGGGCTCGCCGCGCGGACGCAGGATCCCGTGGTGCTCGCCGCGTTGCGCGAATCAGTCGTGCTGTACGCGCAGGTGATGATGCTCGGAATGGCCCTCGAGGAGCCACCGATCGTTGAGTGGTGCGTCGACGCAGAGCTCGCCTCGCAAGCCAACCGGTTTATTGGCGCCTTCCAAGCGCTCTTCCCGCAGGGCAGGCGCTTGCCGGACGCGACGGCTGAGAACGCGACAACCTATTGGGGTGCCCGGGACGAAAAGGCGATCGTGGGTCGCTGTGTGCGGGTCGGGTACGACGACACGCGCAATCCGGTGATGCATTACCACTGGGGGATCAACCAGTCGCAGGGACCGCTCGAAGTTGAAGAGTTCTGGGCTCCGGAGATCTGGACGACGGCGCGATATCGTCAGGAGCGGGCGTACCAGACCCCAGTCCAGAACGCCCGGCTTGAAGGCCTCGACGGCCTGCACGACCTGAATCTCTAGCCGGCGCTCGGCTACTACCGTCCTGAAGGACTGTGTCGAAGCTCACCAGCACGACTCCCGATCAGAGGCGATATTTCACGCTGTAGACGAACCGGTCGCCCTAGCCGACAGGGGGCACCGTCATGCGCACACTGCGAATCTCCATCGCCACACTGCTGCTCGCCTCATCCGCGTCCGCGCAACGGGCGACACGTCCGGCGACGACCGACCCATGGGAGGTCACCGAGCTGACCAACCGGCCATCGCTGACATTGGAACTTCCCGCGCTCACCACCGTGCGCGCGGCGGGGGCGGCGCGGGCGGCCGCGTTCGAGGTGCGCCCAGTCCTCCTCGTGCGCTGCCAGGACGGGGAGCTCGACGTATTCGTGACGACGGGATCGGTCCTGGAGTCGGACGACAACGTCACGACGCCGGTGCGCATCCAGTGGGGGAGCGAGCCCCCGGCGGAGAGCCGGTGGAGTCGCTCGACGGATTCGACGTCGGCGTTCGCGCCTGATCCGCGAGCGCTGTTACGGCAACTCGCGTCCCACCCGGACCTGCGGCTCGAGATCCGTCCGTCGGGGAAATCGGCACAGCTCATCCGTTTCAACGCTCGTGGCCTCGGGCGGCACATGGCGCAGGTCGATGCGGCGTGCCCTCCTGGGGGGAACGGGGATGGGCGCGACGCCGATCGAGTCTACGCGGAGGCCGCCGTCGATGAACCCGCGACGATCGTGTCCGCACCCCCGCTCGACTACCCGCCCGCGCTGCGGCACGCCGGACTGCAAGGACGCGTGACGGTGCAGGCCGTCATCGACACGCTCGGCCGCGCGGAACCCGCCTCGCTGAAGGTCATCGCGCGACCCAGTAACGCATTCGACCAGTCGGCGCGCGCCTACGTCTTGCAAGCTGTGTTTCGACCGGCACGCGTCAAGGGACGCGCGGTGCGCGTTCTGATCAGGGTGCCGGTCGATTACAGGATCGAGTGAAGTCTTACGAGCGGGTGACGGTGTACACGCCGCAGGCGGTGAACTCGATCGTCACCGTCATGGTCGTGCTGTTCCGCACCACGACGGCCGTGAGCTTCCCTGCATCGAAGCGCGGGGCCGCGGTGCACGTCGCATTGTAGTGGAGCGGCGGGTTGGTCGTCACGGTAAGCGAATAGGACCGCTGCCCCCGCGTCCACGACGACGTGCCGTTTACCGACCACGTGCCACTCGGCAGGAGTGCATCCCGCATGATCGAGCCCGCGACATCGGCCGTGAAGATGGACTCCCAAGTGCGCACGTGCTCTGCGGTGCTGCCCTTCGGGTACACGTAATCAGTGCGGAAGTTGGTCTCGCTGCTGCGTAGCGTCGTGCCGTCATGCGATGCCTGGCGCACGCCGTTGTCCGTCACAGATGACTTGGCACCCGACAGCAGTTTCACCGTGATGCGCTTGAAGTCCGTGAACACGCGCTTGACCGCGTGGTCGGCCGTCGCCGCTGTGGGATCGATGAGGTCGATGGTGCCCGAGAGGGAGTCGACGGACAGAGGACGGGAAATGACGCATCCCGCGTAATCGAACCGCACCGAGTCCGGGACGCCGTCGTTGTCCGCGTCGGTGACCGGCGTGGGACTCCTTGCCGGAATGCATTGCGTTGCCGTGCTCGAACCGGCCGGCGCGGACGCATCGACGGGCGCTGTCGCCATGGCGCCGTTCGAGCCATCCATCGTCGCCGTCCCGATCTCCCCGACGATATCCGCAACCACGGTCGTCGCGAGGCTCTCGGCCTGGGCTTGTGACAAGACGGACGTGGCGGGTGCGGTGCCCCCTTCGTTGTTACAGGCGGTAACGCCCACGACCGCGATGACGGCCGCTCCGAGCGCGAGGAGCGATGAGTGCAAGGTGCGCATGAATGTATCCTCCGTAGGTCACACGTCAGGTGCGAATCGCTGCGTCTGGGGTTTGGGACGCCTGGGGTCACGGCGTTGTTAAGCCGGCCGCAGCACCAATCCCCTCCATGCGGTGTACGATTTCGAAACCACCTGTCTTCGCGGAGGTGCCATGTTCCGCGCTCGCCTCGCCTTCGTTCTCATCGTAACCGCTGCAGCCTGCTACGACGCCGCTCGTCTCACCGCACCGCCCGAGGCGGACCGTAGCGCCTCACTCGGCGCGATCGTTCCGGCCGGCGGCTCGATCCAGGCCGCCATCGACGCCGTGGCGCCCGGCGCCGTCATCAGGATCAGCCCGGGCACCTACCACGAAGCCCTCACCATCGCCAAACCCCGGATCACGCTCATCGGACTCGGCAGCGTCGTGATCGAAAACCCCGGCGCCGCCGAGGACGGGATCACCGTGGGCGATGCGGGCGACGGCTTTGGCCTCGCGAATGTTACGGTGCGGGGCTTCGAAGAAAACGGCGTCCGCCTCGACCACGTGAACGGCTTTGTCCTGTTACACGTCCGGGCCGAGAACGATGGTGAGTACGGCCTGTTTCCGGTGTTCTCGTCGCACGGCGCAATCGTGAACTGCTCCGCGAGCGGGCACAGCGACACGGGGATCTACGTCGGCCAGTCGGAGTACGTCTCCATGCTCGGCAACGTCGCATCCGGGAATGTGAACGGGCTCGAGATCGAGAACTCCTCGCATATCCTGGCGGCGGGCAACGAGGCGTTCGACAACGTCGCCGGAATCCTGGTCGTGCTGCTGCCGGGACTCGACGTCAAGACGTCCGCCGATGTCCTCGTGGCGCGGAACCGGGTGCACGACAACAATCACGTCAACTTCGCGACGCCGGGCGAGATCGAGTCGTTCGTGCCGAGCGGCTCGGGGATCCTCGTTGTGGGAACGGATCGCACGACGGTGTCGGGCAACGTCGTCACGGGCAATCAGTTCACCGGTATCGCCGTCGGCAGCACGCTGCTGCTGGGCGCGCTCGCAGGGTTGCCGCCCGAGGCGTTTGCCGACATCGAGCCGAATCCCGATGGCGCGCGCATCGCGGGCAATACGGTCACCGGCAACGGCGGCGCGTCGCCGATTCCGTTCCTGCCGGCGGTGGACTTGCTGTGGGATGGATCGGGGGTCGGGAATTGCTGGCAGCGGAATCGGTTCGCGACGAGCGTACCCGATCCGTTGCCCGCGTGCCGTTGATCCGCGCCTCAGGGCCGGCTCGGCACTTCGCTACGACCTGGCCTTGATCTCCCGCGCCAGCAACTTCCCACTGGCGTCGACGATGGCCTTCACCTCCACCGTCTCCCCGGTGTGCAGGTCGGCGAGTGTGATATGCGACTCGACCGACCCCTCCCGCTCGATCTCCGTACTGGCGTCGACCATGACCACGCGGCCGCTCACCGTGATGTTGTCCGTGCCGATCGCATCGATCGTCCCGGTGAACTCGGCCTCGATTTCTTCATCTTCCTCGCGCTCGAACATGACCTCGGTCGCGCGGATGACCGGAGCCTCGCCACTGCCCGACACCAGGACGCCTTCCCCCTCGGCGTCGATGTCCGGCGCCGGGGTCGCGGCACAGGCCGTCTTCACGTCGGCCAGGCTCAGATGTCCATCATCGTGTTCGTCCTCGCCTTCGATCTGCGTGTGCTCATCGACCATCACCTGAGCGCCACTCTTCAAGAAGAAGGAGGAGGCGTCGATCGCCTTCGCGCAGTCCACCAGGCCTTCGAACTCCGCCTTCACGATGCCGGGATTCATGGCCTTCAGCTCGGTCTCGCTCGCAATCCCGACGGTTACGCCGAGCACCTTGAGGCAGCCGACGGGAGCGACGCCAAGCTTCGTCATCGTGCAGTCGCCGTTGCCGGTGGTGACGAGGTTTGCCTGGGTGACATTGATCTTGAGCTTTGGGTGCTCGACGTCGGGCTTGAGCTTGAGCTTGCTCGCGGGGAACGCGTCGGCCGGCCCGAGCGCGAGCGGACTCATTGTCGCGCGCTCGGCTCTGACGCCGAGGTTGACCGCCGGAGTCTGGCCTAGCGCCGCCTGGACGCGAGCGACGAATTGCTGGAACGTGAGGCTCATGTCGTCGCCGGTCTCGAACATGGTGCCGCTCGTGAACGTCACCCGAAAACCGGGAGCGAGGGTGAGCGTCCCATTGTCACCCGCGACGGTGAGCGCCGTGATCTCGCCGCGCACGGTTTCGTGGTCGTCGACTTCTTCGCGATCCTCGACGTTGACTTCACGCGCCACGAAGCCGGTCGGCGGGAGCTCGATCTCCGCTCGCGCTGCTCCGGTCGCGGGAAGGCCCTGCAGCTTGGTTTGCAAGTCGGGGAATGTGATTTGACGCGAGAACTGGGGGGGGGTGGCGCTCGGACCGCTGCCATCGCTGCACGCGGCCACTCCAATGGCGACGAACGCCACCAGACCGTAAAAATTGCGCATGAGCTGGTCTCCTTTGCGTGTCGAAATGCGACCCTCGTTGAGTTGGGTAAGCACGTCAGTGAGACCCGCATAGCACGTGCCTGGGTGAAGTCTCGTCGATCACGGAAGTTTGGGTCACATGACAAAGGCCGCGGATTTCTCCGCGGCCTTTACGATAGCTGGGCTGGTTGAGGGTAGGGGCGCAGCATGCTGCGCCCCTACATTTCACTGCGCTCCGGTCGCCGGGTTCGACAACTCCGTCACCACTGCGGCGAGCTTCTGTACCTTCGCCGCATCACTGGAGCCCGTCGCGTCCTGCCCCAGCGCGGTGGCCAGCAGCGTCAGCGCGTCGCGCCGCGCCTGGCCCTGACTCTTTTCGGCCCGCGACAGCTCCTGCCGCACCGCCTTCACCCGCTCGGCCGAGAGGCCGTTCGCGCGCTCGAGCTGATCGACGTACGCGCGCGCGACGACAAACGTCGCCGGCCACGTCATCTTGGGCTGATCCTGCGCGTTGAAGTAATCGAGGTGCACGAGCTTGGCGGCCGCGATCTCGTTGGCCGAGATCAGACCGCTCGGCGTGAGCTCCAGCACGTCGAGCCCGCGCCCGATCTCGGAGCTGTAGATGTGGCCGTTGTACCAGTACGCGGACCACGTCCCCGCGTTGCCCATCTGGGTCCCGTCGATCGGGCCGCGATCGAAGAACGCGATCTCCTTGGGATGCGCCGGATCGGTCCAGTCGAAGATCGAGATCCCGCCCTGATACCACGACTGCACCATGATGTCGCGCCCGGGAATCGGAATCAGGGACCCATTGTGCGCGACGCAGTTCTCGTTCGCCGTTTGCGGCGCGAGCATCTTGTAATAGCTCTGGAACTGCATCTGGCCGTTCTCGAGCGTGAACAGCGCGTCCGCGCCCCAGTGCGGGTTGTCGTAGTCGCGGCACTTGGGCTGCCCGCCGCCACCCCACTCGTCCGTGAACAAGATTTGGGTGCCGGCGTTGTTGAACGTCGCGGAGTGCCAGTACGAGAAGTTCGAGTCGGACACCGCCCCGATGCGCCGCGGGTTTGCGGGGTCGCGGATGTCGAGCAGCAGCCCGTAGCCGCCGCAGGCGCCGCCTGCCAGTCCGATCGAGGGATAGACTGTGATGTCGTGGCACTGGTTCGGGCCGGTGCGCCGCCGCTGGTTCACCTGGAACAACCGGTCGAGGATACCCTGAAGGTTGTCGCGGAGCACCTGGCTGTCGGCCGCCGTCGCCGCGCCCGTGCCCCCCCGTGCCTTGACGATGCTGTCGAGCATCGGCGTCACGAACCGGTTGCTGACGACCCGCTCCTGGCCGAACAGCCGGGCGACGTACCCACCGTGTGCCCGCGCCGAATCCACCACGCGCTTGGCTTCGTCGATATCCTGCTGCATCTCGCCATGCTGCGGCGGCGGCGCGAGCGAATCGAAGATGCGCGGTGAGCTCACGATGGCGGCGGTCTGCGGCGCGGCGAGCGGCACCTTGATGACTTCGATGCGGAACAGCGAGCTGTTCGGGTTCGAATCGGGCGACTGCCGCACGCAGCCCGGCAGCTCCGTCGGCGACCGGACCGGCGCCGAGCCGGAGACGTAGACGTAGACGTTGCTCGAGTCGTTGGGATCGATCACGACGGTGTGAGTGTGCGAGCCGCGGCACGTCTGCACGTTCGCCAAGTACGTCGGATTGCTGATATCCGAGATGTCGAAGATGCGGATGCCGCGCAGCCGGTCATGCGACACCGAGTCGTGCACCCCGGCGCCGCTGCAGTCGAGCCGCCCGCCGGTGCCCTCACCAGAGACGAACAGCAGGTTCCTGAACACCGACACGTCGCTCTGCGACGCGGGGCAGTAGTACAACTTCTTGAGCGTCGGATGCGCGGGGTTCGAGATGTCCCAGACCTGGTAGCCGTCGTAGTTGCCCTGGATCGCGTAGTTCTTATAGAACGCGAGATCGGAATTGGTCGAGCTATCGAACGGGGACGGCGACGGGTTGTTCGAAACGAGCCGCATGTTCCACTGTGCCTGGCCGGCGTCGTAGCGCCCGGCCTTCAGGCCCACGCGCGGGTCGGGCGACGGTGCGACGGTCGAATTATAAACGCCACCCGAGGAGGCGCAGGCGGTGAGGGACGCGACGGCGACAGCATGGACCAACGCATGAAACGATTTCATTGCCAATCCTATTTGGGTGTGGTTGGGGCGAAGATGTCGGCGACGAGCATCCGCTGCATCCGCTCGATTTCGCTCGTCTGATCGGCGTAGACGCTGCTGGCCATCTTGTAGACCGGCTCCTCTTCACCGGCGCCCGCTGCAAACAGTTGATTCACCATCGTGATCGCGCCCTGGTGATGCTGGATCATCAACCGCAGGAACAACGCATCGAAGTCCGGCCCGCGCGCCCGGTCGAGTTGGGCCAACTGGTCGGCGGACAGCATCCCCGGCATCATGTGCGTCGCATCCATCTCCGGCATCATCATGTGCGCGGGGTCGGGGCGCGGCACGGCTTCGCGGCGGGTGGCGAGCCAGCGCGACAGCAGGGCGATCTCGTCCGTCTGAGCGGCCACGATGCGCTCGCACAGCGTGCGCACGGACGGCTCGGCGTCGTGCGATGCCGCCCACCCCGCGATCAGGATCGCCTGCGCGTGATGGTAGATCATGCCCGACATGAAGTGCACGTCTGCGGGCGTGTAGCCACGGCGAGCGCTGTCGCCGACGGGAGGGGGGAACGCCTGAGCGCGAGCGGAGGAGACAGCGGCGGCGCAAGCCGCCGCGAGCAGCCATGGGATAAGGCGCCTCATGCTCCCGGATTCTACCACGTCCGCTGCCTACTGCAACGTCAGCATTTTGTAGCCCTCAACTCGCGCAGTTGCAGAAAGCACCGTAGTCTAAAGCAGGAGGCCCAATGAGAATCGTCATTGCTATGGCACTGAGCCTCATGGTGATGGTGCTGTGCGCGTCCACGTTGCAAGCGCAGCGTTCCGCACGCCGGCCGGCTACCGCGGCGACAGCCGGCACGAAGCGTCCGTCGAGCAAAGCGCCGAGTGATTCGGAGCTGGCCTCGCTGAAGCCGGACGAAGGTCAGGTGTTTATGGAATCCGTGGTCGACGAGCGTCCCGAAGTCCTGTCGGGTCCGGCGCTCAGCTATCCTGATCTGTTGCGCCAGGCGGGAGTGCAAGGTCGCGTGCTCGTGCAGGCGATCATCGACACGAGCGGACGCACCGAGCCTCGGTCGGTAAGGATCATCCAGAGTCCCAATCCAGGATTCGATGAGCCTGCCCGCGATTACGTCCTGGGTGCAATGTTTCGTCCTGCGCGAATCCACGGCCGGGCGGTGCGCGTGCTCGTAAACCTTCCGATCGACTACAAGATCAGGTAAGAGAGCCTCGATGAAATCGCTGATGACAACGGGTGTTTTGAGCGCCGCGCTCGTGCTGATGGCCCCTGCGTGTCGCCGCGCCGAGGTGGCCGACTCCTCCGCGGATCGCGACGCGGTGAACGCCGCGCTCGAGCGCTATCGCCAGGCGTGGCTCCAGGGCGATACGGCGATTGCGTTGCGCGAGCTGTCCGGCGACGTGCGGTTCCTCTTCCCGGGCACGCCCGATCTGGACAGTGCAGCCGTGCACGCGCTGGTCATCGACGAGATGGTGAAATACCGCATTCCCTCGCTCACGTTGAAACGCGCCGAGTTCTTCGTCGCCGGCGATCATGCGGTGGACGTCGGGACGTACGACGAGATTCAAGCGCCGAAGACCGGCGCGCCGATCCACGGCACCGGCCGCTACATGACGATCTGGCGCCGGGAGCCCGGCGGCTGGCGGATTTGGCGCTTCATGATCAACGAGCTGCCCAAAACTTGAGAACATGACCACCGTCCGCCTCGCGCTCCTTGTAGCCCTCGTCACGCCGTCCGCACTGTTCGGCCAGCGCAAGAGCTGCGGCGAAACGAAGTATCCCAAGAATCTTCCCGCGCCGCGTGAGATCATCGATTCCGCCGACGCCATCGCCAAGCTCAAGCTGTCTGGCCGGCTGGCGGCCAACATGCTCTTCAATCTCACGTACGCGGAAGGAGACTCGCTGCCGCTTGTTCGAGCGCTGGAGGGCGCCGATCCGCAGGCCGCGTTGCTCCTGTTTCGCGTCGTGCGGCCGCATAAGCCGTCCGGCATCTGGGCATTGCGGGTGCGCGTCGTAGGTGGTGACACGCCCGCGCTCACGCTCGAGCGATCGATCTATTGTCCCCCCGAGCCAGGGCCGGGGCTGCACCCCGAAGGCATTCCCGTGCGGGTCACGGTCGAGGCGCGCCCGGGTGACCGCCCGCCGCCAGCCAGTGGGCGCGTCAGGATCGACTTCGAGGTGCTGGTCGCCGCGGACGGCACGCCGCTCCGCGTCCGAATGCTCCAGTCATCTGGCTTGAGCGACTTGGACGAGCAGATGATCCGCGAGTGGCAACAGCGGCAGTTCCAGCCCGCGCTGCTCGACGGTGCACCGATTCAAGGGTTGTATCGGACCGACGGCCTGACGCCCAGGCTGTAACCAGCTCTCCTAGTTGCATTTTTTAACGCTTTTACGATGTTGTACCGCTGAAACGCGCCCCTCCGTCTTTTTCCGCGCACCCCACTCGCTGGAGGTTGCATGGCCGCGCGCTCGCTGATTTGTCGTCTCGCCGTCTGCCTCACCCTGCTGCCCGCGGCCGCCGCGGCGCAACTCGAGAAGATCCCGTGGGCCAAGGGCCCGACCAAGGGTCAGCTCGGCTCCGAGGCTTCCATCAACGTTCCCGTCAACTGTCTCTTCACCGGTGTGAACGGCGTCAGGGCGTTTATGGAGGCGACCCAAAACAACGCGTCCGGCAAAGAGCGCGGGGTCGTGCTCTGCCCCGGGAACGCGACCAGCGAGACCTGGTTCGTGCTCTTTTCCTATGATGAGAGCGGCTACGTGCGCGACGACGAGGGCTCGCACCTCGACGCCGACGCGATCCTCGCATCGGTGCGCAGCGGCACGGAAGCGGGGAACCGTGAGCGCAAGCGGCGGGGCTGGGCGACGCTGACGGTGGAAGGGTGGGCCACGAAGCCGTTCTACGATCGCGCGACGAATAATCTGACCTGGGCGATCACCGCCCACGACAATGAAGGCGGCCGTACCGTCAACCACTCGGTGCGCCTCCTCGGCCGCGGCGGCGTGATGCACGCCGATCTCGTGACGACGCCCGACGCCCTCATCGCGCTCGTGCCCACGTTCAACGGCATGATCGGCGGCTTCAGCTACTCGCCGGGAAACAAATACGCCGAGTGGCGCAGCGGCGACAAAGTCGCCGCGTACGGCCTCACGGCGCTCGTGGCGGGCGGCGCCGGCGTCGCGCTCGTGAAGTCGGGCCTCCTGGTGAAGTTCTGGAAGCTGATCGTGATCGGGTTTGCGGCGCTGGTCGGCGCGCTGAAGCGGCTTTGGTCCCGCATCACGGGTAAGAGGAACGAGATGCAGCCGCAGTGACGATTGTTTTTCTCGCGCTGCTCACGCTGATCGAAGGTGTGCGGCGCGTGCCGCGCGGGTCCGTAGTGCTGCACCGCGTGTTGTTCGGGCAATGGACGGTCGAGCCGCCGGAAACAGGGGATCGAGTGCGACTCCTGTCGTGGTGGTCGCCGCTGGCGAGTGCCATCGTGCTCGCGCCGCGCGAGAAGTACCGGCGCACCGACGCTGACACAGTCCGCGCGCAGGTCGAGGGCCGCGATCTGTACACTGCGCTCTTCGACCTGCGCGTGCTTGGTATCGTGGAGCTGCTCGTGCTGGTGGTGGGCGTCTGGTTCGCGCTGCAGCGGTTTGGCACGCTCGGCTTCTTTGTCGCCGTCGGCGCAGTGTTGCTCCTCTGTGTGGTGATCTTTACCGCGCTCGCCTTCAGCGCGCACGGTCTCGGCAAACCGTGGCGCACCGCGCTGCGCTGGGCGTTCTCCTATCTGTCGCCGTTTGCCGCACCCCGCGCCGCCGATGCACTGCTCGAGGAGACGCTGCGCGACGTGCCGCCCGCGGTTGCGAGTGCCGCGCTGCTACCGGCGGACGAGTTTCAGCGCTGGGTTCGTCCGCTCGTGTACGACGCAACGAACGGTAGAGAAGTCGATCGTCGGCTGCTCGAAGGGCTCAACCTGAAACAGTTGAGCGCATCGCTCGCGTCGCACAATGGAGCGGGGCTGTGGTGCCCCCGTTGCGGTGCGACCTTCGTGCAGGGAGAATCCTGCTCCGAATGCGATATTCACCTCGTCCCTGCGGGAACCCCGTCCGCGTAACGGAGACCGTCATGCGCGCCCTACACCGGTTGACCCCGATCGTCCTCCTCTGCGTCGCCGCCTGTGGCAAAGGATCGAAGAGCGCGGCGCCCGCGGCACCGCCCGGCGCGGCTCGTCCCGGCATGCCGACGGCCCCCGCCGAGTACACCGTCATCGTCAAAAGCACCTGGACGAAGGTGTCGCACCCGTTCGAGTATCCGTCCGATGCGCATTTCTCCGGGATGATCGGCGCGTCGCACAACACGAAGTACTCGATCTTCGCGATCGGCCGCCGGCCCACACCGGGGCTCGAGCGGCTGTCGGAGGAAGGGAAGCATTCGCCGCTCGACACCGAGATTCGCACCGCGATCGATCAGGGCAACGCGCTGATGCTGTTCGAATCGGGCGGCATCAAGAACTGGAAAGACTCGATGGTCGCGACGGTGCGCGTCGATGCCGCGCACCCGCTCGTCTCCGTCGTCAACATGATCGCCCCCAGCCCCGACTGGTTCACCGGAGCGTCCGACGTCAACCTCGCCGACAACGGCGCGTGGATCACGCGCCGCACCGTGACGCTCTATGCCTACGACTCGGGCGGTGACGACGGCACGACCTACAAGGCGAAGGACAAGGACACCAATCCGAAAAAGCCGACGACCCGCGCCTCCACGCGGCATTTCGTGGTGCACGGCCGCGTGAAGCCGGTCGCGACGGTGACGTTCGTGCGAAAGGGCTCGTAGCTACAGCGTCCTCAGGAATCGCAGCAACGCCCGCCGCTCAAACGGCTTCAGTCGCAGGAATCGATTGCGCGCGCGCACCGCCTCCCCTGCGTGCAGCTCGATCGCCTGACTGACCGTCGCGGCGCGGCCGTCGTGCAGAAACACGGTCGCGAACCGCAATCCCATCAACGGCTCGGTCCGGAACTCCGAGGGCTGGGCCTGCCCGAGGCAGATGTCCGCCAGATCGGGCCCCATGTCGTGCAACAAGAGATCGGTGTACGCCGATACGAAGCGGAATCGCAGTGCGGGCACCGGATTCGCCCCGGTGACGAGCGTCGGCACGTGGCAGGATGCGCACCCGATCTTCCGGAACGTGATCGAGCCGAGCGCGCTCGCGAAGTCGAGCGGCGCACGCGGGGGAGGCGCGAGGAAGCGCACGAAGGCATCGGCGGCGTCGAACTGCGCCGCGCTGATCTCCGGCTCAGGTAGCGGATCGATACCGGCGGGGAAGGGCAGTCCGCCGACGGTCTGCTCCGTCTGATTGAGGGGATTGGTGATGCCCATCTCCATGACGAACGCGTCTGCATTGAACTCGCGCAGGGTCGCCGCCTGCGCCTTGCGGCCGAACCGCCCCAAGCGGCCGTCGGCCGTGCGGTTGGGGCGGCCCGAAATGCCGTCGCCGTTGCGGTCGAGCGGATCGGCGCGCGCCAGGATCTCCGCATCGGGCACCGCGTCGAGCAGTCCGAAGCCGAAGAGATCGGGTGTGGTGCGGTGGCCGGAGTCGGTGGCCGCTGCGGGAATCGGCTCCGCCGTGATGCCCAGAGCGTCACTCAAGGCGGGCGTGACCTGCTTCTGAATCACCTGGCCGCCGACGGCTGCTAGGTCATCGCAAGGGGCGCCCGCGCCGTGAAACGCCGTGGCATGGATCTCGATGTCCTCGCCGCCTTCCTTGGGATCGTTGCTGCCGCTGCCGCCGACGACGGGCTCCTCGTGGCAGTTAGCGCAGCCGACGGAGTTGAACAACGGGCCGAGCCCTGTTGCTGGCGTGAATACCGTTGCAAAGACAGCGCGGCCGGCCTCGAAGCGGGCGCGCTGCGCCGCATCGAGACCTCGCAGCGCGGTGCCGAGCGATGCCGGCACGACCATGAATTCGGGTATGGGCACCGGCGCGGTCGAGGGGGGCGGGGGGGGCGCAGCCGTCGGCGCATTCCTATCGCAAGCCGCGACGCCGATGAGCGACACGAGTAGCAGACTTCTGGGATTCGCGTGAAGCACGCAGCCCTCCTGGGGAACAGAGTGAGGGCGCACGGCCACCCTACGCCGTCCCGCGCAGGAGGCGTGGGTCATATGGGTTTTGTTCGGGAAATTCGCGCATGTGACCATTGACGCGCCGTGCTCGATTGTGCTTGATTTCTTCTACTTTGATGAAGAAACGACTGGCAGGCTTCGAAGAGCTCGTGCTCCTCGCCACAGGAAGTCTCGGGGAAGAGGCCTACGGGGTGACCGTGCAGCAGCGTCTCGAGGCAGAGACGGGCAGCGCCGTGGCGCTCGGCGCCGTCTACGCCGTGCTCGACCGGCTCGAGCGCAAAGGCTACGTGCGCTCGGCGTGGGGGGAAGCGACACCGCGGCGCGGTGGCCGCCGCAAGCGCATGTTCCGCGTCACGGCGCCCGGTGTCACGGCGCTGCGCGCGATGGGCCGGATCCGGTCGCGGCTCGCGCTTCTACATCGCGATCAAACCTGAAGGGGGCATCGAGTGGTAACCGCGGCACTCTTCCTTGGACTGATGCAAGGCCCACCAGCCGAGACCACGGGCAGGATCGTCACGGCGCACCAGTGGGTCGAGCGCCTGGGCCGGACAATGGGCGATTCGATCTGGCCGGGCTTTCGCCCCGACACCATGCCGGTGGCCTACGTGGTGCCGGGCCAGGGGACGTTGCTCCTCAGCTGGCGCGGCGAGCTGCCGCAAGGATTTCTGCCCATCGCGGGACTCGCGGGCGGCGGTTGGCGGTCGTCGGCCGATCGCGGCGCGGCAAGCACCGGCACCGAGCTCGACGGCCGTCCGACGCCGCAGGTCGTCGTCAACGACTCGGCGGGTGTCGCCTCGCTCGTGGGGCTCACGACCCACGAGGCGTTTCACGTCTTCGAAGCGGCTTCGAAACGAGAGGGCAAGCGCTTCGGCCGCGGCGAGAACTCCTTTTTGGTCACGAGTTATCCCGTCTTCGATCCGCAGAATGAGGCGGGCATGGCGCTCGAGGGGCGAATTCTTGCGGCGGCGGAGCAGGCGGAGACCAAAGCCCGCAAGCGCACGCTCGCGCGCCAGTTTCTCGCGGTCCGGGAATCGCGCCAGCGCGCGCTCGGCGCCGAGCTGGCCGACTTCGAGCAGCTCGCGGAACTGAATGAAGGGCTCGCGGAATACACGCTGGTGCGCGTAGTGGCGCTCGCGGCGCGGCAACGCGATTTCCCCGATCGCACCGGTGCCGCGCGACTCCAAACGGGCAAGCTCACCGGTCTGCACAAGCTCACCGAGGACGTGAAGCTCTCCATCCGCCTGCGCTACTACGCGACCGGTCCCGCACTCGGCCTGCTGCTCGACGCGCTCGAGGGGCCGTCGTGGAAGACGCGGTTGATCACCCAGAACCTCACCGTGCAGGAGGCGCTGGCCGAGGCGTCGGGCTACCGCACCCAGGAGGAAGGGCTGCGGCGCCAGGCGGAATCGACGTTCGTCATCGCAAAGCTGCGCAGCGCGGCCGATTCGGGGGTCGCCGGGCTGCGCGCCTACCGCCGCGCGCAGGTGGACAGCGTGCTCGCCGTACCAGGCGTCCAGCTGGTCCTTACGGTGGAAGGCCGCGCTCTCGGTCTGTGCGGGATCGATCCGCAGAATCTGCTGCAGGTCGAGCCCGGCGTCCTGCTGCACACGCGCTGGCTGCAGGCGTGCGCGGGCGACGCGTTTCAAGCCACGTTCAACACGCCGGTCGTGCAGGATCGGAATTCGCAGAGCCTGCGAGCCGTCGTCGGGGCCGATTCGAGCGTGACTGTGACGACGGGGGCGCAGGGCGACGTGCGGATCGAATCACCGGTCGTCTCCCTGCACGCGACGAAGGCCGAGGTCTCTCGCGACGGACGGGTGCTGACGGTTAAGATCAAGTCCTAGTGGCCTCTTCCTACGACACGATTCCCGATTTCGGTCTCCTCTATGACAGCGTGCCGCTCTATGCGGCGCGCCAGGATATCGGGTTCTACGTAGACGAGGCGAAAGCGACGCGCGGCAATGTGCTCGAAGTGGGGTGCGGCACCGGCCGGATCTTGCTGCCCATCGCGCGCGGGGGCTCCACCATCACAGGCATCGACGGCTCGAAGCAGATGCTCGAGCGGTGCCGCGCGAACCTCTCGGCCGAGCCGGCCGCGGTGCAACGGCGCGTCAACCTCGTGCTTAATGAGATGCGCACCTTCGACCTCGGCGCGACCTACTCCCTGATCATCGCGCCCTTCCGCGTCGTGCAGCATCTCACGACGATCGACGATCAGCTGCGGTTCCTCGCGATCGTCGCGCGCCATCTCGCCCCGCAGGGACGCCTCGTCTTCGACGTCTTCAATCCGCGCTTCGACAAGCTCGTCGGCGCGGATGGGGTGGAGCGCGAGGATACGCCCGAGCAGCGGCTTGCCGACGGACGCACGTTCCGGCGCACGTACCGCATCGTGCGCGTGCGCTGGCTGGATCAGGTGAGCGAGGCGGAGCTCGTCTACTATGTGGACGGCAAGCGCTTCGTGCAGGCGTTCGAGATGCGGTGGTATCTCGCCGCCGAGCTGCGGCATTTGCTCGCGCGCGCGGGCTTTCGCGTGCGCGAGATGTACGGCGACTTCGCGCGCGGGCCGTTGGTGGACGGGTGCCCGGAGCTGATCGTGGTCGCCGAGCGATCCGCTACGGCTGTATCTCCGTCAACGTAATCGCGTTGGCGCGCGCGTTGACGGTGTGCTGTCTGAGCGTGTGCCCACTCGCCGTCGCCTGAACCGTCACGTTGCCCGGGCCGACGTTCGCGATATACGCGACGCCGTCCGCGGCTGTCGATGTCGCCGTCGAGCTCGGCAACCCACCCGCATTGTAGCGCACGGTACCAGTCGGCATGCTCGTCACGGTCGCCCCCGCGACCGACGTGCCCTGGCAGTTCCTCACGACCACGCCGATGAATCCGTCGCCCGCCACGGGGTTGATGCCGGCCGCGCCCGCGAGCAGTGAGAATTCATTGCTCGAGACCATGAGTACGTTCTCGGTCACGTCGGCGGCAAGGGGAACGGCCGGATACGCGTAGGTGTCGATGTGGTGACCGCTGTCCGAGATCGCGAGGTATCCGTTCACCGGGGTTCCATCAGTCGGGATCGCGAGGCTGTACTGGCCGGGGGTATTGGTCGTATCGCCTGCCAGGTGTGTCGTGTCCCCGGTTCGGAATCCATACACGAATGCGTGAGGTACCGGACTCGGTGAAAGCACATTGGCGGTTACCATCCCGGTCACATTGACTACGGTGGGCGCGGTCGTGGGAAGCGCCTGACCCAGACACTCGAATCCGGGGGCCGGTCCGTTTGAGTCACTGCCGCACGCGGCCAACACAGTGGCGACGAGGGCGATGGGGAGCGTACGCGTGGCGCGATGCATGAATCCAACCTGTTGTGTGTGAGCGGAATCTACCCCCGAAACGCATCTTTGGAGCATGACCGAGAGCCCCAGCCGCGTCGAAGCCTTCAGCGACGGGGTGTTCGCGATCGCGATCACCCTGCTGATTCTCGAGATCCGTGTCCCGCATGGGGAGCACGGGCTGTGGGACGAGCTGCTGGCACTGTGGCCGTCGTACATCGCATTTCTGATGAGCTTCGTCGTCATCCTGATCATGTGGGTGAATCACCACGAGCTGCTGCGCATGGCGCGGGGCGTCACGTACCCGTTCCTGTTCGCCAACGGGTTCCTGCTCCTGACGGTGACGTTCGTTCCGTTTCCCACCGCCGTGCTGGCGCAGAACCTCGCGACCGCCGAGGCCAGGACGGCCGTCGCGTTCTACTGTGCGACGTTCGTCGCGAATGCCCTGTGCTGGAACCTGTTGTTCGCGACGATGGTCCGCGGCGGATTGCTGCGCGCGGAGGTGACCGCAGAGGCCGTGAGCAAGGTGCGTCGCGCCTATTATTTCGGTGTCCTGGTCTACGCGGCGGCGACCGCGCTGGCATTCATTCGGCCAGTGCTCGGCCTGCTCCTCAATGTCTCGCTCTGGGGCGTATGGATCACACTCGGATATCGCGCGGAAGCGTCTGCCTCGTCGTTGCGCTCCTAGGCGGGGCCTGCAAGCGGTCTGACGCAGACTTCGCGGCGATGCAGGCGCGCGGGGCGCACGTCATGGGCGTCGATCAGTACACGTCGGCGCACGTCTTCGAGGACCTGCCCGACGGCGGCCGCGTCGTGCTCGAGCGCGACGACGCCGGCGACCGCGCCGCGATCGCCGCGATTCGCCTGCACATGCGCGAGATTGCCGCGTCGTTCCGCGCGGGCGACTTCACGAAACCCTTCCAGGTCCACGCGCAGACGGTGCCCGGCACGGCAGTGATGCGCGACCGGCGCGCCGCGATCAGCTACGTGCCGATCGATCGCCCGCGAGGAGGCGAAGTGCGAATCACGAGCGCCGATACCATTGCCGTAGTCGCGATCCACCAGTTTCTCGAATTTCAACGGCAGCAACATCGGGCGGCAGGGCACGAGGGTGCGCTCCACCACAACTGACCGTCACGGTAGGGTCGGGTGTGCCCCGCGGCATGGCCGCGGGGCTGACAAATCCTGCAGCTCATTCCATCCATGGCTGTCAGCTGCAGCTCATTCCATCCATGGGGCTCAGACGCAGGCCATTCCATCCATGGCTGTAGCACGATGATGCTAGAGGACACGCTTTGGCCTGTCCAATAACAACTACGACGATCAGACCCAATCCCATTCTCACCCCTCGAAGTCAACGACACCTCAACGCAACCGTTGCAGCGCCGCAACGGCCGCGGGGACGGGAGTATCGCATTCATGCGGCGGCTGTGCGCACAATGTTTGCAATCCCCTCCGGCATCCCTCCCTTGGAGTTGCAATGCGACCGTATCTGTTCCCGGCGGTGTGCGCGGCAATACTCGCCGGCGCGTGTACGAATGCCGAGCGGACCACGAGTGTGGCGCCGGGTCCGCGGTTCGCCGCGACCGGCAACATTCCCGACCTCGATGGCCTGCCCGATCTCACCGTCGACGCGAAGAAACTGGCCCACTCCTGGCTCATTCGCATCGAAGATGCGAGCCAGTGCAGCGTCGTCGAAGGCGGGGTGAGCCCCGGCACCCACCGTGTGCTGCGCTTTACGGCCACGACCCCGAACATCGGCACGGCCGACGTGTTCGTGGGCGATCCGCTGGAGCACGTCGCTGCCAACGACGGCATGTTCGAGTATGCGCTCTGCCACGATCACTACCACTTCCGGCACTATGCGACGTACGAGCTGATCTCGGTGGAGACCGGCGCCGTCGTGCAGGCGGCGAAGCGCGGCTTCTGCATGGTGGACGTCACGCCGGCGGCGGGCGGCCCGCCCGGCGGCAAGCGCACCTACGACAGCTGTGGCACCCGGTCCTCACCCGGCTTTCAGGGCATCAGCGCCGGTTGGGCGGATTCCTACAATCGGGTCCTAGACGGGCAGTTCTTCGTGCTGGACGAGCCCGCGACGCCTGTTCCGCCGGGGGATTACGTCCTGCGCGTTACGGTGAATCCTCCGTTCCCGTGTGGTGACGGCGACGCCGCGCGGCCGCGCGACGCCGCGGGCTTCTGTCACATGTTCGCGGAGAGCGATTACACGAACAACGTGGGCGAGGCCGCCATCACGATTCCGAGCGACGTGAAAAATGCATCCGGCCCCGGCTTGTCGGAGGCGCTCTCACCCGAGGAATTAACCGCGATCATGACGAAGACGCAGCACTGACACTACAGAATGTCGCGCGTCGCCTGACGCGTCGTCACGACACGAGGCCGGTGCCCAAGCACGCGAGTGCTGGCACCGGCCTTGCCTTTTCTCCCGTTCGGTTTCGTGTAGCGAGTTCGCCACATGCACAGCGAAAGGAACGGGACATTCTCATGAACACGGCGAGACATCTCTCGCTGGCACTGGGTGCAGTCGCGGCTGTGCTGATTGCCGCGGCGTGCCATGATGCCGCGAGTCCGCAAGACACCATCACCGCGGGCATCCTGCCCGGGCACAACAAGGGAGGGAGTCAATGCGCCGACTTCCGGCTCACCGGCGGCGGACGCGTAGACAAACCCGAGCCGGAAACGGGTAAGAGCCCGCCATCGTCGCACGACTTCGCGACGTTTGGATTCCAGGCACGTCCGGACGCAGCCTGCCCCTTCGACATGGCCGGCAGCGGCAACATCGAGTGGAACGAACACCTGGAAACGCAGTACGGCGGCGGCTTCGCGTTTCACGGCCGGGTGACCCTGTTCTCGACTCCCAACGACGGCACCGAAACCAACCCACAGTGCGGGCGTTTCGGCGGTTTCGGCCGGCTCAACCCGCATAACGGCCCCACCGAAGAGGACGTCTCCTTCGAGGTGAATCATGCCTGCGACGTGGATGAGCCGGGCGTCGGGCAAGATCACATCTACATGCGCATCGGCCCGCTCGCGGACGGCTCCATTTATTTCCGGCACAGCCTGCTGTCGGGCGGCAACATTCAATGGCACCGGTTAACCGGTAACAACTGAGGGAGGAGAACGACCATGACTACGAAAATCCTATTGGCGCTCACCCTCCTCGCGGGAGCGGTGCAGGCGCAGACCGTGACCGGAAAGGCATTCGGCACGTATGTGAATGCCGCCGGCGTCACGTCGCAGTCCCCAGTCGCGACGCTGCCCTCGTCGGGTGGGATGGCGACCGGACAAGCAGATGCGTTTGGCGTAGCCGGTGCCGTCGATGCATCACGGCTGAACGCCGTGACGACCGGTGCTGTGGATAACAAGAAGTCGGGCGCGGAGAGCACGTCGGAGCTCGAGCAGGTGAGCGTCGCGGGCGGCGCCATCACGGCCGACGTGGTGACCGCGGTCGCCACCGCCTACTTCGGTCAGTTCACCGGTGGTAGCGACGGCGAGGGCTCAGGATTCGTGAACCTCGTCGTGAACGGTGAAGCCATCACCACCGAAGTTGCTCCCAACACCCGCGTCGATTTGCCGGGCGTCGGGTATGCCATTCTCAACGAGCAGATCCAGACGGGGAACGGCGTGACGTCCTGGGGCATGACGGTGAACATGATTCACGTCGTGTTACAGGACGCGCTGACGGGGCTCACGACGGGCGAGATTATCATCGGATCGGCGAGTAGCTCTGTAGCGAGATAGGCAGACGACGGTAGGGGACGGTAAAAGACGGTAACGGACGGTAGAGGTGGTGTTACCTTTACCGTCTCTTACCGTCTCTTACCATTTTCGCTGAGGTTACATGCCCACCCCCGTCGTCTTCATCCACGGCCTCTGGCTCCACGCCGATTCCTGGAAACCGTGGATCGAGCTGTTTCGCGCCGCCGGCTACGATCCGATCGCGCCCGGCTGGCCCGGCGATTCATCCACGGTCGCGGAATCGAATGCGCACCCCGAGCGCATTGCCAATGTCGGGATCGACGATGTCGTGGAGCACTACGCCGCGATCATTCGCAAGCTGCCCGCCAAGCCGATCGTGATCGGCCATTCATTCGGCGGGCTGGTGGCGCAGAAGCTGCTCGGGATGGGGCTTGCGGCGGGCGCCATCGCGCTCGATCCGGCGCAGATTCGCGGCGTGCTGCCGCTGCCGCTGGCGCAGCTGAAGAGCGCGTTCCCCGTGTTAGGCAATCCGTTCAACTATAAGAAGGCCATTCCGCAGACGCCGAAGCAGTTCTTCTACGGCTTCGGGAATGCCGTGTCCGAGCAGGAATCGAACGCGCTGCACGCGAAGTACCACATTCCCGCACCGGGCAAGCCTTTGTTTCAGGCCGCGCTCGCAAACTTCTTGCCGAACACGCCCGCGAAGGTGAACACGAAAGCTGCGCGCGGACCGCTGCTGATCACGGGAGGTGGCAAGGACCATACGGTGCCGGAGGTCGTGTCGCGGTCTGCGTACAAACTGTATCGCAAGTCGCCCAGCGTGACCGAGTACAAGGTGTTCCCCGACCGTGGCCATTCGCTCACGGTCGACAGCGGATGGAATGAAGTGGCGAACGCGTCCCTGACGTGGCTCAAGAGCAAGGGGCTGTAGCCAGTCTGCTGTTGGTGTTGACGCTGGCGGTGGCGGCATGCCCACCGCCACCACCAGCTCTTGTCCCCACGCCCTACCAGCCCAGCGACATGTTCGACAGTGCGCTCGCGATCTTGAGCCGTAAGTACTACGACACAGCATTCGTTCATGAGCATCTCGACTCGCTGCGCGCCGAATTTCGAACCGCCGCAGTCGCTGCGGGCGACGACTCGCTCGAGCGCGAGGTGATTCGCCGGCTGCTCGAGCGTTTGCCTGCCTCACATCTCGCCCTCTTATCCGGACAGGAGCGCGACGACTTGTGGTATGATCTTGCGGGTGAAAGGCATCTGATGTTCGGCATGCAGCTCATCGAATTGAACGGCCGTTATTTCGCTTCGATGGTCTTGACCGGCGGCCCGGCGTATGCCGCCGGAATTCGCGACGGGGACGAGATCGCCGCCATCGACAGCTTGCCTCCCGCCCGCAGCCCCCATCGCGATTGGCGCGAGGACGACATCTATCTTCCCGACGAGCGCGATCCGCCTACGTATGGCCTGCGCGCGCGCTCCGCTCCGGCGCTCGCGCTGCGCGTCCTGCGCGCGCCCGGTGGTGACACCGCGACAGTCCGCCTCGCTCCCGGTTTCTATTCTGCCCTCGATGCGACCCGAGCCAGCATCCGCATCGTAACCCGCGACAGCATTCGGGTTGGCTACATCCGCTGGTGGTACATCCATTGGAAGGACCTGGTCGCCGGATTCCGGCAGGCGTTGCGAGGTCCGCTTGCGACGAGTCAGGCCCTGGTCCTTGATCTGCGTGGGCGTGGCGGCAGCGAATCGACGGTGCGGGATATCCTGCGGCTGCTCGCTCCAGGCTCCAGGCGGCGATTCCGCGGACCGATCGTGGCGCTGATCGATCGGCAGACCCGAAGCGCGAAAGAAGAGCTGGCCTACGAGCTCCGCGCGCAGGGACTCGCTCGGCTGGTGGGAGAGCCAACGGCCGGTGCGTTCCTCCCGATGGATTTCGCGAATTTGGGCGGCGGAACGGTGCTGGCGTTCCCCCTGCGCGGCAAAGTGCCGAACCGGTACACTCCCCTGATCGAAGGACATCCTGTGCAGCCGGATGTCGCGGCGCCGTGGGTCGGTCCATACGCCGGTGGACAGGATCTGCTGATGGAAGCGGGGATCGCGGAAGCGGTTCGGCTCGTGCGGGGGGGAGGCGGGCTCGACTCTGTCAGGAATCGGTAGGGGATGCGTGACTCCCTGGCGGTAACGCGTGGCGGCCGTAACTCTACAGGGATGAAGATCACCTTGGTTGCGATTCTGCTGCTGGGTATTGGGTCGGCGGCTCGCGCTCAAGCTCCCGGCAAGTGGCCCCCCGATTCGCTCATCAACGTCAAAGTCATTCCGAAGGCCACGCCCGTCATGCAGGTCGTCGGGATGATGCGCAACTTCGCCGGCGCCCTCGGCGTGCGCTGCCCGTACTGCCACGTGGGGCAAGAGGGACAGCCGCTCGCGCAGTTCGATTTCGCCAAGGACGAAAAGCGCACCAAGCTGACGGCGCGTCAGATGATGCGCATGGTGGAAGAGATCAACCGGCGGGTCGATACGCTGCCCGAGCACGCGCAGATGACGAGTCACGTCGAGGTGACGTGCAATACCTGCCACCGCGGCGTCAGCCGGCCGATGTCGCTCGAGCAGCTGATCCAGGAGACGGCCCAGACCCAGGGCGCGGACTCGGCGGCGCGCGCCTACCGCGCGCTGCGCGAGCGCTACTACGGCCGGGCGGCTTACGACTTCGGCGAGCCCACGCTGGATGTCGCGGCGTTCCGCCTCGCCCGCGCGGGGAAATTCGCCGAGGCGTTCGCGATGCTCCGGCTCAACGAGGAGCAGTTCCCGGCGTCGTCGAACCTCGCGACGTTCCGCGCCAACATCAACCTGATGAAGGGCGACACCGCCGCCGCGATCGCCGCGTTCCGCGAAGCGGTGCGCCGCGATTCCACGAACGGCGAAGCGCAGGGACGGTTACGGCAGCTTACTCGACCGTAGCCTTGTTGATCTTGTCGAGCTTGGGGAACTGACGGGCGAGATACTTCTCGCCCTCGACATTGAGCCGATACTGTTCCGGGCCGCGTCCGCTGGGCGCGCCCTCGCCGTACCCGCCGTACAGCTTGTCTACCACATCCATCCCCTCGATGACCTGCCCGAACGGCGCAAAGCCGCTGCCATCGAGCCGCCGATTGTCGCCGTAATTGATGAAGATCTGGGTCGTGCGCGTGGCCGGGCCCGCGGTCGCGTACGTCACCATGCCGCGGCCATTGGTGGCGCGCACGGGATCGTCGGGAATGGTGCGCGGACGCCACGCCGCCGTCACCCCCGTGTCGCCGTGGATGCCGAACTGGGCCATGAAGCCGGGGATCACGCGAAAGAAGCGCACGCCGTCGTAGAAACCGGAGCGGACGAGGTTGTAGAAGCGATCGGTGCCGTGTGGCGCCCAGGCGCGGTGCACCAGGATCACGACATCGCCCTGCGTCGTGCTCAAGCGGGCGCGGAAACTGTCGGGCGCCTGCTGCGCGAAGGCGGGATCGGCGGGTTTATGGAAATCCGGGACGCCGCCGGCGGCCTGCGGCGCCGACTTTTTACAGGCCGCCACTGCGCACACAGTGAGGGCCATCACGGAGAAGAATGGGAAGGATCGCATATCGCTATGCTAGCCTGTCGAAAAGCCATTCGCTATAGTGTGCCGACTCCTCGCCAGGGGGGATTCCGATGGACAGCTGGATCGTCAAGCGCATTCGCACGACCTCGCTGCGTCGCGTCGTCGTCTGGAGTCTTGCCCTCGTCGGCGGGGTGCTGCTCGCCACGAGCGACCATCGCTACATCGCCAACTTCCTGCGCGGTCCGTACAGGCTGGCGCAGGCGGATCTCGATTCGATCCGCGATGTCACGCAGACGCCGCGGTACTACGCCCGCGTCGCCGGCGACCGCGTCATCGACACCGGCATCCGCCAGTACACCATCCACACGCAAAACGGCATCGAGACGAGCCGCGAGGAGTCGGGAGCCTACAACGCGTTCGCGGTCGGCAACCGTTACCTCGTTGTCCGCACCGCCGGCGACGACTCGCAGATCGCCGAAGGGAAGCTCGCGCCGTGGCCCGAGGATCTGGAGCAGCAGCTGTTCGATACCAAGCAGATGCGCGCGCTCCGCAGCAGCTTCTATCCCTTCTATCTGGACAGCGACTCGTTCCGGCGGCCTGGATTCGTGGTGATTGGTGTCGGCATTCTGTTTCTGCTCCTGTTCGCCTGGCAGGCATTGCCGGCCTTGCGTGCCTGGCGCGATCCGGAACGTCATCCGCTGGCGAAACGCATCGCGCAGTGGGGGGACCCGATTGGCGTCGCGGCCGGGGCGGAGCAGGAGTTCGACCATCCGCTGCTGAAGGCCAAAGGCGGCTGGCGCCTGGGGAACAAGTATTTCACCCGTTCGACGTTCTTCACGTTCAACGTGCTGCGGTTTCAGGACGTGCTGTGGGGGTACAAGAAGATCACGAAGCACAGCGTGAACTTCATTCCGACGGGCAAGTCCTACGAGGCGATCGTGGCCTGCTACGGCGCGACCGCCACGATTCCGGGCAAGGAAAAGAGCGTCAACGAGGTCCTCAACTTCGTGCAGCAACGCGCGCCGTGGGCGATCTACGGTTACAGCGACGACCTTGTGGCTGCGTTCAACAAGCGGCGCCAGGAGTTCGCCCGCACCGTGGAGCAGCGGCGGCAGGAGTGGGCGGATAAGCAGACGTAGCGTCGGACTGCCCGACGAGTGGTTCTGGGTCAAGGCGAGCCGGCTGACGCCCGCCCGGTAGCCCGCCTTTCTCACTGCGCAGTGACGCACCGCGTCGATTATAATCCCGAGACACTCTGCGGCATGGACCCCATGCGTTTGGCGCTGTTGCTTCTGCTGGTGCCACAGATCGCCGCGGCCCAGCGGTCGGTGAACGGAACGGTCTACGACAGTCTGCGGCACGCCCCGCTGCGCGGCGCTGATGTCTGGGTGCGCGGCAGCGAGCGGCACACGGAGACTGATACGGACGGCCGCTTTCATTTAGACAGCATCCCTCCCGGCCGCTACACGCTGCTCGTGTCCCATCCCGGCCTGGACTCGGCCGGCCTCTTCACGCTCGCGGTGCCCGTGAACGCGGGGGATGGCGCACTGGTCCGGCTCGCGACGCCCTCGCTCGCCACCCTGTGGCAGCGCCGCTGCGGGCAGGAGCTCGGCACGCGGTCCGACAGCGGCATCGTGTTCGGTTTCGTGCAGGACGCCAAGACGCAAGCGCATCTCGCCGGCGCCGGCGTGCTGCTCAAGTGGCTGCGCATCATTCAGACCGATCCCGTCAACGTCTACACCCAGCCGCGCGACGTCACTGTGAAGACCGATTCGACGGGGACCTACTACGCGTGCGGCGTGGCGAGCGACATGAAGATCGCGTTGCGCGCGTACGCGCAGCGCGATTCATCAGGCCTGGTCGATCTGCAGCTCGGCCCGCGCAGCATCGGGCGCCAGGATCTGACGGTGGCGCTCGCGCCCGACCGCCAGACCGGCGTGGTGCGCGGGCAGGCAATCACGAACGAACAAACCGCGGTATGGGGAGGCCGCGTCTCCGTGCGCGAAGGCGCGAGCACGATCATCAATGACAACGGCACGTTCCTCATTCGTGGCGTCGCGCCGGGAACCCAGTGGCTGAGCGTGCAGGCGATCGGCCGCGCGCCGGCAGGCCAGGCGGTGGATGTGCGGCCCGGCGATACGACGTCGCTCACCGTGACGCTCGGACCCCTGCCGGTCGCCCTTACGCCCGTGCGGGTGGTAGGGCAGGCGTCGCGCATGCTGAACGATTTCGAGCAGCGCCGGCGCTCGGGCAGCGGGCTCGGCTACTTCCGCGGCGAGGCGGAGATGGCGGACATGGCGTCGATGCGCTCGGTGCTCAGCAGCTTTCCCACGATTCAGTTGGTCAAAGGGCGTGGGAACACGGACTTCCAGGCGCTGCTTCCGAATCCCGGTATCGGCGGGCGCGGCTGGTGTGTACCGGCGCTCTATATCGATGGGTTCCTGGGTGATTGGGATCAGGTCCAAACCTACAAGCCCCAGGACCTCGTGGGGGTCGAGATGTACCCGCGCGCTGCGAGCGCGCCGCTACAATACCAGCAGGTGTCCACCGGCTGCGGTGTCGTGCTCATCTGGACCAAGTATCTGAAATGACGACGTGGCGTTTCGCCGCCTGTCTCGCGCTCCTGCCGTGCGTTCCGCTGCATGCGCAGGCCGATCTGTCCCGCAAGCCCTACGTCATCGAGCGGTTGCATCGCGCCACCACCTTCCAGCTGGACGGCACCGGTAGCACCACGCTCGACATGCGCATTCGCATCCAGAGCACCGCGGCCGTAAACCGCTTTGGGCAGCTGACGATCGATTATTCCTCCGGCAATCAGCGGCTCGACATCGACTTCGTACGGGTGCTCAAAGCCGGTGGCGATACCGTCACCGCCCCCGCGACCGCCATCCAAGATCTGACAGGACCGGTGGCGCGGGACGCTCCGATGTATTCGGACCTGCGCCAGAAGGTAGTGACGGTGCCTGCGCTCCAGCCCGGCGACACGCTCGAGTATCACGCCACGTGGACGACGCATACGCCGTTCGCGCCGGGGAATTTCTGGGACGAGGCGGAGTTCATGCGCGGCTCCATCGTGCTCGACGAGCGCATCTCGTACGACGTGCCGCGCCAGACCCACGTGCAGGTCAAGACCGAGGGCGGCCCGGAACCGCGCATCACGGAAAACGGTAACCGCCGCACCTACATCTGGCAGCGCGCGAACCTGACGATCGACACCACCGGACGCCAGGCCACGTTCCTTTCGCGCGGCCAGCACCACAGCGTGTCACTCACCACGTTCCGCAGCTGGGCGGAGGTGGGCCAATGGTACCAGGGCCTCGAGCGCGATCGCGAGACCGTGACGCCCGAGATCCAGCAGCGCGCCGCGCAGTTGGTCCGCGGCCGGACGACGCTCCGCGATTCGATCGCCGCGCTCTACGACTTCGTCTCGCAGCGCGTCCGCTATGTGAGCCTGCAATTCGGGTTGGGCCGCTATCAGCCGCATCCGGCCGCCGACGTGCTGTCCAATCAGTACGGCGATTGCAAGGACAAGCACGTCCTGCTGGCCGCGCTGCTGCGCGCGATCGGCGTTCCCTCGGCGCCGGTGCTGATCAGCGCCGGTGAGCCGATCGACCCCGATCTCCCTTCGCCCGGGCAGTTCGATCACCTGATCACGTTCGTGCCGGCGCTCGACTCGGTCTGGCTGGACGCGACTCCCGGTGTCGCGCCATTCCAGTTCCTGTTCGTCACGATCCGGGGCAAGCAGGCGCTGGTGATTCCCCAGGACGCCGCGCCGCGGCTCGCGCGCGTTCCGGTAGCCCCGCCGTACCGCACCTACAACCGGCTCGATGCAACGGGCACGCTGAGCGACGCGGGGCGCTTGACGACGGCGGTCCGGTACGAGTCGCGCGGCGACGTCGAAGTCATCGTGCGCGGGATGTTTCAGCAGGTGCCTGAAGACAACTGGCACCTGTTCGCGGAGCGGCTCGCCGCGGTGGGTGACCTCGAGGGCACCGTGCAAAGCACGACGGCCGACGATCCGCTCGCGACACGCACCCCGTTCGCGTTCACGTTCCAGCTGGACAACCCCGGTGCCGTCACGTGGTCCAATCAGCACGCCGACCTCGAGGTGCCGCTGCCGCGACTCGATTTGCCGGCGCCGGACAGTGTGCCGACCGACAGTCTGCTGGTCGCCGTCGTCGACGAGCTGACCTACCACGCTCGCATTGTCCTGCCGCCGTCCGTGACGCCGCGTCTCCCCGGGGTTGTCAGCTTGACCCGCGATTACGCCACGTACCGCTCGCGCGCGGAGCGCCGCGGCGACACGTTGCTCGTGGAGCGCTCGTTGACCTTTGCGCGACGCGTGCTGCCGGTCGATCGCGCGGTTGATTTCCGATCCTTCCGGGACATCGTGCGCGAGGACGAAAGGCGGACGATTTCCTTGACCCGCTCCGGTGATGCGCCCGCGATGCCGGCCGCCACCGCCGGCGATGCGGATGACCTGCACCGGCGCGGGATGGCGGCACTGGACGCGAACGACGCGCGCTCGGCGATCCGCGCCTTTCGTGCCGTCACGGAGCTCGTCCCGCGGCACCAGTATGCATGGAACAATCTCGGCCGCGCGTACATGATGCTCGGGAAGACCGATTCGGCGTTACTCGCCTTCCACAAGCAGATCGAAATCAATCCGTACGACCAGTACTCGTACAACAACATGGGCATGACGCTCAGGCGCGCCGGGCGCCGGGACGAGGCCGTCGCGGCCTTCCAAAAGCAGATCGAGGTGAATCCGCTCGACAGGTATGCCCATGCGAACCTGGGGCGGCTGCTCGTGGACATGCACCGCGACTCCGCAGCCGCCGACGCGCTCGAGCACGCGGTCTCGATCGCTCCCGACGACACGGCGCTGCAGGTGCTGCTCGGTAGCGCGTGTGCGCGCCTCGGGCGCGGCAGCGACGCGCTCGCCGCGTTCGGGCGGGCTGTGGCACTCTCGCCGACGCCGGAGATGTGGAACAACGTCGCCTACGTCCTCGCGGAGCAACGCGTGGAGCTCGACAGCGCGGAAATGTATGCGCGCCGGGCGATCGACCAGGCCGAGGGGGTATTGCGCGGGCTTGCGCTCGAGGATGCCGGGCCGCGCGAGATGTTGGCCGTCGGCCGTCTCGGAGCGTTCTGGGATACGATGGGTTGGATCTATTTTGCCCGCGGCGACCTCGCCAAAGCGGAGCGGTACGCACGGGCCGCGTGGCTGCTGAGCAACGAAAGCGTGATCGGCGAGCATCTCGGCCAGATTCAGCAACGGCTCGGCAGGCCCGCCGACGCCATCCAGACCTACGCCCTGGCGATGAATGGCGGGATGCCAAGCGAGTCCATCAGGCCGCGTCTCATCAAGCTGTTGGGCGGCAACGAACGCGAGGCGGACCGCCGCATCGATCTGGCGAGCCCGGCGCTGATGGCGATGCGCACGATCAAGCTCGGGAAGCTGCTCAGCGCCGACGTGTCGGGCGAGGTCGAACTCCTCATCGGGCCCGGACCTCGGGTCGAAGCGGTCCGCGTCGCCAGCGGTCCCAGCCAATTGCAGCAGCTCACCGCCGCCATCCGCCGGGCGACGGTCACCCTGACGTTCCCCGAGCCCGACGCCTCCGTCAAGCTGGTGCGGCGCGGGGTCGTGAGCTGCTCCTCCCCGAGCGGCAATTGCGCCCTGGTCTTGATGCCGGTGGTGTCGCTCCGGTTCGAGCCGGCCACCCAGCGGGTGATCGACCGGATTCGGAATTAGGGGTATGCGGGCAGGAAAGGGGCCGAAATCGGTGATTTAGACCCCGCGCGGGGGCCCCTTAGGAGCATTATCTTAATCGCGCATGGCTGATAGCGGTTTTACACCTCCGAATCGTCCCTCCCGCGGGTCGGGATCTCTCACGGTTCACCTCGCCGACGAGCTCGACGTCTACTTCAATGAAGTCGCGCACGGCCGTCCGGTCGGCTTCGTCGCGTCCCCCAAGTGGAAGCCGCGTACCGACGTTTACGAGACCGACGCAGAGCTGATCGTCCACATGGACATCGCGGGGATGAAGGCCGACGACTTCAAGGTCGAGCTGGACGAAGGGATCCTGAAAATCGCGGGCGAGCGCACGCCCCGGCACCAGGGCCGCCGGCACTATCACTCGATGGAAGTGCAGATCGGACCATTCGAGCGCCGCTTCCGGCTGCCGGTAGTCGTCGATCCCGCGTCGATTCGCGCGACGTACGAGCACGGCTTCCTCGAGATCCGGCTCGCCAAACAGCCGCCGCGCTCGTCGGGCGCACAGTCGGTCCGAGTGACGTAATGGAGCGACTGCCGGTCCTTCCCCTGGGCCAGCTCGTCGTCTATCCCCACGTTGTCTTGCCGTTGGCCCTCACAGACCCCAAAGCCGTTCAGCTGATCGACGAGATCATCCAGGGTGAAAAGCGCCTCTTGCTCGGCGTCGTGAAGTCGATGGGCGGGATGGAGCCGCCCGAGGGCGCGGTGATGAACACGCTGCCCCACCAGCTCTACGACGTCGGGACGCTCGGCACCATCGTGCGGATGCTCAAACTCGGCGACGGTTCGGTGCGCGTCATGGTGCAGGGATTGGAGCGCGCGCGGCTCAAGGACATCGCGCAGGGCGAGAAGTGGCTGATGGCGGAACCCGAGCCGCTGCAGGAGAACCTGCTCGAGGACTCCCGCACGGAAGCGCTGAAGCGGACCGTCATCGCGCAATTCTCGCGCGTGATCGACATCGCGCCATACCTCGGCGCCGAGCTGCACGAGGTGCTCGCCGGCATCACGGAGGCGGGAAAGCTCGCCGACTTCATCGCTGCGAACCTCGATCTCGCGCTGCCGGCCAAGGCCGAGCTGCTCGCGACGGACGACGTCACACACCGGCTCGAGCGCCTGGCGGATTTCCTGGTGCAGGAGCTCCAGGTGCTCGAAGTCGGGACCCAGATCCAGGAAAAGGTGAAGACGCGACTCGACCAGAATCAACGCGAGTACGTGCTGCGCGAGCAATTGCAGGTGATTCGGCAGGAGCTGGGTGAGGGGGAGGGCGATGACGAGCTCGAGGAGCTCGGCAAACGGCTCGAGGAAGCGCAGCTCTCGCCGGAAGCAAAAAAGGTGGCCGAGCGTGAGCTGAAGCGTCTGCGCCAGATGTCGCCGCAGTCCGCAGAGTACCAGGTCGCGCGGACGTATCTGGACGTGTTCGCCGCCCTGCCATGGAGCCGCGTGACGCAGGACCGGCTCGACCTGAAGGCGGCGCGCGAAATCCTCGACCGCGACCACTATGACCTCAAGACGATCAAGGAGCGCATCCTCGAGTACCTCGCGGTCCGGACCCTGAATCCCGAGGCGAAGGGCTCGATCCTCTGCTTCGTAGGGCCGCCCGGTGTGGGCAAGACCTCTTTGGGCCAGAGCATAGCCGAAGCACTGGGCCGGAAGTTCACGCGCGTGTCGCTCGGCGGTGTGCGTGATGAAGCGGAGGTTCGAGGTCACCGGCGGACGTATGTGGGCGCAATTCCTGGACGCATTATTCACGCATTACAACGGTGTGAGACGCGCACTCCTGTCTTGATGCTCGACGAAGTGGACAAGATGGGCTCCGACGTGCGCGGCGACCCGACCGCCGCGTTGCTCGAGGTGCTCGATCCGGCGCAGAACTCGACGTTCGTGGACCACTACCTCGAGGTGCCGTTCGACCTCTCGGGCGTGATGTTCATCGCGACGGCGAACAGCACGATGCCGATCCCCGATCCGTTGCTCGACCGCATGGAGCAGCTGACGCTCGTGGGGTACACGCCGTCGGAGAAGCTGCAGATCGCCAAGCGCTACCTCCTGCCGCGCCAGATGAAAGAGACGGGATTGGGGAAGGGTAAAGAGGAAGAGCGCGCCCATATCGTGGATGGCGCCCTCGAGCGGCTGATCGCCGAGTACACGCGCGAAGCCGGCGTCCGGCAGCTCGAGCGCGAGATCCAAGGCGTGCTGCGCAAGGCCGCGTTGGAAGTGGTCGAAGGAAAGTCGACGATGGTGAGGGTGTCGTCGAAGAACCTCGAGAAGTACGCCGGCCAACCGACGGTGCAGAGCGAGGTCGCGGGCCGGGCGCCGGAAATCGGGGTGGCTACCGGGCTCGCGTGGACGCCGGTGGGCGGCGACATCATGTTCATCGAGGCGATTCGCATGCCGGGCAAGGGCCAGATCACGCTGACCGGCCAGCTGGGCGACGTCATGAAGGAATCGGCACAGGCGGCCTGGAGTCTGCTGCGGGCTCGCGCCAGCGCGCTCGGCATCCCGCTCGATGCGTTCACCCAGTCGGATGTGCACCTGCACGTTCCGGCCGGCGGCGTCCCCAAGGACGGCCCTTCGGCGGGCATCACAATTGCGGCGGCGCTCGCATCGCTGTTGTGCCGCAGGCCGGCGCGCCACGACGTGGCGATGACGGGTGAGCTGACCCTGCGGGGCAGGGTGCTTCCCATCGGCGGTTTGAAGGAGAAGCTGACGGCTGCGGCGCGGGCTGGAGTCACGTCCGTGCTCGTTCCCGCGCGCAACAAGAACGACCTTATTGACTTGCCTGAAGAGGTACAGAAGTTGCTCGATATCAAGCTCGTGGAGACGATCGACGACGTGCTCGCGTTGGCGCTGCTCGACCCCCCGCCCGAACGCCGCTCCGGCGGCATTCGTGTGGTGACGACGCCGCCCCCGCCGCCCGCGGCACCTCCGACGCCTCCGGTGCCTCCCGGTCAGGCCCGGCGATGAGCGACGTCGCTACCCTCGAAACTGCACTCGCGGAGATTCGCCGTCGCGACGGCAAATACAACGAGCGCGCCTACGTCTTCGTGCTCGCGGCGCTCGAATTCGCCCAGACGCGCCTCCCCGCGCGCCGCCATTTGAGCGGTGTCGAGCTGGCGTGGGCCTGCCGCGACTTCGCGCTGGAGCAGTTCGGGATGCTGGCGTCGGCCGTGCTGACGCATTGGGGCATCAAGACCACCGAGGACTTCGGGCAGATCGTCTTCATGCTCATCGACGTGGGGTTGCTGGCGCGCCAACCCGCCGATCGTCTCGAGGACTTCGAGCGCGTGTATGAATTCGCCGACGTTTTCAAGGCCGGAGCCGGCTATCGCTGGCCGGGGGTCTCCTCGTCGGGCTAGCAGTTCGTCCACCCGCGGTCAGCGGGCGGTTCTATCCGAAAGATCCCGCTGAACTGCGGGCGACAATCGCTACACTCCTTGCCGATGCTCGCCGGACCGTCGGGCCGTCCGGCCGTCCGGCCGTCGGTGTTATCGCGCCGCATGCCGGTTACATCTATTCCGGACCAACCGCAGCCGCAGTATTTACGCGAATCACTATTCCTGGTCTCGTCATCATTCTCGCTCCTAACCACACCGGTATCTCCGAGGCCGAAGGTGGAGTGTCCCTCTGGGAGGAAGGCGCGTTCCGAACTCCGCTCGGCGATGTGCCGATCGATGCGGAGATGTCGAAGGCGCTCCTCGCGGTCTCCCGCGGTGTGGTGGGAGTGGACCATGACGCGCATCGGGCCGAGCATGCCGTCGAAGTCGAGCTCCCATTTCTGCAACTGCTGCGTGCCGACGTGCGCATCGTCCCGCTCGTGATTGCCTGGGACGCCTGGGACGCCGCGCGCCTGCTGGGGGAGATGCTCGCCGGGCTGGTCCAAGCCGCCGGCGAGCCGATGTTGCTGCTGGCGTCGAGCGACATGAATCACTATGAGCCGGCGGGCGTGACGGAGCAGAAGGATGCCCAGGCGCTCGACGCGATCTGCGCCCTGGATGGCGCGGAGCTGCTCGTGCGCTGCAAGCGCGAGCGGATCTCGATGTGTGGGCGCGGGCCCGCAGCGGTCGTCATCGCCGCCGCCCGGGCGCTGGGCGCCGAGCGAGCCGAGGTGGTAGACTACCGCCACTCCGGGTGGGTGTCCGGCGACAATGCGCGGGTGGTGGGATACGCGGGGGTGGTGATTCCGTGAATCCAATTCCGGTGCTCTCGGCGAGCGAGGCGGCAGCGTGGGATGCGGCGGCACGCACCCAGTACCGCGTGCCGAGCCGCGTGCTGATGGAGACGGCGGGACGGGCCATCGTCCAGGTGCTTGTCGCCGAGTTGTTCGATGCATCGACCGGCGGTGTGCTCGTCGCGGCGGGAGCCGGGAACAACGGCGGCGACGGCTGGGTGATCGCCCGCGCGCTGCACGCCGTCGGCATTCCCGTGTGGGTCGCCGCCGTCGATCCCAAGACGGACGACGCCATCGACAATCGTGCGCTCGCACGCGTCGATGGCGTCCGCGAGCTGGGCCGCGAAGAAACGTGGCCCAAGTCCGCCGTTGCGGTGGATGCGCTGCTCGGCACCGGCGCCGCCGGTCCCGCGAAGGGCGACGTGCTCGCGCTCGCGGAACGGCTCGCCGCCTACGGCGCTCCGATCCTGGCGGTGGACGGGCCGACGGGTCTCGATCTCTCGAGCGGCGAAGCCCACGGACCGGTGCACGCGCAGCTCACGGTGACGTTCGGAGCCCCGCGACGCGGGCATCTGCTGGCGCGCGAGTGGTGCGGCAAGGTCGTCGTCGTCGATATCGGATTCCCGCCGCCCGATGACGCATGGCCGCGCCTGGTCACGGACCGCTGGGCGGCGGAGCGACTCCCGCGTCTCGCGCCGCAAATGCACAAAGGCGATCGAGGCCGCGTCTGTGTGATCGGCGGCTCGGATGGTCTTACCGGCGCTGCACTCCATGCCGCCCGTGCCGCCCTGGCGGCCGGAGCCGGCGTCGTCAAGCTCGTGGCCACGCGCGAAACCATCGTCGCCGCCCAGGCCAGTTTGCCGGACGTACTGACCGTGGAATCGTCACTTGGTGACAACCTCGAGCCCGCGGTCGCCGAGGTGCTCGAGTGGGCCGACGCGGTCGTGATCGGTCCGGGGCTCGGCCGTGTGGACGTGCGCGAGCAATTCGTTGCCGAGGTCCTGGCGCGCCGCCCGGTGCCCACCGTGATCGACGCCGATGCGCTCCACTACTTCAACGGTCCGGCCAATCGGCCCGTCGTGTGCACGCCGCACCTGGGAGAATTCCGCGCGCTTGCCGGCGACGCATTGGCCGACGAAGCGGCGAACGACCGCTGGTCGGCCGCGGCGCGCGCAGCGGCGAAGCTCAAGTGCACCGTTCTACTAAAAGGCGTGCCGACCGTCATCGCCGATCTGCGCGGCCCCGAGCACGTCGTCGCAAGCGGCAATCCCGGGCTTGCGACCGGCGGCAGCGGGGATATGCTCGCCGGCTTCATCGGGGCATTCCTCGCCCGGGGAACCGCGCCCGCGGAAGCCGCGGCACTCGGCGCGCATGCCATGGGTCGAGCGGCGGAGCTCGGGGCCCGCCAATGGACCGCGCGGAGCTTGCGGCCCGCTGACGTCCTGGCCGCGTTGCCGGATGTGTGGAGGGCGTGGCGGGATGTGAAGCCGGGGCGGGCTCCAGTCCTGGTAGAACTGGAGGCTCCCGACGTCTGACCCCCTGGGGCGTGGAACATGGGGTGATGACCCCGGTTAGGAAGGAGTAGTTTTACGGGTGATCCCCAACCGATGAACCTGGGTCCAGGCAAGGAATTCGATCGCATCCGCGGCATCATCGGGCGGATCGCCGAGATCACCGGCGACGGTACCGACCTCGGTGACGACTGCGCGTTGATTGCGTTGGGATCCACCAACCTCGCGATCAGCATCGACAACTCGCTCGAGAACGTCCACTTCCGGACCGACTGGCTCGACTTCAAGGAAATCGGTTGTCGCGCCGCGGGGTCCGCGTTGTCAGACCTTGCGGCGGAGGGCGCCAGGCCGCTGGGCGCGCTCGTATCCCTGGGCATCCCGGCGGACGGGAAGAAGACCGACGGTGCGGCCGCCGACATCATGGCCGGTGTTGCCGGCATGCTGCACACCCTCGAAGCAAAAGTGCTGGGAGGTGATCTCACGCGCGCCCCGCAGTACATCGTCGATGTGTGCGTCATTGGTGAAGCCGCGCGGCCGGTGCGTCGCTCGGGTGCGCGCGAAGGCGACGGCGTATGGGTGACGGGATATCTGGGGGGGGCAGCGCTGGCGCTCGAGCATTTCCGCGCGGGCAAGAAAATGTCCACCGGGCTCCGCAACCGCTATGCGTGCCCGGAGCCCCGGATCCAGGCCGGCCTCTGGCTCGCCGATCACGGTGTCAGCGCGATGATCGATATCTCGGATGGCCTCGCCGCCGACGCCCAGCACCTCGCCGCCGCATCCGAAGTCGGCATCGAGATCAACCTCGAGCAGATCCCGTGCTGGGAGGATGTAGCCGCGATGGCCGCGGTGGCCAGCGGGGAAGAATTCGAGTTACTATGCACCATGCCGCCGACGTTCGGTGACGCCAGCGTTTCCGCCTTCCGCTCCGAAACCGGATTGGCGCTGAGCCGGATCGGCACCTGCCTGCGTGGCGCGGGCGGACGCCGGGGCGGTGTGCGGCTGCTCGACCACAACAAGCCCGTCCCTCTGCCAGCCGGATACGATCACTTTTCGCGGTGATTCGCACCCTCTGGTACTACGTAGTTCTCGTCGCTTCAACTCTCGTCCACGCAACCGGCGCCGCCGTCGCCGGCGTGTTCCGCGTGCGCAACCGCCGTGGTGGCGTCTACGACTGGGCGGGCACCGACTGGGCGCGGAATATTCTCCGCGCGGCGGGGACGCCGGTCATCGCCGAAGGCCTGGACCACATCCCGCGCGACCGTCCGGTGATCTACGCCTCGAATCACTCGTCGATGTTCGATATCTGGGCGCTGTTCGCGACGCTCCCCGGGTCCGTGCGGTTCGTCGCCAAGCAGGAGCTGTTCAAGATTCCGCTCCTCGGCGGCGCGATGCTCGCCGCCGGCCACATTCCCATCGATCGTGCCGCCCGCAAAAAGGCGTTCGAGGCGTACGACGAGGCGGCGCACACGATTCGAGAGGGCACCTCTTCCATTGTTGTCTTCCCGGAGGGCACCCGCAGCCGCACCGGCGAGCTGTTGCCCTTCAAAAACGCGCCGTTTGGTCTGGCGATCGCCGCCCAGGTCCCGATCATCCCGGTCTACGTCCATCACACGTTCGAGATCCTGCCGAAGGGCGCGTGGCGGTTGCGTCCGCGTCCGATCCGTCTGCTCGCCGCGCGTCCGATCATGACGACCGGGCTGCGGCCCGAGGATCGCGAGCGGCTGCGGGACGAAGTGCGCGCGGCGATGGTTGCCCTTCAGACAAAGGCGCGGTAGGGTTCGGTCCACCAATGAGCACAGTCATCGCGGTACACGCGCGCGAGATTCTCGACAGCCGCGGCAACCCCACCGTCGAAACCGACGTCACCCTGGCCAGCGGCGCGAGCGGTACGGCGGCCGTGCCGAGCGGCGCCTCCACCGGAGAGCACGAGGCGGTCGAGCTGCGCGATGGCGACAGCAAGCGGTACGGCGGCAAAGGCGTGCTCGAAGCCGTCAAGAACGTGAACGAAGTGATCGGCCCGCGGCTCGAAGGCCTGTCGGGAGAGGATCAGATCGCCGTGGACTACGCGATGCTCGACCTCGACGGCACGCCGAACAAGAGTCACCTGGGCGCGAACGCCATCCTCTCCGTCTCGCTCGCCATCGCGCGCGCGGCCGCGCAGGACGCGGGCCTGCCGCTGTATCGCTATCTCGGTGGGCCCGTCGCTCACGTGCTGCCGGTCCCGATGATGAACATCCTGAACGGCGGTGCGCACGCGGCGAACACCGTTGACTGCCAGGAATTCATGGTGGTGCCGATCGGCGCCGAGACGTTCCCGGAAGGGCTGCGCATGGGCGTGGAGACGTTCCATGCGCTGAAGAAGGTCCTGTCCAAGCGGGGACTCTCGACCGCGGTCGGGGATGAGGGAGGCTTTGCGCCGGACCTGCCGAACGATGAAGCGGCGCTCGAGGCGATCATGGCGGCGATCGAGGCGGCGGGCTTCGAGGCCGGTAAGGATATGGCGATCGCGCTCGACGTGGCGGCGTCCGAGCTCTACGCCGACGGGACGTATACCTTCAAGAAGAGCAAAGGCGGTCAGAAGAGCGCCGAAGAGATGATTGCGCTCTACAAGGGCTGGATCGACCGCTACCCCATCGTGTCCATCGAAGATGGTCTGGCAGAGGACGACTGGACCGGGTGGGCCAAGCTCACAGCGGCCCTGCAGGAACGAGTGCAACTTGTAGGGGACGACCTCTTCTGCACCAACGTCGAGCGGCTGGCGCGAGGCATCGAAGAGAGCGTCGCGAACGCCATCCTCATCAAGGTGAATCAGATCGGCACACTGACGGAGACGCTGCAATGCATCGAGCTGGCGCGCGGCAACGGCTACGGCTCGGTGATCTCCCACCGCTCGGGTGAGACCGAGGACACGTTCATCGCGGACCTCGCGGTGGCGACCGGCGTCGGCCAGATCAAGACCGGCAGCGCGTCCCGGACCGAGCGCGTCGCGAAGTACAATCAGCTGCTCCGCATCGCCGAAGAGCTCGGCGACGTGGCGCACTATCCCGGCCGGCATCTGTACGGCTTGTGACCCGAACCCGCATAGCTGGAATCGCAGGCGGTGTGGGACTGCTCGCGTTGGCCGTGTGGGGCGGAGAATACGGCACCGCCGACTGGATCACGATTCGGCGGCAGCTTGCGGACGAACGCACCCGAGTGGCCGCGCTCCGCATCGAGCTCGATTCACTCGCCCAGTTGGCCCACGACCTGGAAGCGAATCCCGCGGTGCAGGAACGCGTCGCGCGGGAGCAGTTCGGAATGATTCGAGACGGCGAGGTACTCTACCGCGTCGTGCCCAAATAGCGGAGGCACCATGAACAGGCGTCGTAGGTTCGTGCGCGTTGCCGTCGCCGCGTTGCTCGCGGCCGCCGCGGCGTGCGGTGGAGACAGCACCGGGACCGGTCCACAGGCGGCCTCGGTCACCGGCATTGCCGGCGACAGCCAAACTGCACCCACGGGCTCGGTGCTCACGTTTCCGCTGAGCTTTGTGGCGCTCGGCTCGAACGGGCAGCCGGCCCAGGGCGTGCACGTGACCTGGAGCGCGACGCCCAGCGGCGGTGCGTCATTCACCCCAGCGACCGAGACCACCGACGTCAACGGCGCCGCCTCGACGACCGCAACGCTGGGCTCGGTTCTGGGAAACATCACCATCCACGCCGCTGTATCGGGTGTCTCGGATGTCGTATACCACGCCACGGCACTCGATCCCTGCGCCTATCTCGCTCCCTATGCCCTCGGTGATACGGTTATCGGCGCCCTCAAGACGACCGACTGCAACTTCGGCCACTCGGGGTGGTACTACGATTTCTACGCGCTCGACCTGCCGGTCGGGCAGCAGAGCATTCGCCTCGCGATGAATTCGGCGACGTTCGATACGTGGGTGGACTTCTGGAGCGTCGACGGTCCGCTGTTCGGATTCGATGACGACGTCGCGCTGGGGACCGTGCAGAACTCACAGCTCGACATCATTCTCCCCGGCGGCAGCTATGTGATCGGCGCGAACTCGTTCAACCCGGGTACCACGGGCCCGTACTCGGTGTCGGCGACCACACGGCCTGCCGGCATGAACGGCTGCCGGCAAGTCTGGGTGGCGCGGGGCGTGACGATCAACGACTCGTTGACAGCGTCGGACTGTGCCGACAGCTCGGCAACGCCGCGTTACTACGACGTCGCGCGCATTCAGCTGGTCCTGGGCTCGGTGTTGACGATCTCGGCGCATTCGACGGCGATCAATCCCAGCCTGGCCCTGTATCAAATCATGGACCTGGTCACCTATCCGCGCTCGCTGGTGGCCCAGAACGACGACAGCTCGGCGGGGAATCCGACCGCGTTCATCAAATTCACCGTCGCGGCCAGCGGGCCATACGACATCCTGATCAGCAGCAGCGCGCCCGGCGAAACCGGCGCGTACACGTTCGATGTCTCATCGTCGACAGCCAGCCCTCGACCGGTTGTCCCGATTTCGCGTGGCCGTGAGGTGTGGAACGGGAGCGTCCTCGGATTGCCAAGGCGCGCGAAGCACTAGTACTCCTCGCCTTCGCGGCGGGGATTTGTGAAGGACAGGTGGTGGGCGGGAGACCATGTGACCCGCCCACCCCCCTCGGCCCCAGTCACGATCTCTATTGCATCGAGCTCGTCGCCGCTCCCGGGATCAACGGAGTCTCGGGACGCGTCGAGCTCGCGAGCCCTCCCGGGCCGTTCACGGTCGCCGTCACCGCCGACGGCCATGCGCGCTTCATCCCCGTCGTCCATCTCCGCGGACTCGCGCCGTCCCGCACGTACATCGCGTGGGCCACCACGCCGCAGATGGATTCGTTGATCCGGCTCGGCGCCGTGAAGAACGGGCGCGTGACACTGCGGCCCATCGAGTACGACAAGTTCAACATTCTGATTTCCGCCGAGCGCAGCGCGCGTGTGCGTGAGCCGAGCGGTCGCATCATTCTGCGCGGCCAGTCGCCAAGCACGCGGCCGTTCCCGCCGGATCTGATGGAATTCTCGCTGGGCGCCGCGGGGTCCTCCCATGCAATGGATCAAGCCGAGCCCGACAGCTCCGGGTGGCCGATGGTGCCGACGCCGCCCGGCTTGATGATGCTGCCGTCGGAGATGGCGCTGCGACCTGATGTGACGCCCTTTCTCCCGACGGCAGAGACTCCCGTCCCCAAGGCGGAGCCGCACGAGGTCCTCTTTCTCAAGGACGGCGACATCGTCGATCTCGATGCCGAGCTCGTCCGCCGCACGATCGATGGCCAGAGCTTCACGATGTACAGCTACAACGGCCAGTATCCGGGACCATTGCTCGAGGTCTCGCGTGGCGCCGAGATCATGGTGCGGTTTACGAATCACCTGTCGGATTCGACCAGCATTCATTGGCATGGGATCCGGCTCGAAAACGCGTTCGACGGAGTCGATGGGGTAAGCGACGCGTTCACATACAAGCTGCGGTTCCCGGATGCGGGGATCTACTGGTACCATCCGCACATTCGCGAGGACATCCAACAGGCCCTCGGCCTGTACGGCAACATTCTGGTGCGGGAGCCCGGCGCGAAAACCTTCGCCAATCGCGAACAGATCCTGATGCTGCAGGATCTGCTCGTCGGCGATCCTGGACTCATCCCGTTCGGCCAGGAATCACCGACCCACGCGCTGATGGGGCGGTTTGGCAACGTGTTTCTCGTGAACGGTGAGCCGGGGTATCGCCTGGCGGTGCGGCGTGGTGAAGTGGTGCGCTTCTATCTCACGAACGCGTCGAGCACCCGCACGCTGAACCTCTCGTTCCCCGGAGCGCGCATGAAGCTCGTCGCGGCCGACGCGGGACCGTTCGAGCGTGAGGCATGGGTCGAGAGCGTGGTGATCGCTCCTGCGGAGCGCTACGTGGTGGACGTCCGGTTCGACAGAGCTGGAGCCTTCCCGTTGGTCAATCAGGTCCGCGGACTCGACCACCTCTTCGGCCGGTTCATCCCACTCGTTGATACGCTCGGCGTCGTGACCGTCTCGCCTCGGCGTGTCTCGCCCGACTTCGGTGCAGCCTTTGCCGCCCTTCGCCGCCCTCCGCCGCCCTTCGCCGCCCTCGAACCGTACCGCCGGTATATCGACCGAGCCCCCGACAAGACCCTCGTGCTCACGCTCCAGACGCACGGCTTGCCGTTCGTGACCGAGCGTCTGATGCAGCTCGACTCGATCTACTTTGCGCCCGTCGAGTGGGGTGGGACGATGCCGATGATGAACTGGGCGTCCACGGGCCGGCAGGTACGCTGGGTCCTGAAGGACCCGGCGACGGGGCGCGAGAACATGGATATCGTGTGGCACTTCCGGCGCGGTGCGCCGGCAAAAATTCGTCTCGTCAACGAGCGCCGCGCGTTTCACGGCATGCAACATCCGATTCATCTGCACGGCCAGCGCTTTCTCGTACTGGCCGTGAACGGCGTGCCCAACGAGGATCTGGCGTGGAAGGACACCGTGCTAGTGCCTGCCGGTGCGGTGGTGGATATTCTGCTCGACGCACAGAACCCCGGCGAGTGGATGCTGCACTGCCATATCGCCGAGCATCTCTCGTCCGGGATGATGCTGCACTTCACCGTCGATTAGCGAGGAGCCTCATGTACGCGCTCACCCTCCTGCTCGCACTCACGGCACAGCGTCCCGATTCGCTCGCCGCACAAGTGCGCGAATACGTCGCCGTCGATACGTCGTTACTCGCGTTGACGCACGTCCTGTTGGTCGATGGAACGGGCGGCGCGCCCAAATCCGATCAGACGATCGTCATCCGCGCCGGCCGGATCGCGACCGTGGGCCCGGCGGCGGCGGTGCCGATCCCTGCGGGCGCACGCATCATGGACATGAATGGGTCCACCGTCATTCCCGGCATCATCGGCATGCACGACCATCTGTTCTATACCGCCGCCGGTGGCCGCGCCGTGCAGATGTCGTATACCGGACCGCGGCTGTATCTGGGGTCGGGGGTCACGACGATCCGTACCACCGGCAGCCGGGCGCCGTACGCCGAGATCAATCTGAAGGACGCGATCGACCACGGTTTGGCGCCGGGGCCGCGCATCCATCTCACGGCGCCGTACATCACGGGCGAACACGGCGGCGGCGCGATGGCGATCCTGAGCTCGCCGGAGGCGGCGCGCCGCTTTGTAGCGTACTGGGCGGCGGAAGGCGCGACGTGGATCAAGGCGTACACGGACATTCGTCGCGCCGAGCTGGGTGCGGCAATTCAAGAGGCGCACCGGCGCGGCATCAAAGTCACCGGCCATCTCTGCTCCGTGAGTTTCCAGGAGGCGGTGTCGCTCGGCATCGACAACCTCGAGCATGGCATGCTGACCGCGTCGGACTTCACGACCGGGAGGCC
>Ga0209056_10000445_pt1 | contig 45831 bp, 43 predicted proteins | sample GraSoiAngelo_114_FD_185876 | JGI IMG/M metagenome (GOLD analysis project Ga0209056, IMG submission 185876) | Grasslands soil microbial communities from the Angelo Coastal Reserve, California, USA - 14_0903_13_40cm (SPAdes) (version 2) | ecosystem: Environmental > Terrestrial > Soil > Grasslands...
TAGCGCCCGTGGCGAGCAGCTCATCCGTCTCCGCCCGCTCCACCGCATACCCGAAGATCACCCGCCGCGACGCCAGGTCCCGCACCCAGCAGCGGACCCGAATCATATCATCATAGCGTGCCGGCTGGCGGTACCGGACGCGGACGTCCGTGACGGTGAGGTATGTGCCCTGCTGCTCCAACTCCTTGTAGGACATCCCCCGTTCACGGAGATGTTCCGTGCGGGCCATATCCATCCAGATGAGATAGTTCGCGTGGTAGACGAAGCCCATCTGGTCGGTTTCGGAGTAATTCACGCGGTGCATGACCGCGTTGATCAACGGGGGGCGAGTCTTATTCGCCGTACGGAATCCAGATGTTCTTCACTTCCGACGCGCGCCGCAGAAACTCCCGGCCTTCACCCTGCCCTGGATCGAGCCAATCGCGGCCGCGGGCCGACGCCCAGGTCCGCTTCATGTTTGCGGCGGAGGCGAACTCGACCGCCTTCACGCCGGCGGCGTTCCCGAAGTACCACATCCCGTCCACGTCGTCGTGCTCGGCGAGCACCTTCGCCAGAGTATCCTTGGCTCCCGTGATCACGTTGATCACCCCGTCCGGGACATCGGAGGTCTCGAGCACCGAGTAGAACTCGGTCGCTGCAAGCGGGTGCGGCTCGGAGGGCACCACAATCACCGTGTTGCCGAGGGCGACCGCCGGTGCCACCAGCGACACGAAACCGAGCAGCGGAGAATCGTCCGGGGCGGCGATACCGAGGACGCCGACCGGCTCGTTCATCGCGAGCGTGACCCCGCGGATCGGCGTGTGGTGCACCGCGCCGTCCCACTTGTCGGCCCAGGCCGCGTACGTGAACAGCCGTGCCACGCTCGCATCCACTTCTTCCCGTCCGACGCGCGCCGCGAATTCGGCGGCGCGCGTCGCGAGGTTTTCGGCGATGAAGTAGAGAATCTGCGCACGCAGATGACCGCTGGAGCGTCCCCATCCCTCGGCGGCGTGGGCCGCCTCGACGGCATTGCGCACGTCCTTGCGATTGCCCTCGGCCACCTCGCCCAGCGCGCGGCCATCCGATCCGAGGATCTTGCGCGAGTAGCCCTGATCCGGGCGCACCTGCTTGCCGCCGATGAAGAGCTTGTAGGTCCGGTCGATGGGAGGGAGCTCGGAATGCGAAATGTGGAATGCGGAAGGCGAAATTGATGCCTCCGGCTTCTCGACGCTCACCTTGTCATTTCGCAATTCGAGTTTCGCATTCCGCATTTCGTAATCCGGCTTCAGATACTCATACATGCCTTCGCGGCCACCTTCGCGACCGAAGCCCGACTCCCGATAACCCCCAAACCCCGCCGCCGCGTCGAACAGATTCGTGGAGTTGATCCACACGACGCCGGCCTTCAGCTTCGGCGCGACATCGAGCGCAAGATTGATGTTTTCCGTCCAGACGCTCGCCGCGAGGCCATAGGGGGTGTTATTCGCAAGCTCCACGGCCTCCTTGGGTGTGCGGAACGTCATGCTCACGAGCACCGGGCCAAAGATCTCGACCTGCGCGATGGTGGCGGCGGGCGACACGTCGGTGAAGAGCGTCGGCGGATAGAAGTAGCCTTCGGTGGGACATGCCCAGGACGGTTGCCACATCTTCGCGCCTTCTTCGACCCCCTGCTCCACGAGCCCGCGGATGCGCTCGAGCTGCACGGGCGCAACGATGGCGCCCATGTCGACCGCTTTGTCGAGTGGCGAGCCGACGCGCAGTTTCTCCATCCGCGCCCGCAGCTTCTGCGTCAACCGGTCGGCGACCCCTTCCTGCACGAGCAGTCGCGAGCCGGCGCAGCAGACCTGACCCTGATTGAACCAGATCGCGTCCACCACGCCTTCGACGACGCTATCGAGATCGGCGTCCTCGAACACGATGAACGGACTCTTGCCGCCCAGCTCGAGCGTCAGCTTCTTGCCGCTTCCGGCGGTCGCCTTGCGGATGATGCGCCCGACTTCCGTCGAACCGGTGAACGCGATCTTCCGGACGTCTGGATGCTCAACAAGGGCCTTCCCCGTCGTTCCGTCGCCCGTGACCACATTGAACACACCGGGGGGCAGTCCCGCTGCCTGCGCGATCTCCGCGAAGCAGAGCGCGGTCAGCGGGGTGAACTCGGCGGGCTTCAAGATCACCGTGTTTCCCGCCGCGAGCGCCGGCGCGACTTTCCAGGCGACCATCAGGAGCGGGAAATTCCAGGGGATGATCTGCCCGACGACGCCGACCGGCACGTAACCAGGGAATTCGCTGTCGCGCAGCTGGGCCCAGCCGGCGTGATGATAGAAGTGCCGCGCGACGAGCGGGATGTCGAGATCGCGCGTCTCGCGAATCGGCTTGCCGTTGTCGAGACTCTCGAGCACCGCCAGCAGGCGCGAATGCCGCTGCACCTCGCGGGCGAGCGCGTACAGGTAGCGGGCGCGCGCGTGTGGCGTCAGCCCCGCCCAGGCTGGCGCCGCAGCGTTGGCAGCGGCGACGGCCGCGTCCACGTCCGCGTTGCTTCCCTGCGCTACTTTCGCCAGGACCGCCTTCGTCGCGGGATTGATCGTCTCGAAATACTGCCCTGCGGCGGGAGCCGCCCAGCGGCCATTGATCAAGTGTCCGAAACGCCCGCTGTCGTGCTGCTTGATCCACTCGAGTGCCGGCGCGTCGCTTTCCGGCGCCGGCCCGTACTCCATCGTCTCGAACAGCTTGGCGACGGTCGCCATTACACCATCGGATGGCGGTGGGCGGCGGCGTACCGCCCCGTCACGAAATGCTCGAGCTGCCGCTCGATATCCGTCAGCAAGGAACTGGCCCCTAACCTGAACAAGGCCGGCTTCAACCAGCGATCGCCCAGCTCTTCCTTCATAAGGATCAGCCAGTCGAGCGCCTGCTTCGCGGCGCGGATCCCGCCGGCCGGCTTGAACCCGATAGCTGCTCCGGTTCGCATCTCAAACTCGCGAATCATGCGCGCCATCACGACGCCCACCGGCAAGACCGCGTTGACGGGCTCTTTGCCTGTGGATGTCTTGATGAAATCGGCCCCCGCCATCATCGCCACCATGCTGGCGCGCGCGACATTGGTCAGCGTCGCCAGATCGCCCGTGCCAAGAATGGCTTTCATGTGCGCCCGGCCGCAGGCGTCGCGGAACGCGCGGACTTCGGCGTACAGCGCCGGCCAATCGCCGGTCAGCACGTGCGCGCGGGTGATGACGATGTCGATCTCCTGCGCGCCTGCCGCAACCGACGCCTGCACCTCCTCGAGCCGCTGCGCGAACGGACTGAGCCCCGCGGGAAACCCGGTTGAGACGGCGGCCACCGGAATCCCGGAGCCTTCGAGGGCCGCCACCGCGGTCGGCACGAGGGCGTGATAGACGCACACCGCGCCGACCTTGATGTCGAGGTGGCCGACGCCGAGGGCGTCGATCAGGTCGGGCCGGAGCGGGCGTCGCGCCTTGGCGCACAATCGCAGCACGTTGCCGGGCGTGTCGTCTCCCTGCAGGGTCGTGAGGTCCATGCAGGTGATCGCCCGCAGCAACCACGCGGCCTGCCATTCCTTCTTTACGGTCCGGCGGGTGGGGATCGTGGCGGCGCGGCGCTCGACGGCGCTGCGATTCACGCGCAGCGCGCGGATGACTTCGAGATCGAGCGGCATGCCGGGGTTGCGATCGTCCTTGAGCACCGGACGAACGGGAACGCCCCGCAGCCGTTCAGAGAGAGCCTTCATGCTGGCGGGAGAATGCGAACCGCTGTTGTAAAAGTCAACGCTCCGCGGGGACTCCCGCGCCCAAACGGCACGCCGTGACCGCCTGCGGCTCCCGCGCGCGCAAGCATTGCTCCTCCCGCTCCGGCCCGGTCGCGAGCAACGTCGCGATTTCCTCACCCAGCGCCTGGTAACAGGTCGGCCCGCCGGCTTCGTGCCCGACGATGTGACAGAAGCTGAATGCGGCTTCGGTCGTCGCCGTCCAGTCCACGAGCGCCTTCGCCGCCCCGAAGTAGCAGGAGGGACGATACGGCTCGCTCGCCGTGTCGCACATGTCCGCGGTCTTCTGCGGATCCCGCGCGGTATACGACGTGATGTCGCGGCCGAGGCTTTGGAAACAAACGGGCCGCACGCGTGGCGGCGCGCCTTCACAGGACTTCGCCGCAGCGCCGATATCGCCGTGATTCAGATTCAGCATGACCGACGTCTGCATCTGATAACAGGCGTGCAGGTAGCGATCCGCCATGATCGAGCAGGGATACAGTGGATCCGCCGGATCGAGGGCCTTGAACGTCGTCGCCGCCATATGGTGATGGCTGTGCGCGGCGAGCATCGTCGCGGGATGATGCGGGGCGGTCGCGTTGATGACGCTCTCCATGAAGGCCCCGCCATAGCACGACTCACGATCCCAGCCGTCAGCCAGCATGTCGCAGTCGGTGAGCGCGCGCGGCAGGTCGTGCGCGTAGAGCATTGTCAGCCCGTGGCCCATGCCGTGCACGCATTGGAACAGCACCCAGCGACTCGCGCTCTCGCGCTTGAACGGCTTGCACAACGCTTCGACCTCTGGTTGCGTCACCTCTTCGCGCGACTCGAAATACGCCTGGATCACGCCGTGGCGGCAGCCGGACGAGAACCCGTCGCCACACGCGGTGAATGTTGCAGGGATATCGGAGGAAATGCCGAACGCCTCAATGCCGATGCCGTGAGCGAACTCGTGCGCGTGCTCCGCAGCATCGGGGTCTGCCGCGGCGATCGCGTCCAGTGTCGCTACCGCATCGGCGACACCGTGATTCTTGAGACGCTCCGAGAGGAGCTGCGAGTAGCACGTGCGGCGCGCGTCGCCGGCCTGGCGTCGGCACGCGTCGCCCGGGCCCGTCCACACGGTCGGACCCCACGCGTTCGCCGCGACACCGGCCACCGCCAGGATGCCAACGGCCAACAGCAGCTTTTGCGTTTGCGTCATGACAGAACAGTAATGTGCTTGCGTGCGTGGTTCCAGATTCCTAAGCTTGGGCCGTGTCGCCCCCCCCCCAGAAGGAGCCCTCTCGCGTGATTGTCGTGGCGGACGCGCATCTGGGTCAGGTGCCGCCCGCCGTCGGCACGGCGTTCCACGCGTTTCTCGAGGAGATCCCCCAGTCCGGGGATCACCTGGTGCTGACCGGCGATCTCTTCGATTTCTGGTTCGAGTATCAGAGTGTCATCCCCCGCAAACATTTTGCGACCGTCGCCAAGCTGCAGGCGGTCCGTGCCCGCGGTGTCCGCATCACGTTCGTGGGCGGCAACCACGATCGCTGGGGAGGGTCGTTTTTCACGCAGGATCTGGGGATCGAGTTCTTCGGCGGGGAGGCGAACCTGGATCTCGGCGGGCGCCGCGCCTTCATCGCGCACGGCGACGGCCTCACCGAGCAGCACTGGAGTGGGGCGCTGATGCACCGCGTGCTGCGTCACCCCGTCACGGTCGCGGTGTTTCGCGTGCTGCACCCCACGATCGGCTTCTGGATTGCCGACCTGTTTTCGCGACATCTGGCCGACAATACAAAGGATAGAGCGGTTTTGGATCGGGCCGCGGCGGCGCAGCGGCGCTGGGCCGCGGATTTCCTGGGGCGCCGGCCCGACGTGCAGCTCGTCATCATGGCGCACACGCATCGCCCGGTGGTGGACCGATTGCCCGACGGACGCGCCTACTTGAATCCGGGAGCGTTTTTGGATGGCGGGCGTTATGCCGTCATCACGCCCGACGCAGTGGAGCTGAAGCAGTTCACAACGGAACGACTTCAACCTGCTTGAGCTTCTCGCCTAAAAACAGCGCACCCACCTTGCGGAAGTGCGGCTCGTCGTCCGACACGACGAAGCGATGCTCGTGAGTTCCGCCGTTTGCCAGTAGTTCCAGCCGTTCCAGCTCGCGCGCCACCGCCGTCGCGGTTTCTTCCGCCGAGTCGACCAGTTTCACATCGGATCCCATCACGCGGGCCAGCAGCGGCTTGAGCAGGGGATAGTGGGTGCAGCCCAGCACGAGAACGTCCACTTTCGCACGCCTGAGTGGCTCGAGATACTCGCGCGCGATCAGATCGGCGGCGGGATGCTCGAACCATCCCTCTTCGACGAGGGGCACGAACAGCGGACAGGGCTGGCTGTGGACGCCCGCGTCGGCGCGCAGCGCCTTGATCGCGCGTTCGTAGGCGCCGCTCGCAATGGTTCCCGCGGTGCCGATCACGCCGATCGTCCCCGTCCTGGTCGCCGCCACCGCCGCGCGCGCGCCTGGCTCGATCACGCCGACCACCGGCACCGACGAGCGCTCCTGGAGGTAGCCGAGCGCGTGTGCGGTGCTCGTGTTGCAGGCGACGACGACCGCCTTCACACCGCGCTGCAACAGGTAGGCGAGGATCTCGCCGCTGTAGCGCCGCACGGTATCGGGGGATTTTGGTCCGTAGGGGACGCGGGCTGTGTCCCCGAAGTAGATGACGGACTCGTGCGGCAGCCGCTCGAACAACGCGCGCGCCACCGTCAGCCCTCCGATCCCCGAATCGAACACGCCGAGCGGGGCTTTATTCATGGAGTGGAATGGTGACGCCGATGCCGCGCGGGAATGCGCGGATTTTGAGATCCGGTGGGAAGTCGCGCAGATGGGCCGAGACGTACGCCTCCGCGCCCGAGAACAGATGATTGAAAATCCACAGCACGAGCCAGTCCTGCACTTCCTGCCGCTTGAGGCGCAGGTTTGCCGAGTTGATCGACTTGAAGTAATTCGCTTCCTGCTGCGCCTTGAGCGTCATCATGGCCGTGATCCCTTCCCAGGCCACGAACGCCGCCCCGGTCATCGGCCGGTCGGTCGCCGCCTGGCCCCACCCAGGAAGAATGAAGGAGCGCAGAAACGCGCCCATGGGCCTGACGCCGCGATGCATGGTATCGGCCGGCAAGATCACGTGAGTCGTATCGGTCTGAGTCGCGTTCTGACATGCAAGTCTGCAGGTCGGCACGACTGCAAGCAGACACGCAAGTCCGATCGCGTGCCGACGTGCCAACGTGCCGACGTGCATTCTTACCGTGCTACGAGGACGTTCAAGCGAGCCCGCTCCAGCTCCACCGTGCATTCGTTGACTCCCGGTTCGCGCAGCTCGCCGTCGACGTGCAGCACCAGCGGCTCGTCCGGCGAGCGAATCACGAGCTTGGCGGTCTTGATCAGCGCAACCTCCCGCATGGTGAGGTGCGTCCCTCGCATGACGCGCGGAATGGCGAGCAGAAAGCGCGGCAGCGACACCCGCCGGATCACACAGACATCCAGCTTGCCGTCCGCCGGATCGGCGTCGGGTGCAAACCGGTAGCTGCCGCCCGCCGTCGTGCCGTTGCAGACCTCGACCATCATCATGTACCCCCGCTCCCGGAATCCGGGCGCGGCCACATCGAAGACCGGCGGCTCGAACTTGAAGAAGGTTTTCACGACGGGCACGAGATATGATAGAAAGCCGCGAAGATTGTGCATCGCATTCCGCGTCTTCACGACCGCCGGCCCGAATCCGAACCCGACGCTATTCACGAACCACTCATCGAACACCCGCCCCGCGTCGAATCGGCGCATGCGGGCAGTGACCAGCCGCGCGACCGCACGCACGGGATCGTGGCCATACAGCCCGACCAGCTTCGCAAAATCATTGCCGGAACCGATCGGGACGACGCCGAGGGCGGCATCGGTGTCGGTGCACAGCAGACCGTTTGCGACCTCATGGACGGTGCCATCCCCGCCGACCGCCACCACATGCTTCGCGCCCTCTCGCACCGCCTCCGTCGCCAGCTCCTGGCCGTGGCCGGGCCGTTCGGTCCGGACGACATCCACTGCCCACCCCTGTGCCCGGAAGGCGCGCGCCACGATGGACTCGGTGCGTCGGGCGGCGCCTCGGCCCGCAGCGGGATTGAGGATGACATGGGCATGAAGCACGCGGCAGACAAGATACAATCTCGTCTGCCGCAGAAGGACCTACCGAGCTAAAGGCTGGAGTTACTTGGCGAGGTACTGCTCTTCCCAATCGACGGCGAATTCCACGCTACAGCGGCCGCACATCATGCGGCCGGGCCGGCCACGCAGCGAGACACGATCCCGGCACGAGGGGCAGACGGCGTAGTGTGTGCCCATCTCGATCGAACGCGGAACGTTTTGCGGGCGCGGCACAACCGTCCATTTGCGAGGCGGCGAACTCGACATCTGCAGGAAGGCACGGACCACGGCGACGGGTGTCCCTTTCACATCGACCACGGCGGCGAGTCCTTGAGCTTTGATGAGCCGGTACCAGGCACCGCGCCGTAAATTGCAGTTCACATCGGCTTGAAGACGAGCCCACACCATCATTCACGCTCGAGCGTCGAGGGGACGACAAGAGTAAGGGAGACAGGGCGGATTGGAGGTGACCGATGTCACCCTGAGGCTTTGGCGCCATTGCCTTCCTCCCAATTGATCTCGAAGTCCTGGCGGCAGCGCGCACACTCGAGCGTGCGCAGAGTTTTCTTCGGCAGCGGAGCCCGCGCACGGCAGTTCGGACACACGCCGTAGATTCCCCGAAGATGGGGCGGCGCTTTGCGATTCTCCGCGGAGCCCTGCACGACACTCCACCGTTTCGGCGGCCGCTGCTCGATCTCGAGCCAGGCCCGCAGCACACCGACTTTGCGGTGGTTGACTTCGATAACTGCCTGGAGATCCGTGAGTTGGAGGACGCGGTACCAGGCGCCGCGGCGCAGCTTGAGCGGGACATCAGCCTGCAGGCGGGCAAATAAGATCGCCATGACGGCTCCTGATGCGGGGAGACGAGAATGGGCGCGGGCACAATATAGTGATTAGCGCAACCGGTGGCGGGTCGCCAAACCGTCAGGAGTGGTCCCAGCCGATGTCGAAATAGCCGTTGCATTTGGGACAACGCATGCTCGTGGCGCGCTCCTCCAGGCGGGCGCGCTCGCGGCAGTTAGGACAAACCCCGTAGCGCGCGCCCCAGGTGAGCGGCAGCCGGGCAGCGCGCGCCGGCCGCGGCACGACGGTCCAGCGCGTCGGCCGCGTCGGCAGGATCTCGAGTGACGGGCGCGGGAACGCCGTCAGGGTGCCATTGACATCGAGTACCGCTTCGACAGGCGTGAGCCGGATCACACGATACCACGCGCCGCGGCGCAGGTGGCCAGCTTCGGCTGGGCGGAGACGAGCCCATTGCCCCGTAGTCATGCATCCTCCCGAGGGTGAGCGTGCCTACGAATGCGATGGGACGAGACGAAAGTCAACCAGCGGCGGTGGCGGGAGCGTGTAGGAATCGAACCTACCGAGCCCCTTTCGGGACCCAAACAGTTTTGAAGACTGGTCAGGCCACCAGACCCAATCCGCTCCCAACGCAAGGATTGCCGATGATTCGGTAGACCGCTACCGCGTGGTTTCCCATCTCCGGTCGAAACGCTGCTGGAAAGCTCGACACGAAGCGTTCGAGATACTCGGCCTCTGCATTCGATGCCGGTGGCCCCGTGATCACGTAGCTGGCGCCGATCTGCGCGACATACTCCCACAATCGGCAGGGATCATTTGCGATGACGGGCGCCGACGCCCGGCGGTCCGTGAAGAGCGCCAGCGCACGCGGCTTACTGAACACGAAGATAGCCTCGGGCGGCGTCGTCTGCTTCACGAACTGGAAGAGCTCGACGCTCTCTGCTGTTTCGACCCCGTCAGCCAACGGTCCGTACCGCATCGTCGAGTACTTCCCGCCATACACCAGCGCCACAACCACGCCGAGGGCGACCATCATGCGATTGCGCGCAGCGAGCCGAGCTTGCAGCCCGCGAATGCCGAGCATGCAGTAATAGAGGTAAAAGGGAATCAGGGGAATGAGAAACCGCGTGCCCTGATTCGCGGGCCACAAGAGGACGGGCACGATGTACAACCACGGAAAGATTTCAACGGCGGTCGGTCCCGCTCGCAGCGCGCGACGATAGCCATACACTGCGAATCCAGCCGTCACCACAAAGACGATTTTCCTGCCGACCTCCGTGTACCCGTTGTCCCAGATGTCGGATAATGACCGTGCATAGGCCACCGCGTTGCCGGCCACGGTGGTCGCTGACAGCGACAGCTGGTCGAAGTAGCTTCCATCCTGCGCGCCCACCGCGTACTGCACACCCGCCAACATGACCGCGATGCCGCAGGCCGTTGCCGTGGTCCGGCTGATACGACGGCTCCGCAGCAGATCGTGCAGCAGGAAACAGGGGATCAGGACGATTCCCAGCACCCGGGTCGCCAGGGCTGCATACGTCGCGGCCCCCGCCAGCACCGCAGTCGCGAGCGGACGCCGGTTGTCCGGTTCCTCCATCCGTTGAAAAGCGTATACGCTGAGGAGCGTGAAGAAGAGGAATGGGATGTCGGAGATCACATGATCCTTGAGCTCCTGGAAGTACGGATTCAGTCCCATGACGAGGATGAGCCCGGCCACATACGGCACCGGGAGGTCACGCCGGAATACCAGCGGCATCAGGAGCAGCACGCCGACGAAGCAGCCGACGATCAGAATCTTCATCGGCCCAAGGTCAAGACCAAAGAGCTTGACCACCGGGGCGAGCAGGAGTGGGAACCCGGGCGGGTAGGTTCGCGGCCCGATCGTCGGGTTGTACGGATTGTAGATGTAGCCGGTTGCCGCATAGGGGACGCCGGTGGCTAGGTTGCGGGCGTGATGGATGTACTGCGCGAAATCGTCGCCCCACGCGTGCCCCGGCCGGATGGTCGCCAGATAGAACAGGCCGATCAGAGCGGCGACTCGCCACATCAGACGCGTTTAGACTTTGACCGCGATGAGGTCAATTTCAACCCTGGCGCCCTTGGGCAGGCCGGCCGCCTGCACCGTGGATCGTGCAGGTTTGTGCGCGCCGAAGTGCCTCGCGTACACCTCATTCATTTGCGCAAAATCGGCCATATCCGCCAGGTACACCGTCGTCTTCACGACACTCGCGAGCGTCGTTCCCGCCGCGGACAGCACCGCCTTCAGATTCGCGAATACCTGCTCTGTCTGCTCAGCGGTCGTGCGGCCGACGAGATCGCCGCTCTTGGGATCGAGCGCGACCTGTCCCGCGGTGAATACGAAGCGATCGGTCGCGATCGCCTGGCTGTATGGGCCAATGGCCTTGGGGGCCGCGTCGGTGGCGATGATACGCATCAGAACAGTCCCTCGATCGTGCCGTCAGGAAGGAGCCGGATCCGCTCGGCGGCGGGACTCTTGCCAAGCCCGGGCATCGTCAGGATGTCACCCGCCAGCGCGACGACGAAGCCGGCGCCGGCGGACGGGAGAATGTCGCGCACGTGCAGCGTGAATCCGGTGGGTACGCCCAGCTGGGTGGCGTCGTCGGAGAATGAGAACTGCGTCTTCGCCATGCAGACGGGTGTCTCGCCGAGGCCGAGCTTCGGCAACAGCTCGAGCGCGCGCTCGGCGGCCGGCGCGAATCCCACACCCGCCGCCCCATAGATCTCACGCGCGATGGTTTCGATCTTTTCGCGAATCGGGCGGCGCTCGTCGTACAGCGGCTTGAACGCCGCCTTGCCGGTCTTGAGCAGACCGAGCAACGACTCCGCGACCGCGACACCCCCCTCCCCGCCCCTCTCCCAGACATCGCACCGAACCACCTCGACACCCTCGGCCGCGCCCACCGCGCGGACGGCCTCGACTTCTTCATCTGAATCGGTGATGAATCGGTTGAGCGCGACCATCGCCGGGAGGCCGAATTTTTTCACGTTGCGGATATGCCGCCGCAGGTTCTCGGCACCCCGCTGCACAGCAGCGGGGTCAGCCGTCCCCAAGCGATCCTTCTTCACGCCACCGTGCATCTTCAGCGCGCGAACGGTAGCGACGATGATCGCCGCTTCCGGCTTGAGCCCGGCGAACCGGCATTTGATGTCCAGGAACTTCTCGGCGCCGAGGTCGGCGCCGAAGCCCGCTTCCGTCAGTACGATGTCCGCGAGGCTGAGTCCAAGCGTCGTCGCCACGACCGAGTTGCAGCCATGGGCGATGTTGCCAAACGGGCCGCAGTGCACGAGCGCGGGGCCACCCTCCAGCGTCTGGACGAGGTTCGGGTTGATCGCGTCCTTCAGCAGCAGCGTCATGGCGCCCTGCGCCTTGAGATCGCTGGCGCGGACGGCGGTCTTATCGCCGCGTAACCCTACGATGATGCGTGCCAGCCGCGACTCGAGATCCTCCAGCCCGGTCGCGAGGGCGAGAATCGCCATGATCTCCGAGCCGGGGACGATCACGAAGCGCTCCTCTCGCATCGGACCGCCACTCACACCCCCGAGCCCGACGATGATGTTGCGCAACGCCCGGTCGTTCATGTCGATCGTGCGCGGCCAGGTTACGCGCCGCACGTCGATGCCGAGGGCGTTGCCGTGATGGAGATGCGCGTCGAGCATCGCGGACAGCAGGTTGTGCGCGCTTGTAATAGCGTGGAAATCGCCGGTGAAATGCAGGTTGATATCGTCCATCGGCACGACCTGGGCATATCCGCCGCCCGCCGCGCCTCCCTTCACTCCGAACACGGGACCCAGCGACGGCTCGCGTATCGCCAGGATGGCGTTCTTGCCGAGGCGCCGCAGTGCCTGGGTGACCCCGACGGTAACGGTGGACTTGCCTTCGCCCGCCGGCGTCGGAGTGATGCCGGTGACGAGCACGAGCCGACCCTTGGGGGTGCGCTGCTGGAGCGCGCGCAACGAGATCTTCGCCTTGTACTTCCCGTACACCTCGACCTCGTCGTCCGACAGGCCGAGCTCGGCCGCGACGTCGCGGATCGGCCGCAGTTTGGCGGCCTGCGCGATGGCGATGTCGGAGGGGACTTTGGTGGCGGTTGCGGTCATAGGGAGGATTCGATGCGTGAACCGAAGCAGCGGCGTGCGTTTTCCGAGGTGCGCTGCGTCAGGTTTTCAACGGTCTCGCCCCGCAGCGCGGCCGCGCGCTCGGCGACGTCGCGCACGAAGCCCGGCTCGTTGCGTTTGCCGCGATGCGGCACCGGAGCGAGATACGGCGCGTCCGTCTCGACCAACAGTCGGTCCGCCGGACAGTCGGACAGTCGGACGGTAAGACCCCAATTCTTGAATGTGATCATGCCGCTGAAAGAGAAATATGCGTCAATCGCCATGCCGGCATCCCAGACCGCGTCCCCCGATGAAAAGCTGTGGAGCACCACAACCGGTGCGTGGGGGGCCAGCGAGCGCAATATCGCCGCCATATCGTCGTCGGCGTCGCGCGCGTGTACGATCACCGGTTTGCCGAGCTCCAGTCCGAGCTGCAGCTGCGCCTCGAACGCCGCGCGTTGTGTTGCTCGCGGCGAATGCATGTAGTGGTAGTCGAGCCCTGTTTCTCCCACGGCCACGACTTCCGGCGCCGCGAGCAGCTCGCGGACCCGTTGCCGCGCGTCGTCCGACCAGCTGCTGGCTTCGTGCGGATGCACGCCGGCCGTCGCCGAGAGTCCAGCGGCACCGCGCGCCAGCGCGACTGCCCGTTCGCTCCCCGCCACTGACTCACCGATCACCACGACGTGTGTGACCCCAAGCGCCTTTGCCTGGGCGAGCACCACGGCGCGATCGGCGTCGAACGCGGTATCGCCCAGATGGCAATGGGTGTCGACCAGGTAGGGGCGCAACATACTGCGCCCCTACTACCGTGCCGGTTGCGGAGTACGAGGCTGCGACGGTGAGGTCGCGGGCGGTGTGGGAAGCGACGGCGTCGCCGGTGCGCGCGAGCCGAACGCCCGTGCGCCGCGCGCATCCTCACCCGGCCAGCGCTTTTCGATCCAGAGCAGCACGGGCGCGGCAATGTAGATGGACGAGAACGTGCCCGTGAAGATGCCGAACGACATGACCCAGGCGAACGGCCGGATCACTTCGCCCGCGAGGATCAACAACGAGAGCGTCGTGGCGATCGTGGTTCCGTGGGTCAGCACCGAACGCGGCAACGTCTCGTTGATCGAGAGGTTGAGGATCTCGTACAAATTCTGGCGCCGGTACTTGCGCAGATTCTCGCGCACGCGGTCGAAGATGATGATCGTGTCGTTCAGCGAGTACCCGACGACCGTGAGCACCGCGCCCACGACAATGAGGCTGACCTCGAGGTGCATCACGCTGATGAAGGCGATCGTGGCGACGACGTCGTGGGCGGTCGCCACGACGGCGGCGAGGCCGAACCGCCACTCGAACCGGAACGCGAGATAGATCAGGGTGACGACAAAGCTCAGCAGGATGGCCATAAACGCCTTGCCCTGCAACTCGCGTCCTACCTTGGGGCCGACCGCCTCGTGGCGGAGGATCGTGTACTGCCCCGGCCCCACGCTTTGGTCGAGCGCCTTTCCGACCGCGGCCGTGACCGCCTCGTTCCCGGCATCTCCGGTCGCCTCGGACGTCGCCGTCAGCCGGGCGCGGATCACGTAGGAGGTGTCGGAGCCGAACGTCTGAATGTCGGCGCCACGCAATCCCACGTTATCGAGTGCGGCCCGGAGGTCCGCCGTCGCGACCTTGCGGTGCAGTTCCACCTGCACCAGCGTGCCGCCCGTGAACTCGATGCTGTAGTTGAGGCCGCGGGTCACGAGAAAGCCGAGGCCCACGAACATGATGGCACCGGTGAGCGAAAACGCCCAGCGGCGCCACTTGATGAAATCGTAATTCGCATTCGCGAAGAGTCTGATCATCAGATACTCAGGGTGACCATGTCGGGCCGCCGGTACAGCCAGATGAGGAACAGCGTCTTCACGACGAAGATCGCCGAGATCATCGAGGCGGCGATACCGATGATCAGCGTGATGGCAAAGCCCTGCACCGGGCCGGTACCGACGGCGTAGAGAATGAGCGCGGTGAGGACGGTGCTGACGTTGGAGTCGACAATGGCGTTCATGGCGTGCAGGAAGCCGTCATCCACCGCGAGCCGCAGCGATTTGCCATGGACCAGCTCTTCGCGGATACGCTCGAAGATCAGCACGTTCGCGTCTACCGCGATGCCGATGGACAGCACGAAACCGGCGAGCCCCGGCAGGGTGAGCGTGAATCCGAACGCCGCGAGTCCCGCCAGGGTGAACAGGCAGTAGAGCGTCAGCGACGCGACCGCAAGCGCGCCGGCCATGCGGTAGTAGCCGATCATGATCACAATGACGAGCACCACGCCCACCACGCCCGCACGCACGCCGTCTCTGATCGAGTCGGCGCCGAGCGACGCGCCGATCGTCTTCTCATCGATGATCGTCAGCGGCGCGGGAAGCGCGCCGGCGCGCAGCACCAGCGCCAGATCGCTCGCTTCCTGCAGCGGCTTGGCGCCGAGCTCGATCTGGCCGTTCGCGCCGATCTGGCTGCGGATCACCGGCGGCTGCCCCTGCACCCGCCCGTCGAGGATGATCGCCATGTAGTCGTTGATGTGCCGCGCCGTTTCATCCGAGAACTTCCGGGCCCCACGATGGCTGAGCTGGAACGGGACGACCGACTGATTGGTCACCGGATCGCGGCGCGCGGTGGCTTTGACCAGCTCCTCGCCGGTAATGATCGGCCGGGCTTCGACGGCGTAGAGCGCCCGATACCGGCGCGCGCCGCGCGACTCGGACTGGGAGCCCCACCGCAGCTCGATACCGCGCGGCATCGCCGCACGCACGTCGGGCCGGTTCAGCAGGCTGTCCACGAGCGTCGACTGCTCTTCCGGCACGAGGTACTCGCCGGGGAGCTGGCCCTGAAACAGCAGCGACGAGAGGACGCCGGGTGTGTTCGCGTCGGCCGCCGAGTCGCGCTCGGCCTTGGCGGTGTCGCCGCCGAACAGCTGCGCGACGGCCGATGGGGCGGCTGCCCCGCGCGACTTGACCCCGGCGCGGCGCAGTGCCGCGTCGATCTGCGGGAGCGCGTCCTTGAACAGACCCTTCATGTCGGTGATGCGAAACTCGAGGAACGCCGTCCGCTGCACCACGCTCTTAGCCCGGGCGGGGTCCTTCTCGCCCGCGAGCTCCACGATCAGGCGGCAACGGCCCTGGATCTGCACGACGGGTTCCGTCGTGCCGAACTCGTCGATGCGGGTGCGCACGACGCGCTCGGCGCGCTGGATCGCGTCGGCGCAATCCGGCACCGGTCCCTTGGATTGGTCGACCTCGAGCGCCAGGTGAATGCCGCCCTGCAGGTCGAGCCCCAGGTTGATGGGCACCCGCCGCACCGTCGTGTCTTTCATGGTGCCGGTCGTGGCATCGCGGATGCGCATCTTCTGGTTGCGCGGCACCAGCGAGATGATCGACAGCACGATAAATACGCCGATGAAGTACAGCCGCTGACGAATCTTCCCCATCGCCTCTCTCTACCGGTTGAGGGTCGCCCGCGCCGCCTGGCGGTCGCGCTCGAGCTGCGCCACCAGCGCTTCGCGGGTCGGGAACACCTGCACTTCACGCAGGCGACGGACCCATGCCACGTCTACGGTTTCCCCGTACAGCTCGCCGTCGAAATCGAACAGATGGACTTCGAGCGTGCGAGCCTGCTCACCAAAGGTCGGCCGGGCGCCCTGATTCATCATGCCCCCGTAATCCAGGATCTTGGAGCCAGGAGTCTGGATCCTGGATCCTGACTCCAAAATCCTGACACGCACCGCATACACGCCGTCAGGCGGCAACAGCTTCCGCGCATCGGGCGCCTCGAGGTTCAGCGTCGGGACGCCAATCGTCCGTCCTCGTCCCGCGCCCCGGACGACCTTTCCCCGAATACCATACGAGCGACCCAGCCAACGACCCGCCGCCTCCAGATCGCCATGCGCCAGCGCGGTACGGATCAGCGTCGACGAGATCGGCTGTCCATTGTCCCGTACCGCGTCGACCACCGCCACCGCAAAGTCTTGCGTTCGCGCCAGCCGTTGCACCAACTCCACGTCGCCGGAGCGCCCGCGTCCGAATCCGTGATCGTATCCCATCACGAGCTCGCGCATCGCGTACTCGTCGCACAGCCGCCGGACGAACGCCTCCGCATCGAGCTGCGCCACCGCCGGCGTAAACGGCATCAGCACGAACTGCTCGATGCCCGCCGCAGTCACCAGATCCTTTTTTTCCTCCGACAACGTCAACAGCTTCGGCGCCGCCGGCGGATTCACGACCGCGAGCGGATGCGGATCGAACGTGACCAGCACGCTCGTCAGTTTTCCCGCTCGCGCCCGGCGCGTCACCTCGGCGAGCACCGCCTGGTGGCCGCGATGCACGCCATCGAACGTACCCAAAGTGACGACCGCCGGACGCGACATCAGTCTTCCGCCACCACCACGCGTGGCTTCAGAAGCTCGCCCACCTGCTCCGCCACGGCTAGAAGCTCGGGGCCGTCGAACAGCGCTACCGGCTCTCGGCTATTGGCTACGGGGGCCCGCTGAATCGGGCGTCCGTGCAGCACCGCGTCCCGTTCCTTCTTATCTAGCTCGCGCCGCGGCATATGCGCGACGAGAACCGCAGCATCCTGCAACGTCACCCGCGTGACCGCTTCCGGCGCCACTGCATCCGCGAGGAGCAGCGGCCCGACGGCCGTGCGCCGCAGGGCGGTGAGATGGGCGCCGCATCCCAACTTCGCGCCGATGTCTCGCGCCAGCGACCGCAAATACGTGCCGGCGCTCACGGTCGCGCGAAACCGCAGATCGGGCACCGTGGCTTCGACAAGCTCCAGCTCGCGGATCTCCACCGGCCGCGGCTCTGGCGCCACCGCTTCGCCGCGTCGCGCGCGACGATAGGCCCGCTCGCCCTCGATCTTCACCGCGGAGTACGCCGGCGGCCGCTGCTGGTATGCGCCGCGGAAGCCGCCGATCACGTCCGCGAGCTGCGCCAGTGTGATGCCCGTCCACGGCGCCGTGGCCACGACCGCGCCGGTGAGGTCATCGGTGTCGGTCGTGATGCCGAGGCGGATAACCCCTTCGTACGTCTTCGGCCACGCCGCGGCGAACGGCGCAAGCCGCGTCGCCCGTCCGACGACCAGCACCAGCAAGCCTTTGGCGAACGGATCCAGCGTCCCCAGATGCCCCACGCGCTGTTCGCCGAGCGCGCGACGGACAATGTCCACGACATCGTGAGACGTGGGGCCGGCTGGCTTGGCGACCAGGACGAGCCCCCCGTTGCTCAGTCGTCCGTCTCCTTCAGCTCCTTCAACACCTTATCGATGTGCTGCGCGTGCTCGAGCCCGCGGTCCAGATGAAAATGCAGCTCGGGACTCGTCCGTAGATGCAGCTCCTTCGAGAGCTGCGCCCGCAGAAACCGCGCGGCGCTCGCCAGGCCCTCGAGCGACGTCGCCTTTTCTTCATCCGAGCCCATCACGCTCACGCGCACATTGGCGTGAGACAGATCGGGCGAGACGTCGACGCCGGTCACGGTGACGAAGCCGATCCGCGGATCGCGCACGTCGCCGGTGAGAAACGCACCGACGGCCTGCCGGATCAGCTCGCTCAAACGCTCGGGACGATGGCTGCGACGTTTCATCTCAGAGATAGCTCGTGCTGGTGTCCACGATGCGCGCGCCGTCGGCTCCGGCGACCAGCTGGTCCGCCTCCCGCAACACGCTTTCGGCGTGCCGCCGTTCGGTGCTCACCACCGCGGCCGTCAGCTCGGCACGCTGCCACAGATCGTGATGCCCCGTTTCCGCGACCGACACGTTGAAGCGGTTGTGCATCCGATCCTTCAGGCTCTTCACGATCGTGCGTTTGTCCTTCAGCGACTGGCACGCCGGCAAATGCAGCTCCCACACCATCACGCCCACGATCACGACTCAGCAGCGCTGAGGGAGCGCGCGACCTCCTCGATGCGGTATGATTCGATCAGGTCGCTCACCTTGACGTCGTTAAAGTTCTCGATCCCGATGCCGCACTCGAAGCCCTCGCGGACCTCGCGGACGTCGTCCTTGAAGCGCTTGAGCGACGACAGGGTGCCGTCGTACACCTCCACGCCGTTGCGGATGATGCGGACGCGCCCGGTGCGCGGGATGACGCCGCTGCGCACGAAGCAGCCGGCAATCGTCCCGATCTTGGCGATCTTGAACGTCTGCCGTACTTCCGCCTCGCCCAGCACCACTTCCTTCTTCTCGGGCGCGAGCAGGCCTTCCATGGCCAGCTTCACCTCTTCCACCGCCTCGTAGATGATGCGATAGGTCCGGATCTCCACCCGCTCGCGATCCGCCGCGGCCCGCGCGTTGGAATCGGGGCGCACGTGGAAGCCGACGATGATCGCCCCGGACGCGCGCGCGAGCAGCACGTCGGATTCGGTGATCGCGCCGACGCCCCGGTGCACCACTTCCACCTTCACCTCGGCGGTCGAGAGCTGCGCCAGCGCATCGGCGAGGGCCTCGGCGGGACCGCCCTGGTCGGCCTTGATGATGATGCGCAGCGTGGCGACGCCGCCCGCCGCTGCTTCCGCCATGAAGTCTTCCAGCGTCTTGACCCGGCCGGAGCGGCGATGCTGCGCCTCGCGCTCGAGCCGCTGCCGCTTCTGCGCGATGTCGCGCGCCGCGGCAGCGTCGTCCATCGCCAGGAAACTGTCACCCGCCTCCGGTACGCCCTCGAACCCGAGGATCTGCACCGGGGTGGACGGGCCGACTTCGGTCTCGGTGCCGCCGCGCTCGTCGTACATCGCGCGGACACGACCCGAGTACTGGCCGCAGATGAAATCGTCGCCCACGCGGAGCGTGCCGTTCTGCACGAGAATCGTGGCGAGGGCGCCCTTGCCCGGATCGAGCTGCGCCTCGAGCACCGTCCCCTGCGCCTTGCGCTCGGGATTGGCCTTGAGATCGAGCAGCTCGGCCTGGAGCAGGATCTGATCCAGCAGCGCGTCGACGTTGGTGCCCTTCTTGGCGGAGATCGGCGTCATCAGCGTCGTGCCGCCGAACTCTTCGAGCACCACGCCGTGCGACAGCAGGTCCTGCTTCACCTTCTGCACGTTCGCCGTCGGCAGATCGATCTTGTTGATCGCCACGACCAGGGGGACGCCGGCGTTTTTGGCGTGCGAAATCGCCTCGATCGTCTGCGGCATGATCGCGTCGTCGGCGGCGACGACCAGCACCACGATGTCCGTGACCTGCGCGCCGCGGGCACGCATGGCCGTGAACGCTTCGTGACCCGGCGTGTCGAGGAACGTGATCTTGCGACCGTCCTTGAGCGTCACCTGGTAGGCGCCGATGTGCTGCGTGATGCCGCCCGCTTCGCCTGCGACGACGTTGGCTTTGCGGACATAGTCGAGCAGCGACGTTTTGCCGTGGTCGACGTGGCCCATGATCGTCACGACCGGCGGCCGCGGCTTCAGCGTTTCATCGGCGTCCTTCGTTGCTTCGGTCTGGGTGGTGGCGTACTCCTCTTCCTTCACCGCCTGGAACCCAAAGGCCGACGCGATCAGCTCGATCATGTCGAAATCGAGCCGCTGGTTGATCGTCACCATCTGGCCCAGCTCTTTGAACGCGAAGGTGACGATCTGGGTCGGCGGCACCTTGAGCGTGTTGGCGAGCTCGGAGACGGTGATGAACTCCGTCACGCGCACCAGCGTCTTTTCGCGCTCGCGCTCTTCGCGGCGGCGCTCTTCCTGGACCTCACGGAAGGTCGGGCCCTCTTCACGGCGGTGGACACCCTTTTTGCCGACCGGGGCCTTCAGCGTGGCGAGGGTGCGCGAGATGTTCTGCGCGACCGCTTCCTGATCGACGAGGGACTTCTTCCCCTTCTTGCGCTTCTTGCCTTTCTCACGCCGGCGCTCGTCGAGCGGCGGCGCGCCCGGGGCGGCGGACGCGACAGGGCGCGGCGGGACGGACGTGCCCGGCCCAGACGGCGTCCCGCGCGCGACCGGACGCGGACGGACCGGCGTCGGGATGAACGGCCGCGGGGGTGGTGGAGCCGTCGGCGGCGTAAAAGTCGGCGGCGAGGGGGCGGCGGAGGGCGGCGCTGGCGCGAACGTCAGACTTGCGGCAGCGGCCTGCGGCTCCGCCGATTCGACCGGGGCGAGATCCTTGAACAGCGCGGCGGCACGCTCTTCGAGCGACGCGGCGGAACGTTCTTCTTCCTGCTCGCGCGCCGCGGTTTCGAGCGCCTGGCGCGCGATCTCGGCGGCCGCCGCTTCGGCGGCGGCCACTTCAGCGGCGGCGGCGTCGGCCGCGGCGACTTCGGCGGCCGTGCGGCGGCGGCGCTTGGGGCGGCTGTCACCAACGGCGACGGGCTCGGGCACGGGCTCGACCACCTTGGCCGCCGCGCGGCGCCGCTTGGGCGGCGCAGCAGGCTGTTTCTGTTTGCGCTTGTCGCGCTCCCAGCGCGCGCGCATCAGCGACACCTGCTCGTCCTTGAGCGGCGTCAGATGACTCCGCACGAAGATGTCCATCTCCTTGAGCATGCCCATCAGCTGCTCGCTGGAGATGCCGAATTCCGCTGCTAGATCATGGATCCGCGTCGTTGTCACTAACTCCTCGCTATTAGCTATTGGCTATTAGGCCGCGCGCCAGCGCTTGGTCTGCCACTCCGACCGCCTGGACCGCCGGCCGACCCAAACCCGCTCCCAGCTCTGATGCCACTGGTCCTCGCAGGACCGGAATTCCTTTTGCTTCTGCGAGCCTTGTGACTTTCTCCATCGTGCGCGGGCCGGCATCCTGCGCCAGCACTACGCACGCCAACTTGCCCCGCTGCAATCCTGCCCTGACGCCAGCTACTCCCACCACCACATTCCCCGCGCGGAGCCCCAAACCGAGCAAGCGCGTGATGCGGGTGCTCACGCCGCGGTCGGCGCCCCGGCGTCAGGACTCGCCGCCCCCGGCTCTTCCTCTTCACCGCCCTCCTCGGTCATCTCGTTGAGGAAGGCCATCATCTTCTCGGCGAGATCGGGCGTCATGCCCGGGATCTTGTCAACGTCTTCGCGCTCGAGATCGAGAATGTCCTGCAACGTCTTCTTGCCGGCCTGCTCGAGCACCGCGACGAGCTCGGGCGACAGGCCCTTCATCTCCGACAGCGCCACCTGCGTGACGGATTGATCGGCCGGCGGCAGCGGCGCGAACAGCGGACCTTCGCCGCCGCGCTCCAGCCACTCACGGCTCGAGTAGAGATCGACCTTCCACCCCGTCAGCTCGGACGCGAGCCGCACGTTCTGGCCGTTGCGGCCGATCGCGAGCGACAGCTGGTCCTCGTCCACGATCGCCTGAATCGTCTTCGACTCGGGATCGGAGAAGACACGGGCGACCCGCGCCGGCGCGAGCGACAGCTTGGCGAACCGCTCGGGATCGGACGACCACGGCACGATGTCGATGCGCTCGCCGTTGAGCTCGTTCACGACCGCCTGCACGCGCGAGCCCTTGAGCCCCACGCAGGCGCCGACCGGATCGATGCCGTCATCCCGCGACCACACCGCGATCTTCGTGCGGCTGCCCGCTTCCCGCGCCGTGGCACGGATCTCGACGATCTGCTGCTGGATTTCGGGGACTTCCAGCTTGAACAGCGCTTTGACGAACAGCGGGTCCGCGCGCGACAGGATGAGCCGCGGGCCCTTGGGCGTTTCCTCGATACGCTTCAAGACCGCGCGAATCGTATCGCCCTGGTGGAAGTGCTCGCGGTGATTCTGGTCGCGGTACGGGATGATCGCTTCGGCTTCGCGGAACTTGTTGAGCATGACGACGATCTTGCCGCGCTCGATTTGCTGAACTTCGCCCGAGAGCAGCTCGCCCACCTTGCCGGAGAACTCCTCCCGGATGCGCGTGCGCTCGCCTTCGCGGACGCGCTGGATGATGCGCTGCTTCGCGGCCTGGACCGCGGTGCGTCCGAACTGCTCGAATGGCACCTCTTCTTCCAGCACGTCGCCGGGTTGGAAGTCGGGGTCTTCGAAGCGGGCCTCCTCCAGGGTGACCTGGGTGCCAGCGTCCTCGACGGCCTCGACGACCGTCTTCAGCACGACGATCCGGATCGAGCCCTTCATCTCGTCGATCCCGATCTCGGCGCGGACGTTGGGGCCGTACCGCTTCACGAGGGCAGCGTGCAGGCCGTCCTTGAGCAGGTCGATCAGCTCGCCGCGCTCAAGTTGCTTCGTGTTGGTCAGTTCTCGGATCGCCGAGACTACATCGGTTGCGTTGGCCATCAGTGTCCTCAGTCCTCAGTCCTCAGTCCTCGCTGGTCAGGCGAGCATCACGGATCTCGTCGAAACGGTACGTCCGCTCGGGGCCGCCTTGCGGCGCGAGAACGACCGTTCCCTGATCCGGCACCGCCACGATCCGCGCACGTACCCGACCCAGACCAGCGATCTTGACCTTCACATCCCGGCCCACGAACTGCACCCAGTGGCGATGCCAGCGCACGGGCCGCTCGATCCCCGGGCTCGACACCTCCAAGACATAGCGATTCCCCAGGGGGCCCGCTCCGTCCGCGTCGAGCCACTGTTCGAGTGCCCGGCTGACCCGGCTGCAGTCTTCGACCGTGACGTTCCGTGGCGGACAGTCAATGCGGACTTGGACGAGCGGTCGGTTCGGCGTCCCGCCGATGCGCAGGTCGGCCAGATCGAACCCCAGCGCTTCGAGCCGGGCTCGGAAGGCCTCGACAAGACTCTCAGTGAGCATGGAAAAAAAAGCGCGGGCAGAACTTCGCCCGCTTCAGGATGGGAATGTAGCCGGGGTCTCCCCTATGTCAACCGAGCGCCCGGCCGAGGTAAGCGACCATCCGTCCATCCCGCCCGCGCGAGGCGCGATGCGAGAAAAATCGGTCCCGCCCTTCGGCGCTACACCACGGCGAGACCGTGATTCCCTCGATGCCCAGATCGCGCGCCCGCCGGGTCAGGATCGCGCGGAGATCCAACAGCACCGTCCCGGTTAAACCAAAACGTACGGCCACTTCAGAACCTACTTCATAACAGTTGCCACAAATGCCTACACCGCAATGCATTACTATATCGCGCGCCTTCGCGAAGCCGCGCCACTTGAGGAGCTCGACGCATTGCTCGAGGATGCCGTCCGCCGTCCCGCGCCATCCCGCGTGGACCAGCGCGATCGCGCCCTTCTGCGGAACGGTGAGGTACACCGGAATACAGTCGGCGACGGTGACGGTGAGCAACACGCCGCGCTCGTCCGTCGCATGCCCATCGATGCCATCGAGAATGAGCCAGCCGCCGGGCAGCGACTCGTGCCAATGCACGTCGGTGCCGTGCACCTGATGCGCCAGAACCATCGTGGGAAAGCGGGCGCCGAAGGCGGCGCGGAACGCGCGCCAGCGGCCGATCACCTGGCCGACCGGTTCGTCGCTCCACAACCCGAGACTGAGCGGCCGTGTCGTAATCCCGGCGACTACGCCGTACCGCTGGGCCCACTCCGTCAACTCGAGACGCGGCACTGCCGCGTCGCCGACGGGGATTTCAGCGAGCGACGGAACGTTGGAATGTTGGAATGATGGAATGGGCTGTGATGTCTTGCTCACGGTCTCCCTTTCCCACGTTCCATCGTTCCATCGTTCCTCTCGATTTGGGCTCCGAGCGCCTGGAGTCGCGAGTCGATGTGCTCGTAGCCCCGCTCGATCTGTCCGATGTTCTGGATCACCGAATCGCCCTGCGCCGCCAGCGCCGCCAGCAGCATCGCCATACCGGCGCGGATATCGGGACTCTCGACCACCTGGCCGCGCAACGCGGAGGGCCCGGCGATCACGGCCCGATGCGGATCGCACAGCACGATGCGCGCGCCCATGCCGATCAATTTGTCCACGAAGAACAGCCGCGACTCGAACAGCTTCTCGAATACGAGCAGCAACCCTTCGCATTGCGTCGCGACGACGATGGCGATGGACATCAGATCCGCGGGAAACGCGGGCCACGGTCCGTCTTCGAGCTTCGGGACGTGCCCACCCAGATCGGGGCGAATGCGGCGCTCCTGGCCGGCATCGACGATCAGCTGCGCACCATCCAGCCGCGGCCGCACGCCGAGCCGCTCAAACGCAAGCAACGTGGACCGCAGGTCGTCGCCGCGGACGCCGTCAATCGTGATCGCGCCGCCGGTGACGGCCGCCAATCCGATGAACGAGCCGATCTCGATGTGATCGGGGCCGACGGTATACGCTGCCGGCTTGAGCGCGCGGTCCCCCCTCCCCTCGATCGTGAGGGTGTTGCTGCCGATCCCGTCGATGGCGGCGCCGAGGGAGACGAGAAAACGCGCGAGGTCCTGCACGTGCGGTTCCGACGCCGCGTTGCGGAGCACGGTGGTTCCGCTCGCGCGCACGGCCGCCATCAGCGCGTTTTCGGTGCCCGTGACGCTCGGCTCGTCGAGAAAAATGTCGGCGCCCTTGAGTTTCCCTTCGAGTTTGTACGCATCGCCCACGCTGACATCCGCGCCCAGCCGTTCGAGTGCCAGAAAGTGCGTATCGACGCGCCGGCGTCCGATGACGTCGCCTCCGGGCGGCGGCAGCGTGACGCGGCCGAAGCGCGCCAGCATCGGACCCGCGAGCAGAATCGAGGCGCGGATCTCCTTGCACAGCGCGGGATCGAGCGGCTTCGGCTCGGTGCGGCTCGCGTCGACTTCGACGGTGTTCGTCCCATGCCACTGCACCGTCGCGCCGACGTGCTGCAGCAAGGCGAGCAGGGTTTCGACGTCGCGAATCCGCGGCACGTTGTCGATGCGGCACGGGCCGTCGGCGAGGAGAGTAGCCGCGAGAATAGGCAGGGCCGCGTTCTTGTTGCCTGCGGGCCGGATCGTGCCCGAGAGGGCGCGCCCCCCCGTGACACGGAACGACGGTGGCATAGGTTCGCCCAAGGTACCGGGGCGCTTGCGCCTGCGTCAAGCGTTCGCGAACGTTGGCCCTCGTGCATCCCGTGCTTGCACTGGCGCTCGTCATCATCGCCGGTATCGGCGTCACGCGCCTGTCGCGACCTTCCTTCCGTCATCCCGCGTTGCTCGACGATCTCCTGGCGACGGGCGTGCCGTTCCTGCTGCTCGGCCTGCTGCTGGGACCGGGACTCGGAGTCGTGGACGCCGCAGGACTACGCATGCTCCAGCCGCTCGTCGCGCTCGCGATCGGGTGGATCGGCGCATTGTTCGGCGCGCGCCTCGAATGGCGGATGGTACGGCGCGTCTCGGGGCGCACCTGGCTCATCGGAACGACGCTCGCGTTTCCTGTGCTCCTGGTGACGACCGTGATGGCGTGGGCGATGGCGCACGCGCTTCCGGCGCTCGCGGAAGCGTGGGGCCGCCCGTTACTTCCCACCGCACTCGTACTCGGTGGAGCCCTGACGACGGCCGCGAGCCAGCGCGGGCCGAGACTCGGCCGCCGCAACGCGCTGCTCGACACCCTCTTCGGCGCTGCGGCAGTAACCGTCGCGGTCGCGCTGTATCATCCCCATCTTGCCGCTCGGAACCTCGCGCTGACGGTTATTGCGGCGGCAGCACTGGGAGGCCTGTTCGTCGCGCTGGCGCGGGGAGGGTTGCTGCAGGAGCCGCACGGCGCCGGCATCGCAGCGTTCGCCGCGATCTTGTGCGGCGCCGGGTTCAGCTACGCGGCCGGCCTCTCGCCGTTCGTCGTGTGCGGGCTGGAAGCAGCGATCTTCATGAGTTTCTCACCGCCCGTCGCGCGCCGCGCCGTCGCCGGGTTGTTGGGACGCTGGGAGCTCGCGCTGTATGCGGCTTTCCTTATAGTCGCCGGTGCCCTGCTCCGCCCGCTGACCGCGTGGCTGCTCCTGGCCGCGGTTGTCCTCGCCGTGATCCGCGTGCTGGTGCGCTGGGTGACAGTACGATTCGGTCTCGACCAAGTGGACCCCGTCTGGCAATCGCTGCCGTTCGCACCGCCCCCGGAATTTGCCTACTCCGTCGTACACCAGGGTGCCACCGCCGTCGCACTCGCCGCGGGATTCGACCTGGTGCGGGGAGCGCCCGGCCCAATGCTGGTCACCATCCTCCTGAGCGTGATGGCGGCCGAGGCAATGGCGTCATTGACCCCGTTGACAGCACGCCCGAGACCGGCAGAGGTTTCGTGATGCTGCCAACCTGGGTCGGCGTCGTGTCGGCGATCAGTCTCGGGATTATCGCCCTCGCCGCCCTGGTGGCCGCGGGGGCACTCACGTTCGCGGCGCTCGGCGTACGGGCCGCGGTGAAGGCGTTGAAAGGCTTTGCGGGACCGGCGATCACCGATGTGCGCCAGTTGATCGGCTCGATCAAGACGGAGGCGGATGCCCTCGTTGGGGCCTCCCGGGATGTGCGGCAACGCATTGTGCGGGCAGTAGATGCAGCCGAGGAGCGGCTCACCGATCTCGATTCCCTGGCGGAGGTGATGCAGGAGGAGCTCGAGGAAACGGCCCTCGACGCCGCGGCTACGATGCGGGATGTACGCCGCGGACTGTCCGTCTGGCGCTGGAGTCGCAAGCTCTTGAAGGGCAAGAAGCGACCGTGAGACGCTTCGGAGCCGCCACCCTCCTCGCCGTCGCCCTACTGGTGCTCTTCCCGGGAGTGGCCCACGCCTGGACGCCGGGCACCCACATCTTCCTGGGCGAATCGGTGCTCGCGAATCTGCACCAGTTGCCCACCCTCGTCGCCGATCTGCTGCGCGCCTTCCCGTACGATTTCCTCTACGGCAACATCGCGGCCGACACGTCGATGGCGAAGAAGTACGCGCCCGTCGGACGACACTGCCACGCGTGGCACGTCGGTCAGGAGATCTTCGACCTCGCGTCGAGCGATCCGCTTCGCGCCTTCGGCCTCGGCTACCTGTCGCACCTCGCGGCCGACACGATCGCCCACAACTTTTTCGTCCCGCGCCAGCTGGTGCTCACGTCGAGTACGGTCGCGTTGGGCCACTCCTACTGGGAGAGCCGCTTCGAGACGCACCTGGGCGACGCCTACGCGCGCGAGGCCCGCGACGTCATCCTCAAGGACCACGCCGCGAGCGATGCGCATCTCGACGAGATTCTGTCGCCCACGCTCTTCAGCGTGCGCACCAATCGCCGGCTGTTCCGCGGGATGGTGCACCTCACCGAGAGTCAGAGCTGGCAGTGGGTGTTCCAGGTGATCGCGGGCACGAGCCGGTGGGACCTCGCCGACTCCGATATCGAAAAGCACATGGCGGTGGCATTCGAATACGTCATGGAAACTCTGGGCGCCGACGCGAGCGACGCCGCAGCCCGCCGGCTGGATCCCGCGGGCGAGAAGGCGTTGGGACTGGCGAAACGGATGCGGCGGCAGGCACTGCGGGAAGGCGGCCGGCACGAGCCCGAGCGGGTCGAAGAAACCGCGCAACAGCATTTCGGATTGCCGACGCCGGCGCTCGAGTACTGGAAGCAGTCGCGCGCGCAGCGTCCCTGGCGGGAGAGCTAAGAGGGGGAAGCGAGTTTCTCTTCGAGGACGCGCTGCGCCAGTTTCGGGTCGGCCTTGCCCTTCGACGCCCGCATCACCTGCCCCACGAAGAACGCCATCAGCTTCGTTTCGCCGTTCTTGTAGCGTCCGACTTCGGGCGCGTGCGCGCCGAGCACATCCGTCACCCACCCAGCGACCACGTTCGTATCCCCCACCTGAATGACGCCCAGCGACTCAGCGACCGAACGGGGATCGCCGCCTTTGGCTGCGACCTCCGCGAAGACGCGCTTCGCCGCCTGATGACTCAGCGTCCCGCCCTTGACGAGCCCGATGATCTGCGCCAGCGCGGCAGGTGAGACGCGGAGCTGATCGTTGTGGTCCTTCGCGTCGGCAAGCGCCTCCGTCATGACCCAGTTCGCCGCGGCTTGGGGCTCGGCACTCGTCTTCGCCACGGTCTCGTAATAGTCCGCGACCGCGCGCGTGGCCGTCACGACCGCCGCATGCTCGCGACTGAGTCCATACATGGCGACGAACCGGTCGCGCTTGGCACTCGGAAGCTCCGGCAGCTCGCTCTGCTGCTCCGCGACGAACTCCGGCGTCAGGACGAGCGGCGGCAGGTCGGGCTCGGGGAAGTAGCGATAGTCGTGGCTTTCTTCCTTGGAGCGCTGCGGTCGGACGGCGTTCTCGCGCGAGTCGTACAGCATCGTCTGTTGCGTCACGCTGCCGCCCGATTCGACCAGCGCGATCTGTCGGTCGCGCTCCACCGTCAGCGCTTTCTCGACGAACGCGAACGAGTTGATGTTTTTGACCTCGGTGCGCGTATTGAGCGCCGTCTCACCGACCCGGCGCACGGAGACATTCGCGTCGACCCGCAAGCTGCCCTTCTCCATGTCGCAGTCGGAGATGCCGATGTACTCGAGCAGCTGCTTCAGGGTCAGGAGGTACGCGCGCGCCTCCGCCGGTGAGCGGAGATCGGGTCCGCCGACGATCTCGATGAGCGGAACGCCCGAGCGGTTGAGGTCGACCGCGGTCGCTTTGGCAAACCGATCGTGAATCGACTTGCCCGCGTCTTCCTCCAGGTGCAGCCGCACGATCGTGGCGTTCACGATCCCCCGGTCAGGAGAGACGAACGACAGCGTGCCGTTCGTCGCCAACGGTTGATCGAACTGCGAGATCTGATACCCCTTGGGCAGATCGGGATAGAAATAGTTTTTGCGCGCGAAGATGCTCTTGGGCTGGACCGTGCAGCCGAGCGCGAGCGCCCCGCGCACGGCGAGGCCGATCGCGGCGCCGTTCGCCGCCGGCAGCGCGCCCGGCAGTCCCAGGCAGACGGGGCAGACCTGCGTGTTGGGAGGCGCGCCGAACGCGGTCGAGCAACCGCAGAACATCTTGGAGCGCGTGCGCAGCTGCACGTGCGTCTCGAGCCCGATGACCGTTTCCCAACTCATGCTTCGTCCGTCGGCGGCACGACACGCTCCAGCGCGTACGCGGCCTCGATCATTTCGTCCTCGAGGAACGACTGCCCGATCAACTGACCGCCGATCGGCAATCCCTTCACTCGTCCGATCGGCAGCGAGATCGCGGGAAGGCCGGCGAGATTCGCCGTCACGGTGAAGATGTCGGACATGTACATGGCGATCGGATCGGCGAGCTTCTCGCCCGCCTTGAACGCGGGAGTGGGAACCGTGGGCGTAAACAGCAGGTCCACGCCACGGTCGAACACGTTGCGGAAGTCCTGGGCGATCAACGCACGCATCTGTTGAGCGCGCCGGTAATAGGCGTCGTAGTAACCCGCCGACAGGACGTAGGTGCCGATGAGAATGCGGCGGCGCACCTCGGCGCCGAACCCCTGGCCGCGCGTCGCGCGATACAGGCCGCGCAGATCCGTTGCCCCATTGAACCGGGGCCCATACCGCACCCCATCGTAGCGGGCCAGGTTGGAAGACGCCTCCGCCGGCGCGATGACGTAGTACGTCGGCACGGCGTACGGCGTGTGCGGCAACGACACTTCGCGGACCGCGGCCCCCAACTCCTTCATCATCCGGATCGCCCGATCGCACGCGCGCCGCACGGCCGGATCGAGCTCGGGGGGGAAGTACTCCTTGGGCAGGCCGATCACAAAGCCCTGCAACGACTCCGGCACGGTGGGCAACCGCAAGGGATCGCGGTCCTCGCAGGTCGAATCTCTGGGATCGCGCCCGCTGATGACCGACAGCACCCGTGCCGCATCGTGGACGCTGCGCCCAAACACGCCGATTTGATCGAGCGACGACCCGAATGCGACGAGGCCGTACCGGCTGACGCGGCCGTATGTCGGCTTGATGCCGACGACGCCACAAAACGCGGCCGGCTGCCGCACCGAGCCACCCGTCTCTGAGCCGAGCGCCGCGGGCACCGCTCCCGCCCCCACGAGCGCCGCGGATCCGCCGGACGAGCCGCCGGGCACGCGCGTCTTGTCGAGCGGGTGCAGCACGCGGCCGTACGCGGAGTGCTCAGTCGAGGAACCCATCGCGAACTCGTCGCAATTCGTCTTGCCGGCGATCAACGCGCCGGCGGCCTTGAGCTTCGCGACGGCGGTGGCTTCATATGGCGAGCGATACCCTTCGAGAATACGAGAGCCGCAACTCGTCGTGAATTCCAACGTGCAAATGTTGTCTTTCACGGCGACGGGCATGCCGTAGAGCACCCCGGTCGGGCGCGCGGCCGCGTCCTGCATGACGAGCGATTTGCGGAGATCCTTGGGAGGGGTGAGCAGCGCGTTGAGGCGCTTCGCTTTCACCAGGCGGTCGGCGACCGCTTTTGCGTCACTCACTCGAACTGGCCAAGCTTCGGCACGACGAAGAAGCCCTCCTTGAAGTCAGGCGCGAACTCATCGGGACCAAACGCAAGCCCGGACGGGGTGACTTCGTCGGCACGGAAACGGATCGCGTCGGGGCCCGGCACAAAGACTTTGACCGTCCCATTCGCCGGCACGGCGCTCAGCTGCGCGACGTAATCGAGAATGCGCGACATCTGGTCCGCGAGCGTTGGCAGCGTCTCATCGTCCACGTCGAGCTCCGCCAGCTGTGCGATGCGGAGTACTTCTTCCCGCGAAACACTCATGCCCCTTCTCCTTCCCAATCACGCTCGAGGCCGGCATAGGCGACGAGCAGTTGCTTTGTACCGATGTCCGGATCGTCGAAGTCCACGCTCACGCGCAGATCGCGGCCTTCGCCCGAAACCGCGCGGACGATCCCACCGCCGAACTTGCGGTGGCGCACCCGCTCGCCTTTTATGTATCGCGGCGCGTCCTGCGAGACTGCTTCGGGAAATCCGATGTCCGGCAGTCGCCGCGCCGCGGCGCCACGAGGCCGTGACGGCCGCGGCGGCATCGCACCCGATCCACGCAGCGGTTGCCAGGACGGCGTCGTGCTCCGCTCCTCGACCACGTGCGGCGGCAGCGCGGCGAGAAAGCGCGACGGCTGCGCAAGCTCCAGTCGTCCGTTGCGGTACCGCGTGCGCGCCCATGAGAGATACAACCTTTCGCGCGCGCGCGTGAGACCCACGTAACAGAGTCGTCGCTCTTCTTCGACGCCGCCCGGCTGTTCGGTCGAGCGACCGAGCGGAAACAATCCATCCTCCAGACCCGCGAGCGCGACGATTGGCCACTCGAGTCCCTTGGCCATGTGCGCGGTGAGCAGCGTGACTCCGGGCTCGTTCTTATCCTCGTCCACAGGCGTGATCAGAGCAGCCTGTGTGAGGTAGCGCTCGACGGGAGTGCCGGTGCCCTCGGCCGCGTCGGGATCCTGCACCTCCGCCCACGCGGCGGCGCCGGCGACCAGCTCGTGAACGTTCTCGATCCGCTCCATCCCCTCGGCGCCTTCGTCGGCCAGATACTGCTCGTAGCCGGTCGTCGCGAGGATGGTCTCGAGCGCGGTGACCGGGTCCGCCTGTCGCACCGCCTCCCGTAGGCGATCGAGCAGGGCTGCCACACCGCTGAGCGCCTCCCGCACGTTGGGGCGCAGGTCGTTCACGCTGCCGGCGCGGCGCGCCGCCTCGAGCAGCGGCTTCTGCCACCCCGCCGCCGCCCGGCCAAGCAGCGCGAGGGAGGCGTCGCCGATGCCGCGCCGGGGGACGTTCACCACTCTAAGGAAGGCCTCATCGTCGGCCGGGTTGGCGATCAGCCGCAGGTATGCCAGGAGATCCTTCACTTCGCGCCGTTCGTAGAAGCTGATCGCGCCGATCAGCCGGTACGGAATGCCACGGAACCGAAACGCCTCTTCCAGCGGACGGGACTGGGCGTTGGTGCGGTAGAGGATCGCCATCCCCTCGTAGGCCACATCGCTCTCTGCCGCGCGGCGGGCGAACTCATTCGCCAGCCACTCCGCTTCGTCGCGCTCATCGGCCGTGCTCAGCAGCGTCACGGGATCGCCGCCCTTCTTCTCCGTGAAGAGCGTCTTGCCCAGCCGCGCGGTGTTTTCGGCGATGATGCTGTTCGCGGCATCGAGGATGATCTGGGTGGACCGGTAGTTTTGCTCGAGCCGCACGAGCTTGGTGCCGGGGAAGTCGTTCTGGAACGAGAGCATGTGCCGGACGTCGGCGCCGCGCCAGCCGTAAATCGCCTGATCGTCATCCCCCACCACACAGAGATTGCCGTGCCGCTTGGCGAGCTGCTTCACCAGCAGGTACTGCGCGGCATTCGTGTCCTGAAACTCGTCCACCAGGACGTGCTGGAAGCGATCCTGCCAGTACGCGAGCCGTTCCGGATGCTCGCGGAACAGGGTGAGGGGGTGGAGCAAGAGATCGTCGAAGTCCATGGCGTTGGCCTGCTTCAGCGCGGGGCCCAACGCGGCATAGACATCGGCCGCGACCTTCACGAGCGGCGCATCAGCCTGCGCCCCCAGCTCCTCGGGCACCAGCATGCGGTTTTTGGCGCTCGAGATCACCCCGTGGACCGATCGCGGCGGATAGACCTTGGTGGAGAGCTGCCGCGCTTCGAGGAGGCGCTTGACCAGCGCCTCAGAGTCGTCCGAGTCGTAGATCGTGAAGTTCGGCCCAAATCCCAGCAGCGGCGCTTCCCGGCGCAGCAGGCGCGCCGACAGTGAGTGGAATGTGCCGATCCAGAGCCCGCGCGGATCGGCTCCCAGCAGCTGGGCGACGCGGGTGCGCATTTCCCCCGCCGCTTTGTTTGTAAACGTGACCGCGAAGATCCGCTGCGGCGCGACATGCAGGGTCGTGATCAGATGCGCGATCCGCGCGGTGAGGACGCGGGTCTTTCCGGAGCCGGCCCCCGCCAGGACGAGCAGCGGACCACCGGGATGCTCGACCGCCTCCCGCTGGGCGGGATTGAGTGGAAGTGGGTGCAGCCCGGTCATTGAGTTCCCACCCTGAAGGGTGGGCCCAATAAGGCACTGCCCTTAAGGGCAGCGATTTCGCGGGCGCAGGCTTTAGCCTGTCGTGTCACGATGTCAGAGGGAATTCAAGCACGAACACCGAGCCCCTACCCTCTGCGCCCGGCCGGAACTCCACCCGGCCGTCATGCTGCTGCTCGACGATGCGGCGGGCGAGCGCGAGGCCGATCCCCCAGCCGCCGGTCTTGCTGGAAACGCCCGGCTCGAACAGCTGGTCCTGCACTTCGGGCGCTATGCCCGGACCGTCGTCCCGCACGGTGACGCGGCCCAGGGCATCGCTGCCTTGTACTTCGACGTCGATCCGGCCTCCGCGGCCGCTCAACGCGTCGACGGCGTTCTTCACGATCACCTCGAGCGCCCATTCAATCAGCACCGGATCACCGGTCGCGGTCGGCCCGGCCCCCGGCGATGTCAGGGTGATCGTCACCGAGTGGGCGAGCGTCGGCAGCCGCGGCCGGAAGTACGCCACCACGCGCTCGGCAACCGTCCCCAACCCGACAGGCTCGCGGCGCGCGGGGCGGCCGATGCGCTCGAAACGCTTCGCGACGCGCTCCAGGCGCTGCGCGTCCGCTTCAAGATGCGCGATCAGCTCGCTCCCCGGTGTATCCGGATTCTCCCGCAGGTAATCAATCCAACCCGTGAGGCTCATCAGCGGCGTCCCAAGCTGATGCGCCGACTCCCGCGCCATCGCCACCCACAGCCGATCGCGCGCGGCGCTGACGCGCTCGCGCATGGCCCAAACCGCCAGGAAGACGAGACAGAGAAACATCGCGCCCTGCAGGATCGCCAGACCGGTGAACGCCCGGGCCGCGGGCAGCGCGCCGTAATGGATGGTGCCGACGCCGGGCTGAATCAGCGGCGGGTGGATGCGGTCCAGTTCGGCGATCCAGGCACGCCGCGTCGCTTCGCTCGCGTCGGCGTCGAACGGCTCGTTGTCGAGCGCCGTGATGCGGCCGCCCGTGTCGGTGACCGCGAGCGGGATGCCGAGGTGCCGGACTTCATCCGCAAGCGCCAGCAGCGCATCGGCCGCGGCGCCCTCGCGAGGATCGTTCAAGCCGGCGAACACGTGCCCCAGCAAACGGCTGGTCTCGCGGGCATCGTTGCGGAGGTGGCGCGCGACAATCCAGGCGTACCCGACCGAGAGGGCGCCGAAGAGGAGCGCGGCGCCGACGAGCACGACGGGTCCCGCCCGTCTAGGCAATGCGGTCAGTGCCGACATACGGCACCAACGCCGGCGGGACGGTCACGGAGCCGTCGGGCTGCTGGTGGGTTTCGAGCAACGCCGCGATCGTGCGCGGCAGCGCAACACCCGACGCATTCAACGTGTGCACGAACTCCGGCTTCTCGCCGGGCCGCGGACGGCAGCGAATGTTGGCCCGTCGGGCCTGATAGTCGGTGTAGCTGCTGGAGCTCGAGACCTCGAGCCACTGGCCAACGCCGGGCGCCCACGCCTCGAGGTCGTAGGTTTTGGCGGCGGCGAAGCCGAAGTCATTCGCCGGCAACACGGCGACGCGGTATGGGAGCTCCAGCTGCTGGAGCACCGCCTCGGCATGGCTGGTCAGCTTCTCGTGCTCGGCGGGCGAGTCGGCAGCGAGGCAGAACCGCACCAGCTCGACCTTGTCGAACTGATGCACGCGCAGCAGCCCGCGCGTGTCCTTCCCCGCCGCGCCCGCCTCACGCCGGAAGCACGGGGTGTAGGCGACATATCCCCTGGGCAACGCCGTCCCGTCGAGAATCTCGTCACGATGAAGGTTTGTGACCGGAACTTCCGCTGTGGGAACGAGAAACAAGTCGTCCGGCATGGTGCGATAGAGATCGTCTTCGAACTTCGGCAATTGGCCGGTGCCGGTGATGACGTCGCGGCGGACCATGAAGGGCGGCTCCACTTCGATGTAGCCGTGTTCGCGCGTGTGCAGGTCCAGCATGAAGTTGATCAGCCCGCGAGCCAAGCGCGCCCCTGCGCCCATCAAGACGGGAAACCCCGAGCCCGCGAGCTTGGCGCCGCGCGGCAGATCGAGGATGCCGAGCCGTTCCGCGATCTCCCAGTGCGGCTTGCCCCCTTTGGGCGCCGGCGTTCCCCAGCTGCGGAGAATCGCCTGCTCCTCCGGCACGTCGGGCAGCGGCGGATTCGGAACGAACAGCGTCTTCGCTTCGAGTGTCGTTTCGATCTGGCGGAGCTCAGACTCGAACGCGGTGATCCGCTCGCCGAGTTTGCGCCGCGCCGCCGTTGTCGCTTCCGGCAATCCCCCTTGGGACTTCGCGACCAGCGCGTCCGCCTTCGCGGCATCGTTGCGCTCCGCCTTCAGCTGGTCGAGCTGCGCGGTCAGCGTGCGGCGCTTCATATCGAGCGCTTCGATCTCGTCGAGCAGTCGTGTCAACGACGGATCGCCGCGGCGTGCGAGTGCCGCTCGCACCTGGGCGGGCGAGGCGCGGAGCAACTTCAGGTCGATCACGATTTAGTTTCGCGGCACGCCTGGTTGGAGGCCGCGATAGCCGCAGTTGATGTCGGTGAGAATCCGGAAGTCGATCCGCCGCCCGTTGGGCGTGGACGTCGTGTCGATCGTCAGAACGAGCAGCTTCGCGTAATAGGGGTACGCGATACCCACACTCGCCGAACACGGCGACAGGTTCGAATACGCGATGACTACGCTGCTGTCGTGTACCACCACCGCGCTGTCGAGCTGATAGCCGGTTGTGGGCGCGATGCGAATGGAATCGAAAGCGAGTGTGCTGATCTGGAGACCGGACTGCCGGCCCAGCTTCAATGGTCCGGTCGGGAAGAGCAGCGCCCGCCCCGCCGTGTCGATGTCGAACGCGAAATCGAATGGCCCGCCCTGGTCGGTGCGCACCACCCGGCGAGCGGCGATCGAAAACCCCGACGGCAGCGAGATAGGGGTGCCGCTCAGCGCGTACAGGGACACCAACGAGTCGACCGTGTTCGTGCTGTAGGCGGCCAATCCGAGGGGATTGCCGCACGCGGCAAGAGCGGCGCCAACCAGCAACGACAGAATGAAGTAACGCATGGAAGTGCAGAGAACTTACAGGGCCGCGTTCGAGTGGGTCAACCCACGGTGGCTGCTTGACTTCGACTTCGTCGAATCCTACGTTGGCAACCCCTATGGCGACGATCCGCGACGTGGTCGAGGCGCTCAGCCGCTCGAACGGCGTGGACGCCGTTGTGTTGGTGGGCCGCGACGGGCTGCCCATCGACTCGTGCGTGGCCAACGGCGTCGATGCCGACAGTGTCGCCGCCGTCCTGCCTTCGGCGATCAAGCAGATGGCGCAGCTCGGCGATGCCGGAGGACGGGGCGACTTCGCCACCGCCGTCCTCGAGTTCGGCCGCGGGCTCGCGATCGTGGCGGTCCTCAACGCCGACGCGCTACTGATCGTGCTGGTGCAGCCCGCGACCAACGTGGGCGCCCTTCTGTTCGATCTGCGCCGACACCGCACGGCCATCGCGGGCCTGCTGTAACACGACGGTCCGCCGGTGGCCAACTCCGCACGGCACCTCCTAGTGGTCGATGACGAGCCTCATATCGGGCTCGTCTTGCGCCCCTTTCTCGAGCAGCTCGGGTACCGCGTGAGCTTGGCGCGCACGCTCGATGAAGCCCGCAGCGTATTGCGCGCGAACCCGGCGACCGATGGCGTGCTGCTCGATCTCCATCTGCCCGACGGCTCGGGACTCGATTTGCTGCGCGACCTGCGGAAGAAGGGCGGGACGGCGCGACTTCCCGTCCTCGTCCTCACGGCCGAAGGCGAAGATCGCATCTTGCGCGAAGTGCGCCGGCTCGGTGCCGCCCTGGTGACGAAGCCGTTCAGCCCGACGAAGCTCAGCCAGCGCATCGCGCTGATGTTCGGCGACACCCAGCCGGAGGCGTCGTGAGTACCTGGGCCGCGATCCTCGCCGGCGGATCGGGAACGCGGTTCTGGCCGCTTTCTACGCCCGAACAGCCCAAGCAGCTGCTGCCGTTGACCGGGGACCGGCCCCTCCTGGCACAGACGGTGGCGCGCCTGCGGGGACTCGTGCCACCCGAGCGCATTCTCGTCCTTACCGGGCCTTCCCTGGTGGAGCGCGTTGCCGCGACAGTGCCGGAGGTGCCGGAAGCCAACATTTTTGCGGAGCCGCGCGCCGCCTCGACGGCGCCGGCGCTCGCCTGGGCGGCGCACTGGATCGCCAAGCATGACCCCGGCGCCCAGATGCTGTCGCTGCATGCGGATTGGGCGGTCGGTGACGATCGCGCATTCCGTGCCGCCGCCACGCACGCGCTCGACGTCGCGGCCGAGCAGGACGTGCTCGTGACTGTCGGGGTGAAGCCGACACGGAACGAGACCGCGTACGGCTACATCGTCCCCGGCAATCCCGCCGGCAGCGGGCGCAAAGTGAAGCGTTTCATTGAGAAGCCCAGTCCCGCGAGAGCCGCGCTGCTGCGCCGGCGGGGCGCGCTGTGGAATAGCGGGCTGTTCGCCTGGAGCGTGGCGCGGTTCCTCGGTGAAGCGGGCGCCTATGCGAAGGAGTTGGCGCCCGGGTGGTCGGCGCTCACGAATGGCGACGCGCCGCGCTTCTTTGCGGCGGTGACCCCGGTGGCCGTCGATGTGGCGGTGCTGGAGCGGACGACGCGCCTGGCGGTCGTGACCGGCACCTTCTCGTGGGACGACATCGGCTCGTGGGACGCGCTGCTGCGCATTCGCAGGCGCGACGCGCGCGGCAATGTCACGGTGGGGAACGTCACGCTGGGCGAGGATGTGAAGAACTCCGTGATCTGGGCCGAGTCTGAAGACATCGCCGTCGTCGGCATCGAGGACATGGTGATTGTGCGCGCCAACGGGCACACGCTGGTGATGCCGACCGGACGTCCGGACAAACTCAGGGCGCTGGTGCAGAAGCTGTGACCCACGCGCTGTATCTCCTCGACCCCGATCCCGCGCCCGTCTGGGCCCCGTTCGCCGGCATCCGGCCGCTCTGCGAATTGCGCGCGGGCGCGCACCTCGTGCGCGAACGCTGGGAAACGTTCGTCGGCACCGAGGCGTCGGCGATCTTTGCGCTCCCGCATCTCGCCGGCTTCCCCGAGCCGGGCGTACCGCCTGTCGAAGCACGGCGATCGGTCCCCGGCCCCGCGGTGATTGGCTCCTCGACGTTCGCGCCGCGCGGTCTCGCGGGTCCGTTGCCCGACGTGCCCGCGCGACTGACACACGAAGGAATCACCGTCGGGTGGGCCGTTCCCGCGGGGACCACCTGGACGGGACCGATCGCCAATGCGCAGGCGATGAGTGTGGAGGGCGTGCTGCTGCGCGGCGTGCACGACCTGGTACGCGCGCTGGAGCAGCTGCTGCGCGAGGACGTCGGCACGCTCCTTGGCGATTCCGACCCCGTGCCCAAAGGCTCGATCGTGCTGGGCGACCCGGCGTGGGTCGCGTTGCGCGAAGCCGCGATCGAGCCGGGCGTGGTCTTCGACACGCGCAATGGGGGGGTCGTGCTGGAAAGCGGCGTGGAGGTGCGGTCCGGCACGCGGCTGGAAGGGCCGCTGTGGGTGGGCGCGAACACGCGCGTCGTCGGGGGAGCGATCCGGAATTCGTCGATCGGGCCCTGGTGCGTCGTGCACGGTGAGGTATCCACGACCGCGATGCTCGGCTATGCAAACAAGGGCCACTACGGTTTCCTGGGCCATTCCGTCCTGGGCCGGTGGGTCAATTTTGGCGCCGGGACCACCACGTCCAACCTGAAGAGCACCTATGGCCCAGTACGGCTGGATGTGGGGGGGACGCGGCTGGAAACCGGACACCAGTTTCTGGGTAGTCTAATCGGCGATCACGCCAAGACCGCGATCGGCACGCTGTTCGATGCCGGATCCGTCATCGGCGCGGGCGCCAGCATCTTCGACGCTGTGCGCGCACCCAAGTACGTAGCGCCCTTTGCGTGGGGAGGCTCCGCATCCGAACGGATGACGCAGCAGAAGTTCCTAGCAACGGTCGAACGCGTACTCCCCCGCCGCAACGTCGAAGTGACGGCAGCGATGCGGTCCTATCTCTCCCGCGCCTTCGACTGGCTGACCCAGTGAGCGACGCGCAGCAACGCTACCGGCGGCTCGGCAAGTACGAGCTGCATCAGCTGCTGGGAGAGGGCGCGATGGGCATCGTGTGGAAGGCCTACGACACGGTGCTGCGCCGTTACGTGGCGCTCAAATTGCTGAGCGCGAGCTTCCGCAAGACGAAGGAGATGCAGGAGCGGTTCCTGCGCGAGGCGCGGGCGGCCGGCGCGATCCAGCACGCCAACATCGTCACCGTGTACGACCTCGGCGAGTCCGAGGGCCAGCTGTTCATCGCGATGGAGCTGGTTGAAGGCCGCGATCTGTCCGACATGATCGCGCTGCGCGATCCACTCGCGCTGGAGCGCAAACTGGACATCGCGATCGAGGTCCTGACGGGGCTGCAATTCGCGCATCAGCGCGGCGTGGTTCACCGCGACGTCAAGCCGTCCAATGTGCGCGTGATGCCCGACGGACGGGTCAAGATTATGGACTTCGGGATCGCGCGGCTGCAAAAGGCGGACGCCACGGGCTCGGGCGCGATCGTGGGCACGCCGACCTACATGGCGCCGGAGCAGATCACCAACGGCGCGATCACGCCCGCCACCGACGTCTTTTCCGTCGGATGCATGCTGTACGAGCTGCTCTGTTACCAGCGGCCGTTCGAGGCGGAGTCCGTGCACGGCGTGCTCTACCAGGTGCTGACGACGGAGCCGCGGCCGCTGCGTACCGTGGCGCCGTCGATTCCAGCTGCCCTCGAACGCGTCGTCGCAAAGGCGATGAACAAGGTGCCGCACGAGCGCTACGAGTCCGCCGGCCAGATGATGTCGACGCTGCAGCAAATCCGCGCTGCACTGTCGGGCGCCGACGAAGCGGCGACGCAACCGCTCGGGCGCTGGACACCGCTGCCGCGACCGGTGTTGAAGCTGATCACCCATGCTTCGATGAGAGCGCGTCTCGCGGTGCTGGGCGCGCTTGCGGCGGTTGTGCTGCTCCTGCTCTATGCGCCCGGCCAATCGGCGGAGGATCAGCCGAGTAGCGCGGTCGTCAATCCGCCGCCCGCGGCACCCACCGGCGTCGCCGCTCCACCCGCCATTCCCGCCGGCACCCCGGTCTCATTGGCCGTGAGCACCCGGCGGGATTCGGCCGTGGCGGCGCGCGAACGCGCTTTCGCCGCCGGCGCGCAGAAGAACAGCGTCCCGGCGCTCATTCTGGCACGGTCGGTGTTCGACGCATCCGATCAGGCGCTGCAGCGGGGCGATCAGTCCCTCGCGCTGCGCGGCTACGTCGAGGCGGCGCAGCAGTACGACCGGGCGCGCGACGAGGCCCGCACCATGGACCGAGAGGCGCAGCACATGATCGAGCGCGTGAGCCCAGTGGTGCAGGCCATTCCCACGGGACGGGTCGCCTCCAATGCCGGCGTCCTCCTGGCGCGCGCCGAATCGCTGCTGCACGAGCAGGATTTCACGCTCGCCAAAGTCGCCGCGCAAGGTGCCGAGCAGGTTGGCATCGATGCGGGCATCGCGCCGCCGAGCACGCAGCCGCTCGATGTGCGGGGGGCGGTGGACGTCCTGTTGTCGGATCTGGCCCGCGCGCTCGCGAGTGAGCGCATCGCCAACCTCCGCGTCCTGTATCCGGGACTGACCGAGCCGGAGCGGCGGGATTGGCAGAAGTTCTTCCGTGACTGGAATAAGATCACCGCGAAGTTCACGCTGGAGGATTTCAAGGTGCAAGGCGCCACGGCGACCGGCAACGTGCGCGCCATGTTCGAGTACGTGCCGGCGGCCGGTGGCGCCCCGCGGGTGGACCGGCGAGGATACGCGATGCGGTTCGAGCGGAAAGAGGTGGGCTGGCGACTGGCGGCGGTGAAGGAATTGAAATAACAACGGACGACGATGTGTGTATCACCAGGCGCGTTGGTTCGGTGCCGGAGGTTCGGGAATCGTCAGTGTATCGGGGCGCGCCGTCGAAGGTCCCACGCGTCGCAGCGTAACCGGCTTCTCCAGATCCCCACCACTGATCGTGAGTTTGTCGCCGGCGAGTTTCATGCCGTAGACCTGCCACACCCCGTCGCCCAACGTGATCCACAGGCTGTCACCCACAACCCGCCAGCGGGCGACGTCCTGGCCGAACTGTGCGGAGCTGTCGCTGCGCACCATGATGTGACGGATCTCGTCGCCGGCCTTCGCTTGCCAGTTGCCGGTCAAACGCGCGGGCGCCTGCGCGACAATCAACACGCCCAACAGAATCGTCCAGCGCATCACAACTCCCGAGACTGTGGCCCCAATCATACCCCCGTCTGTTCCGGTTTTGCAGCGGGCGGCGGGCCGACCGGGGTTCGCTCATCGGGCAGTACGGCCACCTGCCCTTCCCATTGCTTCATCATGCGAACGAATGCGCCGCAGAGCTCCGGGTCGAACTCCAACCCGCTGCGTTCCTGCAAATAGCCGAGCGTCTTCTCGAATGACCACGCCTCGCGGTACGGTCGCCGCGTGCGCAGCGCATCGTAGACGTCGCAGACGTGCACGAGCTTGCTCGCCGGATGGCAGTCGCGGGCGTAGCGCAGAACGGGATAGCCCCCGCCGTTGATCATGATGTGATGCTCATACGCCACCAACACGGCCAGGTCGAGGTCTTCTTCCACATCGAGCAGCATGCGCGCGCCGGCCACGGGGTGCTGATTCATCAACGCCCGCTCCTCGTCGGTCAGACGGCCGGGCTTCGTGAGCACCTCGAGCGGGATTTTGATCTTCCCGATGTCGTGCAGCAGTCCGGCAATCCCGAACGTCCGCACATCCGTCCCCGAGAGGCCCAGAAACTCGGCGAGCGCCATCGAAAGCACAGCCACGTTCATCGAGTGCGTGGTCGTGTACTGATCGAATTCCTTGAGCTGCAAGAGCGGCAACATGACCTGCCGGCCGCCATGCATGGCGACCGCGAGCGATCGCACGACCGCCTCGGCCTCCGAAAGGGGGACGGCCCCGGTCGTCTGCACTTCGCGCTGTAGCCAGCGCAGCGTATCGACCTCTTCGCCCAGCGAGAAGCTGATCGTCGCAGTCGGCAGCGGCTCGGACGCGAGCTCGGTTTCGCCCTTCAGACCGACCGCCCCGAAACGGATGCTGCTGCGACGCATCTGGCGCGCCTCCGTGCTGATCGCGGAGAGCGTCAGACGGGCTACCACTTCCTCGAGAAATCCTTCGAAGTCCCCGCGGCTCACGCGATCCTCGAACTCCAGACGCTGAATGCCAGCCTGGGCCAGGCGTTTGCCCCAATCCCATGCCTTCAGCTCGCGCAGCGGGAGCCGTCCGAAGACCACTTCGTCACCGAGGAAGGTGAACAGCGGGCGCGACTCGTCGGCCTGGAGATCCTGGATCTGTTGATAGGCGACATCGAGGGCGCGCTCCCGCGCCGGATGTCCCAGGCGATACAGCGCCATCGCCGCCAGCGCCTGGGCGAACGCGTTGAGAAAGCGCGCGGGGTCGCCGCTCATCGCTTGATGACCCCTATGGCCGCTGTGGTGCGGGGAATGGAACTCGCCGCGCTCCGGACGTCCGGATCGTTGGATGCGCCGGCCAGCGCCAGCAGCGCCGCCGCCCGCACGTCATTCCGCCACCCGGCCGCCAGCGCCATCAGCGCGGCGACCAGCTCGAGCGAACGGGCGGCGAGCTTCTGGCGTCCCAACCAATTCGTGCCTCCGTCCACGAGCTGCAGCAGCGCAGCCAAGGCAGCGGTATTGCGCACGCGCCCGAGAACTTTGATGGCGAGGACCCTGAGCTCGGAGGCCGTCCCGGCGTCGTTAGCCAGCTCGGCAACGACGAGCAACGCCGACGCCGGGCAGTCCTCGAGCGCCGCGGTCAACCCCAGCCGAGCCGTGCGCGGGTCGGTATCCCGCAACGCACCGAGCAGCGCGCGCTCGCGCTCGGCCGGCAGCTTGAGCGCGACCTTGAAGGCCTCGCGGCGGACGCGGGCATCGTGGTGCCCGATGAACGTGGCGGCCCGAAATCCGTCGGGGAGCGCGGGCAGGCCGTCCAGGATCAACAACAGATTCCGCGTGACGTACCAGGGAATCTCGTGCGCGAGACGCGTGGCGATGACGGGACCGAGCTCGCGCGGCGCGTGCGTGAGACGATCGAGCAGCCCGCGACGGGTGGTGCGAGACTCCGATGCGCCGAGCACATCGAGCAGCGGCTCGAACGCATCAAGGGGCAACCGCGGCAGCACGCGGTCCAGTGTCGTGAAGTCCGGGGGCTCGACGCTGGCGAGCTGCCGCACCACGTCGGGAGACGTGACCCGCGTCCACAGCGGGCCGATGTCGGCCCCCCCCCCGCCCCCCCCGCCCCCCCCGCCCCCCGGCGGGCCGGCGAGCAGCTCGACCAGGTCTCCCACGTGCCGCTCGGCAACGAGCCGTTCGATCGCGCGCCACGCGCCGAAACCGAGCACGCCGGCCTCGAGCGCCGTCTGCACGATGCGCAACGGCTCGGCGGCTTGTTGCCCAAGCTGCGCGCTGTGGCTCAGGGACGCGGCCGCCATTTTGTGTAGCGCGAGACCGTACGCATCGGGATTCGGATCCTCGAGCGTCCAGCCTTCCAGGAGATCGCGAACCTGCTCGCGGAGCGCGATGTCCGCCTGCGGCCGCATTTCCGCGGTCCCCAGCTCCGCATGTTGCGCCAGCTTCGACAGCATCCGCACCAGCGGGTCGGAGACCGTTTTGTGGGACGCGTCCGCCATGGCGCGCACGATGTCGAGGACGGCGTCCACCGCGAGCCCGTGCGTCGCGTCAATCGCGAACTTGGTGCGCTGCGCGTTGTCGCCGCCCATTTCGATCAACCGCCGCAAGGTTCCCGGCTGCAGAGCACCGACCAGTTTTGACGTGCGGCGCCGCAGCGCAACCGCCTCCGCGTCCCCAGTATGCTTCAACTCATCCGCGATCTGCAGCAGGTAACCGACGATCACTTGGTCGTAGGCGGCGCTCTGCGGATGGTCATCGATCGCCTTGGCGATCATCGACGGCTCAGTCGCCGGCGGGGGTGTGTCATCGGCCGCCAGCGCGTCCGCGGCGAGAGCCGCACGCGCCAGTCCTACCCACAGCTGCGCGCTCCGGAGCCCGCGTTCTTTGAGGGCCTGGTCATCCTCCTGCAGCAGCTCGAGCCGTTCGTACGTGACGGGGTGCAACCGGACGTGATCCCAGGCGCGCAGTTGTTCCGGCGCGCCGAGGCCGAGTGGTTGCCCGGTACGTTCCGCTTCCACGGCGAGCGTCTTCAACACGTCGGCCACTTCGGTCACACGCACGCCGCGGTGGAACGTCACGGCGCCGAGATGGTGGCGATGCAAACGACCGGCGAGCTCGGAAAGGAGGGGGTTCTTTGCGTCGGTGGCGACACCTTCGATGACGAGTTGCTGGCGCGCCACGCCCAGCGCGAGCGTCGTGCGTTCCTCGAACAGGTGCTCGGCACGCCTGGTCACCCCCGCCGCGGCGGGCGCGAGCGAGGGGTGCCCCTCCGGATACATCGCGTGCTTGTGCAGCGCGATGGACAGCTCGATAAGGAAGTCGGCCAGCTCTCGCGAAAGGGCGGCCTTCTCCGGCGGCGTGGTCATGGGACCATCAAAATAGCGCTCGCCCCCGTGCTCAAGGTCACTTTCGCAAAACGCAACGCCCCGGGGGTTAACCCGGGGCGTCTTACTCACTTCGCCTACCTGTTGCGTCTGCTGCGTCTGCTGCGTCTGGGTGTTAGTACATGCCACCCATGCCCCCGCCCGGCATCGGCGGTGCCTTCTCCTTCTCCTTCTTCTCGACCACGACGCACTCGGTCGTGAGGAGCAGGCTCGCGATGGATGCGGCATTCTGCAAAGCGGTCCGGGTGACCTTGGTCGGGTCGATGACGCCGGACGCGACCAGGTCCTCGAACTTATCGGTCTGGGCGTTGTAGCCGAAGTTCTTGTCCTTCGACTCCTTCACCTTGCCGACCACGATAGCGCCTTCCGCGCCCGCGTTCTGGGCGATGATGCGGATCGGCTCCTCGAGGGCCCGGCGCACGATCTCGATGCCGGTCTTCTCATCGTCATCGTGACCCTTGGTCTTATCCAGCGACTTCTGACACCACAGCAGCGCCACACCGCCGCCCGGCACGATGCCCTCCTCGACCGCCGCGCGGGTCGCATGCAGCGCGTCCTCGACACGGGCCTTCTTCTCCTTCATCTCGGTCTCGGTCG
>Ga0209056_10000447_pt1 | contig 45630 bp, 32 predicted proteins | sample GraSoiAngelo_114_FD_185876 | JGI IMG/M metagenome (GOLD analysis project Ga0209056, IMG submission 185876) | Grasslands soil microbial communities from the Angelo Coastal Reserve, California, USA - 14_0903_13_40cm (SPAdes) (version 2) | ecosystem: Environmental > Terrestrial > Soil > Grasslands...
TGTTCATCACCACAATTCGGTCGCCCATCGTCATCGCTTCGATCTGATCGTGGGTGACGTAGACCATTGTTGCCTGCAAACGCTGATGCAGTTTGGTGATTTCGGTACGCATTTGGACCCGCATTTTCGCGTCCAGATTCGATAACGGCTCATCGAACAAAAAAACTTTCGGCTGCCGCACAATGGCGCGTCCCACCGCGACGCGCTGTCGCTGTCCGCCGGAGAGCGCTTTCGGCTTACGATCGAGCAATTCTTCAATTCCAAGAATGCTAGCGGCATCACTCACGCGCTTCTTGATTTCAGCCTTGCCATACTTCCGCAGCTTCAAGCCAAAAGCCATGTTGTCGAAGACGCTCATGTGCGGATAGAGCGCGTAATTCTGGAATACCATCGCGATATCGCGGTCCTTCGGCGCGACGTCGTTGACCCGGCGCTCGCCGATGTAAATGTCGCCGCGCGAAATTTCTTCCAAGCCGGCGATCATGCGAAGAGTCGTCGATTTGCCGCAACCGGACGGACCAACCAGCACAACGAACTCGCGATCGGCAATTTCGAGATTCACATCGTCGACTGCAGTTACGCTGCTCCCCTTTTCTGCGGGATAAATCTTGTAAACGTGATTAACGGTGACCTTGGCCATTGCGTGCTTCGCCGGGCAGAGCGCAGTTCAGCAAGTTAGCGGGGAGGCTTTGAGGCTCAAACTTTCTCGGTGGACCAAGCTCTCCCTAGCACCCGCCTGAAGGCCCGTGCCAATGCGAGGATGGCTCGCTGAAGGGCAACGCAACGACCTTGACGTTTATTGGCCTGTCGTCCACCAACGTGATTAACGACGTGCCGGTTTCGGTGTAGCCGCGTTTTATTATCGCTAAGGCGATGTGTGCATTCAACCGTTCCGAAAAAACGGCGCTGGTTACGTGACCAACCATCTTCGTCTCCGCGTGTAGCTCCTTTCCCGGAGCCAACGCCTTTTCCGAAGTCACCCCGCACAGGCGCTGCCGGGTTTGGCCGCTCATTTTCATTCGCGAGATCACTTCCTGCCCGATGTAGCAGCCTTTTTCGTAATCAATCGCACGGGCGGCCAGATTCGCTTCCGGCGGAATAATCTCCCGCGTGAGCTCGCAGCCCCAGCGTGGAATTCCACTCTCGATTCGCAAAACTTCCCACTCGCTTTCATCCATCGCTCGATAATCGGCAGCGAGCGCGCCCTTCATTGCTTCCGCCCGAGCCGCTTCAACCCAAAGGTCCCAGCCATCGATTCCCAGTCGCCGCGAGCGAAAATCGAATTTTGCGTCTGATATCTTCGGCTCTGAGCCCGCCAGCACGTGGAAAAGCGCAGATTGATCTGTCACATCCTCAATCTTCACATCATCAGCAATCACGTATCGCTCGAGTCGAGTCTGCAACAGTTCACGCAATTCCTGATCGGCATCGATCCAAATGTCGTTAGGTGTCGCGGACAGGAAGACGTGCGCATCGAAATGTCCTTTGGCGTTGAGCACGCATGATTCCTGTGTCGCCTCCGCGCCGGCTTTGCGAACGTCGTTGGTGGTCTGTCCGTTCAGAAAACGAATGCGATCGGCTCCAGTCACGCGCAACTTCGTGCGAGCGGAAAGGTCGAAGAACGCCGGAGCCATTTTGACCGTCAATAATCGGTCCGTCGCAACAAGCGACTGAAGAAATCCGCGCTTGTCCTCCTCTGGTTCGGAATCACCGTTCGAAGGAGTATCGGGTGCAGTCGTTTCCGCCGGCTCCGGCTCCGGCGCCGGCTGCGGCTGCGGTTGACGCGGTGTCTCAATGTCGACTGGCATCTGCCGTTCTTCTGCGACCAGCTGTTCTTCTGCGACCAGCTGTTCTTCGGGCGGAGGTGGCTCGGGAGGCGATTCTCCAATCTGCGTCGCTTCCAATTTTGCCAACTGCTCCTCGACGAACTCAGGCGATTCGTGCGGCACCGTAACCGGGCGGGGCGAGAACAAATCGGGCTGTCGCTCGGCCCAATCCGGCGCTTGCACAAATGGTAGAAAACGCCGGGCGATCGAGGAAAAATCATCGTCGCCACGGCCCTGGCGCGCTTCATCGAGCAAGCGATCACGCGTCGCACCCGCTACGGTCAGATCAAGGTCGAAGTGGCGGCCCATCCGATTCGCAATCTGCATGTCTTTGAGCATGTGTTTGACTGAAAAATGCGGATCGAAATCCGCCGAAATAATCCGCGGCACTTTCAAATCGAGCGTGGCTGAATTGCTGGCGTTTTGCTTGAGGGCATCGGCAAATTTTTCCAATGGAATGCCCGAATAATGCACGATGGCCATTGCTTCCGCGGCCCCTTGCACGCTCGCTGCCGTCACCATGTTAGTTGCGATTTTGATGATGCTGGCGTCGCCGATTGCACCGATGCCCACGATCGCTTTGCTGCTTGCTTGCAATAGTGGTCGCACTTCATTAACAGCGGCTTCATCGCCACTAACGTAATAGACAAGCTGTCCTTTTTCGGCGGCTAGTTTGCTGCCGGTAAATGGCGCTTCCACCAAACGGGCGCCACGCCGTTCCACTAACGCCGCCGCTTCGCGCATGGTGTCGGGCGAGACCGTGGGATGCGCAATCACGATATGACGCGGCGTGAGCGACATCGAAATGGTCTGGATCATTCGCATCAGCGCATCGTCGTCGGAGACGAAGATCTGGAGGTAATTGCACGTCTGCGCCAGCTCGGCCGGAGAACCGACAAAGTTGGGCACTGGTCGCGGCGTGCGGTTCCAGACGAAGACCGACAGCCCCTGATGGCGCAAATGATCGGCAATGCGACGGCCAATAATGCCGAGGCCAATAATCCCAACGCTCTTTCGAATACTACGCGTCATGTCCGTCCCTCTGGAAACTGCGATTAAACCTACCGCCGTGCAATCTATTCATTTCACCACAAACCGGGTGCACCGCGCCAGGTCTGACTCCAGGGCGGCAACGGCGGTTCGCCGTTTCTCTGCCGCCATGAGGGCGGTGATTTCAGGCGTGACCTCTGCAAGCGCCAATGGTCGTGCGGGATGCACATCGGTGACTTGGAGCGCGTGGAAGCCCAAATGCGATTGCAGGAATCGCGGAGGAGCGTTGGGGATTAGTTGTTCTGCGGCCTCGAAAAATTCTGCCGGCATACGATTGGCCGCGAAAAAACCGAGATCGCCCCCGCGCGTTTTGCTCGCTTCATCTTCGGAGACTACGGCAGCGAGTTCGGTAAAATCCTCGCCCCGGCCCAAACGTACGGCGATATCCAGGATGGCCTGTTGTTTCGCTTGCGTCACCTCGGGAGCTGAGCCTTCGGGCGCAGCCAGAAAAATGTGTCGCGCGCGAATTCGCGTTGGTTGCTTGAATTCGGCTTGATGTTGCTCGAAATATTTCTGCACTTCCGCATCTGACACGGCAATTTGCGAAGCAATTTGATTCTCAATCCATTCCTCGCCGCGGATTGTGTCGGCTAAGGTTCGCCTGAGAGTTCGTTGTGAGACGCCGCTGTGGTGCTGGGCCGCGCGAAACTGGTGATCATCGGCAAATTGATTCCGCAAAGCGGCCAAGACCCGGTCGGAGCCATTGGTTTTAACCGCATTCGTTGGTAACGCTTCGCTTGCAATCAACTCGTCGCGGAGCGCAACGCTCTCAGCTTCTCCGAAATCCTCTCTTGCTGCGCAAAATTGTTTCTCGCGGAGACGTGCTCGAACATCCGCCTCGAAGACTCCACTCTGCCGCACCAGCGCAATCAATTTGCCCCGTTGAAAAATGTAGCCAGCCACCTGATGAACGACAGGAAATCTGACAAGCCCGTCACCGATTAGCGCGCCAGCCCCGATCGTGATCAACGCGAGAAGCGCTTTTTTCATTTCAGTTCAAATTGCACCAGATCGTAGAGCGCGACCCGCCCGACGATTTCCAGACTTTCCGCGCTGATTTTGTCGAGTGTGTCCTCGGCAGTGTGCCACGGTGGAAAATCGAAATCGATCAGATCGATCACCGGAATCCCGATCTCGTTAAGCGGCGTGTGATCGTCGGTCATTCCACCACCAAGATAGGTGAAATGAGCACGTTGGCCGAGCGCGTCGGCGGCAGCAAAAATATTGCGAGTTAGGGCGGGCGGCGAATCGGGCGGCAGCGTTACGCCGAGCGATTTGTCCCCGATCATATCGAAGAGGATTCCGCGGCGAACGGATTTCGCATTTCCCGAATCGCGCAGCTCTTCCGCAAAATGGCGGCTACCGTAGAGCCCATCGGTTGCGGTAAAGTTTTCAAATGCTTCTTCGCCATCGAAAAACAAAAGCTCGATCTTTGCGGCAAGGGACGGGCTCATTGCCAGGACCCGGGCCATTTCAATGAGCAACCCGGTGCTCGATCCGCCGTCATTTGCGCCAACAAATCGAATGGTTTCGAAGGTTTTGGTATCGTAGTGAGAGCAAAGGAGGAACTGTGCTGCGTCCTTTTTTTTTCTGGTCCCAAAGCGTGCAATCAGATTTACAAATGTCATTTTCCCGCGCGGAGTCTGGTCGGAAAATTCAGAGCGCGTTACAGTCCAACCGGCAGACTTCAACTGCTCGATGATATAAAGTCGCGATTTCTCCAAGGCTTCCGAGCCGGCGGGTCGCGGGCCGAGATCAACCAAATGCTGGACGTGGGCAAACGCTTTCTCGCCGGAAAAATTTTCCCAGAGTGGCGGCATTCGAGAACCGCAACTTTGGATTGAGAGGGTTGCGAACGTGGCGAGAAACAGCGTCCGCGAGAGGGTACAGCGCATGGCGCCGACTCAATTTTCTGGCGGAAGCCCGATCACTTGCATGATGCGCTGCAAGTCGTCGGCACCGTAATATTCAATTTCGATTCGCCCTTGTTTCTCGCCGTGATGCAAAACCACGCGTGTCCCCAAATGCTCCTGCAAACGTGACTGCAAATGTTCAATCGTACTGGCGCTCACGGACACCGTTGAGGGACGACGACGGCGCGGTCTCGCATTCCCGAGCTGGCGGGCAACCAACCGCTCCGTCGCCCGCACTGTCGCGCTGCGTCTCAAGACCGTTTCCGCGACGGCCAACTGTTCTTCTGGCGCTTTCAGCGCGAGCAATACTTTGGCATGTCCGACCGAGATCAAATCCTGGGTTAACCACGTTTGCACCTGCTCATGCAAATCGAGCAACCGCATCGCGTTCGCCACGGCCGCGCGGCTCCGGCCAACCTTCTGCGCGATCTCTTCCTGCCGCATTCCAAATTCACCTGCCAAACGAGCGTAACCCTGCGCTTCTTCGATCGGATTCAGATCGGCGCGCTGTAAATTTTCGATGAGCGAAAGTTCGAGCACGTCGCGGTCGCTCGCGCTCCGAATAATGACGGGCACTTCGTTTAACCCAGCTTCCTGGGCGGCTCGCCAGCGCCGCTCCCCCGCGATCAATTCGTGACGTCCATCAATCGCCCGTACAATCAGAGGTTGAATGATTCCGTGTTGGCGGATGGATTCGACCAACTCCGAGAGCGCATCCGCGCCGAAATCCTTACGCGGCTGCAAAGGGCTTGGGGTGATGCTATAGAGACTGACTCGCTGAATTTTTTCCGAATCATCGACCGCCGCAATCGCTGGAGCTGGGGCCGGCTGCGCGGCGATGAGCGCGCTGAGACCTTTGCCGAGCGCCAATTTTGCCATCGCGCAGAGACTATCGGAAGCGACTCCGCAACGCAAACAGCTCGTTGCGGCAATCTACGGCACGCATAGCATCGTCCATGGCCGCGACGTTAACCGGGACCTTCACCCTCGGGCATTCACCCGATCCGGATGACGCTTTCATGTTTTACGCGATGGCGGCAAACAAAATCGATTTGCGCGGTTATCATTTCGAACACCGGCTCGAGGACATTCAGACTTTGAACGAACGCGCAATGCGCGGCGAGCTGCATATCTCTGCGGTCTCGATCCATGCCTGCGCCTACGTCGCGGACAAATATTTGTTGCTGCCATGCGGCGCGAGCATGGGCGACGGCTACGGACCGCTGGTGATTGAGAAACATCGAACACCGAACATCGAACCCGCCTACGCCGAAGGCTACGGCGTGGCAGGCAGCGAAGATCGAACATCGCATGAAGATATTCGGGAGCGGCTGCGCGGTCGCTTAATCGCAGTGCCAGGAGTGATGACGAGCGCGTTTTTGGCGCTGCAGCTTTATCTCGGCGAATTCAAATACATCGTCGTGCCGTTCGACGAAATCTTCGAGACGGTAGGAACTGGTCGTGCGGAGGCTGGCTTAATCATTCACGAAGGGCAGCTCACCTATGCGCACTCCGGATTTACAAAAATAATTGATCTGGGCGAATGGTGGAAAGATCGGACCGGCCTGCCATTGCCGCTGGGTGGAAATGTTCTGCGCAAGGATATTCCACGCGAGATTCAGAGTGATCTGGTCGCGATTTTGCGAGAGAGCATCGAATTCGGCCTGAACCACCGTGACGAAGCGGTGCAACACTCGATGCCATATGCGCGCGGCATGGACAGCAACCTGGCATCAAAGTTTATCGGAATGTATGTAAACGAGTTCACGCGCGACTATGGCGAGGTCGGACGCGAGGCCATCCGCCGGTTTCTTGGCGAAGCGCGCGAACGCGCTTATATCGATCGTGAAATCTCGATCGAGTTCGTAAAGTAGATCTCGCTCGCCGCTATTTTTTCTTCGCGCTCGGAGACGGCGAAGCTTTCGGCTTGCTCACCGCTTCCACGACGAAATTCTTCACCCGCTGGGCCTCTTGTTTGAAACCGTTAGTGAAATCATGCGTGCCGTATTCAAAAAGCACGACAAAAGAGAAGGTGAAGAAAACGAATAGGACGAGCCAGAACAGCCCGCGAATGAGAGACATCGGACGACCTTAAGGCAGTGATGGGGCCTGGTCAACGACGCCGTAGCCAAGGCAAGCCTTCGCAGTTGAACCGGGAGGCGAAGCTGCGATTCTGCTCGCTGTGCGGGTGCCACTGCTCGACCTAGGCGAACAATATCGCGCTCTTGCCGCGCCGATTCGGCAGCAGATCGACGAAGTGTTGCAGAGCCAGCGTTTCATCCTCGGGCCGAAAGTGGAGCAGTTCGAACGCGCCCTTTGCGATTACATCGGCACAAAATTCGCCATCGGCGTTTCCTCCGGAACGGACGCATTGCTCGCAGTCTTGATGGCGTTAGAAATTGGACCGGGCGACGCCGTGATTACTACGCCTTATTCGTTTTTCGCGACTGCTGCCTGCATTGCACGGGTCGGCGCGACGCCGCTCTTTGTCGATATCGAGCCAGAAACTTTTAATATTTCACCCGAAGCAATCCGATCGTTCATCAAAAAAAATTGTCACCACGCGAACGGCGTCCTGATGGCGCGGGACCGGCAAGCCATTCGCTTGATTATTCCAGTGCATCTTTTCGGATTGTGCTGCGAAATGGACACCATCATGGAGATCGCGCGCGAACACGAATTGCTGGTGATTGAAGACGCGGCCCAGGCAATCGGCGCCGGATACCCTCAAGCTGGCGAAGTGACGTCGGCGGGTGCGATCGGCGATATCGGTTGTTTCAGTTTTTATCCTTCGAAAAACCTTGGGGCGGCCGGTGACGCCGGGGCCATCGTTTGTACGGCGGAAAATCTGGCAACTCGTTTACGAACCTGCCGTCAACACGGGATGGAACCGCGTTATCATCATCAATTCATCGGCGGGAATTTTCGCCTCGACGAACTGCAGGCGGCGATTCTTCAGGCGAAACTACCGCACCTAGCAGGTTGGTCGGCCGCTCGTCGAGCGGCCGCTGATTTTTACCGCGAGGAATTTTCCCGACGCAATTTAGGGGATTCCATTATTCTTCCGGCCGAGCCATATCGGGAGCGCGCCGGTAATCATCACATCTATCATCAGTTTGTCATTCGCGCGGTGGCGCGGGATGAGTTGAAGGCGCATCTCAGCAGCAACGAAATTGAAAGCGAGATTTACTACCCGGTCCCGCTCCATTTGCAGGAATGCTTTTTCTATTTGGAACATAAGGAGGGCGACTTTCCGGAAGCAGAACGCGCGGCCGCCGAAACACTGGCTTTGCCAATTTATCCAGAACTGAGTCGCGAAGCGCAGCGATTTGTGGTGGGCAAGATCGCGGAATTTTACTCCTAAAAAAGCATCTGCGTCATCCCGAGCTAAGTCGAGGGATCCCGTTGCGTAAGCTTTAAGGTTTCATCGCTGGATCCCTCGACTTCGCTCGGGATGACGGATCGCACGCGCACTTGCGGTGCATCCGGCGCGAGCCTATATCAACGCTCGCGAAAGGGTAGGTTCCGGAGTGGCCAAACGGGGCAGACTGTAAATCTGCTGGCTTTACGCCTTCGCTGGTTCGAATCCAGCCCTGCCCATTTTTTTGTGTGGCACGGCCATCCTGGCTGTCGGGCCAACCCCGAAAGCTTTCGGGGTTGATCGCTCTAACCGCAGTTGGACTTCACCAATTGCGCCGAAGATTAACCAAAGCCTTTTAGTGCCGCTTTTTCGTGGCACGTCGAGAACGTGCGCGTGATTTCGCACCACTTCGCTTTGCCGTTCGCGCCGATGTGCGACGGGCCTTGGCCTTGCCACCGCGACGCGATTTGGCCGATCGTGCCCCACGCGCGCTGCTCGATTTGGCGCCTTTGCGCTTGCCGCGGCTCTTCACCGATGCACGCCGCGAAGTCTTGATCCGTTTGCGAGGTGCGGATGCTTTCTTGCGCCGACTGGCAGGGCGTTTCGCTTTCGGCTTCGGCTTCGAACGCGAACGGCGCGCTCTGCGCAAACCAACCGCTTTTTTTGCGGTAGCGCCAATGGGCTCACCCGTTGCAGCGGCTTTGCCGGCGATTGCGCCGATCACGCCACCGACGACCGCACCCACGGGACCGCCAACGCTGCCAAGCACCGCACCCGCCGCCGCGCCGGCGGCGGGTTTAGAAATCGGCGGGATGGTAATGTTCTCGTTCGATTGTGGTTGTTCGCTCGATGTTGAATTTTCAGTCGACTCCTCCGCCATAAGCTCTCCTGGGTTAATGTTTAAACTAAGATCGTATTAGCGACACATTACAGCCTCTTCACGAAAAGGAATTAACAAAAAGCGCCCGATCTATAAGAGCAGGCGCCTGTTAAAAAAATACTGATTTGTGTTAGCGAGATCCGCGATCGCCGCGGCCATAACCGCCGCCACCGCCACCGCCACCACCGCCGCGGCCGTAGCCACCGCCTCCACCGCGGCCGCCATATCCGCCACCGCCGCCTCCGCCTTGAGGGCGAGCTTCCCGTGGACGCGCTTCGTTCACGGTCAGGGCGCGACCTTCCACGGTTTTGCCATTAAATTGTGTAATGGCATTTTGCGCTTCCTGTTCCGTCGCCATCGTCACAAAAGCGAAGCCACGAGACTTGCCTGTGAATTTATCCTGCATAAGCATGACATCCTGCACAGCACCAGCCTGTGCGAAGAGATCCTGAAGGTCGGTTTCCGTCGTGTTGAACGAAAGATTCCCAACGTATAACTTGGTACCCATTTGAGTTTATTCTGGAAAACGCGGCCAGGTCACTGTTCCCGGTTATCGGATTTCAAACTGCCACTGAATAAACTCAACTGACAATTCACCAACTGCCCGAGCGCTGTTTTCTTTGCCGCCTTAGTAGGAGCTTTTCTGCCGAAACGCAACTATAAAGAGAAAGGTTTTGCCGCTCTAAATACCATAATGAATTTCGAAGTTAAGACTTCACAGCGCGTTGCCATCGTTGCTGCTGGCATCGTTAGTCCTCTCGGCTTCGGGTTAACAGAGACGCTTCAGTCGCTTCGGCAGGCACGGGATTGTGTCACACCGGTCACCGCTTTTTCGGTCGAGAAAACACGATGCAAGACTGCCGCCCAGATTGATGACGGACGATTATTGGACAAGGCAAATCGGAGCCGGCAGGACCGCCGTTTACATCGCGCTTCCTACATGGTCAGGACTGCATTAGCCGAACTTCTCGAACGCGCGCGGGAGTTCGAGCCTGAAATCGCGATCGTCGGTACCACCAGTGGGGGCATGAGTTTCGGAGAGAATTTTTATCGCACGCTGGGAAATGGCGGGGTTTGTTCGGCAGCCCTGATCGCAAACTATCCGCCGCAAAAACAGATCGTTGATGCCATGGAAAAATTTGGCATCAACGCTCCTGCTCAGGTGATCGCGAATGCTTGCGCCTCTGGCACAAACGCAATTGGCCATGCTTTTAACGCCATTCGCACCGGCCGTTGCCAACGCATTCTGGCTGGCGGTTATGACGCGCTCTCCGAGCTCGTGTTTGTTGGCTTCGATTCGTTGCAAGCGGCGACGCCGGAAAAATGCCGACCCTTCGATTCCAATCGCTCCGGCATGGTGCTGGGTGAAGGCGCGGCCCTGCTCGCGTTGGAAGAATTGGAGTCCGCGCGCAGCCATGGCGCGGAGATTCTTGGAGAGATAACCGGCTACGGAATTTCCACCGACAATCATCATCTGACGCAGCCAAATCCCGACGGCAGTGGTCCGCGCCGCGCCATGGAACAAGCACTGGCACAGGCCCAGCTCGAGCCAAACCAAGTCGGTTACATTAATGCACACGGCACCGCGACCGTCCTCAACGACACGGCCGAGGGGAAAGCGATCGCGGAATTGTTCGGCGATGTACCGGTGAGCTCAACAAAAAGTATGATGGGTCATTCGCTCGGCGCCGCGGGAGCGATCGAAGCCGTCGTCAGTCTGCTTGCGTTGCAACATCAATTTTTGCCGCCCAATATCAATTTCCGCGAAGCCGAGTTATCTCTGAACATTGTGGCGAACGAAGCGCGCGATGCGCAATTTGATTGCGCAATTTCGAATTCATTCGGGTTCGGTGGAACCAACGCGACGATTGTTCTTCGCAGATTCGCGCGATGAGTCTGAGCATCGCCGGCATGAGTTGGGTCACACCGCTCGGCAGCAACGTGAATGATGTTTGGCAACGATTGGTCGCGGGCGAGGCCGCGTCGATCGAAATCCTAGAGAACGAACAAAACGGTGCGCGCTATCTTGTCCGTCGCGTTCCAGCCACCACAATGGCACATCTCCCGCCGCATGCGCGATTGCGCCGGGCGAGCGCGATCTCACGGTTCGCTGCCGCTGCTGGACTAGCGGCGCTGGCTGAAGCGAAGACCCCGCCATCTCTCGATCGCATTGCGCTTGTCTTCGCCATTTCAAACGGCGGCGTCATTTATACGCGGCGCTTTTATGCAGAGATCGTGAAGTCGGGGGCACAATCTGCCAGCCCGCTGCTATTTCCTGAAACAGTCTTCAACGCGCCAGCCAGCCATCTTACTGCGATCCTGGAAATCAGCGGTGCTTCTTATACCGTTGTCGGGGACGGCGCCGTCGGCATTCTTGCACTCAAGCTGGCGGACGACCTGCTGGCGTCGGAGGATGTCGACACCTGCCTTGTCGTTGCCGCCGAGGAAATCGATTCGCTCGTCTGCGAAGCTTATCGGCAATGGCGTTTCCTGCGAGACCCGAAGAAACCGGAAACGGGGCGCGGCATGATCATGAGCGAAGGCGCGGGCGCGGTCTTGTTGAAGCGGTCTAATGATGGGATCGAGATCGACCAGATTGTTCCCGGCGCAAATTTCTTTCGCCGTTCCGAAGCTTCGGCGCGACTAGGTAGCGTGGTCTCGCGTCTCAAGAACGGAATCGGATTCTGCGTTGGCAGTGGAAACGGCACATTTATCGATCGAGCGGAACGCGCGGCGGTGGGCGATGAAATGCCGGTTTATTCACCAAAAATCGCGCTCGGTGAAAGTGTGGGTGCTTCCGTCTTCTGGCAACTGATCACGGCGGCAAAAGCGTTGGAAGCTGGAACGTTGCCAGGGTCGTCGAAGCCACCCGTCGATTCGCACGCAATGGTGCTCGCTTGTGGTCTCAACCAACAGACTGGCGGGCTGACTCTGCGCAGACGTGATTGCCCTGCTTTTCAGGGGAGTACGTAAACGCCAGTCCGGCTCGGACCTTTTCGCCTTTGCAACGCTTTCGCCCTGCGATACCTTCGGGCGCGCCATGCGAACGCGGGCAGCAATCCTTTTTTTTGTTCTTTTTGTGGCTGCTCGTAGCGGCACCGCCATTGATATCGAGACGCCAAAAAACCAACCGATCGAGATCACTTCCACCGGCGAGACCCGCTACGAGAACGGTGTCGCCATCGCGCGAGATAATGTCGCGATTCATTGCGGCGATGCCGACATTTACGCTGACTCGGCGCGCTATGACTCGCAGCGGCATGAGGTTTCAGCTGAAGGTCATGTCCGAATTTATCGCGAAGACAAGCTCTACATTGCCGAGCACGGAACCTACAATCTGGATACCAAGGAGATTCACGCTGACACCCTGCGGAGTTCTTCGGAGCCCTATTTCGTGAACGCGGAGAAACTTGTGAATTTTTCCGACGGACACTCGATCGTCGAGAACGGGGATTTCACCACTGACGATTCGAGCAATCCAGATTTTCATTTTCACGCTCACAAGGTTCGAATTTACGAAAACGATCGCGTCGTTTTCCAGAATGTGACTTTTTATGTTGGGAAGGTTCCTATTTTTTGGTGGCCGTATCTTTATCAATCATTAAACGACGCCTTTAGCTTCAGCATTTCGCCCGCTTATCTCAGCTCCTGGGGACCGTCATTGCTGAGTGCAGTGACATTTCCGATCACCGAGAAAATTAAGGGGACCGTCCGTTTGGATTACCGGGTGCGGCGCGGAGCGGCCATCGGCTTCGAGTCCGAGATGAATTACGGCAAAGACGATAGCAGCTATCTCCGGCTTAAAACCTATTTCATCGACGATCAAAACCCGGAGTTGAATCAAACTTCGGTGCCGCGCGGAGCCATTGGGAGTGCCCGTTACCGTGTAACCGTCGAAGACCGGACGAATTTCACGAGCGACATCTATGGCATCGTTGACATCACCAAGCTAAGCGATGCTTACGTCATGCAGGATTTCTACCAGTCTGAATTCCGCATCAATCCCGTGCCGGACAACGTCGTGGCGGTAACTAAAACCGATCCCATCTATACCCTGACAGCGATCGCACGCTTTCAAGCTAACGGCTTCTTTCAGCAAACCGAGCGCCTTCCTGAGGTAGTGCTGGACGTCGCCCGTACTCCGATTTTTGGAGGTCCAATCTTTTACCAGGGCGAAACCGGGATTGCGGACCTGCATCGCAACTTCGCAAGCGGCTCGGGCTTTGAAGACTACGAAAGTTGGCGGATCGATACCTTTCACCAATTACTTTACCCAAACACTTATTTTGGCTGGCTGAGCATCGTCCCGCGCGCCGGCTTTCGCGCAACCTACTACAACGAAACCCGAGATCTTGGCAAAACCTTGTTTGTGCCGAGCACTAATCCTCTTATCCCTGATTTTCTTGTGCCGGATAACACGCCACTTCAGCTCGACGGCGACAAAACACGAACTGTTTTCAATGCCGGGGTAGAAGCATCCTTTAAGATCTCGCGTGCGTGGGAGGAGGCCCAGAACAGCGCACTTGGGCTCGACGGTTTGCGACACGTCATCCAACCATTCACCAATTTTTCATGGGTTTCAGATCCTGGCGTTAATCCGGCGGCGATTTTACAATTCGATCGCGTCGAACCAACCACGAAATTACGTCCAATCGATTTTCCGGAGTTCACCACCATCGATTCGATTGATCGCTGGACGATCTGGCGCCTCGGACTCCGTAACCGGCTGGAGACTCGGCGCGACGACAGCAACATTACCTGGTTCGAACTCGACACCTATTGCGACGTCAATTTCGAGAATCCTTATGATCGCACTCCCTATTCGAATCTTTTCAACAACATTCGCTTTACTCCGCTACCATGGGCCTCGCTCGCGATTGATTCCCAAGTGCCCGCTTTTGATAAAGGATTTACCGAAGTCAATACCACCGTGGCGGTCCAGCCGATGGCGAATCTTCAGCTCAACGTGGGCCACCGTTACCTTAACGACAATCCATTTTTTCAAAACAGCAGTTTGTTTACTTTCGGCGGGTATTACCGGATTAACGACAACTGGGGGTTCGCGGTGCAGGAGCAATACGAGGCGACGAGCGGGTTGCTTGAGCAACAGCGTTATGCCGTCTATCGCGATCTCTCCAGTTGGGTCGCTTCCCTCGGCGCGGTCGTGCGCGACAATAAAGGGGTAAGAGAGTATGGTGTTCTCTTAACTTTTACCTTGAAAGCGTTTCCGAAATTCGGGTTCGACCTCAATTTCGATCCCGGCGGCGCGGGACAATAATTGATCGCGCAAAGGTCGGATTCGGGTAGCATTCCCGCCACTTCGCTAGGGTAACCTCACATGGATCTCTCGATTATCGGCTCAGGATACGTCGGTCTCGTCACCGGCGCCTGCTTTGCTGATGTTGGCCACAACGTGACGTGCGTCGACAACGATGCGCACAAAATTGAAGTATTACGCGCCGGCCGGGTCCCGATCTACGAACCCGGTTTGGAAGAACTGATTCATCGCAATGTCGCCGCCCACCGGCTGCGCTTCAGCGGTAGCATCAAGGAAGGCGTCGATAACTCACAGATCGTTTTTATCGCGGTACCGACGCCGCCTCAGAGCGACGGCAGCGTCGATCTGAGTTTCATCGAAAAAGTAGCGCGCGAGATCGCCGGCGTCCTCACGGATTACCGGGTGATCGTCGATAAGAGCACGGTTCCAGTAAAAACTGGCGAAAAAGTGGCCGAATCGATTAAGCGCTACAATCGTCACGGCGCGAAGTTTGACGTTGTCAGTAACCCGGAATTCTTACGCGAAGGCTGTGCGGTCCACGATTTGATGCATCCTGATCGGATCGTCATCGGCGCGCAGAGCGAACATGCGGCCGATTTGATGAAAAAGGTCTATGAGCCTTTCATGGCGCCGATTCTTGTTACCGACATAAATAGCGCGGAGTTAATCAAGCACGCCGCCAATTCATTTCTGGCACTGAAAATTTCTTATATCAATGCGGTCTCCGCCATTTGCGAGGCCAGCGGCGCTGACATCGAAAAAGTGGCCGACGGAATCGGGATGGATCAGCGGATTGGCCGGAATTTTCTTAACGCCGGGATAGGCTATGGTGGGTCGTGTTTCCCGAAGGACATTGCCGCATTTATCACGATAAGCGAAAAACTCGGTGTTCCTTTCTCGCTCTTAAAAGAAGTCCAGCACATTAATGCGGCGCAGAAAGAGCGGTTTCTAAAATCGATTCGCGACACCCTTTGGGTCCTGCGCGAAAAAAAAATCACGGTTTGGGGACTGACTTTCAAACCGGATACGGATGATATTCGTTCCTCCGTCGCGATTGATTTGGTCGGGGACATGTTACGCGAGGGCGCCCAGGTTTCGGTCTATGATCCCAAAGGCATGGAGCGGGCCCGCGAAATTTCGGAAATCAAGAGCGCGCGCTTTTGTGAAAACGCGCTTGATGCGGTTGATGGTGCAGAAGCGCTCGTGATCGCGACCGAATGGGAGGAGTTTGCCAATGTCGATCTTGCAGTGGTGAAAGAAAAAATGACTACGCCGATTGTTTTCGACGGCCGCAATTTGTTTGATCCATCGACGATGGCAAAAGTCGGATTCCGCTATCATTCGATCGGGCGTACCCCGGTCACGCCTGACTGATTCGTGCCGTTAAGGGGGTGCCCGCAATCCCATTTCCGTGAGTTGCATGCGGCGCGGGCAATGGAATCATAGCGATCTATGCGCGATCCCCGCTTCGATAGACTCGCCGAGACCCTGACCGGTTATTCAACGGAGTTAAAACGCAACGAAAAGGTGCTGATCGAGGCCTTTGATGCTCCGGACGAAATCACGATCGCGTTGATCCGGGCGGCGCGGAAGCGAGGGGCAATCCCTTTCGTGCAATTGCAGAGGGCGCCGGTTAGCCGCGAGCTCGCCCTTCATGCCACCGAATCGCAGTTGCGTCTCCTGGCACGCCACGAACTGGCCCGAATGAAACAAATCGACGCTTACATTGCCGTGCGAGGCAGCCACAATATTACCGAGCAGGCCGACGTGCCGACCAACCAGATGAAACTGATCGCAAAAAAAATGCGGCCAGTCCAGGATCAGCGCGTTCAGAAAACGAAGTGGGTAGTGTTGCGATGGCCGACCCCAGCCATGGCCCAGCTCGCCAGCATGAGCACCGAAGCCTTCGAAGATTTTTTCTTCGAAGTTTGCACGCTCGATTACCGCAAGCTTCAGCCGGGAATGAACGCGCTTAAAAAATTGATGGAGAGAACCGACCGAGTAGAAATCGCAGGCCCGGGAACGGATTTGCGATTTAGCATTAAAAAAATTCCAGCCGTCATCTGCGGTGGCGACCGGAACATTCCGGACGGCGAAGTTTTTACGGCTCCGGTGCGCGACTCGGTCAATGGCTTTGTCACCTTTAATGCGCCGACAATTTATCAGGGCACAAGTTTTGACCATATCCGGCTGGAATTCGAGAACGGAAAGATTGTTAAGGCGACGAGCAACCAAACCAAGAAATTGAACGATGTTCTCGATGCCGACGTCGGCGCCCGTTACATTGGCGAATTCTCGCTCGGCTTTAATCCGCATATCTTACATCCAATGCGCGATATTTTGTTCGACGAAAAGATTGCAGGGTCGTTTCATTTTACTCCCGGCCAGGCTTACGAGACGGCCGACAATGGGAACCGCAGCCAAGTGCATTGGGACATGGTCAACATTCAGCGCCGGGAATATGGCGGCGGCGAGATCTATTTTGATGGCAAACTCATTCGCAAGAATGGCGAATTCGTTATTCCACTCTTGCAATCGTTAAACCGGGCAAGGTTGCTCAAGCGAAAATAAGAAACCGCGCGGAATTGCGCCCGCGCGGTTCTCGGGATTCTTCTTTCGGAAACGTTAGGCGCGTTTCGCCACCGGATTCAGTTGCATCATCGCGATCTCGCCATTGCTCGCCATCTGCACGTTCGTTATTTCGAACATCGGTGCATTTTCAACGGATGAAGCGCCCGCACCCGGCAATTGCACAGCAACGGTCTTCGAGGTCGAATTGAGAATGATGCCGGCGATTTCGAAGGTGGGAGAAAATTCCACGCTCGTGATCTGGAAGGCAGCGGTGAGGTGCACCGAGGCCTGCGTTTGATGCGAAGGCGTCAGTTGCAACGGAGCCGACTCAAACCCCGATACCAGTTGCAGGCTGGAAATATTAAATGACGGCGTCGCAAGCGTGGCGGGCCTTTGTTGCTGCGATGGATTCAAGCGCAGCTGGCCAAGGCTACCGGACGCAGCTTGAATCTTGGCAATCTCGAAGTTGGCCTGCAAATTCATCGGCGCTTGCTGCTGCGGCGATGAAGCCAGGCGCATCGTGACTACTTTCGAAATTGGCCGTAATTGCAGCGCGCCCACCTTGAAAGCGGGCGTTAGTTGCATCGAAGCAATTTCGCAAGAGAGGGTGATTTCAACAGCCGTGTGCATGCCACCAGCTCGAATAACGGGATCTGTTGGGGTCTGGAGTGTCTCAGGCATGGTTTCGATTGTTGTGGGTTGTGAAGCAAAATGTTCTTCGTCACTGGCAGTTGGGATTTCAGTGGCCTCTGGCAAAGCGCCGATACCGGCAATGGCACGGCCAACTCCAGCAATCTCAGCAACAGTTGCAATTTCCGGTTCTTCAGAGGCTGCGATCTCAGCCGGTTGCTCTGCGGTCACCACAATTTGATAAGGAACAGGCTGGCCCTGCTCGATCGGCTCTGGCTCAGGCGACCATTCCTGAGTTGAAATTTGTTCCTCGATTTCGGAAGGCGCGACCGCCGCGGCCACCGTCGGCTCGCAGATCTTCGTTTCCAAAACGCTCGCCTGCGTTTCCACGAGTTCGGAGACCTCCCATTCGCGCACTGGTTCCCTTGGGGAGGTTTCTTCAGCGACTGTGGCCACTGGCTCCGGCTCTGCTTGCTCAATCGCAGGCTCAATGGAGGGCTCAATCAACGACTCAACGGCTGGCGCATACGTGGGCGAAGGAAATGCTGGCGCCTCGGGCGCGATTTCGGTCTCGCCGTTTCCTGGCACCTGCCCAATTACCGGTCCGACGGATGATTCTTCGAAATCAACATAGGCCGGCTCGCTGGTGCGACCATTAACGGTTGCCGTTTCCGGTTCGGACGGCGGAGCGGGTATCGTCTCAGCCGCCCGTTTCGCCACAGGAATCACGGCACACCAGGGCGAAGGCTCGGAAGCTTTTAGCTGAACCGAAATCTGACGCGGTCCACCCACGAAACGTTTTGCTGTTTGCAACTCCGGCGTTTCTTCAGCCGCCTCATCGTCGTGCAGTGACGGCCCTGTGACGGTTGCCGGTCGATGACCAATCTGCGTTGTTCCCGTCCACCGCTGAATCTCCATTACGCCCAGCCAGATCAACAAACCGAGGAGGCCAAGTCCAAGGACCCAAAAGAGCAGAGACTGACTTTCCACGAAGGAACTAATCCGTTCGCCGAACGTCGGCACAGGCGTGAACTGCCCAACTTTTGCCGGGGCGAGAACAGGGGCCGGCGTCGCACTCATTGCTGTGGTTACGACAGGCGGCGCCGATGCAGCCGGCTCAATCACGGGCTGCTGAGCAGGAGTTCCGGCAGCGAGCTCAGGCGCGGCCGTAGTCGCAGCAATTGCCGCCGCCAGTGTAGGCGTTGGGGTCGAAGCTTCAGGTGGTGAAGCGACGACAGGGGCGGTAACTACAGACACGTTCGGCGTTGCGGCAATTGTGGGAACAGGAACCGGGGCAGCGGTAGCCAAAGCAAGTGCCGGAGATGGTGTCGCGCTAGCTGATAGCGACTCGACCGATATACCGGTCGCCGCTGGGGCAGCTCGAATATCTTCGGGGCGCGCCGAAGTTCCCGCTGCTTTCGCATTCGAGACGACGACTTCTGCCGGAGCTTCTGCCGGAGTTGGATTCACAACCGCTTCGCTGGCTTTCGGTCCTACCAGCGAAGGTGCCGGGGTCTGCGCCAGCGCCAATTGCGTTCCCTCTTCCGCTTTCACTTCCACGGCAGGGATCGGGCTGGGCTCGATCGCCGGGACCGAGGATTCGGTTTGAGTGGTAGCGACCGCCGCCGCACTAACCGAAGCGGTAGGCGTCGGCGAAGAAACGGTCATGGCACCCTTCAACCAACCAAGATCGTAAAATCCGGCCGCATACATTGCGTTCGAGGCTGACGGATAAATTTTTCGTGCCGATGCGATCCAGTCGTTCGCTTTGTCGGCGTTATCGTGTTTGAACTGCCAAGCCGCCTCCGCGTAATAGAGCGCCGGGGTATCGCCGCTAAACTGGAACTGCTCCATCAGTTTCTGCGCTCGGCTATCCTTCTCTTCCAGCAGGTAAGTGAGGAATACCCTGAAGTTGATCAGCTGCGCTGCCTGGTTCTTGTCTCCGCCCGGCGTCTGCTTCAACAACGCCTGAAATCGATCGCGTGCCTTGGTGTAATCCTTATTTCGGAACGGAACATCGGCCAGATTGAACTGGGCTTCGCGAAACTTCGGATCGACCTTCAGGGCCTCTTTAAAGAATCCTTCGGCCTCATCGTACTTTTGCTGTTCCAGCAATATCGCGCCGCGCAAATTGAGGACTTGCGGCTGGTTTGGTTCGGCCGTATCCGCCTGCTCTGCTAACTTCGCAGCGGAATCGAAATCGCGCTGCTCGTAGGCTTGTAGCGCCTGTTCGAATTGCGTTTTCGCCACCGCCTTCGTCTTGCTCGCTCGCTCCTCCGCCGAGAGCAATTGCACTGCCGGCCGCTGCTGCCCCGGCTGCTTTTGCAGCCAGCCGATTTCATAAAGCGACTCAGCAAAGAGCTTGTTTAATTGGGGTGAGAAATTCTTTTCTGCTGTCGCCATCCACTTCTTGGCATCGGGAATATTCTGGCCTTGGAGCGAAATGGCCGCGTTCGCGTAATGCACCGCCGGCGTATCGGGCGATAATTCAAATTTCGCCAGAATCGAATCGACCATCGTATCGTTCCCTTCCAGCAAATAGGTGAGCAAAATCTTATACTGAATCAGCTGCGTTGCTTCTCCCTGCAGCTCGGCGGCATTGTTCGTGAGCAATTCCTGGAAACGCTTCCGCGCTTCCGCCCAGTCTTTTTTCAAAAAAGGAATCTCAGCCAGATTGAAACGGGCATTCCAAAATTTCGGATCAAGCCCTCTGGCTTCGGATAAGGCGGCTGCCGCCTTGTCGTAGAGGCCCTGGCGCATGTAGACGACGCCGCGCAAATTTTGCGACGCCGCCAGATCCGGTTTACGCGCGTCAATCGCATCCAGTTCCTTCAGCGCCTGCACATAATTGGCAGCGTCAAACGCGCGATACGCTCTGTCGTACATCGCTTCGAGCTCCGAATTCGATGGCGCGACGTCGTTCGCGGCGATGGTCCCAAAAACCAGCAATGAAATCGCAGCAAATTTTTGAATGGTCATGCTGGGAGGGATAGAACTCTCGGAGGGGGAACCTGACAAGTTATTTCTACGGCTCAATGCACGAATTTTTTCGGGGCGAGAGCTCGCGGTGGTAACCGTTGTTGTAATGAAGAAGGCCGCTCGAACCCCCTTGAGATTTCCAAGAGCGCCACAATTGTCCACCGTACTTCAAGAATTATGAGTTCGGCGATACTTCGAAATCCGTTCAGCCGATACATTGTGGTTATTTTGGGGGACGCGCCGTTCGTGGCAGCGAGATTAGTCGGAGGTTGCGTCTCAACAAGGGCATTTTGGACTGCGCCGGCAGAGCGAAGCGACGACGGCCCTTTTCCACAGCGATGTGATTCTCGGGCACATTGAGCGCCAATTGACCCGCGAAGCTGAACAAAGCGGTGTGGCGCTACGCTTCCCACCGCATTCCAAAAACGCCGCCTTACATCCCACAGATTTCCCCTAAAGCAGACAAACCTGAATTCATGCAGCCCACCAACCGCAAACCTTCCAAGGTGAGATTCTCGTGCACCGTCTCCACCTCCGGTAGCTTGCGCGCGATCAATTTCGCATAGCCGCCTGTTGCCACTACTCGCACCTTCCCCTTCCACGATTTCTCCGCCGTGATCCGTTGCAAAATCTCGCGGACAAGCCCGCGATAACCAAGGATCGCACCGGCCAGCATTGCCTGATTAGTCGACTTGCCGATCGCACTTCGTGGTTCCCGCAGTGAAATCCGCGGCAACAATGCGGTCCGATCATAGAGAAAATTCGTCATCGCTTCCAGTCCCGGCGCAATAACGCCACCGATGTAGGCGTTGTCCGGCGCCACGATGTCGAATGTTACCGCGGTGCCGAAATCGATCACGATCGCGGGCGTTCCATTAAGCTTCGCCACCGCCACCGCATTGGCCAAACGATCGGCGCCGATCGTTTTCGGATTCGGGTAATCGATGCGGACATTCAATCGACTCTGCGACGTCAGCCAAATCACCTTGCGATTGCCAGCGGCACGTTTGATCTCGCGGTTCTTTTTCGGCACGACCGATGATGCAACCACGGTGGCGGCATCGTGCGCGTGCAAAATTCTTGCGATCCGCTCCGCAGTTAAGATGGGCGTGGCAATCGTTGAGGGGCGTCCAATTCGAGACCGCGAAGCAAAAGCCAGTTTGGTGAATGAATTGCTGATATCGATAAGCAAAAAATCGGTGGCCGGCTTTTTCATCTTGTCCCCCGCTTGCGAGCGCGAAATGCCGCGCGTAGCCTCGCGCTGTGCTTGTTCATCGTCCCCGCCGTTTACGCCGCACGGCCGCAATTCGCAATCTCATTCGCGAAACCAATCTTAGCCGGCACGATTTCGTGCTGCCACTTTTCGTTAGCGAGAAAATCGAGCGCGCGAAAGCGATCCCGAGCATGCCCGGCGTTCACCAATACAGCGGTAAAGAAATCGCCGCGATCGCGCAGCGCGCCCACGAATCGGGGGTGCAAGCGGTGCTTCTTTTTGGAATTCCAAAGTCGAAGGATGAACAGGCCAGTGGCGCCTATGCCAAGGATGGGGTGGTCCAAAATGCGGTCCAGCAAATGAAAGAGCGCACACCGGATTTGACGGTCATTACTGATGTTTGTTTGTGCGAATATACCAGCCACGGTCATTGCGGCGTGACTCGCCTCGATGGCGAGCATTTTCATGTCTTGAATGACGAAAGCGTGGCGTTGATCGCGAAGACGGCGGTTTCACACGCCGCGGCCGGCGCCGATATGGTGGCGCCCAGCGACATGATGGATGGCCGGATCGGCGCAGTCCGGGCAGCGCTCGACCAGGCCGGTTTCGATCAGACCGGGATCATGAGTTATGCGGCAAAGTTCGCATCCGTCTTTTACGGACCGTTCCGGGATGCTGCGGAAAGTCCTCCGCAGTTTGGTGATCGGCGTTCCTATCAAATGGATCCGGCAAATGCAGACGAAGCGCTCCGTGAAGTAGAACTCGATCTGGCCGAAGGCGCCGACATTGTTTTGGTGAAACCGGCCTTACCTTACCTCGATATTTTGTGGCGGGTGCGTCAGCGCTTTGGCCGGCCAACCGCCGTTTATCATGTCAGCGGAGAGTTTGCGATGGTGAAAGCGGCCGCGGAAAAGGGCCTGGTGGACGAGCGCGCAGCCGTGCTCGAAATCATGACTTCGCTTAAACGCGCAGGCGCAGATTTCATCGTTAGCTATTGGGCGTTGGACTTGATGGAATGGCTGAAGAGCTGAAATCGCAACGCGGGGAAACCGCAGCTCATGCCGGTTTGAAACGTTTGGCTCTGATCTGGGCCCAAGCGCATGGATACTCCATCTGTGCGATCGAAGTCAGGCTCCCGCAATGTCGTTACCGAGCCGACATAGTTGCGTATCGACCCGAGCCGAAAGCGGCCGGATCGACCGCTATTTTCGAATGCAAACAAGCATTACCTGATTTGCGAAGAGACAATGGCTGCAGCGCAGAATTACGTGCACGCCTGCAGACCGTTCATCGCCGTCGCCTCCTTTTGGAAAAACATTTGCGGGTGCACTATCCACATTTGCGGGTGACAAATTCACTCTTTCCGGAATTCGATTCGCATAACTTCGCCGCGATCGAGCATCATAATTATGGCCAGGTGTTGCGCGAGTTGAACGCGTTACAGAGTCGGCTCTCCGGCTGTACGAAGTTCGAAAAACTGCTTCGCTATGGCTGCGCTAATTTGTGTTTCCTCGTTCTGCCTAACGAGCTCTTTCGTGCCTCGGAAATTCCAGTTGGATGGGGCGCGCTGGTAGAGTCGAATGGCACGCTTGCGCTGATGGGCAAGCCGACTTGGCATGACACAACTCCAGAGAATCGAATTCACTTTTTGGAACGAATCGCGGCCGCAGGAACGCGGAGCTTGAATCGAGGGTTCAGAATCTCATTCGAAGAGGTGCTTTCCAGCCGTTCTCGAGCGGGTTTATAACAGCCACGGACGATGGGATTCCGCTTTCACCAGTGCTGTTATATCGCCCGAGGCCTATCGACAGCCAAGCCGCCTGATGAAATGGCGTGACCGCACAGGAAGATGTTATCGTCGAAGGCGTGCGGAAAATAGACCCTGATTGCTGCCCCATGCCGGAAAACGCAAATCCACTAGGCAAGCCGCCGGATCGAACCCTCTTGCTTGATTACTTCGACTCGGTAGCGCCAATGCGCGATAGCTGGATCAAAACGAATTGGTATTACCACGATCAGCTGGCACGGACGCTTTCATTCTTTATTCCGGCAGGCTCCTCTGTGATCGAGGTAGGTTCGGGCACCGGCGTCCTCCTCGATTTGCTGAAGCCGACGCGAGGCCTCGGTATTGATATTAGTCCTGCGATGGTCGACATCGCCCGGCGGAACTATTCGTATCTTGAATTTCGCACTGACGACGTGGAGAACTTGGAAACAAACGAGAAATTCGATTATGTTGTTCTCTCGGACCTTATTGGGTTCCTAAGTGATGTGCAGCGCAGCTTTGAGAATTTGCATCGCGTCTGCCACCGCTCGACGCGGATTTTGATAACGCACCAGCATTTTTTGTGGGAGCCTGTGCTGCATCTCGCTGAAAGGCTCGGGCGGAAAGCGAAACAGCCACTTTTAAACTGGCTTACACCTCACGATGTCGCAAACCTGCTTGAACTTGCCGACTTCGAAACAATCCGGAGCACTTCCCGTTTGCTGTTGCCGGTTTATCTGCCGGTGCTTTCAGCTCTTTGTAATCGTATTCTCGTAAATCTGCCAGTGTTTAGACATTTGGCACTGTTGCGCGTCATTGTTGCACGCCCGCGGCCCGTCGTGATGGAGAAACCGCTCTCCTGCACAATCGTCATTCCCTGCCGTAACGAGCGCGGAAACATAGAGCCGGCGGTGGAGCGTATTCCCGAACTTGGCAAGCACACGGAAATCATTTTTGTGGAGGGCAACTCGACCGACGGCACGCGAGAACAAATTGAACGCACGATCGCGCAACGTCGCGATCGCGACATTAAGCTCGTTGCGCAGGAAGGTCGCGGAAAAGGCGACGCGATTCGCCGCGGATTCGACAAAGCCACCGGTGAAATACTTATGATCTTGGATGCGGATTTAACCGTCGCACCGGAGGAGTTACCGAAGTTTTACGCAGCGCTGGCCAAAGGAAGGGCAGATTTTGTGCACGGTTCCCGACTGATTTATCCGATCCAAAATGAAGCGATGCGTTTCCTGAATCTTCTGGGCAACCGGTTCTTTAGCATCGTATTCACCTATCTGCTCGATCAGAAATTTAAAGATACGCTTTGCGGGACGAAGGTTCTGCTGCGTTCCGATTATGAGAAAATCGCTCGCAGTCGAGAATATTTTGGCGACTTCGATCCGTTTGGCGACTTTGATTTGATTTTCGGAGCAGCGAAATTGAACTTAAAAATCGTCGAGATTCCAATTCATTATCTCGCGCGTACCTATGGAATTACAAACATTAGCCGTTTCCGCCACGGTTTGCTGCTTTTGCAGATGGCATGGTACGCGATGTGGAAAATAAAGTTCGCCTAGCGCGGTTACGGAAAAACCGCTCAGACAGGAAAGCGGGCGCCTTGGCATTGATCTGCGCAGCGCTGGCACTAGTCACGTTCGCGCTCTACTGGCGCGTGCAATGGAACGACTTCATCAATTACGACGACAATGTCTACATTGCAGAAAATCTGCACGTCCTCCGAGGTATAAACGGCCCGGACGTAAAATGGGCATTTACGACCGGGTACACGGGTTATCCGCATCCGGTTACCTGGCTCTCGCACCAGCTCGATTACCAACTTTACGGACCGTGGGCTGGCGGCCACCACCTGACGAGTGTTGCCGTCCATACAGTCAACGTACTGTTGCTGTTCTTGTTTTTGTGGCGGACGACGCGGGGGATCTGGCAGAGCGCCTTCGTCGCTGCCATCTTCGCTGTTCATCCACTGCACGTCGAATCAGTCGCGTGGATTGCGGAACGCAAAGATGTGCTGTGCAGCCTGTTCTTTTTGTTGACGCTGCACGCCTATGCATCCTACGCGGAAAAGAGATTCAGGGGGCAGTACGTGCTCGCTCTAGTCTTTTTTGCCCTGGGACTTCTCTCGAAGCCGATGATCGTCACGCTGCCGTTGATCTTGTTGCTTCTCGATTATTGGCCCCTGGGACGGATGCCATTAGGAGCAACCAAACACAACTGGGGAGTGTCCGGCGCTGTCCGGGGCCTGATCTGGGAGAAAATACCATTTGTTTTACTGGCGGTCGTCTGGAGTCTAATCACCTTCTTTATCCAGAAAGAAAGCGGCGGCGTTGCTGGAATAGCGAAGATCGGCGTCATCACGCGGGTCGCCAATGCGGTGGTAAGTTATGCGACTTACCTTTGGGAAACATTCTGGCCCCACAACCTGGCTGTTTTTTATCCATATCTGCAACAATTGCCGTGGCCGGTGGTGGTGGGCGCGGCAGCGTTGCTCGCCTTCATTTCGGTCGTAGCTGTCGCTGGAAGACGCTCGTTTCCCTATTTTATTGTCGGGTGGTTGTGGTTTTTAGGAATGCTCATGCCTGTCATTGGCGTGATTCAAGCCGGTGCGCAAGCGCGGGCGGATCGTTATACCTACCTGCCACAAATCGGACTCATTGTTGCCTTCAGCTGGGCGATTTCCGATTTGTCGAAGTCGTGGCTGTATCGTCGCTCTCTTTTCGTGGCCGCCGCGGCAATTGCCCTGACGCTGCTCGCGGCGCGGGCATGGCGTCAGGCTGCAGTGTGGCATGATAGCGAATCGCTATGGAGGCATGCTCTGGCTGTCACGAACAATAACGACACCGCTCATACGCAGCTTTGCGATGCGCTCGTTCGAAAAGGCCGCATCGATGAAGCGATTTCACAGGCTGAAATGGCACTACAAATTCGACCAAATAGCCCGGAGGCTCATAGCAATCTTGCCATTGCTCTTTCCCAGAAGGGCGAAATCGACTTGGCGCTTCTTCATTTCCAAAGGGTCTTAGAAATAAAACCGGACCGCCCAAAGCTGCACTACAACATGGCCACCGTCCTGGCTGAGAAAGGACAATTGGACGCGGCGATTTTGCATTATGAAAGAGAATTGCAAATCCAGCCCGCGTTCGCGGAAGCTCACAATAACCTCGGCACTGCGCTTATGGGCAAAGGCGAGCTTGATGACGCTCTCGTTCATTTCCAGAAGGCGCTCCGGGTGAATCCGCGGTTACCCAAAGTTCATTACAACGCAGCTGTCGTCCTCCTGCGAAAGGGCGAGCGCGACGAAGCCATTGAGCATTTGCAAAAAGAACTGCAAATCAACCCCGCCAGCACAGAGGCACATAACAAACTCGGCCTCGCGTGGTCGCAGGAGGGGCGAATCGATCTAGCAATCGGTGAATGGCAAAAAACTCTGGAGCTGCAGCCGAACGATCTAAACGCGCACTTTTATCTGGCCTGGATTTTCGCGACATTTCCAGACGACACAATTCGTAATGGAACGAAAGCCATAAGTCTGGCTGAACGCGCGCTGCACCTTTCCGGTGAAAGAGATCCACGGATCTACCGGTTGCTGGCTGCGGCCTTTGCGGAGAATGGTCAATTTGATGAGGCGATTCAAACCGCGCAGCGCGGTTCGCACCTGGCCATCGAGCAGGAAAACTACGCGTTGGCCGATCGGCTTGAGTCAAACATCGATCTTTACCGGAAGAGCGTTCCGCTGCGTGACACGGGCGAGTAAAGGCGCGGAGATTTCGTTCTCACATCCTCAGCGACAGTTAGCGATTCGAAACAGCAACGAGCAAATTGCGCCCGGTCATCTCCGAGGGCTGCGGCATTCCGAGAAGAAACAAAAGGGTCGGGGCAACGTCAGCGAGAATACCATCGCGACATGTAAACTCGGCGGCGTCCGCGGCAACGTAAATAAGATGCACGAGGTTGGTCGTGTGCGCGGTGTTTGGTGAGCCGTCAGGGTTTCGCATCAGTTCGCAATTGCCGTGATCTGCCGTAACCAGGCATTTCCCGTCGAGAGCGAGCAGCTCCGGAACAATCCGGGCAATGCAGGCATCTACTGTTTCAACCGCCTTTATCCCAGCCTCAACAACGCCGGTGTGACCGACCATGTCCGGATTCGCGAAATTCAAAATGATGAGATCGTAGTTCGCCATTCGCGCGCAAACTTCGTCCGTGACTTGCGATGCGCTCATTTCCGGTTGCAAATCGTAGGTCGCGACCTTCGGCGAAGGAACAATTTTGCGTTCTTCGCCGGGGAATGCGCGCTCGACGCCACCATTAAAAAAATAAGTGACGTGCGGATACTTTTCCGTCTCGGCGATGCGCAGTTGCGTCTTGTCCGCAGCACTCACGACTTCACCGAGAATGTGCACCAAATTTTCCGGCGCAAATATGTATGGCGAAGGATAGGTGACGTCGTATTGCGTTAGCGTAACGAAATGAACACGCGGCCAAACACCGCGATCAAAGCCGTCGAACTTCTCGAACAGGAAAGCCTGCGAAAGTTGCCGTGCGCGGTCGGCGCGGAAATTGAAAAATAAAACGACATCATCATCGCTCACCCGTTGCTCGCCGGCGTGCGAAAAGATCAGCGCGGGCATGAATTCGTCAGTCTTGCCTTCCTTGTATTTTGCCGCCACCGCCTCGGCCGGTGATGTCTTCACCTGCTCGCCCTGCCCATGGACGATCGCGTCCCACGCCTTTTTGGTGCGGTCCCAGCGGCGATCGCGGTCCATGGCAAAATAACGACCGACAACGGTTACAATTTGGGCGCCGCTTTTAGACAAAGCCTTTTCGCATTCGCGGAAAACCTCTTCCCCACCGGTCGGCGACGCGTCTCTCCCATCGGTAAACGCGTGCACAAAAATTTCCTTTACGCCTGACTCATGCGCTGCCTGAGCCAGGGCGAGGAGATGGAGATAATGACTGTGCACGCCTCCGTCAGAAACCAGACCGAGCAAATGCAAACGATGATCGCGCGCTTTTTGGAAGCTCTCCTCGAGCACGGCATTGCATGCCAGCTCGCCGGCGGCGAGCGCTTTGTTAATTCGGGTCAAATCCTGATAAACGATCCGGCCCGCGCCAAGATTCAGGTGCCCAACTTCGGAGTTTCCCATCTGCCCTTTAGGCAATCCGACATCTTCTCCGCTGGCGCTTAATTTCCCCATCGGATACTTAGCGTAGAGCTGATCGTGAAAGGGCGTGCGCGCCAGTAAGGTGGCATCGCCATTTCCCCTAGCCCGATCGCGGCCGCCGGGATTGATTCCCCAACCATCACGAATAATCAGCATCACTGGCCCACCCATCGCGCGCAATCTGCCGACGGTGCAAGGTCAGACAAGCGATTTCCCGTGGCGGCGGGATTGACAACGCGCTATCGGCTTATTCACATCGCGCCATGAAGTGGAGAAACCAGATACTCGCCTTGATCTGCCTGCTCGCCTTTGCCGCCCTCGGCGTTCTCTATTTCCAAAATTGGGTCGTGCAAAAACCCTTCGGAATTATTCTGTTTGTTGGCGAAGGATTGACCGCGCAACGTACGGCGGCGACACGGGTCTATATCGGGGGTGCAGACAATCCGCTGGCGATGGATGGCTTGGAATTTTCGGCGCGACTGCGCAATCACTCGGCCGATTTCGCAGTGCCAGATTCAGGTGCAGCCGCTTCTGCCCTAGCAACGGGAACGAAAGTAAAGAACGGAACGGTTTCCGTTGGCGAATCGGGCGGTGCACTGAAAACAATTCTTGAGATCGCCCATGAGGAAGGTCGCGCTACTGGAATTGTGACTGACGGGGCGTTGACCAACCCGACCGCAGCGGCGTTCTATGCCCACGCCAGCAACACGAAGCAGCCCCAGGAATTTGCCAGCGCGCTGATCGACCGGGGCGCGGTCGATATTGCGTTCGGTGGCGGGGCGGCAGAGTTTAACAAAGAAAAGCTGAATCAGGCACGGATTCGCATCGTTCACAATTTGCCCGAGCTCGAACAAATCACAGGATGGCAACAGCCACGCCTCCTCGGACTTTTTGCAGCTAATGATCTGCCGTTTACCGACGAAGTTGCAGCACGAACCGAACAACCTTCCCTGGCAGATATGGTGCGACGGGCCATCGAGCTTCTTCAGGTTAACCGTCACGGATATGTTTTGATTGTGGACGCTCATTTGATGGCTTCGGCGGCCTGGCAAAATTTGGGCGAACGGGCGCTGCACGAAACAGCCGAGCTCGACCGCGCTGTTCAGGTGGGACGGGAGTACGCGGGTAGAAATGCCGCAATCATCGTGTGCGGTGATGCCGCAATTGGCGGACTGAGCATCAACGGATATCCGTTTCGATACGACAGCGGCGTTGCCATACTTGGTTTAAACTCGGCTGGGCAACCATGGGTTAGCTGGGCGACCGGACCAAATGGTGGGAAGAATGGCGGAAACACGGAGTCGCCGGGTGCTCGCGATCTTTCCGCGCTTGAACCAGCGGCCATTCAATCTCCATCTGCCGTCAATTCAATCGAAGATCCGATTGCCAACGCCACCGGCGTGCGAATGGAAAAGCTTCATGGCACGATCGATAGTACCGACGTGTTCACGATCATTCGCGATGCGCTCTAATTAGGTGCGGGGACCAGGAGCAAGGAGGTTCCCCACGCTGATGGAGGGCGGAGCTCTGCGAAGCCGCAGCGGTGCTGGCAAGAACTCGTCCCTCCCAGTCGGGTTATCGTCCAAAGCCTGTTAGGGGCTTGTCGGCACAACCCTTGGGATAAAGACAAACGGCGGAGGTCGCGGCAACTCAGGCGCTGGACCTTCGCCAGGAGCTTGCTCTTCCGCGGGGCCTTCCCCGGGAATTTCCTTGCTGAAATCTTTGGTATCCTTGGAATCGCGGACGATCTTGTCGTCCGAACTGTTACCACTAGTATTTACCGCCAGCAGCCTCGCGTTGCTGGCCGGGCCGAAGACAGCAACTTCAGCCACAGAGAAATTTGCAATCTGTGTGGACGGCGTCCATACCAGCATGACATAGCGACCGGTGGTTTCCTCGAAATCGATCGCAACACGACCACTTCCATCATCACTGGAGCTGCCGACTGTCTTAAATGTGGCGAGCCTCTGTGAGTCGATCCGCAAGGCTGACGCAGGATTTCCAGTGTTATCGGCCGGTAAGGCACCAAGCACATAAAATCTCACAACCGCCGAGCCAGGAGTCGAGGACGTTGAAATGCGGTTAACCGACACGGAACGGCCCAGATCAATTATCGCGGCCGGAGCTGCGTCATTAGCGGCGAATACGTAAGTGGTGCCGGGCTGACCGTCGATCATGTTGTAGGCGAGCTTAAGATCATCTCCTGAGCTAACAAAAATCGTGCGGGCTTTCGCGTGCAGATCGGCAAGATTGTAACTGGCCATGTCGCCGGCGCCTTGGTTTGCCGCAATTTTTCGTGCGCGTGGCATGGTGAAATCAGAAACGGCCGCGGCGGAATAAATTCCGAGGTTAGCGATGCGACCGGGGTTGCGCACATTAAAGGTCAGCCGAACATACTTTGCTTCAGCCGGGCCGATCCTGGCGGAGATCAGTCCACTTGAAAGTTCCTCTTGTCTGGCTTCGTGCCATTGTGGGCTCTCAGGCGAGAGTTTTGCGCTAGACGTGGCGATAGTAACCGCCCCCTTCGCCTCGTTGTTAAGGAATGCAACGCTGTCGATATTCTCGATTTTGGCGAGCGAGATCAGAAGTCTAGTTGTGCCAGGTCTGAGCGCGTAAACCGATGCCGGATCACCGGAAAGAAATGGAACCGAAGAGGAGGCATCGGACGGCACGTCGCTCTCGATTTGAGCGCCAAGATCAATCCGGGCCAGATTTTGCGGGTAGTTAGGAGCCTGCGTGACCGTCAGGGGCGGAACTTTTTGCAACACCAGGTCGGCGCCGCTTGCTGAGATCCCAATTCCCAGGCCAAGCAAAAAAGTTAAAGCGCGCAAAAAAGAGCGTCGCTTCGCCGCCATACCCCCCATTGAATAGCAACCTTATCCAATCCTCTCCCGCTATGCCAGGAAAAAACTCCCAGTCAGGTGCATCTGGCCTCGATGACGCCGAGCCGCAGTCACCGATCGCGGCTGCAGAATGTCGCATTATACCAGACGGACGGCGATCTACCAGATGCGGAAGCGCTTGAATTACAGACCTGCGTATAACGAGGTCGCTGTCGCTGCTCGATACTTTCGGCTACCGGCATAGGCGTAATAGGGTACGTAGGAGTTTTCCGGTATCTCATTCACCGCCCGAGCAACCCAATTAATTGTTGGATCGAGGACGAAGGTTACAGATGCGCTTGTCCATTCAACCCAGGTGTGGGTCGAACGGCTGGTTGGGGCGCGTCTGCCTATAACCAGGCGCAGGTCCCACGCGCCGTTCTCTCGCATTCGTTGATAAAGCGCGACAGCCTTCCCCTTGCAATCTCCGGTTGGCTCGTGCGCCAGTTCACCCGGCGTCTTCCATTCCATGGAATAGCGATAGGGAATAGCGCGCAGCTCGCCGATCCAGTGGTTAACGAGAAGCAGCGATAAGTCCCCGCGCCGTGGCGGTACGGGTGTGCTCAGCACCGGCTGAATTCGGGCCATCTGATGATCGTAAGGGGTCCTTTTGGCGGAGAATAGGAGCGAGTTGGCAAAACAATTGGCAACGGAAAGGGCGGAAAAGACAGCAACCCAAACAAGAATCCGTCCGGGGGCGAATGGAACAATACTTACTATAACCATCGTAGTTATGGTTCATATCAGCACTGTCCATGCCATTGCGTTCTTTGCACCCCTGCGCTTTTTCCTCGGGCCGCCCGGAACCTGTTACTGCTTAACGTCTTCGCGATACGGAAGACCAGCTTGGTAACCAGCAATCTCCTGCTGCAACGCCTTAGCAAGCGGGCTTTGCCGGTCTGTCAGCGATAGGGCGATTTGCCCCACTTCAACAGCCCTGCTGAATTGCCCTGCATTTGCATATGCAGCGGCCAGCGTGCGCAGAACGGTGGCGTTGCCGCCGCCGGAAAGTTGATTGGCGCGTGTTGCCAGCTCCAGCGCCCTATCACGGTGTCGGATTGATGCATCGGGATTGGTAGCCAATAACCAAGCCAGATTGTTCGCAGCAGCAACGGACTGCGGCGAGATCTCCAAGGCCTGTTCGTATTGCTTTATTGCCTCGGCTATTTGGCCTTTTTCATCGAAGGCAACCGCCAGGTTCGTGTGAGCGTCGGTATTTTGGGGCTGAATCGATACAGCAGCCCGGGAGTGAAAAACTGCGGCGTCGATTTCACCTTTCTCAAGAAAGATATGACCAAGAGCATAGTGGGCGATGAAGTAGTCAGGCCGAATTGCCAGGGCCTTTTTGTAATGAGCAATCGCGTCATCAACTCGTTCCTTTTGGGCAAGTGAGTTGCCGAGAGCAACCTGGGCATCTGGATCATTTGGCGCGATGGTTACAGCTCTCGTGCAATAAGCGATCGCTTCGTCTATCTCCCCTTTTTTGAGAAGAGCGGTGCCGAGATTGTAATCCGCGTCCCAAAAATCCGGCTGCAGATTCAAGGTTATGCGGTAATGGCTAACTGCTTCGTCGATTTCGCCTTTCTGAAAGAGAACAATTCCCAGATTGTTGTGAGCCATCCAACAGTTCGGATTTTTCGCTAGCGTCGTTCGCCAGAGCGCTTCGATGTCACCGTACATCGCGCTCTGTCGCCAAGTCAGCGCCCATAAGACTGCCGCCGCACATGCCGCCGCGCTCAAAATAAAGGGGCGAGCCCTGGTAAACACGCCAGCCAGATTGGCTGTACCTGCCGAAAAGAGCGCAATCGGTGCGATGCAAGCCAGATATTGATAGTGGTCTGCGACAAACGTGTAGCGAAAGGTGTAGAGCATGATGAAGCCCAACACCGGACTGAGTGTCGCAACGAAGAAAACCGCTGCGACTTCAACCCCGCGCCCCAGGTACCGTCTGGCCAAGTAGATCGCGAAGCATAACGCGACACCTGCTAACAGCCATGTGTAATCCAATGCGCGTGTCGCCGCGATTGTCCATTTCGGGTAAATGAATATTAGATTCGACGGGCACAGTAATTTGCCGAGATAAAACCAAACGGCGTGGCTAGCGACGAGAGTACGTTCGAGAGAACTCAATGCGAAAAGCGGGCCGTGCGTGCCCTGGTGGTATCGTTCCCACCAGACTGCCACTAATCCCATGCTGAATCCCAGGATTAGGAATGGAAGGATCTGTATTAGCCGTCGCTTGCCGATGGGCTTCTTCTGCAACCACAAAATCAAGAGCAGCGCTGCGGGCAATGTGCAGGCCGTTGTCTTAGCCGAAAGGGCCAACGCATAAAGGATCATTGCCAGCACATAAAAGCGCCACGGCCGCCTCGTCGATTCATCAGTAAACGCAATCCACGCAAACAGCGTGAGCAAAAAGAAAAACCCCATCAGGACATTTTTTCGCTCTGTGATCCATGCGACCGACTCCACCTGGACAGGATGCAAAGCGAAAATTGCCGCTGCCAGCCAGGCACCGGGCAGTTTCAAACGCGCCAACAAGCGCCAGACTAGCAGGGCATTGGCAACATGAAGAAAAATGTTAGTCCAGTGATAGCCGGATGGGTTCAGCCCCCAGAGGGCTCGTTCGATTCGGAAGCTCGTGTAGGTGAGAGGAAAATATTGCGACGGGGAATCGAAGGAGAGCCAAATTCGGCGCAAACCATTTGGCGCAGTCAACAGTTCGTTATTCGTAATATAAGCATCGTCATCCCAAAGGAAGCCGCCATTCCAAGCCGGCCGGTAGGCCATAATTGTGGCAGCCGCCAGGCTGAGGACGAACAGCGCCGGCAACACACGTAAATTAGACCGCCCCTTAGCTACACTCTGCACATTATCCTTGGTAAAGACGGGTTGAACCTAGCCTGGCCTGTCAGTGGACCCTCATAGCGCCAACTACTCAAGCGCGAAGTCCGGCATAGGACGAATATTGAAACGATGTTGATGATAACGCAATCCTGTGGCAAATCGCTGCCGGCGGCTGTGACTGTCAATAATTCGGTGTGAAGAACAATCTCGCCAGCAAGGGAAAAATCGGCCGCCTTGCATTGATTCTGTCTTTGCTCGTAATCGCCCTCATCATCCTGATTCGACTCCGACTGCTGCGGATCCCGCTCGAGCGCGATGAAGGAGAATACGCTTACGCTGGCCAACTCATGCTGCAGGGTATCCCGCCGTATACGCTGGCCTACAATATGAAATTTCCGGGAATCTATGTCGCTTATGCGGTGGTTATGGCTGTCTTCGGGCAAACGATCACTGGAATTCACCTGGGTCTACTCCTGATAAACTTCGCAACGATCGCGCTCATCTTTTTTTTGGCTCGCCGATTGGCAAATGAAACTGCGGGAAGTGTCGCAGCGGTGAGCTACGCCGTCCTCTCTGCCAGTCCGTCAGTCCTTGGATTGGCTGCTCATGCTACTCATTTTGTCATGCTACCCGTTGTGGCCGGCGCATTTCTCTTGTTGGGCCCGCAGTCGAGCAAACGACTTCTCGCCAGCGGATTGTTGTTTGGGGTCGGCCTATTGATGAAGCAGCCAGCTTGTTTCTTTATTTTGTTTGGCGCGGTCTATCTTTTCATCCGCGATCTTCGTGGCGGCCGCGATTTAAAACAAGCTGCTCTGAGAAACCTTCTATTCAACAGCGCTGCCATTCTTCCCTTAGCTATCGCTTGTCTGCTTTTGTGGCACGCCGGCGTCTTCAATAAGTTTTGGTTTTGGACAATCGATTACGCCCGCCAATATGGCAGCCAGGTTCTCGTCACCCAGGCGCCGCAGCTTTTCTTTCCCAGCATAAAGGAAGTGATTGGAGCTGGCTGGGCACTCTGGATGATGGCTGGAATTGGAATAGTTGCCGGAGTGTGGGACCGGCGAATGCGCGCGAGCACAATTTTTCTGCTCGCCTTCCTGTTCTTCTCAGCATTGGCGCTATGCCCGGGATTTTATTTCCGGTACCACTATTTCATCCTGATTTTGCCAGCAATTTCGCTCCTAGTCGGCGTTGCAATCAGCAAGATGTCGGATCTTCTGTCCGATCGGATGATGGCCGTTAGATTCCTTCCCCTTCTTCTGTTTGGCGCAGCTCTAAGCTTGCCGATTTTTAAAGACAAAAAATTCTTTTTCGCGGCTTCTCCAGTTGAAGCGTGCCAAATGGTTTACCCCGAAGGTCCATTTCAGGAATCCGTCAGGATTGCCGAATACGTCCGTGACCATACATCTCCGCATGACACCATCGCAGTTTTAGGGTCGGAGCCGCAGATTTATTTCTATGCACAACGGCATTCTGCAACCGGCTACGTTTATACGTACGGCTTAATGGAAGCGCAAAAATATGCGCGACAGATGCAGGAAGAGATGATCCGCGAGATCGAAGGCGCACGTCCAAAATATCTCATCTCCGTGATCACGAACGACTCCTGGTTGCAGCGGCCCCAGTCTGATCGACTGATCTTCAGTTGGGCAAATGAATACACCGCGCAACATTACGCCGTAGCCGGTTTTGTGAACATGGTGGCGCCAGGGCGGACAGATTATTACTTCACGAATATTCCGCAAGCAGTGCCGGAGCTCGGCAATTACATTTTGATTTACGAAAGGAAATCCTAGCAGTCGCTCGAGGCAAATCGAGGAATGACGACAATGACGAAAACCGAATTACAAATGACGGCGACAATGAGGATGCTCGAATACGCAAAGCACGCGCAGCAGCGTCCGCTCTTTCGTTTTGTGATTTGGATTTCGTTTGTCATGCGTCAATCATGCTTAGTCATTCTCTTTCACTCCTCCCTTATTGGCCATTTGGCCTTCGTCATTTTCTCCAAGATTAGCGCAACGGAGCAAGTTTGAAGCATGCACCAGCGCGGAGCTCAATCGACAGGCCGTCCTAAAATCAGCCGCCGCTGGTTGCGTCTCGGCATTTGCATTAGTCTGGCCGTGCTCACGTGGGTTGTCTTTGGACAGCTGCTCCAGTACGACTTTATTAACTATGATGACCCACGTTACGTTTACGAAAATACCAACATAACCAAGGGCCTTACCATTGGCGGTATAGCCTGGGCATTTACCCATATTCATTCGATGAATTGGCATCCGCTGACGACGATCTCGCACATGCTTGACTGCCAGCTGTATGGTCTTAAGCCCGGCGCCCATCACTTTACGAATGTCTTGTTACACTCGATTGTGGCGATCCTGCTTTTGCTCGTGCTGCAGCGGATGACCGGTGGTCCGAGCGGGACTGGCAGTATTTGGCGGAGCGCATTTGTTGCAGCGGTATTCGCAATTCATCCGTTGCGTATGGAATCTGTCGCGTGGATAGCGGAGCGAAAGGACGTGCTGAGCGGTGTTTTCTTTATGCTCACACTGCTCACCTATTTCCGTTACGTGCGCGTGCGCTCGATCGGCCACTATTTGACGGTGCTATTCATGTTTGCCCTTGGTTTGATGTGCAAGCCGATGCTGGTCACCCTGCCATTCGTGCTGCTAGTTCTGGATTACTGGCCGCTCGGTAGAATCAGAGGTCAGAAGTCAGACGTCAGCGGTCATGAAAATTTAGTTATGCTGGTCGTGGAGAAAATTCCACTCGTTGGGCTCTCCGCAATCTCCAGCGTCGTGACATTTCTTGCCCAGCGAGGTGCGGTCGGCTGGACCGAGCAGTTGCCGGTGTTGGCCCGAATCAACAACGCCGTGGTGACATACGCCGCCTATATGTGGCAGATGCTCTGGCCGGTGAAGCTAGCGGTGTTCTACCCTCACCCGGAGAGTCGACTACCGCTTTGGGAAATCATCCTATGTCTTTTACTTCTAATTGGCATTACGGCGGCGGCGGTCGTTCTGCGAACGTCGCGGCCCTACTTCATCACCGGTTGGCTGTGGTACCTGGGGATGCTTGTGCCGGTGATCGGATTAGTGCAAGTCGGCTGGCAGGGCCGGGCCGACCGATATACCTACCTACCACAAATCGGCCTTTACATAGCGATCACCTGGGGTATTGCCGATGTCACGGCGGCTTGGCGTTGGCAACGTGAAATTTTAACTGCCGGCACTGCAATTGTGGTTGGTCTCTTGAGTTGGCGCGCCTCGGTTCAAGCGTCTTACTGGCGCGATAGCGAGACGCTGTTTACTCATGCGCTTGCAGTCACCTCAAACAATGATGTTGCCGAAAATAACCTCGGCATCGTCTTTTTGCAAAAAGGTAACCTGGACGAAGCCATCTCTCTGCTGCAAGCCGCCGTGGATCTTCGCCCCGAAAATAGCCCTGCCCATGAGAATCTTGCCAAGGCCCTTCTTCAAAAGGGACAGGTGACCGATGCGTTGGTTCACTATCGCAGATTACTCGAGCTACAGCCAGACAACATAGAGGTGCACAATATTGTGGGCACGGTCCTGATCCAGCAGGGTCAAGCTCGGGAGGCGGTCGAAGAATGGCAGAAGGTCCTGGCTATTCAGCCCGACAACGGAAACGCGATGAGCAACCTCGCGTGGGTATTTGCAACTTCGCCAGACGACTCGCTTCGAGACCGTGCGAAAGCCGTCCAACTGGCCGAGCAGGCCATGCGCATTTCCGGCGGCAGAATCCCGATAATCTTCCGCACATTAGCAGCGGCCTATGCTGAGAATGGCCGGTTCTCTGAGGCAATTCAAACAGCGCAGCGCGGCATTGAATTAGCCAATAGCCGGGGTAACTCTGGTTTAGCTACCGAGCTCCAAAGCAATATTGTCCTTTACCAAGAACGGCAGCCGTTGAGGGACCCTAGTTTAACAAATGGCAGTTCGTCGCCTCACGGTGAATAACAACAAGCGGCAGTCTGGCCACGGTCAGGGATTACTAAGAGGTGTTCGCAGTCGTAGTTTAACTATCATTATATATTTGTTTCTTGCCGCAATCAGCGTGACCGTATTCGGTCAAACAATCCGCTATGATTTCGTTAATTTCGACGATGACTTATACGTCTATGACACTCCCGGGGTTTCGAAAGGACTAACGATTAATGGGATACTGGCCGCATTTACTCACCCGCACGCGCATAACTGGCACCCGTTAACTACTATCTCGCACATGCTGGACTGCCAGCTGTATGGATTGAACGCTGGCGGCCATCATTTCACTAACGTTTTATTGCATACAATTGTCGTGCTCCTGCTCTTTAGGGTGCTACGGCAGATGAGCGGCGCAGTATGGCAAAGCGCGATCGTCACAGCATTATTCGCAGTTCACCCGCTGCATGTCGAGTCAGTAGCGTGGGTGAGCGAACGAAAAGATATGCTTAGCGGCGTATTCTTTCTGCTTACGATCGATGCATATGTTCGATACGCACGCGGTCCCTCACCCTGGCGCTACTTCGTTGTCGCTGCCCTGCTCGCCTTAGGGCTTTGCTCGAAGCCAATGCTGGTGACTGTGCCGTTTGTCCTTTTGCTTCTGGATTACTGGCCGTTGCGTCGTTTTGAACAGCCCTCTTTGCCCTCGGGCAAGGGCAAGATCTCACAATGGTGGAATAAAAAACCGGTAATGCCACGTCTGCTGCTCGAGAAAATTCCACTGCTGGCCCTCTCCACCGGCTCATGTGTCGTTACGTTCATTGTGCAGAAGCAAACTGCTGGTGCGATCGAGCCGTTACCTTTCCGCTGGCGAATTGAAAACGCATTCGCAAGTTACGTGACTTACCTGTGGAAAACGTTCTGGCCGACGCGCCTGGCCGTCTTCTATCCTCATCCAAACAATAGTCAGCCAGTTTGGGAAATTATTCTCGCGATCGGACTTCTCGTTGCAATCACGGCAGCGGTAATCGTCTTACGGCGCGAACGGCCTTACCTCTTCACCGGATGGCTGTGGTATCTCGGCATGCTAGTGCCGGTCATCGGTGTTGTTCAGGTGGGAGAGCAGGGCCATGCCGACCGCTATACCTACCTTCCGCAAATTGGTCTATTTCTTCTGGTCGTCTGGACGGTCGCCGATATTTCAGGCTTTTCACGGTTGACGCGGCGGTTTGTCACCGTCGCTGCGGTCGCGATTATCATTGCCTTGGGTTGGTGTGCATTACTTCAGACGAAGTATTGGAGGAACAGCGAAACTCTTTGGACGCACACTCTTGCCGTCACTTCGAACAACGATGTTGCCCACAATAATCTTGGGTTCCTTTGCGTGCACCGCGGTGAGCTGGACAAAGCGATCTCGCATTTTGAGGCTGCGCTAAAGATCAGGTTGAACAAGGTGCAAACGCACTACAATCTGGGTTCGGCGTTTGTTCGAACCAATTTGGGCAACGCTCTGGCCCGAAAAGGACAATTCGATGAAGCCATCGTTCACTATCAGGAAGCAATAAAGCTGCAGCCTGACTACGCCGACGCCTACTACAACCTTGGCCATGCGCTTCTGGCAAAAGGCCGCGTCGATGAAGCGATCCCACAATGGGAAAAGGCCCTGGCAATACAACCGAATGATGCCGATGCCCAGACGAGCCTTGGTAATGCTCTTCTGCAACGAGGTTCGCTCAGGGAGGCAATCACTCATTACGAAAAGGCGTTGGAACTAGTTCCACAGGATGCCAACCCTCGCAATAACATCGCCTGGATCCTGGCGACATCTTCCGATGCCTCAATCCGCGACGGCGCCAAAGCAATCGACTTGGCCGAAGTAGCAGCGGCGCTTTCAGGTGGTAGAGAACCACGCTTTCTCCGGACGCTGGCAGCTGCTTATGCACAGAGCGGTCGGTTCTCTGAAGCCCTCGCCGCAGCCCAGCAAGCCGCAGCGATAGCTAGGATACAGGGGAAGACCGGACTGGCAAATCGGCTCAATAAGGACCTTATGCTCTATCGCGGGCATTTCCCGCTTCGGGAAGACTCTCTTGGGGATTAACTCGCCACAAATTATTCATACCACAGATACATGACACAACTGAAAGCAGCAGCGCTGAAATGATGAAGCACGAATGACACGTGACGAAGGAAGCACAAAATCCGGATGATGAAGAAGCGACTTCACAATCACGCGTCATTTAAGCAGCCGCTGAGCGACGCTAGCCTACCCAATGGTAATTCGCTCCGATGACGAAAACGCCCAATACCTAAGCAGAATGCGCAAGTTATCTGAATTGGACGTCGAGCGTTGGACGCTAAAAACTCTCTCGTAAGGGATTCAGCCTCGCTGCCGGAAGGAGGATGTTGGGCGGTCACCATTCGCTTATGCTCGATGGCGCGGCGGTTTCCTAACATACCTTGTGTGCCTCAATAAACACAGAGAACTCGAAAGCGCGGAGCGCGGCAATTAAATATCACCGTTGCGACGGCTTCGCGATTTTGCACGGATTAGCGCCGCTTCACGCATAAAATTTGGATTCCGGGTTATGCGTGTGGGCTTTTCCTTGGCCGGATCACTTCGCGTGAGCAAAGAAAAACAATCAATCAGGCGTCGTCCACGCCAATTGATAAGCTCTTGGCTGACGCAATGCAGGCCCTGTTGTGCGCATAAGGCTCGAAATAAGTCGGCGCTCATGCTCGGATTACGACGATGTTTCCGATCGAATATCTTCGCCTTGATCAGCGGTTTGATTACCGCTCGGGGAAGTCGCTCACGCAGCGAGTTAGCATAGTGGCCAAGATTGGAATGGTGGATAAAACCTTTACCGCCAATTTTCAGCTTGGTTCCCAATTCACACAAATACGCCTCCACTACCTTGCGGTCTGTATGCACAAAAGAGTCGAAACTGAATACGAAATCGACTGACCCATCGGCAATCATCGATAGTGAAAGCCCGTCATTAAGATAACACTTCACGTGCGAATCGGCGGCGAAACGCCGGCGACACGCATCAATACAGTCAGTGGCGCGATCAACAACCCACAGCTCCTGGCAATAATCCCTGAGGTAGTGCGTCCACCGCCCGAAACCAGGCGCGATTTCCAAGATCGTTCCCGCGGGGAGGCAATCACGGACCCGCGGAAGAATGGCGCCAAACCATTGCGCCTCCGAAGTTCCCCACGGTTCCGACCATTCCTCTCCCGCGTCTTTCCAATCGTATTTCATTAAATCGCGCGCGTTCGCGCGAGCAGTAGCGCGATCATGACATGTTCGACCCGTAATATATCGGGCATTGGCCGGCCGGCGACTAGGATTTGGCGTGAAGCGATTCGGCAGCTGCGGATCGCCTTAAAAAGCGCGGCCAATGTGCGCGGACTCCAAGGGCAAAAGCAAACGGCCGGGCCCTGTGGACGAGCCCGGCCGCTGTGAATTGTTCAGTCTGCGCTTTAGAATCTCTTCTTTAGCCCGACGTACCAGAACCGACCTTTGATAGTGGTGAGCGATTCGTCGTAGCCGTTTTCGAAGCTGCCAGCCACAAACGGCGGCTCCGAATCGAGCACGTTCTGTAAACCGGCGCTGACCGTAACACCGTTTAACCATGCGCGCCATCCGCATTCGTTGTACGCAGCAGTGGAAACCGGCATGACGTTTTTCTCTTTCCCGTCCTTCATCCTGACGTTCTTACCGCCGTCTTTGGAATATCCGGCCACCTCCTGCTGGGCGACGGGCGCCGGCAGGTTAAAGGTGTAAGAGGCGATGAGATCGAATGTGGTATAGGTGTCTATCTTGCGCGCCCGATTGGGGAATATGCCAGTGGCAGGCTGTTGCCGCTTTGGAGCTGGAACTCCGAACAAGCCAGGCACCCCGGCCGACGTTAAATCGAAATTGTCATCATTGTACTGGCCGATGTAGTGCACAATGACGCCAGCATCAAAACCAGCCATCCATGTGTTAGCCGGACCATCGTAGAACAGACTGACATTGAACCGATTCCATGGCAGCGAACTGGTCAAATTGAATGAGGTCGGCACAAATTGACCATTGATATTAAACGGCTTGTCGCTCGGAAGAGGCTGTAGCCTGGCCCGGGAGAGCCAGGTGCCATTGATCGTGTAGGTGAAGCGACCGACGTCGGGCCCGCCGAAGTTCGTCAGATCGAAGATATAGATCCCTTCGTAGTCGAGACCTTCGAAGACCGCTCCGGCAAGGTTTGCGCTCGGATCAATGACGAGCAGAGCGGGACCATTCGGATCGTCTGGGGTACCGGCTCCACGGAAAACCAAGGGCCCTTGCTGCTGAACACCTGGGGTCGGGGGATTACTGTCGAGGATGAACTGAGAACCGAGAGCTGTCACGATGTCACGCATATCAATGTGCCACCAGTCGGCGCTCAGGGTCAGACCTTTGAGCCATTTCGGGCTGTAGACCGCCCCGTATGACCATTCATAGGCGACCTCCGGATGGGTGTGGGGGTTTCCTAGAATGCGTTCCTCTATCTGAGGCTCGGTCTCAGTCGAAAATGGATCCGAGACCAAGGGGAAGCTTTGCGTGCTCGCCGGTGTAATCTCAGAGAGGGTAGGCGCGTGGAACCCTTCGCTGTAGCTGGCACGCAGGGTGACGGCGCCGATCAATGCGGGATCAAGCGGCTGCCAACGGACGGAGAATTTCGGCCTTTGCGTGTTATACTGAGTGCTTGTCGCCGGCTGAAATGGGAAGGCTCCACCAGGCAGAACGGCCGAGGTGTTCTGGCTGTACCACTCCTCGCGCTCGGCAAGATCGAATTCGAGACTGTAAGCGCCGGGGAAATTCCAAGTCGGACTGGTGACGGGAATACGGATCTCCTGGTACATTGCCCAGACATCGCGGTTCACCCGGAAGCCTTGCCCATCGACCGAGCCAATCGATTGAAACGTTGTGTTGAGCGGGTCACGAGTGCGCGTAAATCTCGGTGCGTCGTACTCACCGCCCAGAGCAAAGGAAAGAGGTCCGGCCGGAAGATTGAAGATGTCGCCGTTAAGAGTGGCATAATACAGCGGCAACTCCACTTCACCCGTGTTCTGCAGGTTGACGTAAACACGTCCCCTGGCCACCTTGCTGTTCCTACTGAATTGCCCACCGAAGGCGTTAAATGCCGTGGCCGGGTCGGTGTCCAGGAGCGCGTCGCGCAGTCCAGGCTGGCTGACCTCGCCAACGGAGATGTCCGTGCCCTCATTCCGGGAATAGCGGAAACCCGTTTCCCAGTTCCAAGTCTTGAAGTAGTCGCCAAACTCGCCCATCTGTCCCCTAAGGCCGACATCGAAGAGGCTGTCGTTGTAAGTGAATTTTTCACTTCGCGGACCAGTGTCATTAATCCCGCGGAAGCGAACACCCGTGGTCATCGCGACCGGAACGCCGTTGACGACCAACGTCGTATCGCCAACCGTGAAAGGATTGAACGCGTTCTGGATCGGCACGCTGATGCCATTGGGACTAAAGAACGCATTTGTGCCCGGACTTTTGAATGGATCGGGCGTAAATGGCACCGCCGCCAGCGACGCATCAAAATATGACCGGGCATACTTAAAGTCCGCGAAGACGGTCAGGTACTTGTCACACAAATCGCGCGTGAACGAGGCGTAGTAGGCTTGCCGATCCCCCGGCGGAAGTGCTGGCGTAAAAGCGGCAAAGTTAAACCCATAGTAATTGCCGCCACCATTAAAGCCGGGAAGAAGGCCTTGACCCGGAGTGGGGTTAAGGGGAAGACCGCTGCCGGCTGGGAAGTCAAAAGGCCTGAGGTAAAATGGCGAAGTGGCTTTGTTTGGAGCTGAATGCGGTGGCGGCGAGTTCGCGCTGAAGAACAGAGTCGGTAATAGCCGAAAGCCTGTAAAACCTCCAATGCGGCCCGGCTCGTTGCCGCTGCGGTTATCGAATCCGCCAAAGGGTACTTGAAAGCCATTAGCGGAAAGGTTGCGGTCCCGGCTAAAGAGACCGTTAAGACGCTCCCAGAAATCGGCAATGACCACAATGTCGGTCTTATCATCTCCCGTGCCGGCTTTGATCCATGCCTCCCACTCGCCCATCTCGTTGGACGCTCCCGCGTTAGTGTTTCCGTAAGTGCCCCCAATCTCCAAACCACGGAATTTGTGGACCAGGAAGAAGTTGGCCACGCCTGAGATAGCGTCCGAGCCATAAACGGCCGAGGCGCCGTCCTTGAGAATGTCGAGGTGATCAATCATCGGGAAGGGAATCAGGTTGATGTCCACGCCTCCGCTGGTCCCGGCGACGCCAAGTGAACCAGTGGCGACACGCTTTCCATCGACGAGCACCAGGGTTTCCTTGGGCAATAAGCCGCGCAGATTCAACTGCACAGTGCCGTCACCGCCATTCCCGATGTTCGTGTTGAGGGTACCGCCCGCCTCCTGCGGTATAATGGTTTGCAAGTCGGTGGAATTGCGGACGCCCAGCTTTGCAATGTCTTCCACGCGGTATGTGTCCACCGGATTTGGCCCGGTTTCTTCCGCAGTCGGAATGTTCGAACCGGTGACGATAACGCGCTCGGCCGTGGCTTCGGCGGCAGCCGGTGCCGCTGGTGCCGCGAGCTGAGCGAAGGCGTTCCCTACAAAAAGAAGAGGAAATCCGACGCTGGCAATAAGAGCAAGACGAAGGAATCTCACCTGAGATTGTACATTTTTCACAGTTGGTTTCTCCATGGTTTGGTTAGGTTTGCGGTTAGGCATTATCGATATTTGGAAGGCTGACAAGCTTTTTTTTCAACTTTTTGAAAATATTTTTGAACGGGCGATGGCCTTTGATGTCTTAGCTTGGTTCGAGTGATCGGGTTTTGAAGCAGTTGCCTAGCCAAAAATCAAAAAATCGTCAAACTGTTTTTTTGCCCACCACACCGATGGCCGCTGGCGAAGACAGGTGCTCGCATTGGTTAATGCATGTATGTGTTTAGCGCCAACGGCGCTTGCTCATTGGAAGCCTGGGGCATCGCCCCAGGACTTTAGATTGGATCGTTAAACAGCGCTGAAGGCGCGACTCTAGGCACAGGATTGAATCGCGCTTTCAGCGCTGGGGTTTGGTATCGCACGAATTCCTGGGGCGTTGCCCCAGGCTAAGGATGATACAGCGCCCTTGGCGCTAAACACCTACTAATCCAATGCGGATGGACGATCGACAGTCGATACCATTGTAAACAAGCGTCGCGCGCCGAAAGGCGCGAATAAGAGTGCGTTCGACGTGGGAGCCGCACGCACCTGACGCGCGTGGTGAGTGCTTCTCGAATAAAGTCG
>Ga0209056_10000448_pt1 | contig 45608 bp, 38 predicted proteins | sample GraSoiAngelo_114_FD_185876 | JGI IMG/M metagenome (GOLD analysis project Ga0209056, IMG submission 185876) | Grasslands soil microbial communities from the Angelo Coastal Reserve, California, USA - 14_0903_13_40cm (SPAdes) (version 2) | ecosystem: Environmental > Terrestrial > Soil > Grasslands...
ACAGGCGTGCCTGACCGGCGAGACTTTCGATGGCGTCGAGGTGGAAGGCTGCGATGCCATCACGACGCACTGAGCAACAGCGACCAGCACCGGCGTGGTAGGAACACACAGACACATTTATCGCCGACATTAGTGGGGGTACCCGTTGCTGGAGGCGTGGGTGTTGTTATCGATACGAACGGCCAGCTTGCTACCGTGGCCTCATCGGCACGTTTCGAGGCGGAGATCAAGCCCATCGACGAGGCAAGTGCGGCGATCGTTGCATTAAAACCGGTGACCTTCCCACTACGAGAAAGAACTTGATATCGAGGCCATCCCCGCAGTCCGGCCTCGTGGCCAAAGGGGTACTCAAGGTCAATCCCGACCTGGTTGTCTGCGATGAGGAAGGGAAGCCTTACGCGGTTCGCTAGAAGCGGTGAACTCAATGTTGCTCAACGAGTTTCTCAAGGAGCACCGTGAAGTATAGGAACTGAAGAAACAAGTCGCACCGCTTACTGCAGCCGTTTGACCAGTTCGTTACCAGACCACCCGCGATCAGCCTGCGTAGCTCATCTTAAACGGTGTCAAGCGCGAGCTCGAGTGCGGACAGAGTGCCGCACGAGGCAGTGTACAATCAAACAACTATCGAGGGGACGGCCGAGCTGGGAAATGCGACTTTTGTCTTCTCTCGATTGCCCTTGCTGCGGTATTAACGAGATGCAGAGTTAGTGAGGTCAGCGATTTTGCGTACCTTGCACCCTCTGTGCGCAAATGAATCTCGAATATACAACGGCAGACAAAGAGGGAAATCTTGAGTATCCAGTGTGCCCGTTATGTGGAAGCGATCGTCGTGAGTTTTTATTTCGTTTGAACGGCCCGTACAAGATTGCGCGCTGTGCTGCATGCGGTGTTCATTATCTTCACCCGCGTCTTATCGAAAGTGCGATTCGGGACGCGTATCAGCAATCGTCCTATTACCAGGGTGGAACCTGCGGTTACGCGGACACGAGCTACAATGACCAGGAACGAGCATTACGTGCGACATTCAAACGCCTGCTGAATAACCTCTCCAGACGCGGCTTGACTGGTGGCGATGTTTTAGAGGTCGGATGCGGCTATGGGTATCTGCTTGACGAAGCGCGCACGTATTTTGATCTGCGCGTCGGTACGGACTTCTCAGGCGCAGCCGCGGCAACAGCACGGGCGACAGGTGCTGAAGTATTTGTCGGTGGCATCGAAGAAGTTCCACGTGACAGTAGATTCGATTGTGTCATTGCCACTCAGGTAATCGAGCACGTATACCAGCCGTTATCTTTTGTTGAACAGTTAGTCAATCACACGAAGTCAGGCGGGCATATTGTTCTGGCTACTCCGGATATGGGAGGTGTATTGAGAAAGACTATGGGCCGACGTTGGCCGTCGTTTAAGGTGCCTGAGCACGTGCTTTATTTTGACTCTCGCACGCTAAGCATGTTGATGTCTCGGGTCGGATTACGCGATGTTCGCCGGCTTCCTTACCCGCATGCGTTTCCGTTGGGTCTGATCGCAGCTAAGTTTCGCTTGAGGATGCCGCCGCTGCTGGCACGCGTAAACGTGTGGGTCCCAGCGACGACGGTTGCTGTTTATGGAACAGTTTCAAATGGATAGCGCCGAAGCACAGCCGCCGTTCCTATCGATTGTCCTGCCGGTGTTTCGCGAAGGAAGGCATCTGCCTGCGTTTCTGACGGCAGTTCGCAGCTCGATGGGGAAATGCAACTTGCCGTACGAAGTTGTGCTTGTTGATGACGGCTCCCCCGATGAGACTTGGCAGGTCATAGTAGAAGAAGCGAAAAGATCTCAGGGGTTGCGCGCACTACGCCTGAGCCGGAATTTCGGCAAAGAATCGGCGTTGTGTGCGGGGTTAGAACACGCGCGCGGTGACGCGGTGATCGCGATGGACGCCGATGGGCAACACCCACCATCCCTAATTCCGGATATGGTTCGCCAGTGGCAGACTTCTGGAGCCGATATCGTGGAAGCCGTTAAACGCGGCCGTGGGCGCGAATCGTTATCCAACAAGCTTGGCGCCCAGCTCTTCTACTTCATTCTCAACAAGCTATCCGGGTTCCATTTTAAAGGCGCATCTGATTTCAAGCTGATGAATCGCAAAGCCGTCGATGCATGGTTAAAGATGCATGAGCGCAACGTTTTCTTTCGCGGGATGACCATATGGATGGGTTTCACAACCGTGCAGATTCCGTTTGAAGTAGTGCCCCGCTCCGCGGGGCACTCGACTTGGTCTGCATTAAAGCGATTGAAGCTGGCTCTCATTGGAATAACTGCCTTTTCGTCGTTCCCGTTGCATCTGGTCACCTTTGCAGGCGTGGTTTTTCTAGTCATATCAGTTCTTTTGGGGCTGGAGACGCTATATCTAAAGCTGGTAGGTCGCGCTGTCAGCGGGTTTGCCACCGTCATTCTCTTGGAGTTAATCATCGGAAGCCTCCTGATGATCAGCCTCGGCATCATCGGCGAATACCTGGCCCGGATTTACGAAGAGGTTAAAGGACGTCCTCGCTACATTGTGACTGAATCGATCGACCCCGATGAATGATTGTAGCGGTGCCTCGAAATCTTGCGGAACTGATCGTACCCAAGGAGAGGTAGATCGCAATTTGGGCTGAAACGATTGCGCCTGCTGGAACGTTTGCTCCGTCGGACGAACAAACTCGGATAAAGGCTGCCTTCTACAGTGGTCTTGCTTGTTACAGATCGATGGCTGTCACGCGATTCCCCCCCATGTTTACCACATAGAGCTTCCGGTTTGCCAAAGCCAACGCTGACGGCCCTTCAAGTCTATCCGGGGGCTTTGGGGTCAAACTGCCGTTTCTAGTTCCGTTCAGATCAAAAACAAGCACAGCGTTCATGTGAGCGCTCGATGCGAATAATCGGCCCGTCTTCGAATCTATAGCCAGATCTTCGAAGCCAACTGGCGGACCCCATTGAGGGATTTTCCACCCAGTTAGAAACTCTCCATTTGAGTCAAACACTTGGATCCGACTGTTACGCGGATCGGCGACGAAGACTCTATTGGTGGCCGGGTCAACAGCGACGGAGGTCGGGTCATCAAATTGTCCATCACTCCTCCCTTTGCTGCCCCAAATTGTCAGCACCTGCGCATCAGGGCTCAACTTAACAATTTGTGCATGGCCCTGATCAACGACGTAAATGGAGTCATCAGGACCAATGGCGATTCTCCGCGGTCCGTAAAATCCAAGCTCGGGGCCTTTCCACTCCATAATGAATGTCCCGTCTGGAGCCAATTTCTCTACAACGTGCTTGGCAGCGTCTGCCACGTAAATGTTGCCGCTGCGGTCAATGGCGAGCCCGTTCGGTGCGCCTAACTGGCCGTAGCTGGTGCCTTTGGCGCCGAGAGTCGTGATAAAGACACCACTGGACGAGAACTTTTCGATGCGCCCGTTATTAGTGTCCGCGACCAGAATGTTTCCGCTGGCATCGACAGCAATTCCAGCCGGCGAATCAAATTCTCCTTTTCCGGTTCCTCTGCCGCCTTTCAACATGTTAGCCACACCATCAGGCAGAGAACCACGCTGAGGAGGTAATGTTCCGGGTGTCACTTCACCAGGTGTAGCAGGCAACGTCCTCACGCGGTCCTGGAACTGCCGGATGTTCTTGTTAGGAACGTTTAGGACGTAAAACGTCCTTACTCTTCCTCCAAAGGAAAACGAGATAGAGTCCTCCGTTCCCAGATTGCGGAGCGATTGAAACATTCGGATGATTCCTTCTGTCTTTGGATCTCTTTCCCAAATCAGCTTCAGAACCTTATTGGTGGGCGCATAAGTAAGAATGGCGTTTTTATTAGCGTTCCATACATCCTGCTCGCTCATCACTCCGAAAAATGGCAAGTCGGAACAAAAGGAGAGGATTTTACGGGCATCATAATCGTGCAAAAACAGGTGGATAATTGAATATGCGTCGTTCTGGCAAATCAATGTATCGTAAGGAGCATCAGGAATGCCTTGGATCCGGTTGAACTCGTCGCGTTCCAAGTGAGGGGGCCCGGGGTGCTCCTGGCCGGCTACGACATGTTTTAAGAAGCGTGACACAGCGACCTGATGTTGCGAATAGTGGTGGATCGAAAATGGGCTTTTCGTCTTGGCATAGATATATCGGACCGAGGGGATCAAACCATCTAGGAATATCAGGATTGCCAGAGCGCCGAGCACAATTTGCACGCCTCGCCACGGCCGCAGCTTCAACAGCCCAGCAAGCGTGAAGCTCATCAGGATGATCCAGAATGGGATTGCAAGCACCAAACGCTGCTCAACAGCGGGTCCCCCCGTAACAAATACCCCTATGACGGGAAGCGTTGCCAACAGCACGACCTCAAAACGCTTCTGCCAAAGAGCTAGCACAAAGCCGGGCAGTAAAAGCCAGTAATATGGCAACGGAATAGGCAAACAATCCGGAAACAAAAGCCGAGGCCAGAAATGGGCAGCAAAAAAACAGTTCCAGAGCCCAGTCAAATAATATCGCAGATCATTAGGCGCTGGGGTTCCCCGCATCGCGTTCCAGAATTGGTGAAGGTACGTGCCTTCATAATACGTATAGGCTTCTCGATTGAAGACGACGTAAAGCAGAATTGTCGTGGCAGCTGCTAAAAAGCCATAAACGATAACAGCCACCGAGCTCCACGCGACGTTTGGCTTCAAGTCCTTCCAATAAAACACAGCGTAGAGCGGCGCCACGATCAGAAGCGTCAGCAGATATTGCTTGCCGGGTATGGAGCTGGCTAAACAAAGCCCTGCCGCAATCCCGCCCAGCGAAAGGTAAAAACGAGAAGTGATCTTAAATCCCAGGTGCAGGAAATAGAGAGAGATCACGGCCAAGGCCGCCGTTATCGGGTAACGGTATCCAACGAAAGTGTAAATGAATGCAAAGGGAAAAAAATTAAAGATTAGCGCCGTGACCGACGTGACAATGTAAGACCCAAAGAACATGTCAACTAGCAAGAGCGTGAACCAAAAGGTTGTCAGCCAAATAACAAAGAGCGCTGCTTGATAAGACAAGATGTTAAAGCCGAACAGCTTTAAAAATCCCCAAACGTAATAATGGAACAGGGTCTCTCGCGAAATAATGCCATGAAACCAAGCCGCCTGATATGGATGACCGATAACGTGACTTTTTAGATACCCGAGGTCATTAGCGGACTCGTCAAAAAGTGAGTCTCCGTTCCAAGGGGCCGTGGGGAAATTCCACAGGTGCGAAGCTACAAAGAACAGGATCCACAACAGGAAGAACGCCGTTTTCGGCTTTATTAAGGCCTTCACACTCGTAGCCAGTCCGCGTGGGCCTGGCAGAAACGCCAACAGGAAAAAGAACATGCCAAGCAGCCAACCAATCGGCTGCCACGGATCCCCCCAAGCAGCTCTTCGGTAGTGCGCGGTGCCGCCTACCGCGCAAACAACTAGACTAACAAGTGATAATCCAAGGAGAAGAATTCTCGCAGGCGGAAGGGCCGATTTTCTTTGCGCTAACTGCACGAGCCCGCCTATTTATTCTGCAAAACCGAATCCCTAGATGCCCCTTCACAAATGCGGAGCGCTGTAGCCACAACGCTCTGCGCCGTTCGGGACATCCCTCTCCAGGCCAACTTAACGTTCCACACGGGCGTGGCTACAACGGTTGTTAGATGGCTTTGAGACAACGTACCCATCGTTGAGGGAGACGTTCACAGATCGATCGCGCTTACACTATTCCCATACATGTTTAGGACGTAGAGTTTCCGATTCGCCAAGGCCAGCGCTGACGGCCCTCGGAGCCGATCAGGGGCCTTCGGCGTTGAACGGCCGATCCTGGTGCCATTCAGATCAAAGATGAGCACTGCCTCCATGTTTGCACTGGATGCGTACAATCGACCCATCTTCGAATCTACAGCCAAATCTTCGAAGCCCGCTGGCTGTCCCCACTCGGGAATTACCCATTTAGTTAGAAACCTCCCATTTGAGTCAAATACCTGTATCCGCCTGTTACGCGGATCGGCGACATAAACTTTGTTAGTCCGCGGATCAACTGCGACAGAGGTGTGATCGTCAAACTGTCCGTCGCCATTGCCTTTGCTGCCCCAAACCGTCAGCACCTGACCATCGGGACTAAATTTCACAATTCGCGTGCGGCCTTGATCGACGACATAAATTGACTCGTCAGAGGCAATCGCGATCCGGCGCGGTCCATAAAACCCAGCATCTGGCCCCTTCCATTCGTCGATCACTGTTCCGTCGGCAGCTAGTTTCTGCACGCGATGATTGCCAGCGTCTGCCACGTAGATGTTGCCAGCCCGGTCGATGGCGATCCCGTTGGGCGCGCCTAACAGTCCGTAGCCGGTTCCTTTGATTCCTATGGTGCTCAGAAAGGTGCCGGTCGGCGAGAATTTTTCGATTCGTCCGTTATTCGTATCGGCGACCAAAATATTTCCGTTTGCATCAACAGCAATTCCAGTCGGCGAATCAAATTCTCCCTTGCCGGCTCCCCTGCCGCCCTCGAACGCGTTAGTTACACCCTCAGGCATGGAACTAAGCTTGGGGGGCGGTGTGTCCGGCACCTTGTAGATTACAAGCCCATTGTATCTGTTGTCCTCGAACACCTTTGGGAAATAAGTGGCATACAGCCCTTGATTGGGTCGTTTAATGAACTGACCCTGCCGAATCGCATTATCATACGCCACGTACTTGATGCCATTCTCTTTCAAAAGCCGGAAAACTTTCCACGGGTCCTTGCTCTCGAACAGCTCTGTGTAAAGCCTGTCGTACTTGGCCGCGTTGTAACCGGCTGACCACCCGTAGTAAGGCCAGCCATACAAGATCCGACGGCCAGCCATTAAGATAGGATGATTGACGAAGCGATCCGTGAGAAAGATATCTCGCGGACTCGTCTGTTTCTTAAGCCAGTCGATCAATGGATCGTTCTTATACGTCACTTCGCTCCAGCCAGTGTTATGAATCGGAAAGAAATCGATGAGGCCGCCCAGAATGATCACCAGGAAGAGACCGAGGGCAACGACTTTCCCCGGCAGCGTAGTCCCGCCAAGTGAGAGACGCCATAGGCGCCAGAGCGCAAACGCGACGAACAGGTTGGCGATAATTACCCAAATGTGGAAAAACTTTTGGTTAGCAAGGCTCTCAATGGTGAATTGAAAACAAAACGCAACGGCAAGAAGGCTTAACACTGCTAAAAAGAAACGCCTTTGCAGACTGGTGGCGAAAACCAACGCCAGTGCGATCAACAACCACTTGAATCCAAAGGTGAACCCAAGATACTTCGCCACATTTACTGCGGTAGGATGGTCTATCGTATAACCCCAGTGAAGGAGTTTCGGCATTTGGGCTTTGCCGCTTCCGGTGCTCAGATAGAGCATCTGTGGCAGCGCAATCACACCTGAAGTAACAGCCGCCGCCAACATTTGGAATCGCAACGGGCATAAGATGAATAACACTCCGAGGATCGCAGCGGCGGCAATAAACACCGCACTATTCCACATGGGTAGTAAACCCAAAAGGACACCGGAAAAAATGAAAGGCGGCAAAGTATCTACGAAACGTTCTGGAATGACGACGGTTTCTTGTCTGGGTTCCGTGGCTACCGACGCCGACGCCATGTCGGTTTGTGATCCTCTGACATCTTCAAGCTGATTGGGATTACCGGAACTCGAGATTGGAGCAGTCTCGGGCAATCCATTTGGCCGGCGGATCATTGTTTCGGAGGCGCGTGCTTCAGCTCGTTTGGCCGCGACTGCGCGGTAGCGAATCACGAGGAAAACCAAGACGAGAAGTAGTATCCCAATCGCACTGGCGAAGTGCCGCTGGTTGAGATAAGTCACTTGCGACCATGTTCCCCAGAGTTCGCCACGATACGGGAAGATCGTCGGCAGATACTCGCGCTGGTTCTTGATCGCTTGGATGGCAGCGCGGACTGAAGCCTGCTTTTGAAGAAACGGGACGTAAGCGAGCGATCCGAAAAAGAAAAAGAGCACCGATCCAAGGCGTCCGACAGCGCGGGAATTGAACAGCACCTCCCCGAGGGTCATTACGAGTACGAGCATCGCTACGAGCGTGGTTATGCTAAGGAAATTCAAACTCCACGCTGGGTCGAGCCCGAGGAATTCAAGGTTTCCCGCCTGAAAGTAGAACAAGAAATGGTAACGAATACGATCGCCGGAGAAATGGGGGTACTCCGTAGGAAAATTGTGTCCCACGGCAAAGCTCTGCATGAGCGCCGTGTTCGGGCCGAAATCGCTGTACTCAGGGTTGGCGATCTGGAGCTTGCCGCCCTTGGAATTGAATGAGGCAAACATCATCCATGAAACCAGAACGATGTATCCAGTTATGAGCAGCCAGTCAGCTATTCCTGAACCCTTTGCCCGCGGCACGTACAAGCCCGCTCGGGTCTCATTACCCTTGGCCGAAGTGTTCTTAGCAATTCTGCCTTTCCATTTCGGCCAGGACAGTACGGCGATCGCTGCTACAAGGAACAACAGATTGGCCCAGACGAGCGGTCGTGATGCCCAGAAGAAGGCCAGCCCTGCCAGGTAGGTGAACCATGAACTGACCAATAGCCCGACGAGGATTGCTGCCGCGCATCGGTGTGCAACCGATGCAAACTGGTAAAAGCGCCGGCAAAGAAAATCCCCGAGACAAGCGGCCAACCCAAAATAAATCAAAGCCAACATACCCAAGTCCTCGGTGATTTAGCACCCACGTCCGCCTTCGTACGAGGCTTCGGCCTGGCAGGCATAAGCGGAAATCGTAAACGCTCGTTTTTTTTCGTCAACACGTCCGCATTTCTCCGCCGAAATGACCCGTAAATGCTGCGACTTTCCGACCTCACATTCTTACTACTCCTGGATTTTGTCGGTCCACAAAAATAGCCAGGTAGCGGTTGCATTAATCACGACCGACACGGTGAAAAGTGAAATCTCGGTGACGGTCATTTTTGGTGGTCCATTACCTGTGAGCAAAAGAAACATCCATGGAAGGAGAATCATGGCGTAGCGGTACGAGAATTGCCAACCACCGGGATTTCCATGTGCCCAAAGCACGAACGTTAAAATGCCGATCACAATCCACGACACAGCGCTATACCTCCCGCCTGCTCTAAAAAGGAGGAAAAGAAGCGGACTACTGAGCAAGATCGAGCACCCAAACGGAGGAAAGCTAAGAAAGGGAAAATCAGGGTTGTCGCGGAACCCTTCGAACAACATCGTGTGAACGTTCCAGGGAATAGAGTGGATCGAAAACAGCCCGTGTTCGTACCAAGGCTCGTCGCGCACTTCAGGGATGTGAAAGTAGCCGAAATCGAAAATCGAATGGAACCGTCCGAAATTATAAGCGCCAGTCAGCAGCACCAGAGCGACGGGCAGAGTTAAAAAGTCGAATAACATCGGTGCGTTTTCCCGGAGCGCTCGCTTAACGCGGTATGTGATGCCGTTCCGGCCTTGCGGCGGACTGGCCGCCTTCGCCGTTCCAGCCTCCGCAGCCGCTTCGGCGGAGTACGCGGCTATGGCGACCGGGGAGACCATCATTCCTTGACTTGTTCCATTTGAGCGCCGCCAGAAAAGATAGAGGTAGAAAGGCGCCGTAATCAGCAACTCGGTGCGATTTCCAAAAGCAAGAGTGAAAAATACCCCCGCGATGAAAGGCGATGGGCGGACCAAGGTAAAATAGAGAGCCGCAGTTTCTCCAAGCAACGCGAGACCGAGAGCGATTTGCCAAGCGCCGCCCGTTCCGAGATTGCACCAGGTCCACGTTCCAAAGACTGGAAATAACGCCAGCAAAATTCGCCGCGCGAGAGGTTTCGGTTTGAGGCCGACGTAGTCGGGTCCGAATGCTTTAGCGAGTTGAAAGAAGAAATAAACACAAGCTCCGGCAATTAAGGCTGTCAGAATCCGCGCGGGAAAGTCGTGGATGAGTGACGTTTTTTGCAGCAACGCAACCGGCACCATGCTAAGCACTGCGCCAAGCGGAAACGCGGAATAGTAACTGTTCCCGTACGGAATCATTTCGTTGAGCCACTCCGGCGGTTTTTCCCGGAGGCCAAGGTTGCCGTGCAGCAAAGCTGACGCGATTTCGACGGTATAATCCAAATTGCGGAGCGTGGGATTGGTCGAAAAGTAGAAGGCCAGCGTTGCAAACAGCGAGATGGCGATCGCCACCCAAAGCTCACGCCTAATCGGCTTTTTCTGTCCTTCGGCGTCCATCAGAGTTCGAAACCGGCGGCAGCGGCATCCCGGTGAAACATGCGGACGGTATCAAGCGATAGTTCCTCGAGGTCTTTGCCAGCGAGTTCGACGAATTTTTTCAGAATATCGTGCGGCACCGTCACGATGTGACAACGGCAGGCAGCAGCTTGAAAAACGTTGAGCACCTCACGTACACTTGCCCAAAGAAGTTCAGCTTTCGGGAGATCGCTCAGTATTTCAATCGACTCCTTCATGATGGGCATCGGATCGACCCCTGTATCGGCGATTCGCCCCGCGAACACCGAAACGATGGCTGGAACACTCGGATCCAAGACGGCAGCAACCGCTTTTACCTGACGCGGCGTTAACACGGCCGTAATATTTACCTTCACGCCTTCACCAGCCAGTTGCTCGATCAATGGAATAGACGCTTCGCCACTCGTATTTGTGATTGGAATTTTAACGTAAACATTGCCCTGCCAGGCATGGATCTTGAGCGCTTGACGGCGCATCTCGCTAAAATCATCAGAGAAAACTTCAAATGAGATCGGTTTCGATTTGACCTCTTTCAACACTGCTCTGGCAAAGATTTCGTAATCAGTCAGACCGACTTTCCGCATCAAAGTTGGGTTCGTCGTCAGGCCATCGATGTACGGCTGGCGCGACAGTTCCGCGATGCCCTGAAGGTCGGCCCCGTCCGCGAAAATTTTCACGGGCAAATCCAGAAGACGTTGAGTCATCCCCTCGATCCTAGGAAAGGTTCAGCGCCGAATGCAAGCAGTTAGACGCTCGCATCGCGCAGAATAGCACCCACCGCGTCCTTGAAGTTCGCCGCGGTAACATCGGGAGATTCGCGCAACTTTTCTTTGTAACCGCGCTGGATAAAGATCGCGCGACAACCTGCGGCGCGCGCGCAATCGATATCGCGCCACCGATCGCCGATCACATAACTTTTGCCAAGGTTAATGTTCAGCTCGTGTGCTGCCCGCAGGATCAGGCCGGTTCGAGGTTTGCGACAATCGCACGGCTGGCCGTAAGGCTCGCCCCCATGATAGCAAATCTCAATGCGATCAAGTTGTGGAAGCGCCGATTGCATTTTCAGATTCATCGCTTCAACGGCTTCCCGACTCTGGGCGCCGCGTCCAACGTCTGGCTGGTTCGTGATGACAACCAGAAGGAAGCCCGCGGCTTTCAATCGCGCGCAGCCGTCCGCTACATCCTCGTAAAGTTCGAACTCGTTGAGGTTGGATGGAGGATGCGGCTCTCCATTCCGGATCACGGCCCGGTTGAGAACCCCATCGTGATCGAGAAAAACTGCGCGTAGGTTTATTTCATACTTTCCCATTTCGTCTCGGTGAGTTTGAGAGTGGGATGCGACGTCCACAAGTGCCACACGATTGCTTGGAAAGCCTCGGTATGCGGCGTGACGTTTGCGGTATTGACGGTCGGGATCACAATTGCCACGTCCGCAACCTGCGCAGTGTAACCTCCATCGCGACCGACGATTCCAAGGATTGCGCTTCCCCGTTCCTTCGCCAGTTGCAGCGCCGTAACCAAATTCGGGCTCACATTTTTTTCCAAGCTGCCGCCGCCTACCGATAACACAAGGATAGCGTCTTTTTTGCTCAGCTGGCTTCCCCTCAGCCACTCCGTGAAAACGGATGTCCATCCGTCGTCGTTAGTGCGAGCCGTTAGTTCCGAGACATTATCAATCGGCGTGTAGGACTCGATGCCTGCGATCTTCCGAAAATCGTTCACCGCATGTGAGGCATTCGCTGCGCTGCCTCCAACACCGAGCACAAAGAGCCGGCCACCGCGCTCGCGCACGGCTGCGAGTAGTTGGACCGCTGTTTCGCAAAGTGCCGGGTCAAGTTGCGAGATGATTTCGGCCGCCTCGCGCAGATGTTTTTTTGAATAGCTCATACTTAAACGGAGACTGTTTTGTTGCGCAACAGGGAATCGAGTTCAGCAAGTCCCCCAGCCGAGCCGATCTCATAGAACCGTTGTTTCACTTCATACACGGCCATCTGCATCTCCGCTATGAGGCATGAGTAAACGTCAGCCAGATCAAACGGCGCATCGTTAGGAAAGGCGGCGAATACTGCCGGGCTCAAAACGGCGATGCCGTAGTCGATGTGTCGCATTTCCGGTGTGCGAAGTTTCTTGTTGTAGCGACGAATTTCTCCGTGCTCAAACCAGAGATTACTCGCATCCCAGCGCCCCTCGTTTTCGAACACTGTCATCAAAGCCGGCTTCCCGCTCGCAACAAAGGCACGTACAATGGCTGCGTAATCGACCGGCATGTATGAGTCTCCATAAATGACCAGAAAATTTTCAGCGAGTTTTGGAAGGGCGCGCTTCAGCGCACCGCCGGTTCCGAGCAGCGTTGGTCCATCGAACGAATAATCAATGTGTAAACCCAGCGTGTTTCCGTCGCCAATCTTTGCCTGGACCGTCTCGCCCAGATAGCCCACGCAGATTACGATGTTGCGAAACCCTTCGGAATGGAGGAGCCGCAATTGATGGACGAGGAACGGTTCGCCCGCGACGCTCAACAGCGCCTTCGGTGTTTTGTCAGTCGTCGGCCGGAGTCGCGTGGCAAGGCCGCCCGCGAGGATGGCCACGGGCCAATTCGCTAAGTCCATTTCTTTCCTGGTGCTGTCACTGAATTAGAATTTTTGTGCCTTCAGGTTCAAATCGGAAACGCACTTCCATCAATCCTCTCTCTCGCATCGCATGACGCAGGCGAGCTTTGTCATCGGCGTAAAACATCAGAAAACCGCCTCCGCCAGCGCCAATTAGCTTTCCGCCGAGCGCGCCGCTGGCCATCGCGACATCATACGAATCGTTGATAAACTCATTGCTCATGATAGCCGACCGTTCCTTTTTTCGCCGCCAGTGAACGTCCATCAGCCGCGCGAATTCGCGAAGGTTATTGCCTTCCAACGCGCGCTGACTTTGGCGCGCCAGTTCCTTTACGAAGTGCAGGTTCTCCAACATCGCTTCGTCCGATTGCGTGCTTTTATCGTGTTGTTCCTGCAAGATTTTTGAGGCTGATCGGGCATAGCCTGTAAAGAACAGCAACAAATTGTCCTCCAACTCAAGCAAAGTTTCTTCACTGACGTTGAGTGGTGACGTCTGCACCTGCTCATCTGGCAGAAACTCAAAACAAGTGATCCCACCGTAGGCGGCGATATATTGGTCCTGTTTACCAATTGGTTCGCGCAGTTTTTCCAGTTCAATGTGACAGGCCTGCTCGGCAAGTTCAGACGGATGAACCAGATTTTTGCGCAGCGCGTGCAGAGCCTTGAGCAGCGCCGTTGTGAAACTGCCAGACGAGCCAAGTCCCGTCCCCGCTGGGATATCGGCCATGCTGGCGATCTCAAGGTTGCGTTCCTGTACGCCGGCTAGTTTGAGTGCTTCTCTGATGATGGGGTGTTTGATTTCGTCGATGCTGCCTACTTCCTCGAGATTGGAGTACTTCAGCAAAAAGCCGTTTACAAACCGGCGATGAACAGTGATGTAAACGTACTTGTCGATTGCCGCCGCTATCAGGAATCCGCCGTGCTTGCGATAGAACGAAGGCAGGTCAGTCCCGCCGCCACCGAGCGAGATTCGCAATGGAGAACGCGTGATGATCATTTGGGAACGGCAAGATGGAAAAACCGGAGCGACTTGTCCAGCGCTCCCGTTCGCTGGTTAACCTTGTGACGTTCGGCCGAGAAACTGATTCCATTTCATCCGGGTTGCCTCCGGCACGTTCATGTCTGCTTCCACGAGCCACGAGACGGTCGTCAATGAGTTGATCACTACCGAGACGACAACGAGACCAATAAGCAAATAGCGCAACTGAAATGCAATTTTCCCCTGCCGCAAAAAGATCAGAAAAGCGAATGTTAGAAACGGGAAAAGCTCCGCAACGTAACGTTGGGCCAATCCCATGAAGGACAGAATCGCGAGCACTTGAAGCAGGAAAATCGCGGCGATTGCGCGGTCCACGCCGTCAGCACCTTCACCTCGCAGCAACATCGCCACGCCGATGACAGCTCCAAGCAGAATCCAAGGAGAGGACCAAAAAACCGAGGAGTATGTCTCAGTGAAAGGCATGACATAAAGGGTCTCGTGGTCATAAGACTGCCGTTCGGCTTGCAAAAACGGAGCCTCACGCTGCAGTTTGGGACTTCGCAAGAAGAAATAGTCCGCAAAGCTGTAAGGCACACGTTCGATACGAAAAAGTCCGTGCTTTACCGCAAACTCGCGTTGAACGGGATTGATGTTATAACGCATGTTCATTCCGCTGAAGTCGCCGAATCTCGCGTAGCTAAGAAAGAGGTAGAAAACTAATGCAGCGCCGAGCGGCAGAAGCAGCGCGGTAATGTTGCGTATGGGCTGTCGATGGAACAAACAAATGGCGAGTACTGGCGTAATCAGGAGGAAAGGTGCGCCGAAAGTCGCCCGCGAAAGTAGAGCCGCGCCAGCGCAAAACGAAAACGCAAGCAGTGAGCGCGTTAACGCTGCGCCCTCAGTTATTCGAGATCGCCACGCAAAATAGAGCGCAGCGATAGACCAGGCCATTCCCCAGATGATGGCCTCGTCGTAGATCGACAGATTACCCAGCAACAACAGCAACGGTGAGCCAAGCGCGAACCCGATCACGCACGCATTACCGACCCAGTTGCGCGCGCGCGGCAAAAGCGGGGATGAACGCAACGCTGTTTTCACCAGACCGGCAAACGCAAACAGGGCGATGAGTCCCGCGCAAAATCCTGAAATCCGCGACCATTTCCCGTGCCCGGCCGAATAGATGAAATTCAGCGGAATGCGAAGCAGCGCGGGGAACGGTCCAAAGTACATCCGTACTTTGCCGTTCACGATCATAGATTCATGTGCGCTGGCGGCTGCATCGACGCCCACATCGCCTCGCAAAAAGTGTTCCGCCTGCGAATCGTAGGTGGCACCGAGCACTTCCTGAACAAAAATGTCTTTGCCGCCGGTCATGGTGAACAACCAGAGGACCACGCTTAGGATGAGAGTGACGGGCAGAAGATTCGGCGCCCGATTGCCGTCAGTGATCTGCACAGGAAGTAATATATGCCGACTGAAATGCGATCAGTCGAGGATGTGACCAGTTTCGCTAGTCATGCTGGTCGGCATCGTCCTTCTTGGCAGCTGCAAAGAGATTCAAACCGAACTTGTGATACCGCAATCGGATCTGGCTCGGTTTGAACCCGGCGCGAACGAGCATGGGCCACAGATCGCGTTTGTCGTAATACATTCTGTGATCGTCGATCTCTAGTTTCGGACTGAATCCGAGCCGGAATGCGGACCACTCGAGGAATCGCTTCCCTCTCCACGTTGGGACATTTGCCAGGAGCAACCCCGAGCGTCTGAGCAAGCGCCACGCAGATTGGATGACAAACTGCGGCTCAGCGAGGTGTTCCAACACCGAGATGAGCATGACGACGTCCACGGTCTGGCTTTCGAATTTTGGCACCGTTTCTTCAATTGTGCCTTGATGGAACGTGAATTTCTTCAGTGTTTGCAGCTCAGGTGCGATCTGGAAATCGACTCCGATACCCCGCTTCAACTTCGGTTCCAAGGCGATCAACTGCGTGGCGCGATAGCCACAACCGAGTTCCAACACCTCCAGATCGTTGCGGCCGCGCAGATGCCGGCGTATCGCGCGGTGAGATAGCCACACTCCCAGGCGATCGACCGGAGTCAGTCCGTGCCGCCCATAGCTTTCATGCGCCCGCAGACTCACTGCCGGGATCTTGAGATGACGCGTTTTGCCATTTCCATCAGCAGCGTAAAGCCGAACGTTTGGAATCCGAGGATAACCAGCAGAAGACCGAGAATAGCAGGATGCGAAATCGCTTCGAGTTGCAGTCCGCGTTTCAAATAGTGATAGGTCAGATTCGCGAGAAGCACGAGACCCGCGACGCTGAGACAGGCCGACGCGATCATCCCGCGATCGTAGGTCATAATTTTTTGGAGCCGCTCCAGGAAACGAGGTTTTAATCCGTGCATTACCCGCGCAAGAACTCCGATTTGGATTGAGCTGTAACCCAAAGTCGCGCACGTCACCCCGAGCAGCATCCAGTACAGGCTAAAGCCAATTCTCCCAATCCTGACGGGCCCGGCTGCCAGGCCGAAAGAAAGCACTAGTCCAATTACCAGAAGTGCAGCACCGGCCTTAAGCAGGAATGAATCTGCGGCGTAAACCAGCATCACCTTCAGGTTGACCCAACCGGCGAGCCAAGGCGATCGCCAGCCCACACGCAGGTGGTGGCTCAATCGTCCTTCGCGATCCTTGTAGAATTTGATCGGCACTTCGGCGCTGGCGAGCTTCAACCGCGCGGCTTTCAAAACCATCTCGCTCGCATATTCCCAGCCCTCCGACGTGATGTTGATTTTATCGAGCGCGTCGCGAGTCACGCCGCGTATCCCGCAATGAATATCGGAGTAGTTGCTGCGGTAAATACGGTTGAGGATCCAATTTGTCAGAGGTGTGCCAAAGTAACGGTGCAGTTTTGGCATCGCGCCCTCTTCGATGCTGCCTCGAAACCGGCTGCCCATAACGAACTCCGCGCCGTTTCGAAATTCTTCTACGAAAGGAGCGATCTCGCGGAAGTCGTACGTCAAGTCGGCATCGCCCATTAAGATCCACTTTCCGCGGATGTAAGGAATCGCATCGATGTAGGCACGGCCAACACCTCGTTTTGGCGTGCGGAGAATCTCGCCGCCGTGTTCGAGCACGATCGCGGGCGTATTATCGGTCGAGCTGTCGACGATGAGGATCTGCCCGGATACCCCGGCACGCTGGAGGCCTTCCTTGCACCAGTCTATGAATTCCCCGACGGTGATTTCCTCGTTCATCGCAGGGATAACGATGCTTAATTCCACCGCGCCGTGATTTGCGTTATCCGGCCGGAGGTGCTCAATCCCCCCTGTGTTGTGTTTGGCGGATGGCTCCAGCACGTGCATCACGGACGGTGTAGCGAATCGGATGCCGCCGACCAAAGGTCCGGGATTATTTTCTGAAATCGAGCGCGCCTTTTTTAAGGGCGTACGCATAGCCGACCATCAGTATGCTAATGAAGCTGAGCATGCTCCAGAAGATCGCGCTGCCATGCTTAATCGAATCCCGATATGCGACTGCCCAAGGATACATAAACACGATTTCAAGATCGAACAGGATGAAGAGCATCGCGACTACGTAAAATTTAACGCTGAAGCGCGGCTGCCGTTCACCTTGGGGAATCATTCCGCATTCATAAGCGGTGTCTTTGGCTAGAGTGCGTCTTCCTCGCTTGCCTACCAGGATGCTGACGAGCAGCGCGGAAACAGCAAAGACGGCGGCAACGATGACTTGCAGGAGGACCGGCAAATAGTCGCGCAGCATCCGGGAATTTGGCCTGAAACCACTTGGTCGTGAAAACCGGCTTACTTTACGCCGGCCAGATGACCATTTTGCTGAGCAATCGCCTGGGCCAGAGCCGATGGCAATCCCTTGTATTTCTTGCCATTCTTCCTGACCGCACCGCGCGCCACGAGATTTTGCAATTTTTCGTACGCTCGCAGCCGGAGCATTTCCTCGCCGCCGCTGGCAGCATTTCGGGCCCGAAGATTTTCGTGCACGATGTCGAACAACTGCTTAAACTCGAACGAAGAACGCCTGGAGAGAACAGCAACCAGCTCCTCAGTTACCAAATCAGGAACACGACGGGAAAATGCATTTTTCTTTAGGATAGCCATAGGGGCGACAAAATAGCAGGTTTTTGACAAATTGCAGCAGTTTTCTTTGTCTTCGTTAGGGCGAGTTGCAGCGTGCCGGAACGGCACAGGACTTTTACGGCCGGGGCTTCCAACGTTTATCACGGAACGTGTGTCACGGCGTGCGAGAGGGACTTGGAGTCGGGGAAGCCGCCATGGGAGGAGTGCTCGAACCAATTTGTCGCGCTGGCGCCCAGAAGCTGCCAAGAATCGCAAGCCCAATTCCCAATTGGTCCAGCGTAATGGGTCCGATTGACTCAGCTACGTAACCGTCGCGGTCGTATCTTTGCGAGGAGACAATAGGGCTTAGATGTTTCGTGATAACCTCCGGTGCTGGGAGTTTGGCGGGATCAATCGAGCCAGCAAGCGCCGGGACAAACGCCGCAGCCATTAAGAACATTGGGCGCAGTGACGCATCGAGCCGCGAATACAACAGCGCTGTGTCGATGTAGGCAAAGAAGTTCGTGGGAGTCGGCAGTAGGCGTGCGGCTGACTTGTATGTTTGGGAATCTGCCAACTCGGACGAGCTGCTACCGCCGCGTTTTATGGCCTCTTCCACCGACACCGGATTCAAACCAGCAATTAGAATCCGATCCGACAACGCGATTGTAGGCGTGATCGCCACAAAACTCGCCATCGACTGCTTCGAAAAATAGCGGACCCCATCTTTCTGTGTTTGCGTCCAAGTCGCCTCTTCATCGCCGCGTAGGAGGGCCTCGACGATTTTTCCGGCTTTCGCCGTGTCCGTCACAGGCAGAGTCACCAGCAATGACGGCCAGTGCGCGCTTGGAGGCCAATCCGCCAGGGACCCGAGCTCGATTCCGAATGCCGCTCTCCAATCCGCGGCGGTGATGCCGCTGTCGCTAAGAGCCTGAAATATCTTTGTCCCCGCAAACGCCGCCGCCTGGTTGAGAGCGTCCATCTTGTCCCCGAGATTGAGTAGCAGTGTGAGGTAAAGAAATGTCTCCTTCGTTCCGAGCGAGACCGAGGAGCGGGTAAGCGTTGTATTGTGCTCAAGCTTCGGCATGCCCAAAAAAAGCACGTCATGTATCTTTCCGTTTTCGAACTGCATCGAACCCGTGATGCAGCGCATTTTCTCGAGCATTGTGCCTTCGCCGGGAGCCGGAGTTGATCCGACAGCGGCACGCAGCGCTGCGAGTCGTTGCGAAAATGTCTTTGGCTGCAAATAAAAGAATGCCACTGAATTGGAGGGCCGGCGGGAGATCGCTGCACGATACGCATCTTCCTTGTCGAGTCTGTTCTCTGGACTTGTTCCGCGGCGATCGGCGCGATCGAGCAATGCTTCCAGTTCCGGCACGTCCGTTGCCGCGAAAAACCAGGGAGGATTGTAAGCCGTCGCGACAGAAAATGGGATCGCTTTGGCCACTTCAATTTCGTGGCGCTGGTATTGCACTTTCTCGCGCTTGAGATTTTGACCCATTAAGGCCGAGCGCCATCTCTCAATGATTCGCTCCGCTTCTTCCCGGCTGCCACCAAAACGGAAGCCGCCTAGGACTTTGGGATTGTTGTTTTCAATCGAGGTCAGGGCGATGAAGGCGTTCTTTGGTGCCAGCTGTTGGATTTCCCGCAGCGTTTGAGAGACCGCATCACTTTTCGGAACGTTGCCCAGCGGCTTCCGCAAAAAATCCTGCACGGCAGGTTCGCGGTACAGCTGATAAATCTCGCAGCGCTGCCATTCATCGTAAGCCCCGTTAAAATCGGGCATTTGCGCGACAAAAATTGTTTCCCGCGGCAGGAGCGCCGCCACCGAGGCGCTGGAGATCTTCTGCGAAAAATTCCAATAATACCAACCAGCGAACGCAGCGACGGCCAGCGCGATTAAAACCAACAGAATTCGCTTCATATAGATGGCTGCGTCACAAGAGTGGATGCTGGATACTCGATGGTGGATGGGCGTTCAACACAAATCCCCAACCCACAATCCCGAATCAACCTTGTTTCGCCGCTAAGCCCGCGGGTGAAATTGCCGGTGCACAGCTTTGAGCCGTTGTTGGTCGACGTGGGTGTAAACCTGCGTCGTCGAAATGTCAGCGTGGCCCAGCATTTCCTGGATGATCCGCAGATCCGCGCCGTTGCTGAGCAGATGCGTCGCGAAGCTGTGCCGCAGAAGGTGAGGATACACGTTCTTTTCCAAGCCGGCGCGCTGCGCGTGCTTCTTAATGATTTGCCAGAAACGCGCTGTCGTTAGCTTCGTGCCTCGTTCGGAAAGGAAAATTTCGCTGCCGCTGCGCGCTTTCACAAGGCTTGGCCGTTCAGCGGAGAGATATGCCGCCAGGGCTTCGCACGCTTTTCGACCGACGGGCACGAGGCGGGTTTTGTTCCCTTTGCCGGTCACACGCATTATGCGCTCTTCAAAATTGAAATTCTCAAGTCGCGCATTTGCCAGCTCGGAAATTCGGAGCCCGCTTGCGTAAAGCAGCTCGATCATCGCCCGATCCCGCAACCCGTGGTTAGCTTTCGTGTCGATCTTTTCCAGGAACTGTTCCACCTGCAGTTCGTTCAGTGTTTCCGGGAGATATCGCTCAATTCTCGGCAGCGTCAGGGCCTCGGATGGATCGCGATCAATCATTGCTTTCGCGGCGAGAAACCGGAAAAAAATCTTCAGCGCCACTACGATCAGCTTGATCGAAGACGCCGAAAGACCGGCGCGTTTGCGTTCGGCAAGATATTCGCTCATGATCGGCAAAGTCACACCGCGCGGGTGAGTGATCTTTTTTCTCGCAGCGCACCACTGCGTGAATTCGCTTAGTGATCTTTGAGTAGAAAGCTGATAATTTTGAGAAAGACCGCGCTCGACGGCGAGGAAACGGATGAATCTGTCGATCGACTCTTCCATCGCACCAAAGCTAAATCAGCAGTAACTGGTGACCAAAGGAAAATTGATGTGCTGTAGCCCCGAATGCTTTCGGAGCTGTTCTCGCGGAGATCGCGGTGTTCCGGATATCCGCGCATCGCCGCCTGGCCGTGAAGTTATTGACAAGCGAACATTAAATGTAGGATGTTTCGTACGATGAGCTTGGATCTCAATACCCTCCTGCAAGATTGGCCCTATGAGAGTGGCACGATCAAAGTGCGCAAAATCACCGGACTCGACGGTCGCGAAAAATTGCAACTGCGCGTTGATCTCGGCGTGTTGCAGATGGAAATGACAGGCAGACCCGACGGGCGGCGTCCACACAATTGCGAATCGCTCCTGGAATATCATCAGAGGCGTGCGACCCGGGCCGAACAGAAGGGTGAGGCTTACCAGCTTACCCCGGAGCAATGTGCGGAACTGCAACAGGAAGGCATCCAGTATTATCATCGCTACCTGAGTCTGTTTCAGATCAACGATTTCGAAGGCGTGGTGCGCGATACGCAGCGGAATCTCGACCTGTTCGCTTTCGTCAACGAACACACTGATCGCGAGGATTTTTCGTGGGGCTTGCAACAGTTCCGGCCTTACGTGCTCATGATGAATACGCGCGCCAAGGCGTCCATTTTTCTTGCTCAGGGAAAATTTCCCGACGCCATCGCGGAAATTGAGCGCGGTCGCGAAGCGATTGTGGATTTTTTGCAACAATCAAACTTTCCGGAGCTCGCGTCGAAAAGCGCTGAGATCGCGTTTCTCGACGAATGGCTTGAGGAAGTGAAATCGAAGCGCCCGCTCTCGAAGCTGGAGATCATGCAGCGCGAGATGGAAACCGCGATTGCAAAGGAACTTTACGAGCGCGCTGCCGAGTTGCGCGACGCAATCAAGCTGCTCAAAACGCAAAAGCGGGCTTAAATAGTTGGCTTGGGAACGGCCCACAGGGCCGTAGCTACAGAGTAATCTAAAGAATGTGTTCGCGATTATCCGACCGAAGCCGGATCGTCTTCATCTGTAAATCGTGCCGGGCTCGAATAAAACGGACCGTCTTGCTCTTCGCCCGCATGAGGATCGAGTGCGTGATTGCCGTCACGCCTCCTCGCGCTCGCACGCCGGGGAGAAGCGCGCTGTCGCTGATCCCGGTTGCGCAGAAAATGATGTTCTGCCCGTTAGCGAGGTCGTCCGTCACATACACGCGGTCGAGATCTTTTTCCCAGCCCTCGGCGATCAGACTTTTCCGCTCCTTCTCATCGCGCGGCCACATTCTGCTTTGCATGTCGCCGCCGAGACATTTGATCGCCGCCGCCGCCAGCACCGCTTCGGGCGAACCACCGATGCCCATGTAAAGATCGACATCTGGCTCGGGTAGCGACGGCGCGATAGCCGCTGCGATGTCGCCGTCGCCGATCATCCGCAACGAAGCACCTGACGCGCGAATCTGTTCCACGATTTCCTTGTGGCGCGGCCTGTCGAGCATCATGACCGCCACGTCCTGCACGCGCTTGTCCACGGCGCGCGCGACGATTGCCAGCATCTCGGCGATTGGCATGTCGAGGTGAAGCGAATCGCCGCGTTTCTTCATGTATTCGATCACGCGCGGGCCGTAAGCCAGCTTCGACATGTAAAAGGACGGAATATCCCGCAGGGCCACCTTCACTCCTTCTTCGGGACTGGCGGCTGCGATGCAACTGATCGAATTGGGCGCGCCCTTGGAAATGTTCGTCGTGCCGTCGATGGGATCGATCGCAATGTGAAATTCCGGCGAACCGGGATACCACGTGCCGAGTTGTTCGCCTTTGAAAATGCCTGGCGCTTCGTCCTTGATTCCCTCGCCAATCACCACTTCGCCGCAGATGTTCATTAGATCGAACATCCCGCGAATGGCGTCGCTGGCTGCCGCGTCCGCCGCTTCCTTGTCGCCGCGCCCGAGCCAGCGCAATGAGTTTAGCGCCGCGGCTTCAGTCGCGCGCACAAAATCAAACTCGATGATGCGTTCAATGTCTTGGTAATCCTGTTTCGGCAGTCGCAGAGCCATGGCTCGTTGATTTTCACGCAGGTGGCATGCGATGACAAGAAATCAAGGAGTGACGGCTTCCCCTTCACTTGCCGTAGCTTCGGCGAAGGTGGCAGCCGTTACTGCAGGTAGGCTTGCTTTTGACGCGATTTTTTACTTGGATCGCATTGTGAGCCCTGCACCCGATGAGGTTACTTCGACGGCCGGGATTGGCGCGAGCGGGCAATATGGCGGCGCCGCGTTCACGACCACACACTGGAGCGTGGTGCTGGAGGCGCAGGGCGAATCGCCGGCGGCACAAGAGGCGCTGGAAAAACTTTGCCGCATGTATTGGCGACCCATTTTCGCCTTTCTGCGGCGACAAGGAGTTTCTTCGGACGAGGCAGAGGACATTACCCAGGGTTTTTTTGCGCAGCTATTAGAGCGCAGAAGTCTGGATGCTGTGCGTAAGGAGAAGGGACGGCTTCGTTCCTATCTGCTCGGCGCGCTCAAATATTTTCTTGCCGATGAGCACCGTCGCGCGATGGCGATCAAGAGAGGAAAGGGACGGCGCCTGATCCCGTTGGAAGAACTGCATGCTGACGAACGAATCGACATCGAACCGGCAGATCCAGTTACTGCCGAAATGATCTACGAGCGCCGCTGGGCTTTGACGGTTTTGGAACGCGTGCTCAGCCGACTAAAGGACGAATACCGGGCGGCGGGCAATGCCGCATTGTTTGATTCGTTAAAGGAATTGCTACCGGATGAACCGGGCTCGCCATCACAGGCGGAGATCGCCGCACGCTTGGGGATGACCGAGAACGCAATCCGACAGGCGTTTTACCGATTTCGACAGCGCTATCAATCGCTATTGAGAGAGGAGATCGCTCACACCGTTGCGACACCGGGCGACATCGAAGATGAGCTGCGCCATCTGATTGCTGTGCTCGGGGCGTAAAGACACGAACTACACAAAGGCTCGACACGAATTACACGAATTGTCACGAATTTTTAAAGCTGTAGTGCTGTAGTCGATTTTGTAGACACGAATTACACGAATTACCACGAACTTCAGAAGGATTTCTGTCGATTAGTGTAAATTCGTGAAATTCGTGTCTGAGATTGGTGTGAATTAGTGAAATTCGTGTCTCGTAACGTATGCCAGAGTTTTACGGAGTACAAAAGGGAGCGTGCGCGAACGACTCGACAATGATCAGAGTAATCAGAATTTGCCGAAAGTGTGGCGCCAGGATCTTTTCCGACGCGCCTGAAGGGCTTTGCGCCAGATGTGTGCTGAAAACCGCGCTCGGTAATTTCCCGGACCCATCTGTAGCCGGGGTCGATGACCCCGGCCGCGCGGAAAAACCTTTACCCGCTGATGAGAATCGAGCGCCTAACAACAAGAAATCAGCGAGCGCAGCCGAGCTTCTCGGCGAGTTGGGCGATTACGAATTGTTGGAAGAGGTCGGTCGCGGTGGTCAGGGCGTGGTATTTCGCGCCCGGCAGAAAAGTCTGAACCGCACTGTCGCCCTAAAAGTCATTAACCTTGGTCAGTGGGCGAGCCAAGCGCACCTTAGGCGATTTCGTCTTGAAGCCGAAGCTGCGGCGCGTTTGGAGCATCCCGGTATCGTTCCGATCCACGAAGTCGGCGAGCGCGACGGCTCCTGCTACTTTAGCATGAAGTTTGTCGAAGGCGGACAACTCGACGAAGTCGTCAGGCGAAAGCCGATGTCTATCCGGCAGGCGGCGGAGCTTATTGCCAAGGTGGCGCATACCGTTCATTACGCGCATGAACACGGCATTCTGCATCGGGACATCAAACCGGGGAACATTTTGCTCGATGCAAAAGGCGAACCGCATCTTACGGATTTTGGCCTCGCCCGATTAGTCGAATCTGAAAGCAGTGTCACCCAGACCCTGGATGTTCTTGGCACACCCAGCTACATGACGCCGGAACAAGCAGTGGGAAACAATGCGGCTGTCAGCAACGTAACAGATGTCTACGGACTTGGCGCAGTATTTTACCAATTGCTGACAGGTCAGCCGCCTTTTGCCGGAGGAACAACTTACGAGACGATCAAATTGTTGCTCGATACCGAGCCGCGCAAACCGCGCCTGCTCAATCCGAAAATCGATCGCGATCTCAGCACAATTTGCCTGAAGTGTCTCGAGAAAGATCCGAAGCGCCGATACTCTTCGGCACTCGCGTTGGCCGAAGATCTCGAGCGCTGGCTAAAGCATGAACCGATTCAGGCGCGCCGCACTGGAATTTTCGCGCGAGGGAAGAAATGGGTGCAACGCAACCCAAACAGCGCGCTACTTACAGCGTCCCTGGTCGCGCTAGCAGCAGCCGCGGGCTGGATCATTTGGAAAAGTGAATTGATCCGGCAACCGCTAACAACTGGAATCGCCGTGCTCCCGTTTGAGAGTCTGAGCGAACAGAAAGAGCAGACGGCCTTTGCTGATGGCGTGCAGGACGACATTTTGACCAAGCTGGCGAAGATCGGCGATCTCAAAGTCATCAGCCGGAACAGCGTGATGGAATATCGTGGCAAACGAAATGTGCGCCAGATCGGCGATACGCTTCGCGTGTCGCACGTGCTGGAAGGAAGCGCACGCAGAAGCGGTGATCGCATTCACTTGAATGCGCAGTTGATCGACACGCGCACCGATACCCACGTTTGGGCCGAGGAATACGACCGCGATTTGAATGATTTGTTCGCAATCCAAGCTGAGATCGCGCAAAAAGTTGCCGATCGCCTTCACGCCAAGCTGTCAGCTAGTGAAAAGGCGTCCGTTGAAGAAAGACCAACCCAGGACTTAGTGGCCTATGATTTTTATGTCCGTGCTGTCTCCCTAATTTACAACGCCCAGTTACCATCGTCGGCGAATTCAGTGGATCGTTCAGAGGCTGTGGAACTACTTAATAAGGCAGTTGCTCGTGATCCTAACTTCTTTCTCGCCTATTGCCAGCTAGCCTTTGCCCACGATTTGGTTTATCAACAAGAGACCGACCGCACCCCCGCTCGCTTGGACTTGGCAAAGTCCGCCATAGATTCTGCATTTCGGCTGAGACCGGATTCGGGGGAAGCGCACCTGGCGCTGGGCTGGCATCTCTACTGGGGATATTCCGATTACGCCCGCGCCCGCGCCGAACTTGCGGTTGCTCAACAGAGTTTACCCAATAACCCGCGAGTTTACGAGTTAGCTGGATTGATCGACCGAAGGCAGGGTCGCTGGGCCGAGGCCACACACAATCTCGAGCGCGCGTGTGAGATCGATCCTCAAAATATCCCTTACCTGATTACTCTCGCAACGACCTACCTGCGGTTGCACGACTATGATCAAATGGCCAGAGTTATGGATCGTATCATTTCACTTCAACCAGACCGCAACAAGCCGCGGATCATTCGTGCTGGTATCGAAGGAGATAGGCGAGCGGACACACGACCTGTGCGTGCTGCTATTGAAAGGGCCCTGGCCAATGAACCTGGGGCAGCGGAAGATCCATGGATAGCGGGGATTCGCCTGGATCTTGCTTTGTGCGATCGCGATTTGGAGACCGCAGGGAGCATTGCGGCGGCGCTTCCACTCAAGCAGACGCTCGATGCCGGGTTCAATCAAGGTAGCCGTGACTTTTGGCTAGGCGTAGTTGCTCGTTTGAAAGGCGACACGGTGGCTGCCCACGCTGCCTTTATGAAGGTGCGTACAAAACTGGAGGAAGAGCTACGTGTTCACGCTGATAATATGGATCTACTTTTTGATCTCGGGCTGATCGATGCAGCCCTGGGAAGAAAAGAAGAGGCGCTGAGCGCAGGCCGACGCGCGATGGAGCTGCGCGCACGCGCGCTGCCCACCGCCCAAGACCCGATGTTCGGGTCATATACTAATGAGGCATCTGTAAAAAGGTCCTTTGCCATGATTTGTGCCTGGGCGGGCGAAACTGACCTGGCGCTCGAGCAACTTGAAGCCACCACGAAAAATCCGGGTGGTCCAAGTTATGGCGAGTTGCGCTTGGATCCGATGTGGGATCCGCTACGTGGCGATCCGCGCTTTGAAAAAATCGTCGCCTCCTTAGCCCCGAAAGAAATGGTTTCTAAATAACGCCTGGTTTTCTCTCGGCAGCGCAGCGTCGGCTAACTTTGGGAGTCTGGATTGAGCTTGCCATTAATCCGTTGGCTAACTCAGAGTCGGGAACCAAAAGGACGGCTGTCAATGAAAGCCAGCGCAATCCTTCCCCCAATACGGCAAACTGCCTTCGCTGCTCTTGTCGGTGTAAATCTGTTAATCGCTCCCAAGCTTTGCGCTCAAGCGATTGTGCCGGCGACGGTAGCATCGCCCCCTCCGACCCAAGTGGCGACGGGCGCGAGGGCCGAAGTGGAACGTATCATTGTCACCGGCTCGAACATTCCCACAGCTGAAGAAGTCGGCCCAAATCCAGTGGATACTTATCGTCCGTCAGACATCGAAAAGCTGGGTATGCGCAATGCAACGGACCTGACAACGTTTCTGCCGCAGGAGGCGGGGGGGACCAAGAACCTGAACGCCCGCACTGGCGGGGACGGCACCGTTCAATTCAACTTGCGCGGCTTGTTGTCCAAAGAAACTCTGGTGCTCGTTGACGGAAAACGTGTCGCCCTTGGTTCGTTAAATGCCGTCGGGTTCAGCGGAGGCGTGGACATTAACCTGATTCCATTTCCGATGATCGATCACACCGACATCCTGAAGGATGGCGCCTCGGCGGTGTACGGCTCCGACGCCATCGCCGGCGTAGTTAACTTCTTTTTGGTCCACAAGTTCCGTGGGCTGGAGATCGGGGGCAGTTACGGGAATACCAACCTGGGAGCGTCTAACGACATGGGCGAATGGGAGGCATGGATCAAGGCCGGCACTGGAGATGACAAGACCGATATCGTTGTCATTGCTGATTTCTGGCAACGTACGGGCGGCCTGTTTAGTCGTGATCGGGACCTGACGGCTAACGCGTTTTACATACCATGGGGAGGATTCGAGGATCGCGCGTTCGGTCCACCCGGCGGCAGCGTAGCTGGACTCTTTTCTTTTTTTGGGTTCCGCTTGCTACCGAGCATGTTTTTCGGTCCAGGCGGTACACCGCTACCCGGCGTGAACACGCCCCTTCCGCATTCGGCTCCGAACGCGCGAACTTCTTCATTTTATAAGATCGACTTACTGGTTAATCCCAATGCATATCCAGGCGCTCCCGGAATCGTTGGCCCGCATGCGTTCCAATTCCGTCCACAGTTCGGCACTGATTACAAGGGAGGAGGCGATTACTTCTTCTATAACTTCGCGGCTGTAACGCCAGAGCTTCCGCCGGCTGATCGTCAGAGTTTTTATGGCTCGTTCATTCGCGACATCTGCGACAAATACCTACAGGTGTTTTCCGATTTCAAGGTGGTCCGCTCATTTTTCGATTCGTCCACCGCAGCGGTGTCGATTGTTCCCGATCCATTCAAGATCCCAGGCACGAATGGGCCTTTTAGTCCGCGCGCCTTCAGCGTGCCAATTCAGAATCCATTTAACCCCTTCACGGTGGCCGATGCGACCATTCCAAATTTCTTTCCCGATGGAAGCGGTCTCCCCGTAAATACCGGAGTTCAGTTTCGCGGCGTTAACGATACCGGTCCGAGACACGAAAAGTTCACTTACCACGATTATCTATTTGATGTTGGTCTGCGGGGCGAGATGGGGGAATTTGGCGATTATTTCAAGACGTGGAACTGGGAAACTGGTTTCCGTTACTCTCGAAATGAGGGGCAGCATTTGTCTACCGGTGCAGTCAGCGAGCCTGGATTGCGGGAAGCGCTTTTGGATACAGATCCAGCTACGGCATTTGATCCGTTCCTGAACTCCAATGCTCACAACACCAGGGCGGCTAGATCCAGGGTTTATGTTAACCTGCATAACTCAGGCGAATATGAGTTGCCCATTGGCTATGTCACTATTAACGGCGACCTGTTCAACCTTCCCGCCGGGCCGGTCTCATTTGCTCTTGGTGGTGAGTACGATGCGCCGAGATTGTCGCTCGATCGTGACGCGCTCAATACAACCTTTGAAAGCATCGGCTCGACGAACGGTGGAAGCGCCAGAGTGAACCGGGATGTTTGGTCAATCTATCAGGAAGTGCGCGTACCCTTCACCAGCCCGACGTGGAACTTCCCAGGTTTCTACAGTTTCGAGGTTGACTTCGCCGAGCGCGAGGAACGGTACAGCCAGAACACCTCTGCAGTTCTACCTTCTGGCGGCTTCCCCTTTCAGCCGGCGGCCCACAGCCAGTACAACGCGCAGAAGCCAAAGATCTCGGTTCGTTGGCAGCCGCTTGATCCAAAGTATGTTGGCGCTCTTATCTTACGCGGCAGCTACACCGAAGCGTTTCATGCTCCGGCTCTATCTGAGATTTCACCCGCTTCCACAGAAAGGCCGATAGGGATCCGCGATCCGCTCCTGCATTCTTTCTACGGCTCGGAGGGCCGCGTTTTAGGAAATCCCAACTTACAGCCGGAGGTCGCCTATGAATGGTCGTATGGTGCTGTTTATAGCCCGAAATGGATCAAGGGCCTCACGCTCAGCGCCGATTGGTGGCATATCGACATGCGATCGATCACGTCGTTCCTCGGTTTTCAATTTATTGTCAATAACGATATCCCTGGTCTGGTTTTCCGTGGTCCTCCTGAGATTCCTGGCACACCAGGACGAATCGTCCTGGTCATTGATCCTAACAGAAATCTTACAGGTGCGATCTTTGAAGGTCTCGACTACGAAGCGATCTATATTCTCGATTCTTCGATTTTTGGTCACGGTGATTTTGGCAAACTGACGGCAACGCTGAACGGCACGTGGCTATCCCGGGCGGAGCTTCAGATTGGACCTGATACAAAACGGTTCGGCATCGCGGGCGAAGTCATACCGCCGGGATTCAGCCTGACTGGCTCGCTGCCATGGAATCGCGCCAATTTCAGTCTGTTCTACGACGGGGCAGCTGACACATGGATGCAGGGTTTGGATATTGGTACGGTGGTCCACTACACTGGCCAATATGAAGATGACAATGTCACTCTGACTAGGTCGCCCAAACCACAAATGCCCAGAAGTGGGCCTTACCCTTGGATCGCGCGGAAAGTGCGGGAGTGGATTACGCTTGACCTGATTGCATCGTACACGTTCAACCTGCCGCCGCCTGCCCCGGCGGAGGTGCCTGGCTTTGCCAAGGACGGAGGTAAAAATTTCAAGATGAAGGACGGCAAGGAGAAAAACGTTCTGCCTGTATCCACCGCCGAGTACAATCCCTGTGGCTGGGGCGCTTGGTTGAATAACACTACGATTTCCCTTGGAATGCAGAACGTGTTCGACCAAGACCCGCCGTTTGCAGCTGGCTCGGGTGGCTACGACGCATCGCTTGCCACCATTAAAGGCCGGTTCTGGTACGTCCAGCTAAAGAAAAGGTTCTAGCCAGTCAGAACAGGTTAGCCCGAGATCAAGTCCGCTGCGCGGCGAGCCGTGCTTCGAAACAATCGTCACTTCCCTCGTGCCGAAGTAGTTCTGTAGCGGCAGGCGTGCCGCCTGCATCCGACGCAACGCAGCCGACACGGCTGTCTCTATAGCCATCTCAACTTTCCGCGTAACGATCCGCAAAATCCTGCGGAGTACCTCAGTGAACGGCCGGAAATGACAACTCAATAACGGGGGAGTCAAGGAAGGCCAAAACAAGAAAAGGAAAACAATGAAAAGAAATCTAATAAAAACACTGGGTATGGCAGGCGGCCTTGCCGTCCTGATAACAATGGGCACGTTGAACACTTCGATGGCCCAAAGGGATGGCGGCGGACGGCTCGAAGGAGCTTGGGAGACGCAGGTTAGCATCATCGACTGCCAGAGCGGCAACGTGATAGCCACCTTCGCGAACATGCCGGTATTCGCGGCAGGGGGCACCATGACCGAGACCACCTCCGGTACAGCCCCGGCTCTGAGAACGTCGGGAGAAGGTGTTTGGCACCATATCACTGGCAATCACTATGCGTTTCGCTTCAAGTCGTTCACTTTTAATACTCAGAACGTCTTTACGGGCTGGATGATCATTCAGGCCGACGCAAGCCTGGATTCCACAGGTGACGCATATACATCGTCTGCAACCATCGAGGTCTATGACGCAAACGGCGTCCTGGTCGGAACCGGATGCGCTGAAAGCGCTGGGACGAGATTCGAGCTCTGACGTACCATGGGATTTGGCGCGTTCCATCCGCGCCAAATCCATTAACGCTGGGAAACGCCCTAACGAGTGCGAACGGCGCGGAAGATTCAAAGGTGGATCGGGTGGAAAGCTTGGCCGTTGCTTCGCATCCGTTGCAGCTCCGAAGACGATGGCAACACCAATCGCCGAAAGCACGAATATCAGGCGGCGAGGCCGCTGTTATTTTGCCAACGCGCTGAGGACAACGCGTTCCACCTTCAAAAGGTCTAGTGCGCGCCGTGGCTGTGCAGGGATGGGCGAATGCGCAGGAAAAATTCGAACCCGTAACCGAGATCGTCGCCGTAATAGCGATCGAGAGTGTCGGGACGATTATTAATTGTGAATTGCGCCCCGAGTCCGATGTCGATGCCGTTTCCATGCGACAGGTCGCGCACATAACCGAGTGTGTAAGCACCTACCGGAAAGACGCGCGTGTCCGCTGCGTGATTCAGGACGAGCTCGTGTCCCGATTTTCCGACGCGTTCCCAACGAAAGTAAACCGTGTCGCGTCCATGCTGATAATCGGATTCAAGAAGGAACGACTGTGTTTTGCCCTGGCCGGTGTCGTTGTTCTGGCCCCAGACAAAACTGTTCGACCAATTGCTGTCGTGGCCGAGTGGGAGGTTGTAAATGACCGATGCCGTTGTGCGATGCCGGTTCAGCTCCGGTTCGAACGCTTCGGGGCTTTTGATGTAACCGAATGAAACTTGCAGCGCCAGATTTCGCGTGGGATTCCACGAGAGTCGCCCGCTGTACGAATCGAACTCCGGCTGATCGAAATCGTAACGGTCTTCATCCGGTTCGCGCCCGGTGAAGATGCTGCCTTCAACTTTGATATTGCGCCAGACGAGGCCCGCAGTGGCAACGCCGAACGTGACATGCGTCGAATCCTGCCAATGATGTCCGATCGGCGCCGAAATATAGCCCGGCAGACACCGTCACTTCTCAAGTTACCACTTTCGCAGATCGGCCTCCATCGAGTCGAGCCATTGCTGCTGCTGACGCGTTAATCCAGTGCGGGTTTTTAATTCGCGTAAGATGTCGCGACCCTTTTCCACCATTGTTCGCGCGTCTTTCTTCGATTGCGCATCTGAGCGGCCCAACATTGTACCCGTCCGCCAATAAGAGAACGCTAGGTCGGCCTGCCAGCCGGCATTGCCGGGATCCTGTTTGGCAAGCTTCTCGAAGATTGCAAGACTCTCGCGGTAGCTCTTGAGCGCGCCAGCCAGATCGCCCTGCGCGCTCTGCACGTCACCGACTTTGTTGTAGCTGACAGAAAGGTCACGCTGCAAGCCAGCATTGCGCGGCTCCTGTTTAGCAAGCTTCTCGCGAATTGCAAGGCTCTCGCGGTAGCTCTTGAGCGCGTCGGCCAGATCACTCTGCGCGCTCTGCACGTCGCCGACTTTATTGTAAGTGACAGAGAGATCACGCTGCAAGCCAGCATTGCCGGGTTCCTGGTTAGCAAGCTTCTCGAAAATTGCAAGGCTCTCGCGGGAACTCTTCAGCGCGCCAGCCAGGTCACCCTGCGCGCTCTGCACGTCGCCGACTTTATTGTAGGTGACAGAAAGATCACGCTGCAAGCCAGCATTGCCGGGTTCCTGGTTAGCAAGCTTCTCGCGAATTACAAGGCTCTCGCGGTAGCTCTTGAGCGCGCCGGCCAGATCACCCTGCGCGCTCTGCACGTCGCCGACTTTATTGTAGGTGACAGAGAGATCACGCTGCAAGCCAGCATTGCCGGGTTCCTGCCTGGCAAGCTCTTCGAAAATTGCAAGGCCCTCGCGGTAACTCTTGAGCGCGGGCTCAAGCTTACCCTCGTCGCGCAGAATGTCGCCCCGCTGACCCAATGAAACAGTTTGTTCGCGCAGAGCATTCGCGTCCCCGGCTTCGGGCGGATGGTCTTTATGATATTTCCGGATCCGCCCATTGATTGCGTCCATCATATCGAGTCGGCCGACCGTTTTCAGCCTGTCGCTCAAATCATATTGCATGAAATTAATCAATTCATCGGCGTCTCTCTTTGCGGCGACAGCATTGTTCCTAGACTGCTGTGCACTCGTTCTGGCTGCTTCAGCAGCAACTTGTTGCTTTTGCGCTTCCCCGCGCTGTCGCTCGGCTTCTGTTTTTTGCGCGAGAGCTTCCCTTCGTTGACGGTCTGCTTCGGATCGGGCTGCAAGGGCGGTATCCCTTGCTGCGTTCGCGCGTCCGTTTTCAAACCAACCAAAAAACGCCGCCGCGACTGCTAGGATGAGCAAAATACCAACAACGATGAGTTGCTTGCGTGCTGCTCGCTCCTTTGCTTGCGCCTCGGCCTTCTGCTGTTCGGCCTTCGCCAGAGCTTCGCGGCTAATCCGGCTGTCGCGACTGGCCCTGATCACAGGAGCGAGCACATCATGCGTAATCTCTACGCGGCGGACATGGTGGCGGTCTTCGTAGGCAAGCAGCCGGGAGTTCACCAGCTCATCTAGGACTGGCTGGGTCACTCCGGGGCACGAGAGCGCGTCATCCAAGGCGCAACTGTTGCGATAGCCGCTCGCCGTCAGCAGTCGATCTTCAATGAAAGTTCGCACGCCCGGATCGAGAGGCTTAAGCGTACGGAGGTAGAAGTCTTCGAATATTTTCTTCTGCTGCAGGTCCAGAAGGTCCGCGGTAATCTTCGCGTCCGCACCCTGCTCGAGACGACGCTCATTGAGCTGCTGCAACACCAGGCTCAACAGGGCCGGAGCTACGGTAATTTCGCCATCGTCTGCATCCGCGACGCTTCCGGCGACAAACCTCACGATGCGGTTCTCTACTCCCGGCGCGATTAGCGCTGCGCCAAGCTCGATGACTTGGCGAGCCTGCGGCATTCCCATCGGGAGAAGACGAAGGCGGTTCTGTCCGAGAGCGCGAAACTGCGAGCGAATACGATCAAGTTCCGCGAGGTAGTCTTCGCGCATCGCCAGGAGAACTCTTAGCGGTCTGGGTTTAAAACTGAAGTCTCGCGCTCGCTGGGGATCGCCTCGCAACGCCGCCGGCGGGCGGTTTTCCACCAGATCGGCCAACTCGGTTATGAAGGCTGCGCCCCGCCGTTCGCGCCCGGAGGTCTCGCGGCCGAGAGTGAAGCATTCTTCGAATTGATCGAAGACCAAAAACGGCGTGACGATGTCGTTGCGAGGACTCCAGAAGTGATTGCTTTCCCGGTGGAAGTACTCCCAAAGCGTTTCCCCGGGAAGCGGCGCTGGAGCCTCGACGCCGGCCGTATCGGAGGCTTTGGTGATGGCAGAGAGTACTTGCTGAGCGAGCGGAGCCGCGCCGTCCACGTGATCCAGTCGGATCGGGACCGGAAGATAGTCTTCTGCCCGCAAGGCCGGGAAGAGACCGGCTTGAAGGAGCGAAGTCTTGCCGAGACCCGATACGCCATAGAGCAGCGTGAGCGTGTCGCGTCGGACAAGCCGGAGCACTTCGTCAATCTCCTCGCCACGTCCGGCGAAGAATTCGCAGTCACTTTCGGTGAACGGCGCCAGCCCAATCCACGGGTGTTGCTGGTCGGCAAGCTGGGTTGTGCTCATTGGGACGCAGCACGCAAGCGACGCTCGCGGACGATATCCGTGAGGGTTTTAACAAACTCCGGTTGAGGATCTCCGCCCGCGGCGCGAGCGTAATGGAAGTCGCGAAAGCCGCCGAAGGTGACGGCACCCTCCGCGGTGTCATCGACGATCACTGGATGGATGAAGCGTGCCGTCGTTTTGTCCATGTCCCGAAGTCTTTCCAGCGCGCGATTCCATTCCCGAATAAAGACCCCTTCATCGCGCTTGTTGGTGTTTGTGGAGATCACTGGAACAAAGACGTCGCAAGTGGTGATGTTCTGCTCGATCACTGGCCACCAGGGATCGCCGGACTCGAGGCGTCCCTTGTCAAACCAAACATCCAATCCCGCGCCGACGAGGCTTCTCTGAAGCCGCTCGACCGCGTCACGATCCTGGCTGGCATAGCTGACGAAAACGGCGGGAGGCTTGGCTGCTACTGAGACTGCGGCAGCGCCCGCCGTCGCTTTCGCGGGCTTGTCGGGAAAGGCGTCCCATTTCTCCGCAAGCTGGTTTACAAACTCGATGGGATTCGCTACACTAAAGGACCTGGTCTGCGGACTGAAGTTCTCCAGGAAATCGTGCAGGAGGACGTTGCTCGTTACGGCTCCGTCGGCTACGAATTCGCGCGCGTCGTTACCGCTGTAGAGGCGATCACGGCGAGCAAGGCGAACAAAGAACCGCGCCAACCAGTCGGGATGAGCGTTACCGATGAGGAGCAGGCGCTTCGTGCACACTTCGTCGAAGAAATTTGCAAGGCGCGCAGAGTTCGACTCATCATGAAGTTTCCACATGAATTCGAGCGTTTCTTCGTCAACGAGCGCGCAGTCATCCGGGAGCCCGGAAATCCTGCCAAAAAGATGAAAGACCACGCGGTGGGGCGAGCGAGAATAATCGCGTGGGAGGTCTGTGGGAATGGAGTTTGGCGAGTAAGCGAAAACGTGATCCGCGGGTGAGCCCAGCGCATTTTCCAGAAGTGAATCGACGGTCGTGCTAACGAATAGCTTAAGCGGCTCGATGGAGGCGAGTTTGCGGAACGGTTTCGGGACCGCAACCTGGCCGTTCTCATCTCGCAACTGGCTGACGATCTCATAGGCTTTCATCTGCACCTCATCGCGAGAGTTATGCCGGCTGGCATTGAGATATGCGGCTACGACCTGATCAATACTGGCGGAGGCCTCGCACTCGACTTCAAGTTGGCTGGCGAGCTGCTCGGCAAGGTATTCGTAGAGCAGTTGCTCGCGACCGTTGACCGAAATGCGAAGCAGGTCTCGTCCGACGATCGGGATTACCACCCCTTTGGCGATGGCTTGAAGGAGCTTAGTCCATTGTTTTGAGTCGTCACTCATCGTTCCGGCCATGCGTGTACCAACATATCCTCACACGAGATTACGAACTTTGGCCAACGGGATGCAAGCAAACAAAAGTGGCCAGCGTGGCAGACAAGGATACGAGAGAGGATATTCTTTTACTTGCTGGGCTAGGTGCAGCAAAATTGAGAAGTAACTCGCGAAAAAAAAGGCCCACGCCTTTGCGCTCGGTCACTTCCGCATTGTCCATCTCTCCGCTGCAAGCCCTATGCTTTCACCTCGAACACCGCTGCAAGTTTAGTTATGAAGGGCTGAAGCTCCCGCGGGCAGCCCGAACGCCACTTAATAAAGTGTTGCGAGAGCGATTGGCTGGGATGTGCGGGGCGGCTGAAAAAAGTCAAGGCTCCCCAGCCGCGCGGTTCTTTTTCAAAAATCGGTAGAAGTTGGGCCACAACGATTGTATTGCGATCACGGCTGCTGGAATCCTGGCGCAAGGCGGGCTGGTTCGCGCGGAACCAAACCACGAACGAGGTTCCTGCCGGCAAATGGTGCTCCGGCAGCGCCAGTCGTTCCTGCGCATATGCGGAGAACCAGGGAGCGTAGTCCCGGCACTAACGCCTAAGTTCCGCAACCCTGACGCGCGAGTCACGGAACAGATTCCGCTGTGTAACCCCCGACCGTAGCAACGGTCCCAACAGCCGGCGGGTTTTCAAATTCGTAGACATAGTTGTCGACGAGAGATTCGCTCTGCGTATCCCACGTCATCCGAACCTCCTTAGCCTTTGGCGAAGTCTCTTCGCTTTTCACTGTAGGAACGAGAAGGTAGCGGATTTTCTTTGCTTTGAGATCCGCCTTCTTCTTAGGCGCAAGATGCGCGTAATAAGTCTTGGCATTTTTCTCAGCCGTGCGGCGTTGAAGTTCAGTCGCCGTGTGCCGAATGAACATCGTTTGTGTCACTATTGTTCGGCTCATCGCGGGCTCACCCCAGCCAAAACTTAGCCCGGCTTTCACGGCACGTGCACCTTCGAAGAAAACTGCGCCGGAATTGGTTCTCTCACCGTGGGTCACTTCGGCCGAGCCAACGACGATGATGGAGGCGACGAAAGTTGAGACAAAGGCGAGGGTGGGAAATCCGATCGTTAAGCAGTCGAGTGTTCGATACAAACGATGGTAGAATTTTTGCTTCGCCTTGTCGCAAGCAGACCATTGCATTGGAAATAGCGCGACTCCAAGCGCGATGGCGCCGGCGAGATTGAGCGCGTAATTCTCAGGTATAGTGATGTCCATACACAAAAAGAATAACGCGACCGCAAAGAGCATGCCAACGAATAATCACGCATTACCCCTAGACCGATTGGGTGTTCAGGCAAGGCGTGCACGGTGGCGTGATAGTAATTGAGCCTTGGATAGCAACCGTCGCAAGACAACCGCCAATCAAATCAGGATCGGAAAGAAGAACGCCATGCCAGCCAGTCCAACCCGAAGTGAAAACATCTTCCGAAGATAGATTTGCTCAGGTTCCTTCCCCTTCTTTCATTGGTAACTCGCGATGAGAGAGATTGGTCAGAAGCTCCCGAAATGTCCGGAGCTTTGGCTTGGTCGCCCCGTCCAGATGATAACACTTGGATGGACAAGAAAAGCATTGTCACCCGGAGCGGTGAAAAGCCATCTCATAGTCCATAAAAAGAAAATTGCACAGGTTCGTATGGCAACTAAAATTCAATCGGATCAAATCCAAAATCTTCAACAGCTTGACGCGGTAGTCGCCGGCCCTAATGATGCGAAGCAGCTGTTCGTTATTGATGGACAGTCTCACTCAGATCTAGACGTGTCTTCTCAAGACAATATCACTCTATCAAACAACGAAATATTTGCTGCCCTGCTGGGGCTGGGTTTGAAAAATGAGCAGTTCGTTCGGGCAATTGCGACAGCTTTGTTTACGAAAACGACTGTCGACTATCCAGGGAGAGCACCGGCGCAGCTGGCGGCCACAGGGGCAGCCTGCAAGATCGTAGCTGTGGATGCGGATTGTGACGACGAATCGGGCCAAGTTGAAGTAAGAATCGAGGCGCAGGTTACCGAGGCTGTTCAGATAAGATTCGAGCTCTGACGGATAATGGGATTTAGTGCGTTCCATCCGCGCTAAATCCAGTAACGCTGGGAAACGTCCTAACGAGAACCCAGGGCGCGACCGCTCGACTTCGCTCAGGGCAAGCTTGGTCGCGCCCTACCAGATTATTTTTCCATTCCCGCGACGTGCTCCGCGTGCTCGTTTGCCGCATGACTGTGAAGGGAGGGGCGAATGCGGAGGAAAAATTGGAACGCGTAACCGAGATCGTCGCCATAGTAGCGGTCGAGAGAATCGGGGCGGTCGTTGATGGTGAATTGCGTGCCGAGACCAATGTCGATACCTTTGCCATGCGACAAGTCGCGGACGTAGCCGAGCGAGTACCCGCTCACTGGAAAAATTTCCGATTCATCGAAAGGTTTGAGCACAAGTTCGTGTCCGGATTTCTGCACGCGTTCCCAGCGAACGTAAACCGTGTCGCGGCCACGCTGGTAATCTGACTCAATCAAGAATGATTGCGTTTTGCCTTCCTCAGTGGCGTTGTTCTGGCCCCAGACAAACGTGTTCGACCAGTTGGTGTCGTGGCCGAGCGGTAAATTGTAAATGGCCGAAGCAGTCGTGCGATGGATGTTTGTTTCGGGATGGAGCTCTTCGGGACTCTTGATGTAACCGTACGAAACTTGCAGCGCCAGATTTCGCGTGGGATTCCAGGAGAGGCGGCCGCTGTATGAATCAAAACGCGGCCGGTCGAAATCGTATCGATCCTCATCCGGTTCGCGCCCAGTGAAAATGCTGCCTTCGATTTTTATATCGCGCCATTGCAACCCGCCAGTTGCTACTCCGAATGTGATATGGGTGGAATCCTGCCAGTGATGTCCGATCGGTGCGTCTGGATCATCCATCGCCGACGGGCGATGCATGAATGCGGGCGGACCGAGCGCCGGCTCACCCGGATAACCGAAATAGACGTAGGCGCTCAGATCGTGCTCGAACTTTTGCGAGAGGCTGAAAGAAAGTTCGTCGAAAAGATCGTGCGGATGTTGGCGGTCGTGCAGCGGTTCTCCATTCCACGATTCACCGGTTTGAAACAGAAGGGGATAACCGCGTCCTTGTTCGGTGAGCGGATCGAGACTCATCATTAAGCGGGAACCGAACTGCGCATTATCCCAAAGCGGATGGGAATACATCCCCATAAACCAGTTTGGTGCATCGATCCGATCGTCGCCGCGTCGCGTGCTGACATTTGTGTAACGCGGAAAAATCGCACCATGCAACATCAGCATATTCTCGCCGAACATGAACATTCGGCCGTACATTGGCGACGAATCCGGCAGCCAGCTTGTGCCCGAGCCTTCGCGGCTCATCGGATCCGCGAGGTCCACTGTGGAATGCATTTCCATCTGCATCTCATGCATTTCATGTGAGGCATGCGCCGTATGCGACTCATGAGTTTCAGTCGCCCGCGCGGTCGGCGTTGGACGTTCGATGTTGGACGTTCGGCGTTTCTTCTCTTTCAGCGGCACGAGTTTCATCCCGCATTTCGGACAATTTCCCGGATGATCCGTTATGACATCGGGATGCATCAGGCAGGTGTACTGCTGCATCTTCTCATGTTGATGTTCGTAATCGTGCTCACTGTTCGCGTGGCTGAGATCAATTGCACCGAGTGGCGCACGCGCAGCGAGTGCGATTGCACTGATCAGAACTAGGAGATGCCGATTCATCGAGTGTCTATAGTGGCAGCCGTGTCGGCTGCGGCGGTCTGCGCAAATGCAGGCGGCACGCCTGCCGCTACAGTGATAGGGACGGCGCTGCTGCGCCGACGGAACATCGCAGCGCGATGTCCCTACCGGAGCTCCGGTGGAGCGTGAGCGAGAAGGCTCTGCTGCAAGATCAATTCAGCGAAAGAAAATGCGCCGGGAGGACCGGTGTCGAGTAACAGCGGCGGAACAGCTCGCAACGAATACGCGACGAATCCTGCCTGAACGGGAAAATGAGCGTCGCAGAATTTCGCATCGTTGCGTGCCCAATCCTTTGTCTTCGCGAGAACGACAGCGCGCAGGACCTTGCAGCACTGCACCTGCGAGGATTGTTCCTTTTGCTTTGCAGGTTTGGAATGAAACGGGCATTCGGTTTCTGCCTTGTCGTTTTCCGCTGAAACCGCTGCGAACGCGCAATGATTCGAGACCGCGATCCATGAGCAGATCGCAATTGCAACAACGGCGTAGCGTGTGGTCGCGTTCACATTCTCCAAATAGTTTCCGCGGCGCGAGTACTCAAGTCTTTTCTTGTGAATCAACGATCGGCGCAATGGCTGCCGAGGGTATGCTTTCTGGTGCGACCACGTCGGGAACAGGACCCATCGAGACTGATCGGATCTCCGGTTGTTCCACGCGCGTTGCCATGAGCATCGCGGTGAAAAGTAAGGCGCCTGCAAGAAAATAAGGCGCTCCCGGCAGGTGAATCGGATTTTTTGCGTCGATGAACCACCCAAAAATTCGCAGGAACACCCACGGTCCGATGATGAATGTGATTGAACGCATACTTTGCAGCGCACCTTGCAACTCGCCTTGTTCTCGCTCGCTTACGCGGTGAGTCATCATGCTTTGGGCCGCCGGCATTGAAATATTCCATAGCGAAATGATTGGGATTGAAGCAAGCAACCAAGCGCCGGTTTTAGCCAGGCCGGCAAGCACCATTCCGCTCGCACCAAAAAACTGACCGATGTAAAGTGTCCGCTTTTCGCCGAAGCGCGCTACCATTCGGCCCGTCAACCCTCCTGAAACGACCGCAGTAACGATGCCGACGATCATCAGTGAGATTCCGATCATTCCCTGGCTCCATTTGTAACGATAGATTGCGTACAACGCCCAAACGCTAAAAACGTTATGAGAAAGATAGGCAAGAAACTGGATCGTGGTCAGTCGCCAAAGTTCGTGATGCGAACGTAGCAGTGTTAGCGAACCAACGGGATTCGCACGGCGTAGTTCAAAGGCTTTTCGTTGTTCGCGCGAGAGCGACTCGGGAACGAAGAAGTAGCCCCAGAGCCAATTCGCTAGGCTAAGACCGGCTGCGATCCAAAACGCAAGCCGCGGATTGATATCGCCGGCCAGTCCGCCAATCGCAGGTCCGAACGTGAATCCGATGCCGAATGCCACGCCGATCAGGCCGAAAGCCCCGGCTCGTTTTTCCTTCGGCGTGACGTCAGCGATGTAGGCCATTGCGGTGGGAATACTTGAAGTGGTAATTCCGGAAATGATTCGCCCGAGGAAAAGCCAGTTTAACGTGGGCGCCATGGCCATCACGATGTAATCCAAGCCGAGACCTAGATTGGAGAGCAGGATGATTGGCCGTCTGCCGAATCGATCCGACAAAACGCCGAGCCAGGGTGAAAAGAGAAATTGCATAAGCGCAAAGACCACCGCGAACCGGGCGCTCCATTTCGCCGCATTTGTCATCTCACCTCCTAGAAAATCGAGAATCAGCTTGGGCAAAACGGGGATAATCAAACCCATCGCCAGGATGTCGAGTGTCACCGTGACGAGAATAAAAATGACCGCGGCAGGGCGTGATTTCATGAGGACAGAGCATGAACGCAACGTTGTAGGGGCGGTTGTGTCAACCGCCGAACAAGCCACTTGGCGCAAGCGCCTCTACAACTAATCTGTCGCTGAATTATGATGCCGCTTTCCTATCGCTCTCCGAAAACGCAAGTGCGCGCGAGTAATATCCATGGGCGTGGTTTGTTTGCCACGACGGACATCGGGAAAGATGAAATCGTGGCGGCGAAAGGCGGGCACATTGTCGATCGAAAGACTTTGCGTGAACAAATCTCGCCTCGACTGGGCCCGGTGGAAATTCAGATCGACGAAGATTTGTTCATCGCGCCGGTGAGCGATGAAGAGCGCGAGTCGTCCATGTTGTATCTGAATCACTCATGCGATCCGAATCTCGGCATTCGAGGCGAGATCACCTTCGTGGCCATGCGGGACATTCGCTCCGGCGAAGAGCTCACGCACGATTGGGCGATGACCGATGATGACGATTATTCCCTGGAATGCAACTGCGGCGCGCCTAATTGCCGAAAAACTTTAACAGGCAAAGATTGGCAACGCCCGGACTTGCAGAAGCGTTACGCGGGTTATTTTTCAGCCTATCTTGCGTGCAAAATCGCGATGCGCTGTCATTCCGACCGAAGCGAAGAACCTCACAATCGAAGCAGCAGTCACACGAAGTAGGTGTGTAACCCCATTCTCGAGGGCTTCAGATGGCGTGTTTGCAATCGTGCTCACGCAACTGGCACTTGGACTGTCTCATCTCTGCCTCCGATTGAACGCCCCTTCGAGCGCTCCGCACCGCGTTGTTTGCTGCTACGCTTTTTGGTCGACAGCGTTTTTATCGGGCATGATCCCGATTTCACCCGACACAACCGGTATATAGATGAACACGCGAGTACGCGCTGGCGTTTGCCAGCCGGTCGCGCTTGCGATGAGGTTGTCGCCCTGTTTCTCCGCATAGTCGAAGTAGTCGGAGTCCGCCGGCGAACGCGACCAGTTCGAGTAGGGTCCGATCTGCATCAACACTGTTCGCATGTCTGCTTCTGTCCATTTTGTGGCGGTCCGCTTCTTGAATCTGACGTAGCGCACTTTGTCATTGAACAAGCCAACCGTCACGTCCCATCCGTTATCCATCGTTCCCGTTAGAAAGCCATGAGCCTTCTCGCCTTCAGCAACCATGTCCAGGAGGTTGGATGCCATCGTCGCCTTCTTGCCGAAGTGCGCTTCGACGGCTGGCAGCGATTTGAGCAAAATGTTCATGTTGCTATCGACGTTAGCGGTTCGAATGTCGATAACAAGAAACATGTGCGAGCCGTCTGATTTCTTCGGAATGAAAAAGATTTTATCAAGTTTAGTCGTCGCAGGCGCTGTGCTGACCGGAATGGCCGGTTGTGCCGAGATAAAAAAGCCCGCGGCGCAGATGAGGGCGGTGCCGGCCGGTTTGCGCTTCGACAAAATCGGCTCGGTTAGCTTGTATGCCGGCGAGCCGTGCACGCCGCAAATCATGTTTAATTTTCGGAGCGCGGGGTCAACGGCCTGGCTCGGTGCGCCGAAGCAAGAAACGAAAATACTCACTGAGGCCGCAAAGAAAAACCGGCGAGTCCATATTTCTGGAAAATGGCGACGTGGCGGACAATCGAACTGCAGCTACGTTGAAGTCACGAGCGCGGAGATAACGAGATGAAATCAAACGAGATTGAGGAAACACGTGTAGCCTTCGGACCCGTTGCAATTCGCGCGCTCGCTGTGGGAGCGCAATCAATTGGCGCGATTGCGGTCGGCGCTGTTGCCCTGAGCGCTATCGCCATCGGTTTCATAGCGATTGGCCGTTTGGTTATCGGCCGCGCAAAAATCAAGCGACTAGAAATTGGCGAACTAAGAGTGACCCGTTTGCACGTGACTGACTCGATGATCACGCCGCCGTAAGCGCGTTACCGGTAGAGATATCGCGCTGCAATGTCGCGGACACCATGACCAAGAAAATCCGTGGGAGTTGCCTCTGCGGTGCAGTGCGTTTTGAGGTTGAGCCCCCGTTTCTCCGCGCGGGTCATTGTCATTGCGAACGCTGCCGAAAACACTCGGGGACGGCGGTGTGCACGCAGGCACGCGTGCGGAAAGAGCAGTTCCGCTTGTTGCAAGGCGAAAGCTTGATTCGCGTTTACGGAAAAAGAGAAGGCGCACTGAAAGCCTTTTGCGTCAATTGCGGTTCCAGCTTGTTCGGCGGCGATTGGCCGGAGGGCGATCAGGTCTCCATCCGCATGGGAGCGTTCGACGATGACCCGGGGATTCGCCCGCAATATCACACGTTCGTGGATGATCGTGCGCCGTGGGATGAGATCACCGATGACCTGCCGCAATATCGCGGAGCTTGGAGCGAAGATGCAGGTACACCGATAGGGGGATGATTCCGCAATCGAATCAGAAATTCCTCGACCGCTCGGAATGACAGGCTCTTAGTATCGGTAATGCTCTGATTTAAACGGACCGTCGATCGGGATACCGAGATAGTCAGCCTGCTTTCGCGACAGCTTCGTGAGTTTGACGCCGATTTTCTCGAGTTGCAGGCGCGCGACTTCTTCGTCGAGTTTCTTCGGCAACACGTAAACGCCGACTTTGTAGGTGTCACGGTTTTTCCAGAGATCCAGTTGTGACAGCACCTGATTGGAAAATGAATTCGACATGACGAAGCTCGGGTGCCCGGTGGCGCAACCGAGATTCACAAGGCGGCCTTCGGCGAGCAGGAAAATTTCGTGACCATCCGGGAACGTGTACTTGTCCACCTGCGGTTTGATGTTGGTTTTCTTCACGCCTTTGGCTTCGTTCAGGGCGTCGACCTGAATCTCATTATCGAAATGGCCGATGTTCGCGACGATGGCTTGATCTTTCATACGCTGCATATGTTCCAGCGTGATGACGTCGATGTTGCCGCTGGCGGTAATGTAAATGTCCCCCCGGCCGAGTGTATCTTCGATGGTCGTGACTTCGTAGCCTTCCATTGCGGCTTGCAGCGCGTTGATCGGATCCACCTCAGTAATAACAATACGCGCGCCCTGGCCGCGCAACGATTGCGCGCAGCCTTTGCCGACGTCGCCGTAACCGCAGATGACTGCGACTTTCCCCGAAAGCATCACGTCCAGCGCACGATTTAGTCCGTCGACAAGTGAATGGCGGCAGCCGTAGAGATTGTCGAACTTCGATTTGGTCACCGAATCGTTGACGTTGATCGCGGGAACCAGAAGCAGCCCTTCTTCGTGCATTTTGTAAAGCCGACGGACACCGGTGGTGGTTTCCTCGGAAACGCCGCGCCAATCCTTCACGATTTCATGCCACCGATAGGGATTCTCGCGCTGAATTTCGAGCAGCAGATCCATGATGACTTGTTCTTCCTTGTTCGCCGATTGCGTCTTCGCCCAATCACTGCCTTCTTCCAGCTCGTACCCCTTATGAATGAGCAACGTGGCGTCGCCGCCATCATCGACCACGAGCTGCGGCCCTTTGCCTTCGGGGTGCGAAATCGCGCGATACGTGCACCGCCAGTAGTCCTCAAGCGATTCGCCTTTCCACGCGAACACCGCGATGCCACGCTTGGCCATCGCCGCGGCGGCATGGTCTTGCGTCGAAAAAATATTACAGCTTGCCCAGCGCACGCTCGCTCCAAGATCGGTAAGTGTCTCGATCAGCACCGCCGTCTGAATGGTCATGTGCAACGATCCGGTGATGCGGACACCGGCCAGCGGTTTCTGCGGGGCATATTTCTCGCGGATCGCCATTAGCCCGGGCATTTCCTTTTCCGCGATAGAAATTTCTTTGCGACCAAAGTCGGCCAACGAAATATCGGCGACTTTGTAATCGGTTTCGCTTCGTTCGATTGTCGATGTTTTCATAAATTTACTTGGCGGCCTTCCTTAGCTCCTCCGCTTTGTCAGCCTTTTCCCACGTAACGTCGGGATCATCGACTTTGCCGAAGTGGCCGTAGTTTGTGGTTTTGGAATAAATCGGGCGAAGAAGGTT
>Ga0209056_10000449_pt1 | contig 45557 bp, 37 predicted proteins | sample GraSoiAngelo_114_FD_185876 | JGI IMG/M metagenome (GOLD analysis project Ga0209056, IMG submission 185876) | Grasslands soil microbial communities from the Angelo Coastal Reserve, California, USA - 14_0903_13_40cm (SPAdes) (version 2) | ecosystem: Environmental > Terrestrial > Soil > Grasslands...
CGCCGCGATCAGGCGAAATAGCACACGGTACGGCATGTCGTGATAGCGCGCCGGGATCGTCGCCAGCGCCCTGGGGAACAGCGCGCTGTAGGCGGCGACGCCCTCGCGCACGGCGTCGCTCACGCCTGTCAGTGCTCCCGATTGCGACAACCGCCGCGCCAGCTCGGTGGCCTCGGCGCGATACCGGCCCAGGGCAAGCTCGCGTTGGCGCGCCAACGCCGCACGGAGCGTCTCGGCGCCCACGTTGGGATTGCCGTCCATGTCGCCGCCGACCCAGGAGCCGAAGCGCAGCATCGGCCGGGTCGGTACTTCGACATCGTAGGACTTGTGTACCGCTTGGTCGAGCTCTTCGGAGAACGGCGGGACGACGCGGTAGACGATGTCTGTCAGGTAGAAGAGCACATTTTCGAGCTCATCCATCACAGTCGGGCGAGCGGAAGGCTGCGGATCGGTCTGCCAGGCGGCGGTGATTTCCTCTCGAATCCGTGCCAGCGAGGCGCGCTCTTCATCCGGCGTGCGCGACGGGTCGAGTCGCTCCACGAGCAGGCGGCCGATGACCTGCTCTTTTTCGAGCAGCGTGCGCCGAGTCGCTTCGGTGGGATGTGCGGTGAACACGGGCTCGACCAGCAGGCGTTGGAGCAGCGCCGCGACCTGCGGTGGCGTGACGCCCGCGGACGCGAGCCGCACGACCATGTCCCGCAGACTGCCTTCCTGGGGATCGCTGGCGCTGCGGAGATAGTCGCGCCGGCGGCGGATGCGGTGAATCCGCTCGGCGAGATTGACGACTTCGAAGTACGCGGCGAACGCGCGGACCAGCGTTTCGGCATCACGCGGCGGCAAGCCCTTGACCAGAGCCTGGAGCTCGTCGGCGGCGCCCGCGATCGCCGCGTGGCGCGCCCGCTCGACGAGCTGGAAAAACGCTTCGCCACATTGCTCGCGGATGACGTCGCCGACCAGCGCGCCGAGTGTCCGGACGTCGTCCCGCAGCTGCGCGTCCTTCGGCGCGAACTCGACGGCGCGCCGTTCGTTAACCGGAAGCCTCCCCGGGCGTAAAGAGCCGGGCGGCCGCGACCCCCCAGGCCGCGAGATCGAGCGATGCGCGGCCGTCGCCGCCGACGGTGATCGCGTCGCCGTTCTGTTCCACGAGTGTGGTGCGCCGGGCAAGCTTGAACGCGTACGCCGCGGGCCAGATGCCGACGCCGCGCGCCTGGCCTGCAATATCGAGAACTTTCACGATAACGCCGTCGCCGTCATCCGCGGGCTTCGCGCCGACGATCATCACGCTTTTGTCGGAGTAGAAGAACGCACGATCCTTCGCAATCAATGGGCCTGGTGTCTCGTTCGTGTAGGAAGGGCTGACGTACAGCGGCTCGCACGCCGCCCACCCGCGCCGCACCGGTTCGGCTGCATCGCCTGGCGCGACCAGCGAGAGCCGGAACCGGAACGTCACCGCTCCGCCCTGCGATGCCGCGTAATTCGTGTGCCAGTAGTTGTTCATCGCATAGGCGAACAGCGTACCGTCGGGGACGATCGTCCGCCGCCATGCGCCGCGGAACAGGTCGTTCAGCGTGAACAGGGGCGTGTCGGGGCCGCTCCAGAGCACGCCGTCGTTGCCCTCGTGCAGCCACACCCAGTGGGTGTGACAGTACCAATCGCGGCAGCTTCCGGGCTGCTGATCGCGCTCGACCGTCATGCGGCCGAGTGGCACCTCGACGTCGACAACGGGCTTCAGGAATGCGAAGGGGAATGCGAAGTAGAGCGCTTCTTTCGTGAGCGTTGCCGTCTTGACGATGCGGTTCTCGATGTCCACCCAGGGCAGCTCATCGTACAGCGTGATGGTGGATGTAATCGACGGAAACCCGTCCAGCGCGCGCTCGATGACGAGCCGTACCCCGATGCCGGGCAAGCGCTCGCGGCGCGCGCGCACAAGCTTGGCCTGTGTCAGCGCGAGCTGGGGCGGATTCTTGAGCTCGTCGCGGTCGCCTGACGTCCAGAGCGCGCTGTGCTCGCCGCCGCGCGCGTATACGAGCTGATTCAAGCCGGACCAGTCGGACGGTTTCACGCGCTCCTTGCCGTCGGGACCGGTGAGGGAGCGAATCGCGCCAGTCGCCTGGTCGATCTGGACCGTGAATCCTCCTGCCTTGACTTCGAGCGCCTCGCCGTCCGCCGCCGGCTCACGGGCCTCGCGGTCCGCTTCGGTCAGCGCCAGGTAGCCGAGGGGCGGCACTTCGCGGAACAGGACGAGCGCGTCGCCATTCTCGAGATCTACGGACGCGAGCTCGCGCCCGTCGGTGCTGAGCGATTTGCCGCCGCCGCCCGGAACGCGGACGACGTCGGTTCGCTCCCACGAGCCGGCGTTGAAGACCAGGCGGCCGCGGCCGGTGCGGCACGCCCGGCCGAGGCGCAGCAGTCCGTCGTTCAGCTGATCACGGGCGGCGGCGACTCCGACGTCGATGAAGCGCTTCTTGTACTCCCACTGCGCCACGGTCTGCCGCGAGGTGGGTGCCGAAACGCTTTCGTCCGCGCCCCAGGTGTGCTCGCCGAACAGCAGCAAATCGCGCCACATCGCGGTGCGCACCTCGGCACGGCTACGCCGTCGCTGCGTCGCGTCATCGTCGCGTGGCTCGATTCGGGTCTCCCACAGCGCGGCGATCTCAGCCGCGCGGGCGACCAGCTGCGCAGCGCGGAACTCGGCAAGCTCCGCGGCGGTCGAGGCTGCGCCGTCCTCCCAGTAGAGCCCGGTGTCACCCCGACGCACCGGAATCTTCGTTCCGTAGCGGCGCTCCACATCGCGGAAGAAATCCTCGGCGCGGCCCGTGACGATGCGCGGGAACGTGAACCGTCGCGCGAATTCCTGGACGTTGGCGACGATCGCTTCCTTCATAAGGGCATTGTCTTGCCAGTCGGCGCCGTATAGCAGGGCCGTGTCGTACGGCCAGTTTTGCGCGAGGAATGCGGGCTGATTCAGCAGCCAATCCGAGAGGCGGTGGCCCATCTCGTCGGGGCCGACGTCGAAACCGAATCGTGTGCCGTCGCCATAGTGATGGGCGCGCCAATGGAGCACGCGGCTCCCGTCGGGTCCTTCCCAATAGTACAGCTGCGGGTAGACCGTCCCTTCGGTGCCGGACGCCGGCAACAGCGGGACGGCCCGCTCGGGGTTGGGACCCGAAGCGAGATACTTCACGCCGCTCGCGGCGAGCAGAGTCGGGAAGGTCAGGGTCTGCCCGGGGACGTCGGTGATCTGCGCGGAGAGGAACGTCAGGCCGCGCTCGCGCGCCAGTTTGCCTGCCGGCCACACAAGCCGCGCGAACGTCTCATGATCGAGAATCCCGGTGAGCATGTTCGCGAAGAGTGCCTGCCAGGCGATCTTGCCGTCGCGAATCGCCTGCACCAGCGCGTCGCCCGCTTCGGGCGCGCGGTTCTCCAGGTACGACAGCACCTGGAGCGCGCACTCCGAATCGAAATGAAAATCACGATGTGTCGTGCTCCAGGCGAGCGCCGCGTCAAGGTTTTTGCGGTGAACCTCGAGTGCGCGCTCCTGGAGATCGGTATAACCGACGTCGGTGTGGATCGAGGGGAGCCAGTAGAGTGTCCAGCGTTTCGCCGGTGTGAGGCGCAGCCGGCGCCGCGCCGCGCGGTCTCGTCCGACTTCGACGTCAACCTGAAAATCCGACGGCTCGGAGAGCGGGACCCACACTTCGCCGCTCAGCGTGACGCCTCCCGCGGACGGCAACAGTCCCGCGGTGCCGACCAGCGCGCCGCGTCGATCGGTCACGCGCGCGCGCGCCGCCGGTGCGCTCAGTCCCGAGACGGTGATTCGCACCAGGTTCTTGCGCCCCTCGGGCTGTTGGAAGAGCGCGGTGGGCCGGACCTCGATGACGGGCTGCTGGGTCTCCCGTCGTTTGCTCGCGAGCGATCCGGCGAGCGACGAGAGCAACCCCAGGAACGTACGACGATCAGAACGCAGCATAATTCCTATAACTTAGCGCTGCCTTGACTCGGCGGGTCCCCTATGTACGTTTCGCGCGTCGTCGACCCCCGAACCTGTACCTCAACAGGAGCGAGCATGAAGCGCATCGCATTGGCCGTGGCAGTCGTTGTCATGGCCGCTGGCGCGTGCAAGAAGGCGCAGAACACGCCTGCCGCCGAAACCACGCCTGGTGACACGATGAAAATGGCGGACTCGATGAAGATGATGGCACCGGCTGACACGACGCATCATATGGCGGCCGACACCACGAAGGCAAAGGCGCCAAAGCCGCCGCCCGCGCCCGCGCGTAGGCCGACCCGGCGTCCGTAACGGCCGCGGTAGAAGTAGGGAATCAAGCCCGGGCGCTGCCCGGGCTTTTTGTTTCCGCGACCGCACGTCTGATCGCCGTTCGCGTATCGAACGGCGGCGTCCATCCCAGCTCCGTGCGGATGCGCTCGACCGAATACGGGTTCTCCCCCAGAATGAACGACATCGCCGCATTCCCGAGCGCCGTGTAGCGGCCGGGCATGACGAGGCGCATCAACGCGCTCCACACAGCGACCCCGATCCGGATCAGCGGGACCGGCACACGCACGCGGAACGGCCGTCGCCCCAATGCCTCGGCGAAGGCAGCGAAGAACTCCCGTTGCGTGAGCAGCGGCGATGCATCGCGCGTCACGTTGTAGGCTCGGAAACCTGGTTTCGCGGGCGCGTCGAGCGCGGCAAGAATCGCCGCGGCGACGTTGCCGGCATAGACACACGACAGATGATTCGTCCCCGGCCCGACTCGCGGGAGAAAGCCGCGTTTGAGGTTGGCGATCAGACGCCGGGTGAACAGTAGATCACGCTCGCCGTAAATGACATTCGGCCGAATCGCCGTGACGGAGACGCCGCCGCGTGCTGCCTCTCGCTGCAGCAGGTGCTCAGCCGCACGCTTGCTGCTGGCGTAGAAGTCCTGCGCGGGGAGCGGTTGGAACGGATAGTCCTCGCTCACTCCCTGTTGACCTCCCTTGTACACGGCGGCGCGGCCGTACACGGCAACTGTGGAGATATGAATGAGGTGCGCGCCGGTCCGGCGCGCCGCCTCGAGCGCGAGCCGAGAGCCGCCGACGTTGACGCGCGTGAACTCGTCGAGTGAGTCGTGCGATGCAACGAGCGCGGCCGCGTGAATGATCGCGCGGACATCGGTCGCCGCCCGCTGCCACGCACTCACGTCGGTGACGTCGCCGACCACGGCCTCGGCGCCGAACGCTTCGACCGTGCCGACCGAATGCGCGCGCACCAGCGCCCGCGGGCGCTCGCCCCGCGCCCGGAGCGCGTCGAGCACGTGGGTGCCGACGAGCCCGGCGGCGCCGGTCACGAGAACCGTCACGCGGGCGTGACGCGGGGAGCGTCGAAGGGCAGCTCGACGACGCGGGCTTCGCGCCCAGCCGCGCGGACGATCGCGCCAGGCGGGACCTCGCGCCGCACGACCGCGAGGCCGATCCAGCGACCGAGCACCGAGCCGCCGCCATCCGGCAGCCAGGCGATGCTGGTCACGCGGCCGACATCGCGGTCCTCATGCGTGACCGCGCTCCAACCACTCGCGGGCGCGGCGGGCGGGTCGCTCTCGAACAGCAGGCCGCGGAGGTTGCGGTTCGCATGCCCGCGGAAATGCAGCCGGCTCACCGTTTCCTGGCCGGTATAGCAGCCCTTGGTGTACGACACGCCGCCGATCTCGTCGAACCGGACCTCCTGCGGAATGGTCTTCTCGTCCACCTCGGAGGCGAGCCGCGGCCATCCCGCGAGGATCCGCGCTAGCTCCAGCGCGTCGGAGGTCGCGGCGTGGGCTCCGGCGTCCACCAAGCGCTGCCGCATGGCGGCGAGGTGCTCGGTCGCCATCGTCAGCTGAAAGACAAACGGCGCGACGTCGCTTGTACGGGCGACTTCGAGCGCGATCCCACCGGCGGATCCCTCCATCACGTGATTCGCGACGTGCGGGACCGGGACGCCGGCGGCCGCCCCCATGACGGCGACCGCGTGCGCCCCGGCGATGCGGAGCACGCTCGTGTCTCCAGTGCGATCGCTGGAGCGCGCGAGCCGTGGCGGGACCGAGCGCTGCAGAATTGCGAGCGCGCGCTCGCGCCCCTCGGCCGGGACAGTGAAGCGCACGCGCGGCCCAAGCCGCGCCGCCCATCCGTCCACCACAATCATCCCCTTGGGTGTCAGCAGCGCGCCGTACACGAACGCGCCGTCTCCCGGCTTCTCGATGTCGCTCGTGAGCAAGCCTTGGAAGCAGGTGATCGCCCCTTCGCCCTGACCCACCAAATCGATGATTCCCACGTCGGCAGGCGCAACGATGGCGCCCGCCCGCAGCCGATCGACGATGTCGGCGGGCACCGCATCGCGCTCGAGCCGCGTCACGGTTGCACTCGGCGCCGTGGGAAAGACGTCGCTCATACGGTGGTCAGCTCACTGGGGGAGTGGCCCGCGAGCGTCTCCCACACCAACGCCGCGCCGCGGCCCACGAGCGCGCCCGCCGGATGACTGGTGGTCAGCATCACGCACGGCATCCCCGCGGCGCGTGCCGCCTGCAATCCCGGCAACGAGTCTTCGATGACGACGCACGCCCGGGCCGCAATGGGACGGCGGCGATTGAACGCGTCGTACGCGGCGAGATAGGATGCCGGATCGGGTTTGCAGCGGGACACGTCGTCTGCGGCGATGATCACTTCGAAACTCGCGCCGAGGTCGGTCTGGCCGAGCACGTGGTCGATCTCGCGCCGCAGCGCGCCGGACACGATGCCCAGACGGAAGCGCCGTGCCGCATCGCGCACGAACTCCGGCGCGCCGCGCACCATTCGCAGCGATTTCCGAACGAGCTCGAGATAGACCTGCGATTTCTTCGCGACAAGGTGCTTGAGCATCTCCGTCGTCAGTGTGCGTTGCGCGTTGCGGAACGCCAGCACAAAGCCGGTGCGATCGTCGAGGCCGAGGTACTGGGCATAGTACTGGTCGCGCGTCAGCGTGATGCGCTCGTCCGCGAGCACGCGTTGCAGCGCCTCACAGTGTTGCGGCTCATCGTCCACGAGCACGCCGTTGAAGTCGAACAGCACGGCTTCGGTCAGAGTGTCTCCTTCAGCCACGCGACCACGTTAGGCCAGCAGGCAACCCTGGCACGATCGCTCAACACCAGGCCGCGGTGCGACAGTCCCGGCGCGATCGCAAGCATCTTGCGGGCGGCGCCCACGCGGTCAACCACCTGCCGGCACGCCTTCGGCGGTGCATAGATCCGGTCAGCGCCGCCGGCGACGCCGAGATACGGCGTGTTCAGCGCTGCGAGGCCGGCAAAATAGTCGAAGCCGTCCATTCCGAGCCAACGGCCCCGCACGTTCCACTCCATCCATTCTGCAATGATCTCGGCCGCCTCGTCTTCGTTCCCGAACCGCAGCGCCCGAGCCGGAAACCGCCCCAGCGCCCGTGACACCGCCATCGTTGCGGCCGCGAGTGTGCGCCGCACCGGCCCGAGCCGTCTCGGACCGGGGGTACCCAGCGTCACGATGCCACGAATCGGCGCGGCGGCCGCGACCCGCGCAAGCCAGCACAACCCGGCGGCGCCGCCGGCGGAATGTCCGAGCCACGCGAGCGGTGCGCCGTCCGTCTCTTCGCGCACGCGCGCGACGAGCGTGGGTGTGTCGTGCAGGACCCAGTCCTCAAACGTCCAGGCGCCGCGCCGTGGTTCGCGCGCGCTCTCGCCGTGATGCCGCAGGTCGGCGAGCCAGACATCGAGCCCGGCAGCACCGAGAAAATGCGCCATCCCTCCGGCTTGCGTGCCGTCGCTGGAGTGCAGCCAGAAGCGGTGGTTCGTGAATGCCCCGTGCACGAGAAGGACGGCCGGACGGCCATCCCGAAAGGCGCGCAGGCGATGCAACGCGAGCTCGACACCATCGGGCGTGGTGACGCGCCGAGCGCCTCCCGTCATTCGTAGCGCCCGGCGGCGCGGTACGCATCGTCCAGCAGCTCGACCGGGTGGCGGGCGCGAGCGGCGCTGCCGGCGGCCGCGAGTCCGGCGCCGATCTGCATGAGACATCCCGGATTGCCGGTCGCGACCACTTGCGGCGCGGCTTCCCGCAGCCGATCGATCTTCGTCTGGAGCACGGCGCGCGACATCTCGGGCTCGAGCAACGTGAACAGGCCGGCACTGCCACAGCATTCCGCCGCTCCTGGAACCGGCACGAGCTCGAGTAGCGGGATCGCGGCGAACAGCTTGAGCGGTTGCACGGCGATGCCTTGCGCGTGCAGCAAGTGGCATGGCGGATCGTACGCGACGTGCAGGTCGAGCGGCTCCCCAGCCACCGGTCCCTTCATGGCGCTGCCGGCAAGCAGCTCGGTGACGTCGCGCACGCGAGCACCAAATCGTTCCCCGCGCAGATCGTCGAGCAGCCGCCCGTATTCCTTCATCAAAGCACCGCAGCCGGCGCTGTTGACGACGATCGGCTCGTCGCCATCACCAAAGGCGTCGACGTTGACGCGAGCCAGTGCACGGGCTTCGTCGAGCAGTCCGGCGTGGGCATGCAGCGCGCCGCAGCAGACCTGGCCACTGACGTCGCGGACTTGATATCCATTCACACCGAGCGTTCGGATTGTCGCGTCGTGGACATGGGAGAAGAGGCCCTGCATGACGCAGCCGCGGAATAAGAGGGTGGCGAGGGGCGGCGCAGGGCGGCGAATGGCGGCAGGGGCAACTTGGCGGGCTTTTGCCGCCTTCCGCCGCCCTCCACCGCCCTGCGCCGCCCTGGTTGCAGCCAGCATCCCCATCGCAAACCCGAACCGTCCCCAGCCAGCGAGCAGTCGCGGCAGTCCCGTTGCTCGCAGCACGCGGGCGAACCAATACACCACGGAGCTGATGCCAGGCGTCGTCAGCGCCCAAAGTGCCAGCCGAGCCACTCCGGGCACCGGGCGTGACCCCGCGATCCGAGACCGAGCGGCCTCGAGCCCGTGGCCGTACTGCACGCCCGATGGACAGACCGGTTCGCAGCCGCGGCAACCGAGGCAACGGTCGAGGTGGGAGATGAGCGCGGGGTCGGTCGCGGCGATGTCGCCGCGCTCGAGCCCCCGCATCAGCTCGATGCGGCCGCGTGGTGAGTCGGATTCATCTCCGGTGGCGAGGAACGTCGGACAAGCTTGAAGGCAAAACCCGCAGTGTACGCACGCGTCGAGCCCTTCAAATCCTCCCCGGGCAATCCCCGTCATGAGCCTTCTGTGGCGACGACGAGAGCACCACCGGGATCGAATGTGCGCCGCAGGCCGGCGACGAGCGGGCCGACGCCCTCGCGGTATGCCCCGAAGTGACCGACGGCGCCGCGCAGGGGCCACGGCGCGCGCTCGAGCGTGAGCGGCACCTCGAGCCCGGCGAGCGTGCGGCGCAGCCGCTGCAGGCGATCGATGTTCGTGTCACCGGTCCAGCGGATCGCGCCGGCGGCCGGAGAGGCGGAGATCCATTCATCGCCCAGCTGATGCTGCAGGAGATCGAGCAGCTCGTCACTCGCCGCCGGGACGCCGCCGATGCGGAACGTCACGGGCCGAACCGAGAATCCCTCCGCCAGCCGCATCCAGAACGCATGTGCCTCCTCGGCCCGTAGCGGCGAGAACCGGCCGCCGCCACTCGCGGCGCCGAGTCCCGCTTCGTCCGCCGCCACCAGCGCGGGCGATCCGGCGAGCCGCACGGCCAGGACCCAGCGCTCGCGCCGCGCGAGGGCCGGCGAGACGAGCTCGAGCGCGGCGGGCGTGAGCCCGGCGGCCGCGATGTCCTCGCCGACCTGCGTCAGGTCTTCGCGCGCCCCTTCGAGCACGTAGGTGACGTCGGCGCGGGGCAGGGTGCGCAGTCGCAAGTGCACGAGCACGATGACGCCGAACGCGCCGAATCCGCCGGCCTGCAGCCGGGTGAGGTCGTAGCCGGCGACGTTCTTCATGACCCGCCCGCCGCTTTGCACCATGCGACCGTCACCGGTCACGAAGGTGACGCCGAGCAGATGATCCTTGATCGGTCCGAAGCCGTGCCGCAGCGGGCCGGCCGTCGCGGTCGAGACGACCGAGCCGAGCGTGCGTCCGGCCAGACCGGGCGGATCGATCGCGAGCCACGCGCCGCGGTCGGCGAGCTGCTGGCGCAGCTGATCGAGCCCGATGCCGGCCTCCGCGGTCGCCGTGAGGTCGGAGGGCTCGATCGCGGGGATGCGGTCGAGGCGCCGAGTCGTCAGGGCGAGATCGGCGGGGGCGTCGCTCTGCAGCCATGTCCCTGCGCCCTCGATCCGCACTCGCCACCCTTCTTGATGTGCAGTCCCCAGCAGCAACGCCACTGCGTCGGGCGAGCCCGGTGCGACGCGGGGTACGCGATCCGTGCCGGCCTCGAGGACGGCCCCCTCGCCGAGGAGCGCGGTGACTTTCTCGAGGATCGTCATGCGGCCTCGCCCCGGGGCGCGGCCCCGCGGCTCCCGACCCGGTCACCACGCGCATGCGTCCACTCGCGGCAGGCGTGTACCGGAACCACCTTTCCCGGGTTCACGCGTTCATCTGGATCAAACACCCTCCGCACCGCCTGCATCGCTCCCAGCGATTCCGCATCGAAGATCAACGGCATGTAGCGCATCTTGTCGATACCCACGCCGTGCTCGCCAGTAATCGTGCCGCCCGCTGCAATACACGCCTGCATGATCTCGGCGCTCGCCGCCTCGACCTTGTTCTTGAGAACCGGATCGGTCGCGTCGAACGAAATGTTGGGATGGAGATTGCCGTCGCCCGCGTGGAAGACGTTGCTCACGACCAGGCCGTAATGTGTGGCGATCGCTGCAATCGTTTCGAGGACCTGCGGCAGGACGGAGCGCGGCACGACGGCATCCTGTACGACGAGGTCGCGCGACAGGCGACCCATCGCGCCGAATGCCTTCTTGCGGCCCTGCCACAGCCGCTCGCGCTCCGCCTCGGTCGCCGCAGATCTCACGGATCGCGCGCCCGATTGACGCAGCAGATCGGTGACCACGTCCGTCTCCGCCACCACGGCATCGCTGTTGCGGCCGTCGATCTCGACGAGCAGCACGGCCGCGGCGTCGCGCGGATATCCCGCGGCGTACACCGAGTCCTCCACGGCGTTGATGCAGGACTGATCCATCATCTCGAGCGCCGCCGGCACAATGCCGGTGGCGATGATGGCCGACACCGCCTCGCCCGCCGTGCGCAACCCGGTAAAGTCGGCGAGCAGCGTTCTGACCGCGCGCGGCAGGGGCGTGAGCCGCACCGTGATCCTGGTGGCGATGCCGAAGTTGCCTTCCGACCCGACGAAGACGCCCACGAGGTCGGGACCCCACGACTCGCCGCTCGGGCTGCCGATCTCCACGAGGGAGCCGTCGGCGAGCAGCACCTCGAGCGCGAGGATGTGGTTGGCCGTGACGCCGTACTTCAAGCAGTGCGGTCCGCCCGCGTTTTCGGCGACGTTGCCGCCGATCGTGCACGCGCTCTGGCTCGACGGATCGGGCGCGTACTGGAGCCCGGCCGGCCGCGCCGCCGCGCCGAGCTTCGCGTTGACGACGCCGGGCTCGACGACCGCCAACCGGCTGTCGCGATCGATGCGAACGATGCGATTGAGTCGCGTGAGAACAAGCAGAACGGAGCCTTCAGCTGCGAGCGCACCGCCCGAGAGCCCGGTGCCCGCGCCCCGCGGCACGAAGGAAACGCCGAGTGCGGCGAGCAGGCGCACGACGGCGACCAGCTCTTCGCGCGTACCGGGGAGAACGACGAGATCAGGAATGAGACGATGAGTGGGGAGACCGTCCATCGAGTACGTCAACCGTTCAGCCCGAGCTTCTCGAACGTGTCTAACGCCAACGATGGCGGCGAGATCGCGAGCAAGGACGGAAGGCGCGGACATGCTATATACTAGATGTACAGACGCACCGCGGTAAACAGGCAAGAGGGGCCGAGACAATCGTGTTGTCCCGACCCCTCTAGACTATGGCCCGCTGCTGCGTCTGTGGTCCTAGTTTTTGCAGGTCCTCGCTTAAGCCGCTCTCCAGAACCCCTTCAAAGCCTTCCCATCCGGAGATTCGCGCAGCTTTTCAAACGCCCGTTCTCTAATCTGCCGGATTCTCTCACGGGTGACGCCCATCAGCGCGCCGATCTTCTCGAGCGTCATCGCCTCGCTGCCCTCTTCGAGCCCGTAATAGAGATAGAGAATCTTGCGCTCGCGCGGCGTCAGGTACTTCTGGAAGATCCGATCGATGAACTCGCGCATCAACTTGCCGTCGGTGCGCTCTTCGATCTCGCCGCCCTCCTGGCCCGCGAAACGCTCGCCGAGCGTCGCGGCATCCTTGTCGGTGCGATCGACCGGCGCGTCGAGCGACAGCTCCGCGGCCGTCATGCGGCGCGCGGTGCGGACGTTCTCGACGGAGTCCTCGAGTGCCTGCGCGATCTCGTTGTCGGTGGGTTCGCGGCCGAGCTCTTGCGACAAATACGTTTCGGTACGGCTCATGCGGATCAACTGCGAGTTCTGGTTGAGTGGAATGCGCACGCTACGCGTTTGTTCCGCCAACGCCTTCAGCACCGCCTGGCGCACCCACCACACCGCGTACGAAATGAACTTGACGCCCTGGTCGGGATCGAACTTCTTCACCGCCTTGAGCAACCCTTCGTTGCCGATGGCGACGAGCTCGGAGAGATCGAGACCGTGGCCCTGATATTTTTTGACGTAGGAGATGACAAATCGGAGATTGGCGGTGACTAACCGCTCGGCCGCTTTTTCGTCACCGCGTTGCACGCGACGGGCGAGCCGACGTTCTTCAGCCGGGTCTTTGATGAGGGGAAGTTTTTGTATGTCTTGCAGGTATTGGTCGAATGCTCCGGAGGGGGTGGTGCGGAAAAAGGCCTTCGCCTTGCCGCCATTCGACCTCGCCATGCGCGACTCCCCGTGAAACGCGAGTGGGTGTGGATACGGCGGGTCACACCGCCATTCAGGCCACCTAAACCACGCGCCAATATAGGTTTTCCTGCCAATACGTGCAAATTAACGCAGTTTTCCACATCACAAATTATTGGGTTTGTAGGGATTCCCCCGTTTGTCCACTATCCACAGAACCTGTGGAAAATGCAACTGACACACTGTAAACGCATAGCCTGCACGTCAATCCGAAGGATGAGATTTACGCTGTGGAGACGTGGAAAGGAATGTGGGCTACGTGTTAACCAGACCCTGACGAATCGTCGCCTCCGCGACAGGCACGGTCCAGCCTTGTCCGTCGCTGCCATAGGCGCGACCGATCGCGCTGGGGAGTGCGAGATGAATCTCTCCGGCGCGCACCTTCTTGTCCGCCCGCATGGCCGCGATCAGGTCATCCACGTCACTCGCGTCCGGACGCTCCACCGGCAAATGCAAGCGTTCCAGAACGGCGCTGATGCGCTGCGACGTGCCGGTTGCCGCGATGCCGAGTGTTTCGGCGAGCCGGCTTTCGTAGACCATGCCGATCGCGACCGCTTCGCCGTGCAGGATCTCGTACTTCGACGTGGCTTCGATCGCGTGTCCGACCGTGTGACCGAAATTCAAGATCGCGCGCTTCCCTTTTTCTCGTTCATCCTGGGCGACGACTGCGGCCTTGATCTCCACCGAGCGGCGCACGACGCGCTCGAGCGCCGGCGCGTGTTTCGCGAAGATCGCGGCGTATTCGTTTTCGAGAAACGCAAAGTATTCCGCGTCCGCGATCGCGCCGTGCTTCACAGCTTCGGCGAGCCCGGCCGCGAGCTGGACGCTCGACAGCGAGCCGAGCAGTTCCGGATCGGCGATGACCACGCGCGGCTGATGGAACGCCCCGAGCAGGTTCTTGCCGGCGGGGACATCGACACCGGTCTTGCCGCCGATCGAGGAATCGATCATCGCCAGCAAGGTGGTCGGCACCTGCACCAGCGGCACCCCGCGGAGATACGTGGCGGCAACAAAGCCGCCGACGTCGTTCACCACGCCGCCCCCCAGAGCGATCACCGCGCAGTCGCGCCCCAGATGCGCCGCGAGCATCCGATCTGACAGCGCGGCCCACGTGTCGCGAGTCTTGTTCGACTCTCCGGCCGGAAACGTGATCAGTTCGACCTGACACCCGCCACCAGACACATGTTTCGCAATCGACTCCCCATAAAGCTTTCCCACATGCGAATCAGAGATCACCGCGTACGCCGCAGCCGGACAATACTGCGGCAGGACCTTATCCAGCTGCTGGATGAGACCGGGAGCGATCAGGATGTCGTAGGAGGCATCCCGCTGCTCGACCAGCGGGACCCGGATGGTCACCACGCGATGTCGTCGTGGCCGGTCTGCATGTTCACCGCGCGCGCGAGCACGAAGAGCAAATCGGACAGCCGGTTGAGATAATGAATGATCGACGCGTTGATCTTCTGGTCGCGAGCGAGGGCCACGACTGAGCGCTCCGCACGACGACACACCGTGCGCGCGACGTGAAACGCGGCGGCCTTGGGGGTCCCCCCAGGAAGAATGAAATTCTTGAGCGGGAGCAGCTTCGCTTCATGTTTGTCGATGACATCTTCCAGCGCACCAACGTCGGACGCATTTATCGTCGTACCGCTGCGCGCGAGCGCTTTAGCGAGTTTCGTGGGGTCGGGTGTCGCCAGCTCGGCTCCGATTGTGAATAGATCGCGCTGAATGGTCTGAATGAGCGAAGACTCGAAGCTCTGGGGCGCCAGCGAAGCGGCAAAGCCAATCGCAGCGTTGGCCTCGTCCACGTCGCCGTAGGCCTGCACGCGCGGATCGTCTTTGGGAACGCGGCCGCCGCCGAAGAGTCCCGTCTCACCTGCATCACCAGTCTTCGTGTAGATCTTCACGGGGTGAACGTAATGCTCAGGGGCAGCGGAGCGCGAGCGGTTGTGTGGCGATGACGCGTCGGGTGGCCGCGTCGACGGCGGTGGCACGCGAATCGCGCGGCGACACGTCGGCGATCTGGTCGATGAGGAGCAGTGCGCCACCGGCCGCATCGGTGACCGCACCACGCAAGGAATATCGCATCCGCTGGCGCGCAAACTCCTCTGCGGAGCGGGGCGATACGATCATGCCGCGATGCAGGCGCAGGCGTTGCGGCCGGACGACCCAGTGCAGCTCCCGCAAGTCAGGATCGGTGACGGCGACGCCCGTGATCAGCGTCGTATCGATCTTGGTCTCGGCCACCGTGGCGACAAACGTCGCGCGAAATCCGACGGCGTACTGCGAGCGGAGGGCGACAATCTCGCCGGCGTCCGCGGCCTGGTCGGCATCGAGTGTCGGTGGATGCAGGAGCCCCAGCGTTCGCCCTCGCGTCGCTACCTCTGCGCGGTCCACGACTCGCCTGACGAGCGCCAGCGCGTCGGCGGTGGCGAGACGAGGTCGCGGTCTTCCCGCGCCGCCGACGAACGGCGCCGCGTCGAGCAGCGCGACGACGGTCACGTGCGAGGGGGGTGTGCTGCGGCCGCCCGCGCCACCGGGCGGGAACGCGAGCACCAACTCCGTGACGATTGTGGGCGAGCTACACGTCTGCGCCGCGTGGAAGCGGGCCAGCGTCAAGCGCGCCGGTGCGGCGCCGTTTGCCGAGAGGACCGTCAGGCTGGAGCTGTTGCGCGCGTCTACGGCGACGAGCGGCTGCCCCGCGAGGGTGTCCATCAGGTCGCTGTTGTGGGTGAGTTGGCGGTAGAAGTCGCGCGCGAAGCGATCGTCCGCGACGAACACATGCGCTTCGCCACCCAGGCTCCACCCCAGCGCGGCGTGCGGTCGCCCACTGGCGCAGCCCAGTAGACCCAGGACGACAAGCAAGCTAGCGTTGGCGCGATGCAAGAGACGAAAGATATCACCATCATCGGTGCCGGCCCGACCGGTCTGTTCGCCGCGTTCTACGCGGGCATGCGCGGCGCGTCACACCGCCTGATCGACAACCTCGATCAGGTCGGTGGCCAGCTGACCGCGCTCTATCCCGAGAAATACATCTTCGACGTCGCCGGTTTTCCAAAGATCCTCGCCAAGGATCTGGTGAAAGCGCTTGCGGAACAGGGCCTGCAATGGAAGCCCCCGGTCCACCTCGCCGAAAAAGTCGTCGGGCTGCGGCGGAGCGACGACAACGGCAAGCCGTTCTTCACGATCGTCACCGACAAGGACGAGTATCCGGGGCGTTCCGTGTTGATCGCCGGCGGGATCGGCGCGTTCACGCCGCGGAAGCTGCCGCTCAAGGACGCGGATCGGTGGAACGACAAAGGCCTGCACGATCGCGTCCTGAACCCGCGTGACTTCGCCGGGAAGCGGGTCCTGATCGTCGGTGGTGGCGACTCGGCGTTCGACTGGGCGGTGAACCTGTACCCCCTCGCGAAATCGATCGTCATGATTCACCGCCGCGATGGCTTCCGCGCGCATCAGGCGACGGTGGATCAGGTCGAGGCGTTGGCGGCCGCGGGCAAGATGCAGCTGCGGACGTTCTGGGAGCTGAAGGAGATCGCAGGGGGAAACCGCATCGAGCGGGTCACCATCTTCAACAACAAGACGAAGGAAGAAGAGACGCTGGCGATGGACTGCGTGATCCCGCAGCTCGGCTTCGTCTCATCGCTCGGCGCGATCGCCGAGTGGGGGCTCGAGATCGAGAAGGGCGACATCAAGGTGGCGCAGACGATGGAGACCAACATCCCCGGCATCTACGCCGCCGGAGATATCACGACCTATCCGGGGAAGCTCAAGCTGATCGCGACGGGCTTTTCGGAAGCCTGCATCGCCGTGAACCAGATCGCGCACTTCCTGAACCCAGCAGCCAAAGTCATGCCGGGGCATTCGTCCAACATGGCGCTCTTTGGACAGAAAGAAGACTAGCGCGCCAGCTGCACCACCACCGAATCGATCTGCGCCAGCATCTGCCGCGTCGGGACGTCGTGGGCGTTGGCCTGAATCGAGAACGTGATCACCCGTCCATCCGTCTTCTCGATGTAGCCCGACAGCGTATTGACCCGATTGATCGATCCCGTCTTCGCGAGCACGCGTCCTTCGAGCGGTGTTCCCGCAAAGCGCCGCAGCAGCGAGCCGCGCTGCTGCGCGCGCGGCAGGCCGGCCAGGAACGGCGCGCGTTTGGGATGGTGATACATGTAGGCCAGCAGCTGCACGAACGCGTGCGGCGTCACCAGATTGCCCGCGGCCAGGCCGGAGCCATCTTCCAGCGAGAATGCGGTCGAATCGATCTTCACCGAATCCACCAGAAACTGCTTCTCGACGTCGAGGCCTTTTCCCCAGCTTCCGGTATCGCCGACTTCCCGGCCGAGAATCTTGAGCAGCATTTCCGCGAACCAATTCTGGCTCGTGTTCAGGATCGGGAATACGATGTCCGGCAGCGGACGTCCGCGGTACTCGACGAGCGGGTTGCCACAGCACCGCAGCGTGCGGTAGACCATCGAGTCGGTCGTGCTGGCGGCGCCGCCGCCGACCGAGATGCCCTTCTTCCGTAACGAGATCTCGAGCGCGCGCGCCGCATACAGATTCGGATCGGGAAGCGCGAAGCTCTCGATCCACGGCGACCGGCTCAACGACACGGTGCCCTCGGCCCAGATGTCGAGCGTACCGGGCCTGCGGAAGAAGTTGTCGCCGATCGTCGTCGACGAATCGGCGGGCACGGTGCGAGCCCGGTTCTCGAACGTGAACAAGGTCAGATCCGGGTTCCAGGTGATCACGGGCGGCGCATCGACCAACGGCCCCGGCGTGATCTGGAAATCGACGCTGTTGTCGTGAAATCCGAGCCCGGAGATCGGGGCAGCGTACCACCAGTTGAGATCGAACGAGTTCCAGCTCGGATGCGTCAGCATCGGTTCGAAATACGAGCCGTCGCCGACGATCCTGCCTGTGATGCGTTTGATCCCGTGCGCGCGCAGGGAATCCGCGATCGCATCCACGGCCGTCCACGTCGAGTCACACCCGCCCGGCGCCAGCGTATCGACCGTGTAGCAGCGCTCCGACCACGTCGGATCGCCGCGGCCGTACAGAATGAGGTCGCCCTGCAGCACGCCGTTGGTGACGGTGCCGTTGGCATAGATGCTCGTGCGCGCGCGGTAATCGGCGGGTAGCAGGACGGTCGCCGCCGCCGAGACCACGAGCTTCGTGTTGCTTGCCGGTACGGAAAACCGGTCTCCGTTGCGATTGAACAGCACGCGCCCGCGGTTGTCCTGCGCGTAGACGTTCCACGTCGCGCGGTCGAACGGCGGTTGATCGAGCAGGCGCGTGAGGCGCTGTTGCAGCGAGCCGCGATTCTGCGCCGCGGCCGGAACAGTGAGCGCGGCGCTAATCGTAAGCGACGCGAGGATCAGCTTTCGCATAGAGCACGTCTGCAAGAAGGTTGACCAGCACAAAGATCACGGACAAGAACAGAATGCTGCCCTGGACCGCCGGCAGATCGCGTTTCTGAATCGCGAGCAGCACGTACCGGCCCACGCCGGGCCAGGAGAATATCGTCTCGGTCAGAATGCTGCCGGTCAGATAGTTGCCCACGTCCAGTCCGAGCACGGTGATGATCGGCAGCAGTGCATTCCGCAACGCGTGCCGGCCGATGACGCGCCGCTCGCCGAGTCCCTTGGCCCGCGCGGTGCGTACGAAATCGGACGGCAGGATGTCGAGCATGGCGCCGCGCGTCATGCGCGCGAGAAACGCGATCGACCGCGTGCCGAGGGTCAGCGCCGGTAGCACCAAGAATGCAATCCCGCCGTATCCCGACGGCGGCAGCCAGCGCAACGCGACCGCGAACAGCAGGATCAAGAGCAAGCCGACCCAGTACACCGGGAACGAGACGCCGACGTAGGCGATGAGCATGCTGAAGCGATCGATCCAGCCACCGGGGCGGATCGCGGCGAGCACGCCCAGCGTGATGCCACAGGTGACGGCGAGCAGCATCGCGGCACCCGCGAGCTGGAGCGTTTTGGGAAAGCGCTCGGCCAGATCGCCGAGCACCGGGCGCTGCGTGATGTAGGATCGCCCCAGATCGCCCCGCACGACGCCCCAGAGGTAGTGCCCGAATTGCACGGGGACCGGCTCGTCGAGATGCAGCTCGGCGCGGAGACGCGCGATCGTCGCGGAGTCGGCCCGCTCGCCCACCATTTCGGCGACCGGATCACCGGGCACGACGTTTAACAGGAGAAACGCAACGACGAGAACACCGAACAGCGTGGGAATCGTCGCGAGCAGCCGGCTAGCGACCAGCTGTAACACGGACCTTCGTCCAGCGCTGGCCGTTGAAGATCACCGAGATGTCCCAGCCGTCGACCGACGGATGCTCCGCCCAGAGATCAACGGCAAACCAGAGGTAGAGCCACGGCGCGGCGTCAAAGACGCGCTGATCGATTCGGGCGTACAGCGCCTCGCGCGCCGATTGATCCACGGTGCGGCGCGCCACCATGATCAGCGAGTCGGTGACGCGATCGCTGTAGAAGGCGTAATTCCCCCCGGGCCCAACGCTCGCGCTGTGAAACAACGGATAGAGGAAATTGTCGGCATCCGGATAGTCGGCCCACCAGTCGGTGATCGCCATGTCGGTGTCGCCCTTCCGGACCGCTTCGCGCATGCTGGAGGCGTCGCGCGACACGATCTCGACCTGGATGCCAAGGACCGCGAGCTGCGACTGAATCGCCTGGGCGACGCGACCCATTTCGACGTTCGTCCCCGAACGCCACAGCTGCAGGGAAAACCCGTTCGGGTATCCGGCCGCGCGGAGCAGGCGCCGGGCTTCGGTCGTGTCGTAGCTGTAGCGCCGGCGCGCGCGATCACTGCCGCCCAGCGTTGGGGGAATCGAACCCGCGGCCAGGGCGCCGCGGCCATTCCACACGGTGCGCAGGATTTCGGGGACGTTCACGGCGTGATTGATCGCCTGGCGGACGCGCGCATCGCGCAACGGGCCGCGCCGGTTGTTCAGCGGCACATAGATCGGGCGGAGCGCCGGCTTGCGCTTCAGCCAGTCCGGATGCTCCTGCTCCCACTTCTTCGTCTCGCCGAACGGAACCTCGACGACCGAGATCCGGCCCGACAGAAACTCAGCCGCCCGCGTGAGCGCCTCGGGGATGATCCGAACGGTGAGTGACTCACTCAGCGGCGCTCCACCCCAGTAATTCGGGTTCCTGGCGAACCGCAGGTAGTCGTCGTGCTCCCACGCGACAAAGCGCCACGGTCCGGTGCCGACGGGCCGTTGGCCGAAATCGGGCGTTACGGACGACGGCACGACCGACGCGACGGGCATCGCGAGGAACTTCGGAAAAATCGCCAGCGGTTCCGTCAGTGTGAACGCGATGGCGGTGTCACCGATTACCTCGATTCCCCGCACGTCGCGCGCGCGGCCGTCCGCGAAGTCGCCGGCGCCCGCGATCGGCAGCAGCGGCCACACCCGCCCGCCGTGTGTCGCGGGATTCAGGACGCGCACCAAGGAGCGTTCAACATCCCCGGCAACGAGGGGTCGCCCGTCATGAAAGCTGACGCCCGGGCGGAGATGGAAGACGTAGCGCTGCCCCTTGCGATCCGTCGTCCAGCGGTCGGATAGGCCGGGCAGGAGCCCGCCATCGGGGTCGAACCGGGTGAGCCCGTCGAACAGCAGCGTCACCATCTCCCCCGTCGGCACGTCAGTGGAGAGCGCCGGGTCGAGGGAGCGTGGATCGTATGTCTCGTAGTAGACGAGTCCCCGGGCCTGATCTGCGCCGCCCGTCTGACGATGGCAGGCGGCGAGAAAACACAGGAACAGGACGCTCTTCGCGGTGTCGAAAAGGTTGACAGTGCGGAGCAAGTGTCGCAACATAGCAAAGATCGGCAAACTACGTCAATTGCGCGTCATACCCTGCCTGTTGCTCGCCGCCCTGGTAGCGACAACCGTCCTCGCCGCTCAAGAACAGGAGCGGGTGGTTCGGAGTCTGTCGTTCGCCGGTAACCGAGCGCTCGACGACTACACGCTGGAAAGCGCGATCGCCACGACAAAGTCGGGTTGGTTTGCGCGCTTTCCCGTCGTGCGTTCATTGGGATTGGGCGAAAAGCGTTATTTCAATGAGGTCGAATTCCGCCGCGACGTCGTCCGTCTCATCCTGCTCTATCGGCAAGGCGGCTACATGAACGCGGTGGTGGACACCGTTGTGCGGCGCACCTCCCGCGACGTGTACATCACGTTCCGGATTCACGAAGGCGAACCCGTGCGGGTTGCCCGGCTCGACATCATGGGTCTCGACGGAATCTTCGATGTGGCGAAACTGAAGCGCGAGCTCCCGCTCCAGGTCGGCGATCCTTTCAATCGGTTCCTCATGCAAGCCTCGGCCGACACCATCCTGGGGCGGCTCCGCAACAACGGCTATCCCTACGCCGATGTGCTGCGAAACTTCGATTCCGAGGCAGGAATCCTGAAAGCGGAAGTCGAGCTGGACGCGCAGCCGGGCCCGCGCATGCGGGTCGGCGAGGTCATCATCCGCGGGCTCCGCGACGTGGATACGGGAACCGTGCGGCGCGTCATGTCGGTGCGGCCGGGCAACCTGTTCAAGCAGGACGCGCTGTACCAGACGCAGCGCGATCTCTACGGTATGGGTGTGTTCAGCTCGGTGAACGTCGCGCTCGTGGATTCCGTGGCTCCTCAGGAAACGGTGTTGCGTCGCGACTCCACGGTGCGGACCCTGATCCAGGTGCTGGAAGGTCCTCGCCACCAGGTGCGGCTGGGCGCCGGCTATGCGACCGTCGAGTGCTTCCGGGTGCAGAGCGGCTGGACGGCGCATGATTTTCTGGGCGGAGCGCGCACGCTGGATCTGTCGGCTCGGGTGTCGAAACTCGGGGCCGGCACTCCCCAAAGCACGACGACGTTGAATCAGTTCTGTAATCCGTTCGCCGGCACCTGGACGATCGACACGCTTAACTACACGTTCGGCATCACGCTCCGGCAGCCCGCCTTCCTTTCACGCTCCAATGTCGGGACGCTCGGGTTGGTGGCGGAGCGGCGATCGGAGTTCGGGATCTACACGCGACAGGCCGTCGGTGGCAACGCGGACCTCACGGTGAACACGCGCGGCACCCTCCCGATCACCCTCGGCTACTCGTATTCCTATGGAAAGACGGTGGCGAGTGATGCCGTGTTCTGCGTGCTGTTCCGGTTGTGCGACTCGACGAGCCGTTCGTTCCTGCGAAACGCCCGGCCATTCGGGGCCGTGACGGTCACGGCGGTGCGTGATCGCGTCAACAATCTTCTCGATCCATCGGAAGGAAGCCTCACGACCGCCACGCTGCTCCACGCCTCGCGTCTCGTTGGCTCCGGCAGCCTGTACGAGTTCAATCGCGGCGAAGTCGAAGTCGCGAAGTATTACCCGATCGGCCGGCGGACTGTGTTTGCCTGGCGCGCGCGCGGCGGCACGATTCTGCCGCGCAGGATCACACTCCAGGGGCAAGGTGTCCGGTATGTGCCGCCGGATCAGCGGTTCTATGGCGGCGGGCCCACGTCGGTGCGCGGCTACGGCCGCAACGAGCTGGGGCCCCTGGCCTACTTCATCCGCTACCGTGATTCGATCGATGTCGCCGCCACCCAGGCGGCGGCGGGGGACACAGTCTGGCGGGGCGTAACGAAGGTTCCCACGGGCGGCAACACCGCCATTATCCTCAACGCGGAGCTGCGCTTCCCATCGCCGATCCTGGCCCAACGCATCCGGCTGGGATTGTTCGTGGATGCGGGCCAGGTATGGGAACGCGGCGAGGAGCTCGTGTCGATTCGTGGGATGCGGGTGACGCCGGGCGCGGGGATACGGCTTGCCACGCCGCTCGGCCCGGTACGCATCGATGCGGCGTACAACGGCTACCCGACCGAGCGCGGACCGCTGCTGTGGCTCGACTCGACGGGCGTCGTCAAGCAGATCCGCACGTCCTACCCGCCGCTTCGGGCGCAGAAGACCTTCTGGCAGAAGGTGATTATTCAAGTCGCCGTGGGACAGGCCTTTTAGATGCGTCGCTCCCTGGGTGTCGCGCTCTGGACCCTTGTGGGACTGCTCGCCTGCTTCCTCGGCGCGCTCAACGCGCTCGTCGGCACACACGCCGGCCGTACGCTGCTCGCGCGCGTGGCCAGCTCGGTGGTCGAAGGCGCAGTCAACGGCTCGATCGAAGTAGGAGAGGTGCGCGGGTCGCTCTTCACGGGCGTGGTGCTCACCGACGTCCGGCTGCTCGATCCTGATTCGACGCTGGTCGCCTGGCTGCCGCGTGCCGAGCTGGGGTACAACCCCATCGACTTCGCGGCCGGCCGCGTGGTGTTCATGGAAGTGCGGCTCGAGCGTCCGATCATCAACATCGTACAGCACGCGTCTGGCCGGACGAATTTCGATGAACTTTTGAGGCTCGGTGAGAAAGACACCGTCACGGTGAAACCGCTCGGCCCCGCCGGCCCACGCTCGCTCATTCTGTTGCGCAACGTCCAGATCCAGGATGGTTCACTGACACTGCGGCTGCAAAAGCACGGTGAAATCTCGAGCGCCAACGAAGAGATCGAGTTTTCGGGCGAAGACGGACGCTACCGCGTCCGGCGCTTCGAGCATCTCAACGCGCGGCTGGCCGCGATGCGCATCCAGGCGCCGCGCGAGAAGGGCATCCGCATCGACGTGCTCCGGCTCGCGACCGAGAGCACCGATCCCAAGCTCTCGATCGCCGACGTCGTGGGCCGCGTGACGATCGACGGTCGCACGCTTGACGTCGATCTGTCGCGCGTGCGCTTCCCGGCCACGCAGTTCCGCGCCCGCGGCACGGTGCAATGGCCGCGCGACACGCTGCTCTGGAACCTCGTCATGCAGGCGGACTCCGCGACCCTCACGGACATCCGGTTCCTCGACCCGCGGTTTCCCGAGCACGCGGTGCTGCACGGCGGTGTGACACTCGCCTCGCACGGCGGGCGCGTGCTCGAGATTCAGCTGCGGCCGCTCGACCTGTCATTCGGTCAGGGACGCCTCGTCGGACACGTCAATGCGTTCAGCGCCGCCGACTCGGGACTCGTCGCGCTGCGCCAGGGCGATCTGGTCGCACGAGAGCTGTCCCTCGATTTCGCGCGTGTCTACATCGACTCGCTGCCGTTCTATGGCCGCCTGACCGGCCGGACGATCGTGGACGGGCCGATGAGCGCGCTGAAGATCGAGACGGAGTGGTCGTTCCGTGACTCGCTCGTGCCCGGCTGGCCGGAGTCGCAGATCTTCGGGAAGGGTGAAATCAGCGTTGCCGGCAAAGACCTCGCGTTTCAGCCGTTTGCCGTCGCGACGGGCCGTATCGATATCGGCACCGTGCGCCGGCTCGTCCCGGGTTTCGATCTGCAGGGCGAGCTCGACGCGTCGGGCACGCTCACCGGCACGCTCAAGAATGCGATGTTCAGCGGCACATTACGGCATCACGATGGCGATCGGAACGCGAGCATCGTGCGCGGCGTCGTCGGGCTCGATTCCCGCACCGATGTCCTGGGTGTGTTCGCCGATGTGCACGCCGATTCGCTGTCGCTCGACGGTCTGACCGGCCGCATCGCCGCATTTCCGCTGCGGGGCGCGCTCGCCGGAACGATCCGCCTGAAGGGTGATCTCACGGGTGTCGAGACCCATGCGGATCTCGCGATGCTCGGGGGCGGCGGCGCGGTGCGCGGTGACGGGACGCTGCTGCTCGGCGCGCGCGACATGCATCCGGGCTTCGGCGCCCGCGGCTTCACGCTGCACGCGCAGGATGTCAACCTGCAGCGCTGGCTCACGCGCCGTAGCGCGCCGCCGTCGCGGCTCACGTTCACGGCCACGGGCAGCGTCGCCGCGGACAGCACGACCAAGCCCACCGGCGAGCTCTCCGTGCTGCTCGCGCCGTCGCTGTTCGCCGGAACGATCATCGACAGCGGTGCGACCAAGGTCCGGTTCGCCGAGGGCAAGCTGTTGGTGGATTCGCTGCGGCTGCAGCAGCCGGGTCTGCTGACGAGCGCGCGCGGATCTCTCGGATGGCAGCGTCCCGATCGCGGCACGCTCACCTTCGCGTTTGACGCCGACAGTCTCGGCGTACTCGATTCGCTCGTGACCTGGCTCGCCGGTCCCAACGCGGCGAGCGCGTTCAGCGAGGACAAGCTCAAGGGATCGGCTCAGGTGCGGATGTCGCTGGACGGCGCGCTCGATTCGCTGTCGGTCGGCGGCGACGCACACGTCCTGGATCTGCGGTGGCGTGGCTGGCGCGTGCCGAAAGGTGAGGGCACGATCGCCTATCAGCCCGGACCCCTCCCGCGGTTCGATGTCGAAGCAAACATGGATTCGATCGGGTACGGCCGGTACGGATTTGGCCTGGCCGCGGCCCATGCCCGCGGCACGCGCGATTCGCTCACCTGGTTTGCCCGCTCGCGTGTCGGTGACCTCGGCGCCTTTCTGGCGGGCGGCCGCTACGCCCAGCCCGGTGGGAGCGGGACACGGCACGCGGTGGTGGACTCGCTCGCCCTGCTGCTGCCGAGCGGCGTGTGGTTCCTCGAGCATCCCACGGCGCTTGCGCTCGGCGACTCAGTGCTGCACCTGGATTCAGCCGCGCTCAAAAATGCTGCCGGGGCGGGGCGCCTCTCCCTCAGCGGCGATCTGCCGGCGCGCGGTCCGATCAACGCGCGCGTCTCGCTGGACAGCTTCCCGCTCACCGGCGTGTACGCGCTGCTCCAGAGCGACACGCTCGGTGTCGCGGGCGCCGTCACCGCCAATGTCGCGGCGACCGGCACACGCGCGAACCCGCTCTACAGCGGCTCGTTCGCGTTCTCCAACGCCGCGTTCGGTTCATTCCGGGCGCCGTTCCTGGACGGAATCATCGACTATCGCAACCGCCGGCTGAACGGTGAAGTGCATATGTGGCGGTCGGGACAACAGGTTCTGAACGTCATCGCCCACCTGCCGCTGGATCTCGCGCTCGTGCCGGTGGCGCAGCGACAGCTGCCCGACACACTATCGGTCCAGGCGCGCGCCGACAGCGTCGATCTCGGTGTGCTCGCCGCGGTCACTACGACGGTGCAGCAAGTCGAAGGCATCTTCAATGCGGATCTCGGCATCGGCGGCACGTGGGAGGCGCCGAGGCTCAGGGGCGGGCTCGAGATCGGCCATGCGGCGGCCACGATCCCGGCGCTGAACGTGCGCTATACGAACCTGAACGGCGGCCTGTCCCTGCGCGGCGACACGATTCGCGTGGACAGCATCACGGCGACGAGCGAACGCGGCCACGCCGAGCTGACCGGCTACATGCGGCTCGAGCGGCTCACCAAGCCGGTACTCGCGCTGAACATCACCACGTCCGAGTTCAAGGCGCTCGATCTGCGTGGCTATCTCGCCCTCACGGCGAGCGGCCGCGTCGCGCTGACGGGTCCGGTGTTCGGCGCGACGCTCACGGGACGCGGCACCGTTACGTCGGGGGTGCTGCACTTCGCCGATCTCGTCAACAAGCGCGTCGTGAACCTCGAGGAGCCCTGGGTGCAGGACCTCATCGACACGTCGCTGATCCGCACGCAGCGGCTGGGTCCGGAATTCCAGAGTCTGTTCTTCGACAGCCTGCAGGTCACGAATCTGCAACTGCGGATGGGTGAAGACGTGTGGCTCCGGTCCAACGAAGCGAACATTCAGCTCACAGGGTTGGTGACCGTCAACAAGGTCCGCAGCAACTATATCCTGAGCGGCACGCTCCAGGCGCCGCGCGGCACCTATCGGTTGATCATCGGACCGGTGACGCGCGAGTTTGTCGTGCAACGGGGGACGGTGCAGTACTTCGGCACGCCCGATCTCGATGCCGCGCTCGACATCGAGGCGAGTCATGTCGTGCATCCGCTGCCGGGTCCGAACCAGATCGTCGGGGACATCAATATCCTCGCCCACATCCGGGGGACGTTGCGGCTGCCACGACTCACGCTCGAAGCGGAGCGCGGGGAATACTCCCAACCTGAGTTGATTTCATATCTGATCACCGGCAAGCCGTCGTTCGAGCTGAGCGGGGGCGAGGGTGCGTATGTGAGCAGTTTCGCCGCCTCGTTGGTAGCGGGCGAGCTCGAGCGCACCGTCGTTTCGGATCTCGGTGTACCGCTCGATTACTTCGAGATTCGGCCGGGCGATCCCACGAACCGCTTCTCCGGCTCGCAACTCGCCGCGGGGTGGGCGATCGGCGCCAAGACATTCCTCGTGCTGAACGCAGGCCTGTGCCGAAATACCACGAACCAAAAGGCGCGATTCACGAACACCCTGGGCGCGACGTTGCAGTTCCGCTTCAGTCCGGAATGGCGCACCGAGGCCAGCTTCGAGCCGGTCCGTAACTGCGGGCTCGATGATCCGGTGCTGAATCCCAGCACTCCCACACGTCAGGTCGGCTTCGACGTGTTCTGGGAGCGGCGCTACTAAATGACGCGCGCGCTGCTGATCACCAATCCTTTCGCGGCGCGCGCGCACGCACGGGCGGTCACGGCGATCCGCGACATCCTGCAGGGCGGCGGCTGGAGCGTGGAGGTTCGGTCCACGGCCGGCCCCGGCGACGCGCGCCGGATCGCGGAGGAATCGCGAGGCATGGGATTCGACGTCCTCGTGAGCCACGGCGGCGACGGGACGGCGATGCAGGTCGCGGCGGGCATCGCGGGCACGGGAATCGCGCTGGGCCTGGTGCCCGGCGGCACCGGGAACGTGCTCGCGGGGAACCTGCGCCTGCCGCGTTCGATGGCCAGCGCGGCACGCGCGCTCCTCAAGGCACGCAGCCAGCCCATCGACCTTGGGGTGGTGAAACGCCCCGACGGGCCGCATTACTTCGCGGTCGCGGCGGGCACCGGCTTCGACGCGCAGCTCATGGCAGACACCAGCCTCCAGCAAAAGCGCCGCTGGAAATTGGGAGCATACCTGGTGCGCGCGGCGCTGACCCTGTCCTCGGTGCGCAGCGCGCCACACCGGGTGACGGTCGATGGTACAGTCCACGAAATCCGCGCCGCGATGCTCCTCGTTCTGAACTGCGGCAAGCTGCCCCCCGGATTCCTCACCTTGCGCTCCAATCTCGTTCCCGACGACGGCTGGCTCGATGTCGTGGCGCTCGACGCCGACGGCGCGTTGCAGAGCGCGAGCGCGGTGATCGAGCTGCTGGTGGGCAACGGCAAGGCGGACGGACAGGGCCGGCGCGTCTGGTGGGCGCGCGGCCGCACGGTCCGCGTCGAAGTGCCGGTCGGCGCGCCGCGTCCGGTGCAGCTCGACGGTGAAGTGACGGGGGACACGCCCTTCGAGGCGCAGTTGCTGCCGAGGGCGCTCACCGTGTTGGTCGGCTCCGCGTTCAAGGCTCACCATGGCTGACACGCTGCTGCTCGTGGACGATGATGCGGCGGTGGTGCGCGCCATCGGGGACTACTTCGAGCGCATCGGCTACGAGGTGTGGCGCGACGGAACCGGCGAGCAGGCGATGGACACCTTCCATCGTGTGCGTCCGGACGTGGTGCTCCTCGACCTGCATCTCCCCGACTCGAACGGGCTGGTCGTGCTCGAGCGCCTGCGCCGGGAAGGTGCGGCGGTGATTCTGCTGACCGGCCAGGGCGACATCGAGACCGCGGTGAAAGCGATGCAGCTCGGCGCCGAGAATTTCCTGACCAAGCCGGTGGACATGACGCATCTGTCGGCCGCGATCGCCCGGGTCGCCGAGAAGGTGCGGTTGTCGCGGCAGAACGCCCGGCTCAGGGCGTTGGACCACGAGGCGGAGGGCATCGGCTCGCTGGGCGTCTCGCCCGCCATGCAGGAGCTGGCGCGGCAGATCGAGCTGCTGGCGGCGAGCGAGCGGTCGACGGTGCTGCTCTCAGGCGAGAGCGGGACGGGCAAGGGCTGGGCCGCGCGCGTGATCCACAATCTCTCGCCCCGCGCCGGTGGTCCGTTCGTCGAGGTCAACTGCGCCGGCCTCTCGGCGACCTTTCTCGATTCCGAATTGTTCGGACACGAAAAAGGTGCGTATACCGACGCCAAGGAACGGAAGGTCGGTCTATTCGAGCTGGCCGATCACGGCACGATCTTCCTCGATGAGATCGGCGAGTTGACGTCGGAGCTCCAACCCAAGTTGCTCAAGGTTCTCGAGACGAAGAAATTCCGCCGGCTCGGCGGGACGCGCGAGCTGAGCGTGGATGTCCGGCTGATCGCGGCGACAAACCGCGATCTCGTGCGTGAAGTCGAAGCGGGGCGGTTCCGGGAAGATCTGTACTACCGGCTGAACGTCATGCCGCTCGCGCTGCCGCCCGTGCGTGATCGCTCGCGGGAAGACCGGCTCAATCTGATCACGCGGATCATCAGTGACCTGAAGACGCAGCTGCCGGGATGCCCGAGCGACTGTACGACGGACGTGCTGGATCGCCTGTTATCGGCGCCGTGGCCCGGCAATGTCCGCGAGATGCGGAATGTGCTCGAGCGGTCGATGATCCTGGGGCGCGGGCAGCCGACCATCGGTGTCGAGCAACTGCCGCCCGATCTGCGGCAACGCGCGAGCACGGACCGGCGTTACACGGCGCAGTCCCTATCGGAAGTGGAGCGGCAGCACATCGAGCGAACGCTGCGACATCACAGCGGGAATCGCACGCGGGCCGCGCTGGAGCTGGGGATTTCGCGCGCAACCCTGATCAACAAGATCAAAGCCTACGCGTTGAACCTCTAGGCTGCTATCTTGAGGCGATGGAAAAGCCCAAGCTCAAGGAACACGATGGCATGCAGTGCCGCGCCTGCGGGAACGAAGAGCGGGCGTCGGAGGGTTACCCCTGCGCGGACTGCGGCACCTTCATCTGTCTCATCTGCACATTCCGCGGCGTGACGCGCTGCAAGGCGTGCGAGGAAAAGGCAAAAACCGCAAAAGCCTGACCTCAGCTCCCTGCGACGATTGCGACGGCCGTCAGGATCGCGATCGCACTGAACCCGACCCCCGCCCGCGGTCCGAAATACTTGAAGCCCAACAGGGCGACCAGAGCGATACTGGCGAACACCGCCCAGGCAACCGGCAACAACGCGTGACGTTGTATCGAGTCCAAACCGCCCAGAACCCAGAGCGCGACGATCGCCGGCACAAACAGCGCGCTGACGCACAGGCCGTTGCCGAGCCAGAACTTGAACCAGGTTGTATCGGCACCCTGCCACCCGAAATGCACGGACTTCATTGCGTCGAACACACGGTCAGCCTCGGGGCCAGCCATGGGTCCGCGGCGTGCAGTTCCTAACATCCCGCCAAGCGTGTGCCCGATTGTCGCCAGCAACAGGAGACCGGCGCAGATTCGGTAAAGCATCGAAGGCCTAGGCTCCCGCTCGCCGCCGCTTCAACTCCAGCGCGAGCTCTTCGCGTGGCGCGCCGAGCTCCTCGGCCAGCTTGCTCAGCGCCGCCTCGGTTCCCTCCCACTCCCGCGCCGCCGCCAACGCGTCGAGCGCCACTTCTTCGATCGCGGCCGACCGTTCCTCGAGCTCGCGCGTCCGCACCGCGACCTCGCGCGCCAGCCACTGCTCGAGCTCGCGCCGATCCACCTCCAGCTGACGCTGCCGCAATGCATGCTGCAACGACAACTCCAACTCCTCGAGATCCACCGGCTTGATGAGATAGTCGTACGCACCGAGTTTGAGGCATTCGATCGCGGTGCGTGGCTCATCGATCGCCGTGAGCATCAGCACCGCGAGATCGGGATCCCGGGCGAGCACCTTCGGCAGCAGCTCCACCCCGCTCGTTTCGGGCATGCGGATGTCGCACAGCATCGCCTGCGGGTTGTGCGCCGCGAGCAGCTGCAGCGCCTCGTTCGCGTTCGCCGCGGCTTGCACGTGATAGCCCAGGCGACTCAAAAAGCGCGTCAGCGCCTGGCGAATGCCGTCCTCATCGTCCACGACGAGCACGGTCGTGCGATCGGGAGGCCCGGGGACAGGGGCGGGGGCGTTGGGAGATGTCATGGCCGTCAACGTTGCCGACGTTATCTTGGCGCGTCAATGAGCACGTCACGCACGAATCTCGCGGCGGTCCCGGGTATCACCGTCGGGCACACGACCATCGAAGCGCACGGCACGGGGTGTACCGTCGTCCTCGCGCCGGAGTCCGGAATGCGGGCCGCAGTCTGCGTCCGCGGGCGGGCGACCGGGACCCGCGAGCTCGATGTCCTGGATCCCCGTCACCTCGTCGAGCGCATCGACGCGATCCTCTTCACCGGCGGATCGGCGCTCGGGCTCGGCGTGGCGGACGGCGTGATGCGCTGGCTCCGCGAGCGGGGGCGGGGACTTCCGGTTGGCCCGATGGGCACCATCCCGATCGTGCCCTCGGCAGTGATTTTCGATCTGGGCAACGCCGGCAAGCCACTCGGCTGGCCCACTCCCGATGACGCCTATCGCGCGTGCGATAATGCCAGCGCCGATTACGCCGACGGGCGCGTCGGGGTGGGGCGCGGGGCGACATGCGGCAAGGCGGCCGGACTCGAGAAGATGGTCCCGGCGGGTGTCGGGTCCTGGGCGGCGCAGTTCGGTGACGTGATCGTCGCGGTGCTGGTGGTGGTGAACGCGGTGGGCGATGTGAGAAACGCGCGCGGGGAGATCATTGCCGGGAGCGTCGACAGTCTCCGCTACCTCGCCGAAGGGGGCGCGCCGCTCGGCGACCCGGCACGCTTGAATCGCAATACGACGCTCGCCGTGATCGCGACGAACGCGGACCTCGATCGCGTGCAGCTGCAAGCGCTCGCGCAGTCCGGCAGCGACGCACTCGCGCGCCGTATCACACCGTACGGCACATTGTTCGACGGCGACGTCATCTTCGCGGTGAGCACCGCGACGGTGCAGCCAAAGTCCGCGCTGCAGGTGGACGCGATCGCCGCCCTCGTGGTCCCCGAAGCGGTCGAGCGCGCGGTGCGCCGTGGATAAGCTCGAGCGCGCGGTTGATGACATTCGCCGCAAGTGGGCCCCCGATGGCCGGCTGGCGGTGTTCGAGATTTCGATCGCGCCCAATGTAGGGGCGCAGCATGCGGCGCCCCTGCTATCCGGAATTACTTCATCCCGCGATGCACGCGATGCGCTACGCCGGCTCGCGAACGATGCGGAGCTGGTCGACAAGGTTGCGCTGATTCCCGATAAGGTCGTCGATCCTGCAGCCATCGTCACCGCGGCGCTCGCGCCGCTCCTCGGCGAGCCGAAGGTGTCAGCACCGCGGGTGAGCGAAGTTCTGCACGGCGAAGTGGTCGACGTGTTGGAACGCCGCGACGACTGGCTACGCGTGCGCGCGCCGGACGGTTACATCGGCTGGCTCAACGGGGGATTTGTCGCCATGGGCCCCACCGACTGGGCCGCGGACTGGGGCGAACGGGCAACGGCCCGCTCGCTCAGTGCCGACATCCTGACGACCGACGGCCGGCGCAGGCTGCCGACCGGCGCACGAGTCGCGTTCCGGCGCGGCGTCGTGGAGCTCGCCGACGGGCAGCGGGGTGCGGTGGCGGCCGGGAACGTGCGCCGCGAGCAGGAGCTGCGTGTCGAAGCGCGCCATCTCGCGCTGCCGGAGCTCGCGCAGAAGTGGTATGCGGGCGCGCCGTATCTCTGGGGCGGGCGCACCGAGTGGGGCATCGATTGTTCCGGACTCGTGCAAGCGGTGTACGCCGCGCGCGGTATCCAGCTGCCGCGCGACAGCGATCAGCAGTTCGGCCACGGGAAGGAGATCGTGATGGCGTCGGACGGTGCGGGTTACGAGGCCGGCGATCTGCTGTTCTTTGCGGAACGGGGGCGCGTGTCCCACGTGGCACTCTGGGCGGGAGCCGGACGCATCGTGCACTCGGCGCTCTCGCGGGGCGGCGTGGGCGGGGACCGCTTGTTTGGTGACGAGCCGCGGATGGTGAGGCTGCGGGAGAGCTTGGTTGGGGTGCGGCGCCTTTAAGGCGTGCGTATTTTTGGATATGCGTTTGATCTTATTCGACATCGACGGAACCCTCCTCTGGACCGCTGGGGCGGGTAGACGTGCCATTCACCGCGCCATGCTCGATGAAGTGGGCACCGCGGGCCCGATCGACGGCTACCGCTTCGACGGCAAGACCGACCCGCAAATCGTGCGCGAGCTGCTGACGTTGGCAGGTCATCCCGAGGCCAGCTCCGAGGATCGCGTGACGGCGGTGTGCCGCCGCTACGTCGAATTGCTGACCGCCGAGCTCGAAAAGCCCACACAGACAACGAAGATCTATCCGGGCATTACGGAGCTGCTGAGCGCGCTCGAGCCCTATGAGGCGGACCGCCGCGCGCTCGTCGGACTGCTCACCGGAAACGTCGAGCATGGGGCGCGACTGAAGCTGCGGTCGGCGGGATTGGATCCCGCGCGGTTTGTGGTCGGCGCCTTCGGCTCGGACTCCCATCACCGTCCTGATCTGCCCGCGGTCGCGGCGCGCCGTGCGGCGGACCACACCGGACGTCCGTTCCGCGGCGCCGACATCGTGATCGTCGGCGACACGCCCGATGATGTCGCGTGCGGCAAGCCGATGGGCGCGCGCACGGTTGGCGTGGCGACCGGCTTCTACGACGTGCCCGCGCTGCGTGCGGCCGGAGCGACGCACGTGTTCCGAGACCTCAGCGATACCCAAGCGGTGCTGGGCGCGTTGCTGTCATGAATCAATCGGTGGACGAGCTCGAGCTGAAAGCGCGGGTGGACGATCCGGCCGCCCTCGAGCGCGCCATCGTCGACGCCGGCGGGGAGCTCATGTTCCGCGGCGAGATGATCGACCGGCGCTACGACCGAAAGGGCCGGCTGGCGCGGCGCGACGAGGTGTTGCGGCTGCGCGTGTTCCGCCCCGACAGCGGCGCGGCGCCCTTCGGCGTCCTGGGCTGGAAGGGTCCCGTCAGCGTGCGCGACGGTTACAAGCACCGCGCGGAGCACGAGGCGCAGGTCGCGCAACCGGAGGCCGCGCGCATCATCTTCGAGCGCCTCGGTTACGAGGTCGTGCTGCGCATCGACCGCAAGATCGCGGAGTACCGCCTCGCTGGCGCGACGGTGCGCATCGAGTGGTATCCCGCCATGGACGTGCTGGTCGAAATCGAAGGTGAACCGGAAGCCATCGAGCGCGCCGTGCGCGCCACCGGACTCGCGCGCGACCGGTTCCTGCCGGAAGCCCTAGCGCATTTCGTCCGCGCGTACGAGGAGCGCACCGGACGGACCGCGCGGCTCGCCCAATGAAGCTGCTGATGCCGCTGCGCGTCCCCGAGCTGGCGCCGTCGCTCGGGCGCGTCATCGTGCCGCGTCGCCTGCTCGATCCGTGGGTGCCACTCGACGACATCCGCGAGGAGCTGGCGACGCGCGTGCTGGAGCTGGGCGGTGAAGGGCGGTCGGCCGCGGCGCGCGAATCGGACGGGGACACGCGGGCGCGCGTCCTCGAAATCACCGGCCGCGGCGCCTGGGCCGCGGCCTGGGACCACGCCGTCCGCCGTGCCGGAGCCCGGGTCGCCGACGCGCTGGACGCCGAGATCACACGCACCGCGCGGACGGTACGCCTGCCGCGCCGCCGCCTGCGCCGGCATCTGCTCAGCAATTCGGAGAAGCGCGCGATCGTGGCGCGGTTGGGAACCGGCGGCGGCCCGTTCGTCGCGGCGCTCGACGAGCTGGAAGCGGCCGCGGCGCGCGCCGGCGACGCGTCCGTCCTCGAAAAGGACGCGCACGCCACGTGGCAGGAAGCGCTACGCACGGTGGCGCGACGGCTCGAAGCCGCGTGGCTCGCCCTCGAGGCCGAAGTGGACGCGGAGCGCGAGCGCTGGAATTCGGAGATCGAGGCGCTCGCCGCCTGGCGGCCCGCGCGTTGGCCGATCTTGGTCGTCTGGATTCCGCTTGCCGCACTGCTGGTGTGGCTTGGCCTGATACTCGGCGGCTACGTCTCGGCTCCCGCGTGGCTCGCGTCGCGACTGGGCTTCTAGCGCTGACGCTGTTCGGAGGCATAGCGGCCTCCGCACAGCTTCGCATCGTCGAAGTCCCAGTCGCCGGGCGGGCCGGTCTCGATTCGCTCGCCCGCCTCGGCTTCGAGATCGCGGACGTGCGCTCGATCGGCGGGACGTTGCGGGCTGTGATTGTCGTGTCGCCGGAGACGGAAACGCAGCTTGGCCAGCACGGCTTCAGAGTGGCGGCGCCCAGCATTGCGCGCGTGATCACGGGCGCGGCGGCCGACACGTTCCGCATGTTCCATTCGTTCGACAAACCGGGCGACGGCATTCGCGCGACGCTCGCTGCCTGGGCCGCCGCCGATACCGAGATTCATCTGGATTCGGTTGGCGCGTCCTACGAAGGCCGGCCGATTCTCGCCGTAAAGATCGGACCGGCGAACGACTCGCCCAACCGGCCCAACGTCCTGTTCATGGGGACGCATCACGCCCGCGAGTGGATTTCGACCGCCGTGGCGATGAAATTGATTCGCTGGCTCGCCGATTCCGCCGCCGCGCTGATCACTTCGCACGACGTGTGGGTGATTCCCGTCGAAAACCCGGACGGTTACCAGTACACGTTCACGAACGAGCGATACTGGCGGAAGAATCGCCGCCCCAACGCCGACGGCAGCTTCGGCGTGGATCCGAACCGCAACTACCCCGCCTTCTGGGGCGCTGATGAAGTCGGTTCGAGCAGCTATCAGTACGCCGAGACGTATCGCGGCACGAGTCCCGGCTCAGAACCCGAGACCCAGGCGGTGATGGCGTTTCATGCCGCGCACCCCCCCGTGGTCTCCGTGTCCTATCACAGCTACAGCGGGCTGGTCCTCTATCCCTGGGGATTTCGTGCCGGCGCCTTGCCGCCCGACCTGCCGCGCTTTCAGGCGCTGGCCGGCACCGATCTCACTCCCGCCGTCGCTGACAGCGTGCCCGGTTCCACGCTCGATCATTATCACCCCGGCCCCGGCTGGAATCTCTACACGACAAACGGTGAATACACCGACTGGGCCTACCGCACGCATGGCACGATCGCGTTCACCACGGAGCTGACGAGCGGCTGCTGTGTGGACAACGTGTACTACGGCTTCGAATTCCCGGACGACAGCGCGATGGTCGAACGCGTGTTCCGCGACAATTTGCCGTTTGCGCGCGCGTTGATCGTCGCATCGGGCGATCTGGCGCACGCTCCCGGGGCGAGCGGCGCGGTGCCCGGGCCGGAGCGATTCATGTCCCTGTGGCCGGACGCGTGGCTGAGTCTCGATGCGGCGGCGGGGCAGCCGCCGCTGACACTCCGCACCGGAACGGGCGCGCTGGTCGCTCGCGGCGCACAGACCGATTCGCTCGGTCGCGGCACCCTGCGGACGGTGTGGCGCTCCGATCTCCGCCTCGACGCCGTCCGGGCGGTGCGCGCCGATGGCACACCGCTCGCCGCCGAGCTGCTCTCGCTCGCGGGTGCCGAGCCGCTCGATGCGGACTGGCGCGGTGGCTGGTGGCATGACACGGTGCATGTGGCGGGCAAATACTCCTGGGGGATATCGGGGACCGATACTCTGACGTCGCCAGTCGTCGATCTGCGCGACCGGACGCAGGTGTGGTTGCATCTGTGGACCCGGCACTACGGCTCGTCGTTCACGCCGACGCAACGGGGCATCATTCAGTTCTCGGCGGACTCCGGCGCGACGTGGAGTGACGTCGCCATGATCGTCGGTGACGGGCCGAGCTGGTATCCGGTGCGGGTTGATCTGCCGCAGGCCCAGGGCCGGCGTGGTGCGCGGGTGCGGTTCATCGCCCAGGACTTCACGTGGTGGGTGGATGCTGTCGGGTTCGCGACCGATGCCAGCACGGCGTTCTTGCAACTCGCCGCCACCGGGGGGGGAGCGGAAGTATCCGAGAACCCGGTCCGGAGCAATCAGGTCGTCATTTCATGGCCTGCCGCGACCGGCAACGCCACACTCGCTGTGTTCAGCTTCCTGGGAGAGCGGTTGTATCAGACCACGGTGCCGGCGCCGACGAACGAATATGTTTGGGACCTCACAATTGGCGGAGGAGCGCGGCGCGTGGTGAATGGCGCATACATCATCGTCGTGGACGTGGACGGGCACCACTACCGGCGGCGTCTGTTCGTGGCGCGCCCAGCCCCGTGAGCGCGGTCGGCGTCGGAGTCGATCTGGTCGAGGTCTCGCGCGCGCGGTCCATGCTCGCGGACAAGGGCGCGCATGTGTTCGATCGCCTCCTCACGCCGGCCGAGGCGGAGTACTGTCGCTCCCGGCCCGACCCCGCCGAGCACGTCGCGGTCCGGCTGGCCGCCAAGGAGGCGGTCTACAAGGCGCTGCAGGGGAGTGACGCGGCACGCGGGATCGGATGGCGCGACATCGAGGTGACCCGGGCGCCCGACGGGCGTCCGGACGTCGCGCTCACCGGGCTAGCCGAGCGGCGCGCGAGGGAACTACGGGTCAAGCGGGTGCTGCTGTCTCTTTCCCATACGCACGAGGCAGCGGTCGCAATCGCAGTGCTATCAACAGATTGAAATTCCGACAAAATCACTCTACTATTTGTCGTGCGGCTCTCGAAAACACTGCTCTTGATCACCGCCTGCCTTGCTCAGCCACTCGCAGGGCAGGCGACTGACTCTCTGGCCCTGGCGCGGCGCGTGGTTGCCGCCGCGTCCCTGGCAGCCAAAGAGTACGCCCTCGGCGTAGTCCCGGCCGGGGGACAGATCACCCAGCCCGAGGAAGTGGACGAGGCCAAGCTCTTCATCCAGCAGGCCCAGTTCGACGTTCCGGGGCTGCCGCTGCCGGCCCGGGCAAAATCTCAGTACGCGCTGGCCCACATCGCGCAGCTTCTCGAGGCCCTCGCAGCCCCCGATTCAGTCAGCCGCGCCACCGATAGCCTGGTGGCGCTCATCACAGCAGCCGCCGGTGGGCCGAAGGTCGTGGAGCCGTTGCCCAACCGGCCACCGTCGCTCGAGCGCGGCGCGCTCGTCTACCGGGAGCAGTGCGCCGCATGTCACGGGGAATCGGGACGCGGTGACGGGCCAAAGGCGAAATCGCTGAAGGGCCCGCCGCCCGCGAACCTGGCGGATCCGGCGGTGATGGGCAACAAGTCGCTGCTCGACATCTTCCGGCGGATCGCCGTCGGCACTCCGGGGACCGCGATGCCGGAGTTCGCCGAAGACCTTCCCGCGGAAGATCGCTGGGCGGTCGCGTCGTACGTCGCCGCAATGCAGTACGGGGGATCGGCGACGGCCGCCGTCTTCGCGGCGGTGCGGCACCAGATCGATTCTGCGTTCGCGCGGCGCTCCGACAAGATCGCGGTCGACGCCTACATGACGTTCGAGCAGGTCGAGACCGCCATTCGCGCCAAGAATGCCGGGCTCGCGAGCGAGCTGGAAGGCAACTTCGCGTGGCTGCGCACGCGCGTGGCGAAAGCCGACGACGCGGAGCGTCACACGATTCGCGAGCGCTTGCTGGCCGGCCTCGAGCGTGCGGAGCGCGTCGTTGCGGATCGACAGTCGGGGATGAGTCTCTTCGTGGCCTCGTTCTTCCTGCTCGTACGCGAAGGATTCGAAGCGATCCTCATCGTCGCCGCGCTGATGACGTTCCTCGCGAAGGCGGGAGCGTCGGAGCGCCGGCGCGAGGTGGCGCGCGGCGCGTGGGCGGCGGTGGGGGCGAGCCTCATCACCTGGGTGCTGGTCGAGCTGCTGTTTCAGGTGACGCCGGGCCAGCGTGAGATGATCGAGGGCGTCACGATGCTGGTCGCCGCTGCCGTCCTCTTCTACGTGAGCTACTGGCTCCTCTCCAAGATCGAAGCCGACAAGTGGACCGCCTTCGTGCGCGGCAAAATGCAGAGCGCACTCTCCTCCGGCTCCGGCCTGGCATTGAGCGCGGTCGCGTTCCTGGCCGTGTACCGCGAGGGGTTCGAGACGATCCTGTTCTACAAGGCGCTGTTCACGTCGGCGGGCGCGAGCACCGTACCGGTCGTCGGAGGAATCGCGGCCGGCGCGGTCGGACTCGTGGCGATCTACCTGCTCGTCAATCAGCTGGGACTTCGCGTGGCGATGAAACCGTTCTTCGCGGTGACGGGCGTGATGCTTTACTACATGGCGTTCGTGTTCGCGGGGAAGGGCGTCGCGGAGCTGCAGGGCGCGGGGATCATTCCGTTGACCGTGATCGAAGGCGCGCCGCGCATTCCCGTGTTCGGCATCTACCCGACCGTGGAGTCGTTGATCGTGCAGGGACTGCTGTTGGCGCTGGCGATCGTCGCTGCGATCTGGGCGATGCGGCCTAAGGCAAAGCCGTCAGGCGCTGCTGCGGAGCGGGACCTGCTTCGGTCGCAGTGATTCGGGCAGCGGCTGCGGACCCGACGGGACGCGCCACTTGAGCACCAGGAATGCCCCCACCAGAACGAGCAGCACGCTCATCCCCTGCGCCAGCGTAAACGCCCCCAGCCGGCGGTCGTCTTTTGCCCGGACAAGCTCGACCAGAAACCGTTCAACGCCGGCAAACACGAGGTAGCAGGCGAACAGCCAGCCGATGGCATGACCGTGGTCCCGGCGCCGCCACAGCCACCAGAACACGCACAGCATTGCGATCGTCTCGTAGATCTGGGTCGGATGCACCGCGACCAGCGTATTCGGGTCTGTCAGCGCCGGAAAATGCACCCCCATCCGCTGCAGTTCCCCGACCGTCGTCGGCGGCAACCCGTTCGGGAACTTCATCGCCCACGGCAGGCTGGAGGGGATGCCGTAATCGTCGTTCACGAGAAAGCACCCGACGCGCCCCAATGCGTAGCCGAGGGCCAATGGCGCCGCGCAGATCTCCGCGGTGAATCGCGCGGGCACACGCCGCCGCCACCCGTTCAGGAGAATGCCGGCCGTCGCACCCAGGAAGCCGCCGTACCAGACGAATCCGCCGCGGCGAAACAGCATGTCCGCGTTGTGCGTGAGCAGCACGTACCACAGCTTGGCGCCGACCAACCCGCCGATGACGCCGGCGATGATGATGTCGGCGGCGTAGTCTTCGTCGAGCCCGCGCGCGCGCAGGTCGAGCTGAATCGCCCACCCCGCCATCAAGAACGCCACCATCATCATCAGCCCGTAGCCGGTGAGCTCCAGTGGCCCGAGGTGTATCGCGAACGGATAAACGGTCATCGTGAGTCCGTGGTGCGTGGCGCGTGGTGCGTGGGTTCGCCGACTTCGAGCCCCGGGAGCGGCAAATCGGCGCGGGCGTCGAGCGTCCAGTCGCTGCGCTCCCCGAGCCGCAGCCGGTGCCAACCGGCGCGCGCGATCATCGCCGCGTTGTCGGCGTTGAGGCGCGGGCTCGCGACGGCGACACGGGCGACTCCCGCCAGGCGCTCCGCCGCCCGGGCCGCGAGCGTGCGACTGCAGGCGACGCCGCCGCCGAGCACCGCCGTCGTATAGCCGGTGGCGCGGACGGCACGCTCCAGCTTGGTCACCAGCACGTCGAGCACGGCGTCCTGAAACCCGCGCGCGAGGTGCGCGCGATCCCGCTCGAGGTTGTCCGAAGCACGCACCGCATGGAGCACCGCGGTCTTCAATCCGGAGAACGAGAACTCGAATCCTTCCGCGATCATCGGACGCGGGAAGCTGAAGCGAGTCGGATCGCCTTCGCGTGCCAGCTTCTCGATCGCGGGGCCGCCCGGATACCCGAGTCCGAGGAGCGTCGCAACCTTGTCGAACGCCTCGCCCGCGGCGTCATCACGCGTCTCGCCGAGCAGCCGGTACCGGCCCCAGGCGGGCACGTCGAGCAGCAGGGTGTGGCCTCCCGACACGAGCAGCGCCACGAACGGCGGCGCGAGATCGCGATCCTCGATCGCCGGCGCGAACAGGTGCCCTTCCATATGGTGCACGCCGATCAGGGCGCGACCGCCGGCAAATGCGAACGACTTGGCGTAGACGACGCCGACGAGCAACGCACCGGCCAGGCCCGGCCCTGCGGTTACGGCGACCGCGTCGATGGCGGAGGGCGCGAGGCCTGCTTCCGCGAGCGCGCGATCGACGACCGCGGGAAGCGCCGCGAGATGCGCGCGGCTCGCCAGCTCGGGGACGACGCCGCCGAAGACTTTGTGGATGTCCTGGGAGAGAATGACGAGGCTCGCCAGCTCACCGGTCACGAGAACGGCGGCCGAAGTCTCGTCGCACGACGTCTCGATGCCGAGGACGGCGTCAGCCACGTCGGCGGGCGGGGGGGGGCGTGGTGCGCCGCCGCAACGTCACCGAGTCGGGAATCGCGCGGGCGGTGATGCCGCGCGGCGCGACGACGGTGATCCGGGCTGCGCCGCCGCTCGTTCCCGTGATGTGCGCGACGACGCGCAGCGAATCGCGCGTCATTGCCTGAACCCGCTCTTCGGGGCCGCGAATCGCGACCGACACGCGTGACGGCGTGACGATGAAGCTGGTGATCGCGCCCCCGCCGCTCTCAACCGGAATACCGGCGAACGAACGCTCCGCGATCCGGCCCATGTCGCCGGTGACGGTCACCTGCTTCGGCGAGAGGCGTACGATGCCGAGCGCCATCGTGTCGATCGGGACGTTACGCGAGAACTCACCCGAAACGTTGGTGATCTCCGTCGGCACTGTCGTCACGGAGTCGATTGTCGCGAGACTCCGCTCGGGGCCGACGAGCCGCACCGTGGTCGGCGTCATCGAGAGTCCGCCGTGCAGGACCTGTCCCGAATCGGGCGTGACGCTCACGAGCGACACGATTCTCACTTCTTTGCGGGCGACGCTGTCCAGCACCAGCGTGATCTCGCTCGGCCGGACTTCCATGACGCGAACATCCGCGCCCTTGGGAAGCGCGAGCTCCACCTCGGAAGGATCGAGGCTGATCGACCACGTGGACGTGGTCAGCGTGTCGGGCACGCGGCGCGTGATATCGCCCGCGAGCGAGCGCAGCTTCAGAATCTGGCTGCCCTTGCCGGAAATCTGCACGCGCACCTTGGGCGGCTTCTGCATCAGCGTGCGACCGCGCGGCAGCTGTATGTTCAGCGTCACGTCGAAGCTCGTCGTCACGGGCTGCTGCAGCTGCACGGCGACATAAAGCATCAGCGCGAGGAACAGCGCCGCGCCCTTGATGGGCCAGTTGCGCCTGATTCCCTGGAACACGTTAGTGCCCGCTCAGGAGCCGGCGGATCAGCATGTCGTTGACGGGCTCCTCCCAGTTGGCAGCGCCAATCACCCGCTTCACGATTACCCCATCGCGATCGATCAGGTAACTCTCGGGTACCCCGAAAATGTCGTACGCTTGCCGGATCGCGCCACTGGGATCATGCAGGATGTCGAAGGTGAGACCCAGGTTGGTCGCAAACGCCATGATGCCCTTCTGATCCTCCGACCCCTCCAGATGAAAGGGGTCGCCATCCACACTCACCGCGGCAATCCGGAAGTCGGTGCCCGCGAGCTTCTTGTACAGCTTCTCCATCGAGGGCATCTCGGCGCGGCAGGGCAGGCACCACGTGGCCCAGATGTTGACCAGTACGACCTTTCCGCGATAATCGCCGAGTGCAATCGGCCGGTTCGCGCGCAGGTCCGTGGCAGCGAAATCCGGCGCCTTGGACCCGATCTCCACGGGGTTGAGCTGCGGCCGCAGCTTGATCGCGAGCGCGATACCGAACACGGCCGTCGTCACGACGCTGGCGATCAACGTCCACTGCTGCCGGTTCGTCATACCGTCACCATGCAGCGGCGGCGCAGCTCCTGCACTTCCCGTCCGGGGTCGGCGCTCGCGAAAATGGCGTTGCCGGCCACGAAGGTGTCGGCACCGGCCTGGTGTGCCGCGGCAATCGTTTGCTTCGTGATTCCTCCATCGACCTCAAGAAAACACTGTGCGCGGTGCGCGGTGAGCAGTGCGCGGGACCGCTGGATCTTTTCGGTCGAGCCTGGAAGGTAGCTCTGGCCGCCGAATCCGGGATTCACGGTCATGAGCAGCAGCAAATCGAGATCGCGGATCACCTCTTCAGCATGCGCCAACGGGGTTCCGGGGTTGAGCACCAGACCTGCCATCATGCCAGCCTGTTTCACCGCGTCGAGCTGGCGCTGCACGTGAATCGTCGCTTCGGGGTGAAACGAAAACACGGATGCTCCGGCCCCGGCGAACGATTCGATGTAGTGCTCCGGTTCGACCACCATGAGATGCACGTCGATCGGCTTGTCCGTCAGCTTGCGCAGCGTCTCGATCATGTTGGCGCCGAACGTAATGTTGGGGACGAACCGCCCATCCATCACATCCACATGCAGCCAGTCGGCGCCTGCGGCCAGGACCCGCGCCACCTGATCAGGGAGGCGCGCCAGATCCGCGGACAGCACGCTGGGTGCGATGCGGATCCCGTTCGTCGTCATTGCGGACTCCGAGCCACGACGATGTCCACCACGGTACCGGGGGCGGCGAGCGTCCCGGCTCCCGGCCGTTGGCCCACGACCGTTCCGGGCGACGCGTCGGCGGTGCGGCGCCGAGTCACCGTGCCGAGCTGCAGTCCTTCCGTTTCCAGTCTGGTGCGGGCATCCCCCGAAGCCATGCCGAGGAGATCGGGAATCGGAATGGTCGGCGCGCCGCGACTGACGACGATAGCCAGCCCGCTGCCCGGCGCCAGCGCGGTTCCCGCCGGCGGCCGCGTCAGCATCGCGAGGCCCGATGGGGCGGCCGCCTGGACCGACTCCACCTGGCTCACCACGAGTCCCGCGGCGGCGACGAGCGATTGCGCCAGCGTCGCATCGAGACCGGAGACGTCGGGAACCGGAATCTTGGGCGGGCCGGCGCTCGATACCAGGGTGACTTTCGTTCCTTCCGGCGCGATGACGCCCGGCGGTGGATCCTGCCAGATGACGATGCCGGCGGGCGCGGTGGGGTGCGGCTCGGCGCCGCCGTCGGTGACCTGCAGCTTGGATTTCTGTATCTCGGCCTGCGCTTCGGGAACCGTGAGCCCCAACACGCGCGGCACCGCCTGGTGGCCGGGCAGGAGCGGCGCGGGGAAAATCAGGAGGTAGGCGGTGAGGTAGCCTGCGAGCACCATCCCAACGCCGATGCCCACCCACCTCCAGAATTTCGGTGTGATCTTGACGTCCTGAAACGTCTCGAAGCGGCGGCGGACGCGCATCAGCTCACTCGCACCAGCCGCGCCGCGTACGCGCCGTCGATGCCGTGCCGCTGCGGCAGCGTCTGGAAGTCACCGATCTCCGTGAGCAGCTCGGCGGGAAGCGACGCGTCACCGCGCGGCGCCCGCGCGAATTCCGGGTTGCGGGTCAAAAAATCTTCCACGATGCGTTCATTCTCCTCGGGCTCGAGCGAGCACGTTGCGTAGATGAGCAGCCCGCCCCGGCGGACGAGCCGTGCCGCAGCTGCCAGCAGTCTGGCCTGGCGAGACGCCGCACGCGCAAAAACTGCGGGGTCGAGCCGCCACCGCGCATCGGGATGGCGCCGCATGGTGCCGGTTGCGCTGCACGGCGCGTCCACCAGGACCGCATCGACGCCGCCCGGGACTAGCGGCGCCGCCTCAAGATCGGCGGCGACGCAACGAATTTCCACTCCCGCACGCCGTGTCGTATCGGCCAGCCGACCCATGCGCTCGTGGCGTGCATCACCCGCGAGAATCCGTGCACCGCGGGCTTCGAGGGCGACCGCCTTCCCACCGGGCGCGGCGCAGGCGTCGTAAACGAACTCACCGCGCGGAATGGCTGCGAAACGGGCAACCAGCGCGTGAGCCGGATCCTGCACTACAAACCCGCCCTCGGTGTAGCCCGGAAGATTCGCGGGATGGGGGACCCGGGACGGGGGACGGGTGGCCCGCACTTCCAGTCCGGCGTCGAAAGGAGCCCGAGTCGTCTCGATTCCGCCCGCCCTGAGTTCCTCCTCCAGACGTCCCAAACTCCAGCGCGCCGGCTGCACGATCAACGGTGGTCGCGTGTCATTCCACGCCAGGAGGCGTTTTGTCTCCGGTTTTCCAAAACGATCGATCCAACGCTGAACGAGCCACTCGGGATGAGTTGGTGACCCGTCCGCCGTCCCTCGTCCCCCGTCCCGATGCAGGTGTCGCAACGTCCGGTTTACATAACCGGTGCTCGCCTCGCCCACAGCCTCTCGGGCGAGTTCGACGCTCGTCGACACCGCCGCATGCGACGGCACCCGCGTCAACCAGCGCAGCTGGTAGGCGCCGAGGCGCAGCACGTCGTGCAGGCGGGGATCGGCGCGCTCGAGCTCCAGCGTGCGGTCGAGCTCGCGCTGGCGGCGGAGCACGCCCGCCGACAGCTCGTAGGCGAGCCGGCGGTCACGCTCGGCGAGTCCTCGGAGGTGGCGATCTCGCGCATCGGTCAGGGGCGCGCCGGCGCGTACGTCGCGGAGAATCTCCAGAGCCGCCCGGCGAGCGGCGGTGGCTTCCTTAATCCAGCATCCCCCGCGTGGGAGATGACGGCATCGCGACTTCACGGCGCGGCATCCGGCCCGCGAGGTAAGCGGCGCGGCCCGCGATCGTCGCCAGCCGCATCGCCTGCGCCATGGCGACGGGATCCTGGGCGGCGGCGATCGCCGTGTTCATCAGAATCCCGTCCACGCCCTGCTCCATCGTGACGCACGCGTCGGACGCCGTGCCCACCCCGGCGTCGACGATCACCGGCACATGCAGGCGTCGCTTGATCGTGCGCACGCTGAACGGATTCAGCAGGCCCAGCCCGCTGCCGATCGGCGAGGCGAGCGGCATCACGGCCGCGCAGCCCGCG
>Ga0209056_10000450_pt1 | contig 45490 bp, 33 predicted proteins | sample GraSoiAngelo_114_FD_185876 | JGI IMG/M metagenome (GOLD analysis project Ga0209056, IMG submission 185876) | Grasslands soil microbial communities from the Angelo Coastal Reserve, California, USA - 14_0903_13_40cm (SPAdes) (version 2) | ecosystem: Environmental > Terrestrial > Soil > Grasslands...
CACCGTCACCGTGAACAACGACCTCACCCCGCCGGTCCTCTCCGGCGTGACCGCCTCCGCGACCGGCCCGGCATCCGCCACGATCACCTGGACCACGGACGAACCGGCCGACTCGCAGGTCGAGTACAGCCTCACCACCGGCTACGGCAGCGCCTCGGCGCTGGACGCCGGCAAGGTGACGGCCCATACCGTCTCGCTAACTGGCCTGGCGGCGGGATCCCTCTACCACTACCGCGTGAAGTCCAAAGACGCCGCAGGGAACCTTGCGGTCTCGTCCGATGCGGTCTTCACCACCGCGCCGGCGCCGGACACCACCCCGCCCACTGTGGTGATCACTGCCCCGGCGGCGAATAGTTCCGTGTCCGGCACAGTCACGGTCACCGCGTCGGCCTCGGACAATATCGGCGTCGCCAGCATCCAGTTCAAGCTGGATGATGCCAACCTGGGCGCAGAGATCACCACCCCTCCCTACACCTTCACCTGGAACACCACCACCGTCGCCAACGGGACCCACACGTTGACGGCAGTTGCCAGAGACGTGGCGGGCAACATCGCCACTTCGGCGCCTGAGAGTGTGACAGCGGCAAACGGAGATACTCTTCCCCCATCCACTCCAACAAGTTTGACCGCAACCGCCGTCAGTTCCTCGCAGATCTTCCTGGTCTGGTCGCCCTCCACCGACAACGTGGGGGTCGTCGGCTACAAGATCTTTAGAGACGGCGTGCAGGTCGCCACAAACAGCAACTCTACGTACCAGGACGCCGGGCTGTCGCGTGCGACCCTCTACACATACACGGTCGCCGCCTTTGACGCGGCAGGGAATACCTCTGCGCCGTCGGCACCCGCGACGGCGACCACCCAGGCGGCGCAAATGCGCTTCACGGAGGCACAGGGTGTGCCGCAGCCAACGTCCTCCGCATCCGCGCCGAGTGCTTCAACTTCGCGGCCTTCGGGTGCGAACGGCGCCAAGAGTCATGAAGTCACCTACCGACAGCAGCGCGTGGTGGTTTGGCCCTACTTCACCGCCCGCACGGCGATCTCCCATCCCCACGAATCGGGGAAGAATTTGCTCAGCCAGCGCGGCCAGTGCGTGATGTCATAGGCGCTGAGGATGGGTTGTGCTTCACAGGACCTGAACGCTGAAAACAAGTGATGGAGTTCGGGCACGGTGTAGGCTTTGGTCCCCAGGCTTTCCATATGATGCCAGATCACATCGCCAAAGGTCCGCCACGGCCGTCCCCTCAGGAGAGCATACTTCACCCATTGCTTAAAGGCGACCACTGATCGGCGTCCATACAACATCCCGATAAACGTCCCCCCTGGTCTGAGCATCCGGTGGATCTCGCTGACAATCTTCGCGGGATGCTCCGAGTGGTGAATGACCCCCCAGGAATACACCAGATCGAACGACTCATCAGGAAACGGCAACGCTTCGGCATCGGCCCGCCGCAGATCGCTCTCGAAGCCGTGCATCGCCAGATGCGCTCGTGTTAACTCGATCGCAGCGTCGGTGAGGTCTACGCCCACACATCGTGCCCCAGCGCGGGCCCATTGCAGGTGGTCCGTGCCCGCTCCGACGCCAATCTCAAGGATCTTCTTCCCGTGGTGCCTCGTAAACTGGGCAACCGCGTGAATATGCGGGATGAGCTGATAGCGGTGATCTTCGATTCGCTCAAACCACCGGCGTGTGCCCGCCGGCGCACCTGCGGTGATCAGCGGGCTGATGCCACAAGGGTTCCGCTCCCAGTATTGCTGCACCACGTCATTGGTGGATGGCTCGATCATTTTCGCGCCCACCGCACGGCCTCCCATGCGCCCTTCGACCCGGCGCGCCATCACCGTGAAACGTCTCTCTCCGTCGCCGGCCGATCGGACCAGAACCGCATCAAGGGGACGGCTGCCGCAGGAGATCAGTCAGGGACTCCAGGTCTGCCCCGATGTCTTGCCCATCCGTCCCCGCGCGCCTGTACGCGCTGGACTTGCCCAGGCGGTAGTCTCCGCCGGCGAGGTTCACGAAGCCGACCGCCGCGAGACTCGGAGGGAAAAAGTTGTTGGGCGGGTAGGTGGCGGCAGTCCCGCCAACGAGCACGTTGTGGGTGAAGCCGTATCCTGGGAAGTACGTGGTCAGGGTTGACAGCACGTTGCAGCCGGTGTAATCGCCGCACACCCCGGCGTTGTTTACGACGATGTTGTTCGTGAACACAAAACCGGTGGCGGGCCATTGGCTGGCCTTATGGACCTGGGCGTAGAGGGGGTCCTCGATATGGAAGGCCGTGTTGTGGTCGATGACGTAGTCGGCGCCCCCGTCCACGATCAGGAACAACTGGCCGGCGTTGTAGTGTGTGGCGTAGGCGCCGATGTCGGTAAACAGGTTGTTCTGGATGAGCAGCCTGCGGAGTTGTTGGCTCGGGTAATTGTAGTCGGAACCGAGGATTTGGATGCCCGCCGAGCTATGCCGGATGATGTTGTGCGTGAACGTGACATCTTGGACGACCGACCACGGGGAGCCACCTGCCTCGTTGCGCGGGGTAAACGCGACGGCAAACCCATCCTGGGGCTGGAAGATCCCCCGCCAGTTATGCTCGAAGACATTCCCGTCCACCAGCACGCGGGCGGCGTTCTTTAACTCGAAGAGGTTCTTGACCGCCCACGGAATGCCAGCGTACGAACGGTCCCCGGGTCGCCAGGAGAGCTTCTTTGTAAAGTAGTTTCCGCGCACCTCGATGTCGGAGGGCACAAGATTCGGAATCGACGGAACTCCTCCCCCGAAAAACACGTTCACTCCCGCCGCCTCCAGATAGTTGTTGACGATCTTGAAGGGACCGGCGCCATTCCAGCCCATGATCGCCTGGTTGTCGGCGCCAACCTCCTTGAACTCCGAGAGATACGAGTCGATCACGGCCGTGGACACGGAGTTCATTGCCACGCCGCGGCGCCCTCCCACCCGCGGGTCGCCGTGAAGGTAACATCGGTCGATGATGATGTGGCTCGGCAGGTCGGCCGGGGTTGCTTCGCGGGCCCCCAGGTCGATTAGGCTATAGACGAACGCGCCGGGCACAGGGGTAAACTCGATGCCGATGAACCGGAAGTGATGCGCGGCATGTGCCGTTTGAATCGCGCCTCCGACCCTGGACCCGACGACGATTTTGGGAAGGACCGGCCCGTACGATGGGTCGATCCGGCTGCCCGGCGGGGGAAGGCTGCGGTCGGGAGCGCTGGTCCGCACCGTGATCCACCCGGATCCCGTCTTGTAGGGCAGCACGAACGGCCCGGTGAACGTCGCACCGGCCTCGAGCATGATCACATCACCCGGGCGTGCACTGTTCAGCGCGGCCTGAAAATCACCGCCCGCGGGGACGGCGATCGTCTGTTCTGAGGGAGCGACGAGCGTGGTGTCGACGTACTGTCTCGGCCGTTGCGGGAGGATCACGGGGGACCGCGGCGCCGCGCCAGCAGACCCGGCCAGGAGTACGGCGACCAGGACTGCGGTGCCCGCGGGCGTGAACCAGGAGGACGCACTGGCAGGCCTTCGCCGCGCGGATGAGAACTGCTGACGTCTCATCGTCCATCCCCTGGGCGATCTGCAGCGCGGCCGACTGATGCCGGGAGCGACCCGGTGTGGTTCACAATCCACTGGGCCGCCGCGAAGAGATTACGGGCACGGAACTCTGGCATCGCATCGCCGGCGCCGTGTCCTGCTGCGGGCATCGGACCGGTGTCCACGAGCACGGTCGTGCAGCCACACGCCTGCCCGGCGAGAATATCTCCGGGTTGGTCGCCGACCATGTAGGAACTCGACAGCTCCAGGCCCAGTTCCGCCGCCGCCCGGAGCAGCAACCCCGGCCGGGGTTTGCGGCAGTCGCACCCGTCATCGGGATGATGCGGGCAGACATAGATCGCGTCGACACGGGCGCGCTCGCGGGTCAGGGCGCGGCGCAGTTCCTCGTGGATCGTCTCCAGCGTCCGCCAGTCAAAGTACCCGCGCGAGATCCCAGACTGGTTGGTCACAATGACCACCGGCATCCCAGCGCCGTTGAGCAACGCGATGGCTTTCGCCGCCTCCGGCAGCAGGGACACATCTTCCGGTCGACAGCAATAGTGCACGTCCTCGGTGATGGTGCCGTCGCGGTCCAGAAACACCGCCCTGCTCAACGCTGGCCTTCTCGCCCGCGGCATCTCCCCAGGGGTGGTCATACGCGGTGCGCACCCGGTACCGGGGAGCTTAGTGACCCCAGTACGTCCCCGGCTTGGGCCGCTGTAGCAATCGCCACCAAAAGCCGCAGCCGCGTCCCAGGTGCATGCACAGAAACGCAAGGCAGACACGGCCCAGCAGCGCCATCTTGCGGTGTGTGATCGCCACCGCCGTGGAGACCCCGACGGTCGCGGCGAGGTAGACACCGATCAAGACGGCCAGCGGCCAGACCAGACGTCGATCCACGACCGCGCCTGCGCTCAATCCCACCAGCGCCAGCACGAGTGCTGGCGCGGCCAGGCGCCGCGAGGCGCCAAAGCGTCTGTGCTTCAACACGTAGCCCGCCAACCCCCCACCGTAGCGGAAACACAATCTCCACAGGCCGAGAAAATTTTCCCGCGGCTGATAGTAGACTGGGATCCCGGCATTGAGATAGATCGTCCCGCCGGCGCGGCGGATCCGATACTGCAGGTCCGTATCTTCGCTGATGATCGCCGGCGCCTCGTCAAATAGTCCGACGCGGTCGAACATCTCCCGGCGATAGAGCCCTAGATAGATGATGTCCACGAATCCACTTTTTCTCCCCAAACGGAATTGCGTGTTGCCGACGCCGAGCGGGTGGGACATCACGAGGGCGATTGCTTCCTGGGTCGGGGTCGCCCAGATCGGCCGCATCGCCGCGCCCACGGCTGCCGCGCCCGTGGCCTGCATCGTGCGCAGACAGGACGAGACATACGTCGGGTCGATCCGGGTCCTGGCGTCGATCCTGCAGATCACCTCACCGCGCGCGGCCTGGATCCCGAGGTTGAGCCCGTGGGCCCGCTGCTGGGCCGGATTCGGCAGCACGCGGATCGGCACGGCCCGGCGGGTGAAGCCCGCCACGACCTCACCGGTCCGATCTTCGCTCATCCCGTCGACCACGACGACCTCGAGACGATCATGCGGGTAGTCCTGGCGGAGAATTCCTTCCAGGCAGGCCCCGATGTGCGCTTCCTCGTTGCGGGCGACGACGATCACCGACACCAGCGGCGTCCACGCATCCGTCGCCGGCCGTGCGTCGTCCAGCGGCGCCGCGCGCGGAAGGGGTGGGCGAACCAGCCCCATCACATGACCTCCACTACCACGGGGATGACCGTCCGGCGGCGGGGGTTCGTCCGGCGGTCTCAGGTTTCATCTGGCGTGGAAATGGCCAGGGAAAGCGCCGCGGGCCGCGGCGAGGCCAGCGTCTTCTCCAGCAGGCGGAACAGCATGTGACAGATGGTCAGGTGCGCATCCTCGATCACCTGCATGTCATGCGACGGCACCACGATGGACAGCCGCGCCACCTGCGCCAGGCGGCCTCCGTTGAAGCCCGTGATCCCGACCGCCACCGCCCCTCGGGCCTCGGCAAATTCGATCGCCTTGATCACGTTCTCCGAGTTGCCGCTGCAGGAGATCCCAATCACCACGTCGTGGGGGCGCAAGAAGTTTCGCAGTTGTTCCACGAAGACATCACCGTAGGACACGTCGTTCGCGTACGCCAGCATGGTCGGGATGTTATCGTTGAGGCAGATCATCTTGAACCGCTTTTCGCGCCCCACCCCCAGCCCTTTGTTGATGTCGCAGGCCAGGTGCGACGCCGTCGCGGCGGACCCACCATTTCCCATCACAAAGATCTGCGCCTTCCGCGCAAACGCGTCCCGCAGCGCCTCGACCACCCGTCGCACCGCGGGCAGCGGTAACTGCCCAAGAGTCCTGGACTCTTCCGTGATGTAGTCGCGGGCCAGTTCCTCGATCATACGCCTCTCCTTCCCCGGAGGGGGACGAGCACGAAATTCCGCTCACCGTCCACACCGTACGCCGTCACGTTCACTGGTAGCTGCGCGTATTGAAAATCACTTTCGAGCCGTCGCGGCTCAGCAGAACGGGAAGCTCACGGTATCCGCGCAGCGCGTCCCGGACCTGCTCCTGCTTGTCCTTGGGGCAATACAGGAGGACAAACCCGCCGGACCCTGCGCCGACCACTTTCCCGCCCAGGCATCCCGCGCGGCGAGCCCGCCCGTAGAGATCGTCGATCTCGCCGTTGGTGACATTACTGGCGAGGGTCTTCTTACTCTCCCAGCTCTGATGCAGCATATGGCCAACCCTGTCCAGCGATGTGTCGGACAGCAGGCACTCGCGTGCCTGGTACGCGAAGTCGCTGAGCCGGCGCAGCTGATCCATCCGGTCGGGAATATTCTGCCGTTGCTCGGTGAGCACGGACGCCGACGGCCGGGTGATGCCGGAGTAGAACACCATCAAGTTGGACACCAATTGCCGCTTGCGCTCTTCGGGCAATACCAGCTTTTCGACGACGACGGCCCCATCCCGGCGAAACTCCAGGAACCGCAAGTTGCCGTAGGCGGCGATATATTGGTCCTGAATTCCGATGGGCTTGCCGAGGATATCAATTTCGATCTCGCACGCCTCCCGGGCCAGCCGCTCCAGCGGCACCTGCTCGCCCTGGTACGCATAGCATGCGTTCAGGAGCCCCACCGTCACGCTGCTGCTCGAGCCAAGCCCGCTGCCCTCGGACGGCACGTCCGCCAGTGTCGTAATCTCCACACCCTGTTCGATCCCCGTCTTCCGCAGCGCCTCGCGCACCAAGTCGTGCTGGATCTCATCAACACGCGCGGTGATCTCCTTCCGAGAATAGTTGAGGCAGATGGCATCATCAAACCGCTCCTTCACGATTACGTAGATGTACTTATCGACCCCGAGGCTCAGGACGGCCCCGCCCTCCTTAAGGAAAAACTCGCGGAAATCGGTCCCGCCGCCGAAGAGGCTGATGCGGAGGGGGGTCTGGGTGATGATCATCCGGTTGCCCGACCGGCCGCGACGCGACGCAACACGCCGCGGGCCACCATGGTCCTCTCCGCATGATCCAGGACCCCATCGAGTCCCGCTTGGGTCCGGATCCACGCCACGTAGTCCCTGACGCTCTTCTCCGGTGGATGCCGTGGCGTCCAGCCCAGCGCCTGCAGCTTGCGGATATCTGAGACAATGTGCCGCGTGTCTCCGAACCGGTACTCGCCGCGAACCTCCGGAGCCATCTCCGTGCCGATCGCGTGCCGCACAATCTCGGCGAATTCGCGCACGGTATAGCCGCGTCCGCCGCCCACGTTGAACACCTCGCCGACTGCGTCGGGGTGCTCCATCAGCAGCAGGTTGGCCGACACCACATCCTCGATGTTGACGAAATCTCGCAACTGCCCGCCGTCCTCGTAGATCCGGGGCCGGCGGCCCACGAGGTAGCTCGTGCAAAAGAGTCGGCACACCCCTGAGTAGGCGTTGCGGAATGATTGCCGCGGTCCCTGGGTGATAGAGTACCGCGCGACCGCCGTGGGAACGCCGTAGCGCTTCCCCAGGGTGAGGGCGATGAGCTCCTGGGTGTACTTCGAGATCGCATACTGATTCCGCGGGTTGACGGTCCGTTCGTCGGTCAGCCGTGGCCGCAGCACCTCGCCGCACTCCGGGCAGGTATGGTCCCAGACCCCGCGGGCCAGCTGGGCCTCGGACCGGATATCCGGAAAGTGATCCCGCTCCACCGCCGACCTGGCGCAGGCGGGATCGGGGCACTGATAGCGGCCCTCTCCGTAGACGGCCTGGGACGAGGCCACAATGACCCGGCGCACGCTCAGGCGTCGCTCGACGACAACTTCGTACAGCAAGGCGGTGCCTGCGCTATTCACCGCGAAGAACGTGCTGAAATCCGGCAGATAGTCCTGGTAGGCGGCAAGGTGAAAGACCACCTCCACGCCCGCCAAGGCGTGCTGCCACTGGTGTTTGTCCCGGACATCGCCAGTGACGACCTCGACGCCGGGCGGGAGAACTGACCGGTGGCCCGCGGCGTGCACAGGCTCTACAAAGCCGTCCAGGACGCGCACGTCATGCCCTTTCGCCAGCAAGGCATCAACGGTGTGCGACCCAATAAAACCAGCGCCGCCGGTGACAAGTACCTTCACAGCTTGAGGCCTCCCAATTGGTTTTTCCCTACATCGGCCTCGACGCCAACCCAATTGCGCCTACGGCAGCCCAAGCCGCAGCCCCAGCGTGTCGCGAATGAGCCGGCACACCTCGCCCACGCGGCTCTCCCAACTCTCTGCTCGCATGGCGAGCAGCCTCTGTGCAAGGAAGGGCTCACTCCGCTCACCCAGCGCGCGTTCGATTTCTTCCACAAACATCTTTGGACTGTCAGCCAAGTGGACGAGAGCGCGGTATCGGGCGACCTCGGGAAGGGGCGTGGAAACGACCGGGAGGCCCGCGGCGAGATACTCCCGAAGTTTGATCGGATTGACCCGCACCGTCAACGCGTTCATCCGAAACGGAATCACCCCGACATCGAACGCCCGGCAGTATCCCGGAAGGCTGTCGTAGGGGCGCCGCCCGAGGAGATGCACATTGGCGAGGCCGCTGAGAGCCCGCAGACTCGTTGCCCACCCGCCGACCAGGACGAACGACCAGTGGGGTTGCATGCGCGCCGCCTCGGCGATGAGCTCGAGATCCACGTAATCCGCGATCAGGCCAAAATACCCGACGATCGGTCGCGGGAGCCCCCCGACATCCATGGGGACGCGCAGGCCGGGGTCGAGGGCACGGGAGAAGTGGTCGACATCGACCCCATGGGGGATAAAGAACGTCCGCGGGTTCTCCTGCCGGCGCTCACGCCAGAGGATTTCTGAGGATGTGACGACGAGGTCGGCCACTTTGAGGAGCTGCTGCTCTGCCCGCCGCAGAGCAGCCCCGTTCACGCCTGGAAACTCCGCGTAGTCATCGATGCAGTGGTAAATAACCGCACACTCCCGGAGTCGCCCTACCAGACCCACGGCCGTTGGAAAGTATGTCCACATGAGAGGACGCTCGAAACCGAGCCGCTCAGAGGTCCGACGCAACGCCGCTGACAGGAACGTGCTGTTGAAGCGCGCCACGCCGGGAAGCTCGGGAAACGGGACGACCAGGGGGTTGAAGACATGCATGTTCGGCGCCACCTGCGCACACCCGTCAAAGGCACGCCGGAACTTGTAGAGGAGGCGCCCGAGGTCCCTGCGGTTGACGCCCGGACGGCGAGTCCCGATGGAGTTTACCCAGAGGACGCGGTTCCTTCGGGAGAGGAGACGCATGAAGTGCGTATTGCTGGTCGGGTCCCCCTCCCAGTCTTTCCCGATGCAGATAATCGGGGGACTCCCGGGCCTGGGAGCTTCAATGGCCTCAGGCGCTTGCGGCACGTGCGATCTCCGCCGGATCTTCAGCATCCAGAAAGGTCCGCTGCCATATCTCGAGGTTGATGAGCAACCACAGCTTGCCGCCGTGATCTACGCCGGCGCGATGCTCCTCCGCGAGGCGCCGCAACACGGCAGGCTGGAACAGCCCTCGCTGTAGGGCCCGTGGGCCGAGGACGAACTCCTCGACCACCGACCAGTGTGGCCCGCGCAGCCAGCGGCTCACGGGGACCGGAAATCCCATCTTTCGGCGTGTCAGGATGGCGGGGGGGACCAGACCTCGCAGCGCCTCCCGCAAGACGGCCTTCGTGCGCCATCCGCGGAGCTTGAAGCGGGCTGGCAGCGCCGCCACGTACTCGACAAACTCGTGGTCCAGGTATGGCACGCGGCTCTCGATCGACGCCGCCATGCTCATCTGGTCCTGCTTCATGAGCAGCTCGACGAGATAGGTCTGCAGATCGGCATGGCTCATCCGGTCGAGCGTCCCGCCGGAAGCCTCCGCATAGTAGCGGAGCGCCTCGGCATAAGGATCTGTGCCGTTCCGCGATCCGTAATCGACGAGGAGCTGGCGTTGCCAGTCGTCCGTGAACGCGGCAAAGTTTTCATAGACGAGCGCGCGGGGGCCGGGCTCCAGCGCCAGGAACGACCGCCGGGCGTACCGGCGCATGGGGCCTGGGAGCGTGGGGATGATCTTGCGGACTCGCTCCCGCAGGGCCCTGGGGGTGAATGACCAGTAGGCCCGCCCCAGCGTCTCGTTCCAGGCTGTGGCCCAGTACCACGGATATCCCATGAACAGCTCGTCAGCCCCCTCGCCCGTCAGCACCACTGTCACATGGTCTCGTGCCAGTCGGGAGACAAAATACAGCGGCACGCTGCTGGTGAAGGCGATGGGCTCATCCTCGTGCCAGACCAGCGTCGGCAGCGCGTGGAAGAACTCTGCCGGCGACACCACGACTTCACGGTGCTCAGCCCCGACCGACCGGGCCACAAGCCGCGCGTACTCCAGCTCGCTCGCGCCTGGTTCCGTAAAGCCCACCGCGAAGGTGCGGATCGGCTCCGATGTCATGGGCGCCATGAGCGCGGCCAGCCCGCTGCTGTCGAGGCCGCCAGAGAGGAAGAGCCCCAGCGGCACGTCGCTCATCAGATGGCTGCGGACCGCAGCCTCGAGCCTGGTCCGCACTTCGCGGGCGGCCTCCGGTAGTGTGGCCGCGGTCGGGGGAATCTCAGCGGGCAGCCGCCAGTACCGCTGCGTGCGGGGCCCATCCTGCATCGACCACGAGAGCGTCCGGCCCGGGAGCAGCTTGCGGATTCCCATGAAAAACGTCTCCTCACCGGCGACGAAGCGCGTGGCCAGGAACTCGGGGAGGACGGCTTCGTTCAGCGCGGGGCGCAGTGACCCGGCGGCAAGGATGGCCTTCATCTCGGAGGCAAAGATCAGTTCCTGGTCGGTGATGGCGTAGTAGAGTGGCTTGATCCCCAGCCGGTCTCGGGCCAGGAGAAGGCGTTGGCGCGGCCGGTCCCAGATGGCAAATGCGAACATGCCCTGCAGCCGCTGGACACAGCGCTCGCCCTCCTCCTCGTAGAGGTGGAGGATGGTCTCGGTGTCGGACCGCGTGCGGTAGCGGTGGCCGCGCGCCAGGAGACCGGGCCGGAGCGCAGCATGGTTGTAGAGCTCACCGTTGTAGGTGATCCAGATGGACCCGTCCTCGTTGGCCATGGGCTGGTGGCCACCGGCGACATCAATGATGGAAAGCCGCCGGGTGGCCAGGCCTGCCGGCCCATCAATCCACATCCCCCCGTCGTCCGGTCCGCGATGGCGAAGGGTGTCACGCATCCGCACCAGCCGCCCCTCCTCCACGGCCTCGTGCGGGTGCACCTTGACGATCCCTGCGATGCCGCACATCAGCGTCTCATCCCGTTCATCCGGCGACAGTCCCCGCCTTCGCCCTCGCCAGCACGCGCCGCACCCGGAGGTGGTGGATCAGACGGCCCCAGTTTTTCGTGATGACGAACACCACAAAGACCTCGGCACGCTCCGGGAGCGTCAGCCGATCCGGATCCCACGCCCGCGCGTACTGATCAAGCATTGGCTCACCCGACAGGTGCGCGAGCGCCGTGAATTGTGCTCGGTGCAGCGCGTGGTACTTTGGAGGACTGAGGTAGAAGCGGTGCCCGTACCAGCTCCACCGATCCTCGTAATTCCAGACTGGCAGCCAGCGCATCAGTCCGTCAACGCCGTCTTGGAAGAGCTGGTAGACTCCGCGGTCCCGCGTCTCTGCGAAGACATCGTAGAGACCAAAAAGACTGAAGACAAAGCCATCAAGCACCCGCGCGGGCGGGATGCACGGGTACTCCTCGTAGAGGACGCATCCATCGTTGACCGTTCGGACGCCCCCGGCGGTAATGTCTTGTTCGAAGACCACGCTGGCATCACGCGCCAGGTCGCGGAACCGACCGTCCTGCGTCAGCCGGTAGGCGCGGATCAGCGCGCTCATCGCCAGCCCTTGGCTCATCGCGGAGATCCACGGCGCAGGGAGGCCGCCGGCCCCCTCGACGTAGTCGAACGGATAATGCCAGACGACGCCACCGTCGGGCCGCCGCACGGCATGGGCAGCCAGCCATGTGGCCTGGGTGAGGAACGCCTCCCGGCCCGACGGATCCTCGCCTCGCACCGCCCGCTCCAGCCGCATCAGCCCGTACCACGCAACATAGGCGGGGTTGTAGGCATCCCCGAACGTCCGCCCGTGCTGCACCGGAACCCCGTCCGCATCGAGCTCCATGGCGTCAAAGAAGAGTTGCTCGCTGAAAACATGGTAGTGCAGGGAGTCCTCTCCCCCCGGGGCCACTACGGCCTCGACGGGATACTGAAACCGAAATCCCCACAGTTCGGCGCGCAGCGCCCGCACCGCCCACCACAGAGGCTCGAGCCATCCAGGCCAGCGCCGCACGCCCACGATCATCGTTTCTCGACGAGCCAGTTCCCGATCGCGAGGTACCGTAGCCCCGAGCGGTCAAAGACATCCAAGGCGTCCTCAGGGCTGCTGACGATGGGAAAGCCGTGAAGGTTGAAGGACGTATTCAAGATGCCTCCGATTCCGGTGAAGCGTTCGAACTCAGCCAGCAGCGCATGATACGACGGGTTCCAGGCTGCAGACACTTCCTGGGGGCGCACCGTGGAGTCAAACGGGTGAATGGCCGCCCGAATCGTGTTCCGCCGGTCGGTCGTGTCGAACGCGAGAATCATGTAGGGCGAGGGGACGTGCTTGGGATTCACGACGTACTGGCCGTTGCGCGCCGCCAGCATCGAGGGCGCAAACGGCATCCAGAAGTCGCGCGCTTTGATCATCTCGTTGATCTCGCGCACGACCGCGGGGTCGGATGGGTTCGCCAATATGGAACGGTTCCCCAGCGCGCGGGCGCCGAACTCCTCGCGCCCTGCAAACCGGGCTACCACCTTCCCCTCGGCTAAGAGCGCGGCCACGCGCGGCTCAACCGGCTCGAGGCGGGCGCACCGCACCGGGGTGGAGAAGGTAAACCCCTCCACGGCGCGTCCGATCTCCTCGTCCGTGTACTGCGGGCCCCAGTAGAGGTCTTGAAGTGGCGCCATCGTCTCGACGCCGGCGCGCTGCGCATAGACCCAGTACGCGGCTCCCATGGCATTGGTCTCGTCGCCGCACGAGGGGTACACGAACAACTCTTCTACCTCAGGGAGCTCCATGATCGCCTTGTTGGCCTTGACGTTCATAAACACGCCGCCAGAGAGGGCCACGCGCCCGATGCCAGTGGTCTGCACACAGCGCCGCACCCACTCCGTGAGCACATGCTCGGTGAACTTCTGGAGGCCCCCCGCGACCCAGTCGAACCGCTGGCGCTCGAAGAGTCCCTTGAAGAACCGATAGGAGCAGTACGTATCCGGGCAGCCCGCCGCCCGTTCCCAGCCCAATGGGGTGCGCGGATTGAAACGGACCAGCGGCGTGAGGAGCTGGTAGACGCGCTCCGTGCCATTGGGATCCGCGTAGGGGGCCAGGCCCATCAGCTTGTACTCGTGCTCCAACGGCACCATTCCCAACAGAAAGGTCGCCATGGCGTAGATGTTGCCGATGGAGTCCGCCTGCTGAACCGCGTGGAGCCGTTCCAGACGGCCCGCCCGACCGATGTTCACCGTGGCGCAGAGCCCGTCACCGGCTCCGTCACAGGTCAACACCAGCACCGGGTCGGTGAACTGTCCCCGCCCGTAGTAGGCGGCCGCCGCGTGCGCGGTGTGGTGCTCCACGAACGTGATCTTCTCCCAGGGAATGCCCATCCGCAGCAGCGGGGCCGCGCGCTGCCGCTGGCGGTGCGTCCGGTAGGCAGCATACAGCCCAATGGGCTGGATGGCCCCGCGGACGGCGCGGCGGGCCGCACGGCGGGTGACGACGTTCCAATCGTTGATGGTGCGGTACTCCTCCATCAGCTGCTCGCGGGTGGTCGGAAACGCGGCATAGTGCCCGTTGATGGCCACGGCATCGATCTCGCCGGCCACCGTTCCGGTCATCTCCAGCACCGTCCGCACCGCCTGGATCGGGAACCCGGACCAGTTCTTGATGCGGCGCAGCCGCTCTTCCTGGATGGCGGCGACAACGTGGCCGCCCACGTAGAGGCACGCTGCCGCGTTGTGGCCGTCGTTGATCCCGAGAATCTTCATGCGGTCTCCCGCCCGACAGGCGCGAGTCGCTCGTAAACGGCCAGCAGCCGGTCAAACGCATCCCCATCGGCACCGTGGGCGGATCCGGCAGGAGGTTGCAGCGCCCGGGTCAGCGCGGTGACGAGATCATCGATGTCGCCTCGTCGGAACAAGATCACACCCTCCGGCCGGAAATCGGTGTCACTGGCGACGACCGGCACCCGCAACGCGAGGGCTTCTCGCACCGACAGAGAGTCGCCGTCGCAAATTGTGGGGCGTACGAACACGCTCACGCTCCGCATCACGCTGAGGACCATGTCGTGCGGCAGTTCCCCCGTCGGCAGGACGTAACTGGGGTCCACAGGCATGCCCGACGTCCCCGAACCGATCAGGAGTAGCCCGAAGCGCGGATAACGGCTGCGGAGGCGGGCCACCGCCTCCAGGAGCAACGGAATACCGTACCAGGGCCCCCTGGAGTCGAGCGCCAGAGCCACGGGGGAGTGTCGCTCATGGAACGCCGCGACCTCGGGGGGGACCTCCGGGAGTTCGTCCGTGTCCACGCCGTAGAAGCCGGACAGAATGGTGATCTTGTCCGGCCGCGCGCCGACAGCCAAGAGCGCCTGCCGCGTCCGCTCATTCCGGCAAATAATTGCACCCACCAGACCGGCCACGGCCCTCACGAACAGGCGGGTCGGCCTGCGCGCCGCGCTGAGGAATTCCGGCGCCAGGCCCGAGCCGAAGCTGATCACCGTCTTGCGACCGTTCAGGAACCCGGCGCACGCACAGGCAAAGCTCAGCAGCCAACTCTCCGGGGTGTGTCCATTCGTGTGCAGGTGAATGATATCCCCACGAAGGGCGTGACCGAGGAGCCGTGCGGCGAGTTCGAGTGGGTGTCGCGACGGCAGGCACTCGGGCCGCCTGCGACGACGCGAGGCGCCGATATCGAGCACGCGGCACGCGTAGCCCGGCGTGCTGGAGAGACGTCGGTGGAGCCGCGCGGTCTGCACCGAAATCCCCCCGTAGGGCGGGGGGTAGTCACCTACTAACAGCACGTTGGCGACTGCGCGAATCGTCGGCGTGCGATGGGCGAAGGGCCCCGTTGTGATGCGTCCGGTCGACGAAGACACGATGCCAGACCTCCAGTATCAGCAGCATCCAGATCTCGTGCTCGAAGTTCGCCCGCCCCGTGCGGTGAGCGTCCCACAACCAGCGGACCGTCCGGGGCTCGAAGAACCCCCGGGCGAGGGCTCGCGGTGAACAGACCGTGTCTTCCACGTACGGGGCAAGATCGGTTCGCAGCCACTGGCCGATGGGCGACATGAACCCGTGTTTTTTCCTGTCGAACGCCTCCCGCGGGACCGCGCCATCCAGCGTGGCGCGGAGCAGCACCTTGGTCGTGCCCCCGCCAAGCTTCCATTGTGGAGGCAGCAGCGCGACGTATTCGACCAGTTTGTGATCCAGCAGAGGCGTGCGGACCTCCAGCGAATGAGCCATGCTCATCCGGTCGACCTTCACCAGCATGTCGTCGGGCAGCGAGGTCTTCAGGTCCACGTAGAGGATACGGCTCAGGGGATCGGCCGCCGCCGCCGTCCTGAAGGCGCGCTTGTGCACAGCGAGCGGGTCGCACCCCGCGGTCTCGGCCCGCAGCCACGAACTGTACAGGGCGGCTTTCAGTTGGGGCACGCGCGGGGAGAAGTAAAACTTCCGGGCGCACACCTCTTCCGGTGGGAGGGCCAGGTCACGCATCGCATACCGGCCTTTCGTGCCCCGCGGCAGCAGCCCGGCGGCGGCGGCCAGGGCAGACGCGCCGAGGTACCCGGTGGTGCGCCGGATCCCCTGCTGGATCGTCTCAATCCGGTGCCGCGCATACCCGGCGAAGAGCTCATCTCCACCGTCACCCGAGAGAGCCACCGTCACGCGCTCGCGGGCGCACAGGGAGACAAAGTACGTGGGAATGACCGACGCGTCGGCGAATGGCTCGTCCAGGTGCCAGGCGATCTTTTCGATCAGCTCCGGCGCCGGAGACGTCACGATGCGCTCGTGGTGCTCGCTGCGGAGGTGGCGCGCCACGAGGCTGGCGTAGGGGAGCTCGCTGTAGCCGTCCTCATGAAAACCGATTGACGCCGTGACGACCGGACGCCCCATCAACTCGGCCATCACGGCTACGACCGCGCTGGAGTCCACCCCGCCGCTGAGAAACGCGCCCACCGGCACATCGCTGCGCAGCCGAATCCCGACCGCCTCCGTGAGCCGCGCGCGGAACTCATCGACAGTCGCCCGCCCTGATGCGGTCGCGCCCGCCGCGCCCTCGGGAATCGGGATATCCCAGTACTGCCTCACCGTGATCCCTCGAGGACTGCAGACCAGGAGATGGCCGGGCGGAAGCTTGCGGACCTGCCGGAAGATGGACGCCCCTCCTGGAATATAATGGAGACTCAGGTAGGCATCCAGCGCCTCCAGATCGATCGTCCGCTGGACACTCTCATCCTCCAGGACCGCCTTGAGCTCGGAGGCAAACACAATGGTGCGTTCCGGCAAGACCGCGTAGTAGAGCGGCTTCTTGCCGAGGCGATCGCGCGCCAGCATGAGCGTACGCGTGCGCTCGTCCCACACGGCGAAGGCGAACATCCCGCGGAGAGCGTCAACACAGCGCTCCCCGCGCTCCTCGTAGAGGTGCACGATCACCTCAGTGTCCGTCTCCGTACGGAACGAATGCCCACGAGCGCGCAGCTCATCTCGAAGCTCGACGTAGTTGTAGATCTCGCCGTTGAGGGCGACCCAGATCGACCCGTCCTCGTTCGAGATCGGTTGGCGGCCGCTATCCAGGTCGATGATAGAGAGCCGGCGGATCGCCATCCCGAACGGGCCGCCCGCATAGAATCCCCCCTCATCTGGACCGCGGTGGAACATCGCGTCCGCCATCCGGTTCAGCAAATCCCTGTCGACGGGGGCGCCGTCGAGGTTATACTTGCCCGCGATCCCGCACATACGCTGCGCGCCTCCGCTTCGACCAGTCGGACACCAGTGCGACGAACGGCGACCTCCAAGATCGACAGACTCTCAGCAGGGCCTTCAGCACATCCCTCAGGCCGGATGTCGCCACGATGAAACACGCCAAGGTCATGGTATCGTCCACGCCCATCCGCCGGACTGCCCATGGGTCGGGGATCCCATCGTTCAGCCTCTCGATCGTTGTCAGCGCCCCCCGGTAACCGGCTTCCCTCGCCGCCGCCGCCACGTCCGTCGAGAAGTCCCCGTACGGGTAGGCGAGCCAGGGCACCGGACGCTGCAGCACGGATTCCAGCACACCCTTCGACTCAGTCAGTTCCGCCAGGAGCTGCGCTCGGCTCAGGTGCAGGAAGGAGTCGTGGGAGCACCCGTGGCTTCCGACCGAGATCCCGTCTGCGGCCATTTCGCGGAGCTGACTGACGGTCAGCGGTGGCGACGTCGGCAGCATGGGCTCTTTCACCCCGAGGTCTACGGCAAGCCTGGCCAGCAATGCCTCGCGCTGCGGTGGTGGCAGTCCCTGCAGCTCGCGTGCGAGCACGCGCAGCGCGGCCTGCTTCTCGGCCAGCGTACCGAGCCGGAACCAATGCTCCTTGCCCTGCACCGGAACCCGGACGGTCGAGGACTGGGTGGACGCCACCATGGCGCTCAGCCGGTCCCACCACCGAGGCCGACCGGACTGGAGAGAATCGGTGATCACGAAGACCGTCGCCGGAAGGGCCAGCCGCTTCAGCACAGGGTAGGCAAAGAAATACAGGTTGCGGTAGCCGTCATCGAAGGTGACGGCGGCGAGCGGTTTCCCCGCGTCGACGCCCCTCGTGCCGTTCAGGAGTTGATCCAGGGGCACCACGCAGTAGTGTGCGGCCAGGTAGCGCATCTGGCGCTCGAAGCGCTGCATCCGGACGTGCTGGCCGCCGAAGTTCAGCACGGGGCTTACCGTATCGGCATCGACCCCATGGTAGAGCAGCACCAGGGACTTGCGTCTGTTGAGGCGCCTGTCAACCCACGACGCGCCGGAAAGGACGAGAAGTCGGTACACGGCCTCCTTCAGCATCCGCATCCCCATCCCGCCTCGCGTCACGTTCCCCACTCCACACCGCGCCTCAGGACGCCCTCGCGGCCCACCCCAACAGCAGCCGGATCCGCTCCGTCGTGGCCTGCACCATTTCGGCGCCGAGCACGCCGCGCACCGCCAGGATCCCGAGATACGCCGCCACATACACGGCCGTGGCCACCAGCAGGAGCGGCAGCGGCGCGGCGGACAGGTGTGCCTTGACCTCCAGGGTGACCAGGACCGACGCGGCTGTGGCACCGATCAGCTCGGCCAGCCTCCGCCAGGGCAAGAGTTCTGCAAACGTCGCACCCATGTGGTGCTTGGCTCGAGCGAGGATGGCACTCTTGCCGACGCCCATCGTCAGCGCGGTCGCCATCACCGCGCCGACGAGCCCGAACGGCCGTATCAGCGAGGTGACCAGTCCGGCGTTCAACAGCAACTGGATTCCGTACAGCACCGCGAGCGCGCGGGTGTCAGCATACACCCCCAGCACCCCATCCGCCTGCAGTGGGACGATCAGGATGATCGTGGACCAGATCATGAAGATCGGAATGCTCGCCGCGTACCGTTCCGTGAAGAGGAACGGGATCAGTTCATGCGCCGTCACGAGCAGAAGCCCCACGAGCGGGAAGAAAAAGACCGCGAGTTTGCCGACGGTGTCGCGCCAGATCGTGATCGGGGCACCCGGCCGATGCGCCGTGATCGCCTCGCGCATCCGCACCATCATGATGTTCTTGGCGGGCGTGAACAGCAATTCGATGAGTGGAATCTGCAAGCAGCCAACCGCGTAGATGGCGAATGTCGCCGCGTCCACGAAGGAGGCCACCAGGTAGTAGTGGAGGTTGAGGACGAGAATCCACAACGCCCCGCCGAGCTGGAACGGCAGGGCATAGGCGAGTTGCTTCCGCAGCAGAGCGCCGTCGGGCCGCAACTCGGCCCCGAACTCCGATCTGAGATACAGAAGTGTCGCGCCCAACCGGACTGCGGCGAATGCCGCCGCGCCGGCGAGCAGCCACGCCAGCTTTCCTGTGAGGACAGCCGGGGCCACGACGGCGAGAGCCCGGACGAGATCGGACAGACCGTACGCGGCTCCAGCGCCACCAAAACGCTTGCGGGCGGTCAGCACGATCTCCAAGACTGCCGCCGGCAGCGTCAGCGCTACATAGCCGCCGAGCAACCTCGAGAGTCCCGACAACGAGGCATTGCCCAGCCAGCGCGGGAGCAACGGACCCAACGCGAGGAAGAGTCCCAGACACGCGAGTCCACTGCCGCCCAGGACCAGCAGCGCGTTCAGCACGTACCGCCCGCCGTCCTTGGGAGCGGAGGGCAGGAAGTAGAGCAGGCTCTCGGCCATCCCCAGCTGGGCGATCACCGACAGCGTCCCGCCTATCAGGAAGAGTTGCTTGTAGGTCCCGAACCCCGCTTGATCGAAGACCCGCACCAGCACGAGGGGAGTCGCGAAGGTCACCACGAGGGCCATCGCTCGGCCCGCAGCCAAGGCCAGCAGCGGACGGACGCTCAGCTCGGTCGGCGTTGCGGTAGATGTCACCGGATCGCCCGCGTCTCGCCGTCCCGGCATTTTGGATCCGGGGTCGCACCCAGCGTGTCCTGCACCCCCACCCACCCGTGGCCTCCGGCCCATCCACCGAGCGCGTCGCTGAGGAGCCACCGCACGGTTTTCTTGACCTGCGCGCCCCCGACCCCGAGCCGTCGATAGAACGCTCCACGCATGCCTGGGGCAAACATCTGCAAGCGGCCTAGCTCGTGCGCGCGACGCGCCCAAAGGAATTTGTACGGCTCGGCGCCGCGCAGCAGGTCGTACTCCGCCGCGCCCTCCTCGAGGGCATGCCGGATCGTCAGACCCATCGTGACCAAACCGACGCTCTCCTTCGCAAAGCTTGGGTCGAATCCCGACTGGTAGAAGGAGAATGTGCGACCATATCGGTAGCCCAGGAGCACCGCGGCGGTCCTGCCGTCCAGCCGAAGGACGAACAGCCGGAGCCACCCCCGCCTCAGCGCCAACTGGCTCACCTCGTCGTAGAATGATAAGAGCCCAGCGCTCCCGAAAGTCTCGGAGCCCCCGCGGTCCTGCCAGCGCAGGGTGTGGAGGGCGACCAGCGCCTCCAGGGCCTCGCAGCGTTCCGCTTCGGTCTGGATGAGATCTAATCGGACGTCGTAGCGCTTCTTGAGGTTTCTCAGCCGGCGCTGGAAGTTGTACCGGTGCGCCGAGCCGAGGCTGGCCAGGTAGGATTCCCAGGAGTGTCCCGTCAGGTCGATGACGGGACTGACGTTGATCGCGCTATCCTGAATCGTCCACCCCTGCTGCCCCAACCGCCTCGCCAGAGTCGTGGTGAACGACGAGGTGCGGTGCACGTACGCGAACTCCAGGGCGAGCGGAGCGTCGGCCCATGCCATGGCCAGCGCGGCACAAGCCTCCTGCGCTCTCCCCAGGCGGACGATGACGTCCAGATAATCAGAGCCGACCGTTTCCGTGCCGAGGAATTCGAGCGCAGGAAACAGCAGCAGCCGGCGCAGCACGGGGGGCCGCTGGGCCAGGGGGGCGATGGCCGTCAGCTCCCGCCCGTCGCGCATGACCAGGAGGTGAAGTCGCCGGCGTCCGCTGAGGTGCTTCCACCATGTGTAGAGCCACTCCCATGTCAGGAAGAGGCAGTTGGCGGGACTCGCCGCGAGAAGTTCATCCCACTCGTCTCGGAGATCCGCAAACTCCCCCGGATCTTCGATGCACTGCATATCTCCGTCCTCCAGGGCTCTCACGCGTCTCATCGCACCTGCTCAGGCTTCACAGCCGTCAGCGTGACCTGGAGCTCTTCGATCCCACCGATCCAATAGCAAAGGAAGCGTTCTCCAAACGTCGGGTGCCGATCGAGGAACCACTGCACCACGCGGCTCCAGGCACGGAACGGCCAGGGCCAATACTCTTCTTCCATGAAATACTTGAGCCGGACATGCACAACGTGAAAACGCGCGGTGGTGTAGTAGGAGTAGTTGTTTTCACCGAAATAGTGAAACGACGCCGCGGAAAAGGTGCGACGGTGTGTTGGATCCCTCCACGCGTAGATCCCCGAGTAGTGGGGGGTGCGAATGTACACCCGGCCCCCAGGCCGCGCCATGCGCCACACTTCCTCCAGGATTGGCAGCGGGTGGTCGAAATGCTCCAGCACATGGTTGAGATAGATCGCGTCTGCACAGCCCTCCGGCAGCGGGTACGGCGTCATTTCCAGGTCATGCACCAGGTCCACACCCGGCAAGGCGGCGATGTCGATCCCAAGGGCCCCCTCCACCTTCCTCGCGCCGCACCCGAGATCGACGATCACCGGCAGCCCGGCAGCCTCTCGGGCCGCGACGTAGGCGTCGATTCCGAGATCGGTTTCGGGCAGCTTCAGCATCACTTCGCGAACGTCCGAAGGGTCATGGGGTCGAGCAGCGCGTGTAACAGGGGACGCAGCCGTCCTTGATCCGCCACTTCCAAGAGCTCCCCAAAAAGGGATCCCGCCTCCCGGAGCCTCACCCGCCCGCCGGCCCGGCACTGGTCGCATCGGCCGCCATCCAGATGAAGGATGGCGTACACACTACTGAGCAGCCCTCCCTGGTAGGGACGGTCGGCGATCCGGCACCCAAGCAACCGCGCCACCGACCGGCATGAGATCTGGGAGGGCGCAAATGACCGGTTCGCGACTCGGAACATGGCGAGGTCGGGCTCGGAATCCCCAATGGCGATCGTCTCACTGTCCCGCTGCCCGGCGAGCTCGAGCAGCGCCAAGAGCCCTTTCCCCTTGTCGACGTCTTTGGCCAGGACAGCGGTGTCCACGTAGGTCTGGTGAAAGCTCAGCCGATCGGCTCCGAGCCGAGCCATCAGATCTCGGATCAGCAACGTCGGCAGCGGCACAGTCGCGCCGCGCTCGTAGGTGTAGGCACGGATGGAGTACCGGTAGTCCTCGTTCAGGAATACCCCCGGTAGCCGACGCAGAGCGTTCGTGACCGTCTCTAGCTGGCGGGACGACTCGGCACTCACCAGGACCTGCTCCCGGCTGCCCACCGCATCCCACGCCACCGCACCGTATTCGGCCACGCCTCCCACGAAGCCGTAGACCCGACAGTACTCTTTCACCTCCGTCAGGGTTCGCGCGGTGTTGACCGCGACGGCGACGTCGTGGGCATGCAGCAACGAGAGCGCCTGGAGGCCGGCCGCACTGGTCGATGGGAAACCGAAGATCTGTTTGTCCAGCACTCCGTCGATGTCCATCACGACGAGCGGCGAGTGCCAGCGGAGCGCAGCCGGCCGCCCGCAGAGGCCTCCGCAGACGCGGGCGGTGTGCACGATCAGGAAGTTCCAGGCATCAATGTAGAGGCGGTTGAACTCCTGGGCGCGATGGGCGAGGCGCCCGTCGGCGAGGTTTGTCAGCGCCGTGCTCATCGCGATGGTGCCCGCCAGAAGCTTATTGAGGAGGAGCCGCTCCTTCACCCTGGTGTCTCCAGATTCCTCGATGTAGCGACTGAGAAAACGGCCCTCTTCCAATTCGGACAGGCCCAGATAGAGAATCGCCTCGGCAAGGTCGTAGGCCGGATCGGTGACATTGAGCTCATTTTTCCCCAGGCCGTGGTGCTCGAAATCCGTCTTGAGCAGCGATCGGGGTCCGGTAATCCATTCCTGCGGGCGCATCTTGGCGTCGGTGAGGGTCGGAACCGGACAGGTCTGGCCCGCGAGCTCGTGCCGAAGGCGGGCGCGCTTCACGTAGGCCGCTGCCTTGCCGCCGTAGGCTCGGGCCAGCATACTGGCGAGTTGATCAAGCCCCCTGTGCTGGTTGGTCCGAGCAAGATCAAGAGTGGGATCCCCCGGCAGGGTCAGGACACGGACGCGCGCGGCCAGGTACGACGCCGCAGCCTCCATCCACCGATCGCGGTCTCGGCCAGCCTTGGGCTCATCTTCCTGAGGCAGCCACTCGCTGTAGAGTATCCCGTCGCGCAGCCCGAGCACGGGTGGCACAAAGGCGGCGAGTCGCTCTCCCGCGATCAGGGCATGATAGCCCAGCCACCCCCAGCCCACGCTTTTCGCCAGGACGTAACGGGTTTCGGCCCGCCCGTGGGCGTCGGCGAGGTGAATTTCGAACACCCGCTTGAGCCGGGTGTGAAATTTCTCGTCGGAGCGCTCGTGGAGGGAGCGATTCATCCGCTCCGCCGAGGGGCTGGCCAGTACCTGGACGTGCGAGTACTTCCGCCACTGAAAATACTCGGCCATCAGGGTTTCGACCGACTGGGGGTCGAGCAACTGGTATTTGTAATAGTGCTCGGGTTCGAGGAACACCGCGCGAATGCCGGACCGGGATAGGAACTCCTGATCCGCGGCCCATTCGCGCCGAGTGGGGTGAATGGGGAGCAGCGCGACCACACGTCCGGCGGCAAATCCGACCCTGCGCAGGAGGTCGACGCTCTTGGCGAGCGTGCCGCCCGTGTTGAGCGGTTCGTCCACGATCACGGCCACCGCTCCTTTTTTGGCGTTGCGCACCAGCGTTTCGCCTTCCCACCGGCCCAGAGGTACCTCGGATGAGCTCTTGATCGGGCGAAAGGTCACGGACTCCGGATCGCGGTATCCGTTGACGGCCAGGGCGGCGCACAGCAGCGGAGCAAAGTACGAACCGGCTGTGCGGAGCCCAATCGCGAGGACCGGCTGCTCGCGGTCCGGGAATGCCGCTGCGAACTGACGCCCCAGGGTGAGGATGTCGACATGCGTGAGATCCTGGTTCCGGAATGCCGCGACGACTCTGGCACGGCGTCGCTGCAGGAGGGCAGGGAGGTCAATGCCCAGCAGGGACATCAATCGGGTTCTGGACAGCCAGAGCGCGTTCGGGTCCGGCTTTGCCGGGGCCACGAAGACTTTCAGGAAATCCAGCACGCCCCCGCCCCAGGCCTGCCTCCAGTCGTGCAGGCCTTGGAGCCGCCACTCCCGGGCCCGTTGCCACGCCCTGAGCGGCACCTCGGCCGCCCGGAGGAGCGGACCCATCCCCGGCACGACGGCTGCTGGAGAGAAGTCGTATCGCTCCCCGAGCAGATAGTCATCAACAGTGTCCGCGATCGCGCAGGAGAGCAGGAAGATATTCGTCATCACCTCGGCGCGCTGCCACCCGTCGAAGTCATCCAATTTGACCAGGTGTTGGCGGAGGTGTGAGACCACATCGCGGAACGGGGGGTAGGCATCCAGGCACCAGGCGTAGCCGTGGTAGAAACGGGACTCCGTCTCCAGCAGGTCCGCCTGCGGCGACTCGAGCACAGACGCGGGGAGGCGGGTCGACGCCTCACCCAGGTCAGGGATGTGGGTCATTGACTCCGTCAGGCTGCTCGTCCGATCCGGCATCTCAGCGCTCCATCGCCTATGGTGTCTGCACCGCAGGAGAGCGGGTCGTATTGCAGGCCGTCGCGGTCAGCGGCCACTGCGCCCGGATCGCTGCGGCCGCCAGCGCGGTGCCCTGTGCGTTCCAATGGTTGTCATCCAGCCAGTAGAGGTACTTGCCGCGCTGCAGAGACCGTGCCGCTTCCCCCGAGAGGAATGGGGTCAGGTTCAGGACGGGAACGTCCATCGCGCGCAGGGCACGTTCCAGCCGGTTGAGATAGTCGCCCGCACCTGGGCTGAGCGGCTGCGGATCAACCAGGAACGGCCGGTAGACCTCATACTTCCCCGGGACCAGGACAACAAACAGATCGAAGCCCGCTTTGCTCAGGTCCTCTCGGAGCCACCTCCAGTAACCGAGGGACAGGTCACGCCTGCGGTGGAAGTTGTCTACCCGCGTGGCCTGAAACAGCATCGTATCCCCGTTCACGAGGGTCGCCCTGACGACGTTGTCGGCGTATTTGTTGGGAAGAATTCGGCCGTTGTCGATGGCCTTCCAGGCACGCCCACTCAGACTTTGCAGCGGCGAGACGGTAAGGAAGCCTCTCACCTTCCCGGCCACAGCGCGGACGTCCGCCGGCAACCGGCCGATGAGCCTGACGGCCGCGATCTCCCGGCGAGTGGGAGGAACCGGGACGGCGGCACCGTCCGTGTACAGGCGAATCACCAGACGACTCCGCAGGTTGAGGCGGCGCGCCACCGAGAGGATCTCGTCGGGCACGACGCGGCCGGCGTCACTGCCCGCGTTGTAGACCACACAGCCCATGGAGGTGGTCAACCGCGAGGACAGCGTCTCGTCATCATTTACTCCGGACCCGACGACGAATGAGTCCCCCGCCAGAATCGCGCTGATCTCTTCATTCAGGATTCGCGGAGGGTTTCGAAATCCGAGCGCATCCGTCGTAAATCGTTCGACCCGATACTGCCGCAGGGCGGGGAAATTCCCGAGCGCCGCCAGGTCGCCATACGACCGCGCATTGTCATAATCTCGGTTGGGCTCAAACGCCGCCCCCGGCGGCCGGTTGCGCAGCAGCGCCTCCCAGGCCCGAAACGTGAACGGGTCGATGGACATGAATCGCAACCCGATATCGGCCAGACCCACTACGGCCAGCAGGCACGGGATCACGAATCCCAGCTGCCAGACGGGGCGGCGCCTCTGCCCTGTTCCGATCGAGGTTGTCATCCGCGTGAGAAGGTGAGCCTAGAATTGAAAATAGATGTACGGCGCTGGCCGGGCCCCATAGAGCACGAACAGACAGATGCCGAAGAGCACCGCGCAGCCCGCCACCCAGGACGGTGACCACCGGTGGCGGATCTCGAAGGTGTTGGGGGCCCAATGCGCGATGACGGCAGCCAGCGCGAGCGTGACGATCAAGGCGCCTGCGCCGACCATGCCAGCTCCTGCGTGCCAGGTGAACATCGTCTCCAACAGCGCAGCAGCCATGCCGAATCCAGAGGCCCGAAAGATCGCCAGCCCAAGCAGCCACAGTCCGAACGTCGCGCTTCTCTGCGCCCACTGCGGGAGCCGCTGCCACCGCGCCCTGATCATCCGGTGGCCGATCAACAGCAGTCCCTGGTAGGCTCCAAAGATGACGTAGAGCCAGTTTGCGCCATGCCACAGCCCAACGAGCACCATCGTGATCATCAGATTCCGCGCCGTCAGCCATCGGGACCCCCGGCTCCCTCCGAGGGGGAAATAGACGTAGTCCCGGAAAAACGATGAGAGCGAGATGTGCCAGCGCCGCCAGAGATCGGCGATGTCCGTGGCCTTGTAGGGTGAGTTGAAGTTCTGCGGCAGGCGGAACCCGAACATGTAGCCCAGGCCGACGGCCATGTCACTGTATCCCCCAAAGTCGAAATACACTTGATAGGCGAAGCCCAGCACGCACAGCCACGCGCTCACCGTGGACAACTCCGCATACCTGGCCAGCGCCGGATCGATGACCGCGGCGATGGTATCGGCGATCAGCACTTTTTCCAGCAACCCAATCACAAAAAATGACCACCCGGTCTGCAGATCCGCGGTGCGGTCGGCCCGATCGATATGCTCAAAATCCTGGTCGATCTGTCGGAACCGGACAATCGGACCGGCGACCAGCTGGGAGAAGAGCGAGACATAGGCCGCGAACTTGAAGAAGTTTCGCGTGGGGGTGATCGCCCCGCGGTACGAGTCGATGATATACGTGATCGTATGAAACGTGTAGAACGAAATGCCGACCGGAAGCACAAGATCGAGAATCGGCAGCGTCGCCCTCATCCCAAGCCAAGGCAAGACCCCGTTGAGGTTGGCCGCCGCGAAGTTCCCGTATTTGAAAAACCCCAGGAGTGCCAGATCAAGGGCGACCGGGATGACGACGCACAACCGCCGGCGCCCGGGATCGCGCCACCGCAGCAACCCGCGTCCCGCCAGGTAGCTGACTGTTGTGGAAAAGAGCATCAGCGAACAAAACTTGTAATTCCAAAACGAATAGAAGACATACCCGCTGATCGCCAGCCACACGTACCGCGGCATCTTGCCCGTGAGCCGCCAAAACACCACGTAGGTGATCGGCAGGAACGCGTAGAGAAACGCCAGGCTGTTGAAGAGCATCGCCGGCCCTACGGTCCGAACGTGGCGGAGACGCTCAGATTTCCTGTCATGGTCACGGTGCAGGACGGGTCCAGGATGCCCGAACAGGCACCACCCCAGCTCACAAAAATGGAGAGGAGTCCGTCCGGTATCGCCGACAGGTTCACCACCGTGCCGCTGGCGAAGGTGGCCGAACACGTACCGCCCCCGCAGTTGATCCCGCCTGGACTGGAGGCCACGTGGCCGCTGCCAGTCAGACCGTTCTGCACGCTCACCGTGAGGGTGAAGCTCTGCTGGATCGTATATGTGGCGCTGGCCACGGCGCTGTTGGTCATCCCGCTGGCCGCCCCCATCGCCTTGACCGTCGTGGTCTGCGCGACTGTGATCGCCCCGGTGTACACGGGCGAGGCGGTCGTCGGCGTGCTCCCATTGGTGGTGTAGTAGATCGTGGCACCCGGAGTCGTATCTGAGATGGAGACGGACCGCGGGCCGCTGTAGGTCCCGCCGCCCGGGCTGAACGTTGGGGTGGCCACGCGGATCGTGTACGGGGCGCTGGCTACCGCGCTGTTGGTCATCCCGCTGGCCGCCGCCATCGCCTTGACCGTCGTCGCCTGCGTGACTGTGACCGATCCGGCGTAGACGGGCGAGGCGGTCGTCGGCGTGCTGCCGTCGATGGTGTAGTAGATCGTCGCCCCCGCCGTGCTGTCCGAGATCGTCACCGTCACCGAGGACGTGTACGTTCCCGCAGCCGGGCTGAAAGCCGGGGTCGCCACCTGCTGCACGATTGTGTACGTGGCGCTGGCCACCGCGCTGTTAGCCATCCCGCCGGCCGTCGCCATCGCCTTGATCGTCGTCGTCTGCGCGACCGTGATCGATCCGGTATAGACGGGCGAGGAGGTCGTCGGCGTGCTCCCGTCCGTGGTGTAGTGGATCGTCGCCCCGGCCGTGCTGTCTGAGATCGTGACTATCACCGATGACGTGTACGTTCCAGCAGCCGGGCTGAACGTCGGGGTCGCCACCTGCTGCAGGATCGTATAGGTGGCGCTGGCTACGGCGCTGTCGGCCATGCCGCCGGCCGCCGCCATCGCCTGGATCGTCGTGGTCTGCGTCACCAGGATGGGGCCGCTGTAGACAGGCGACGCAGTCGTGGGCGTGCTGCCGTCGGTGGTGTAGTGGATCGCCGCCCCGGCCGTGCTGTCCGAGATCGTCACGGTCACCGACAGCGTGTACGTTCCAGCAGCCGGGCTGAACGTCGGGGTCGCCACCTGCTGCAGGATCGCATAGGTCGCGCTGGCCACGGCGCTGTTGGTCATCCCGCCGGCTGTGGCCATCGCCTGGATTGTCGTGGTCTGCGTCACCAGGATCGCGCCGCCGTAGGCGGGCGATGCGGTCGTCGGCGTGCTCCCGTCCGTGGTGTAGTAGATCGTGGCGCCCGGCGTCGCGTCTGCGATGGCAACCGACTGCGGGCTGGTGTACGTCCCCCCAGCCGGGGTGAACGTCGGGGTCGCCACCTGCTGCAGGAACGTATACGTCGCGCTGGCTACGGCGCTGTTGGTCATCCCGCTGGCTGTGGCCATCGCCTGAATCGTCGTGGTCTGCATCACCAGGATTGGACCGCTGTAGGCGGGCGACGCGGTGGTCGGCGTGCTCCCGTCCGTGGTGTAGTAGATCGTGGCGCCCGGCGTTGCGTCTGGGATGGCAACCGACTGCGGGCTGGCAAACGTCCCCCCGGCCGGGCTAAAGGTCGGAGTGGCCACCTGTTGCTGGGTGATGGCACCGATCAGCACCGAAACGGTGCCACCATCATAGTTGGCCACCGCTAGATCCAGGACGCCATCAAAATTGAAGTCCCCCCCGACCACGAACGCGGGGCTCGTTCCTGCATTGAAGGACAGGGGCGGCTGGAAGGTCCCATCGCCGTTGCCCAGCAGCACCGACACCGTCGTGGCTCGTTGCGTACTGGGCCCATAATCTGCGACCGCAAGATCTGTCTTGCCGTCGTGATTGAAATCACCCACGACCACAGAGTTGGGGCCGCTGCCCGCAGCAAACAGCCGGGCCGGTTGGAAGGTACCATCGCCGTTGCCCAGCAGCACCGACACCGTCTGAGAAACGATCGGGCAGGGAGCATAGTAGAAGCAGCCATAGGTGGGAACCACAAGATCCAGTTTGCCATCGCCATTGACGTCGCCCACGGCGACGTATGTTGGATTGAAGTCCCCCACCTCATAGGTCAACGGCGGCTGGAAGGTCCCGTCGCCCCTGCCCAGCAGGACCGAGACCACGGTCGAACCGGAGTTGGCAACCGCCAGGTCCAGCTTGCCATCGCCATTCAAGTCGCGTACGGTCACAACTTGAGGATTGGGGGCCACATAGAAGATCTGCGCCGGACCGAAGGTCCCATCGCCGTTCCCCAGCAGCACCGAGATCGTGTTGGCATAGTAGTTGGTCGCGACGAGATCCCGTTTGCCATCGCCATTCACGTCACCCACGGCAGCGAATGAAGGATTGGGGCCCGCAGCGAAGTTCCGGGCCGGCTGGAAGGTCCCATTGCCATTCCCCAGCAGCACCGACACCGTGGTGGAAAGAAAGTTGGCTACCACCAGATCCAGTTTGCCATCGCCATTGACGTCGTCCGCAACGACGGATGCAGGACCACCGCCCGCAGCGTAGGTCGAAGCCACTCCGAAGGTCCCATCGCCGTTGCCCGCCAGCACCGAGATGGTGTTGGTGAGATAGTTGACGACGGCCAGGTCCAGCCCGCCCCCGCCTGAGAAATCGCCCACGGCCACGGCCCACGGCCCGAGGCCCACCCCGTAGACTTGCGGAGACGCGAACGATACCGACCCAGCCGATGCGGGGTTCGGAAACGCCAACGAGAGCAGAAAGGCCGTTGCGACAAGTAGTCGAAGCCTCGAATTTTTCATCGCCGCCGCCTGCTACGGGGTAACGGTGGTGTTCAGCAACACCGAAACGGTGCCGGCATCATAGTTGGCGGGGCTCGACAGGAGTAACGGAAGTAGCACGATCAGTGCGCGACACGGCCTTCCCCACGCTGAGCTTCTGATCATCTCGCCTTACCCCCCTGAGCGGACGTACTGCCAACGGCCCATCCGGAGTACATAGATATCAGGTGATCTTGCGCACGTCCTGTGCCTGGTCAGTGAGCGGCTGATGCGGGTACGCCCACCGCGGCAATTCGTGTCTCGGCCTCATACACCGCGACCACCGCCACCGCGAACGCGGCGGCGAAGTACGGGTAGACTTGATAGGCATCGGGATGGAAGAACGCGGCCACGGCGAGAGCCATCAGCGTAATCCGGGTCCCCTCGGCCAGCAGGGACAGATCTCGGAGCGCAGGGAGACTGGCGCAGCGTTCGCGGACTCGCACCGCGCCCTTGATACAATTCACCAGCAGCAGGAGGAACAGCGTCAACCCGGGCCATCCCAGATCCATGGCGTAAGCCAGGTACATGTTGTGGATGAACAGGCAGTTGGGAAACGGAGGACGGTAGTTGAGGCACGATTCAATACAATTGGAACTCCACCCTCGCACGAGGCAGAGTTGAATGACATTCATCCCAAGTCCGTCGCCGACCAGCGGGTGGGTCAGCACCTGGCCCAGGGCAAGTAGCCCATCCTCCCACCGCTCCTGCGCGGAGCCGGTTTCATCGGCACGGATGTTGGTGATCGTGCCCAATCGCTCCAGGTAGCCCGAGGGCAGCAGCGGAACTGCCACGATGGCGAGCAGCAGCGCAGCGACCACCCACCTCCACTGGCGCGACCTGTGAAGCGTGCGGAGGTACAGGGCGAAGGTCGTCGCCAGTGTCAGAAACCCGCCCCGGGAGAACGTAACCACAATGGCGCTCACGCTGAGCGCAATAAGACCGCCCAGGAGACCTCGTGCCCCTGGCCGCCGACTGATGAGGAAGAGCGCAACCGTCAACGGGAGAATCAGGTTCAATACGAGGGCGAGCCCGTTTGGATTCGTGACCAGCGGCGCCTGGTAACCAGCGATCCTGCCGGTTCCCTCCATGTTGTGGGAGAGAAAATTCCACACCCCGGTGGCGGCAATCGGCGCCGCGGTGAGGCTGAGCGTCCAGGCGACCGTGCGTAGCCGCGGCAGCGTGGTAATGGTGTTGCTGAGGAGCCAGAAGACTGCGAGTGCCTTGAGAAAGTCATCGAGAAGGACTGTGGCGGCGCCGCCCGGCCATACTGACAGGGGAAGCGTCACAATGGCCCACGCCAAGAGCGCTCCGACGAGCCACATTTCTCGTACACGCCGCATGAGCAGTCGCCCGGCGACGAACCGGGTCCAGCAATGCGCCGCGATGGCAAAGATACCTGTGAAGAGGGCGATGCGCACCCGCCCAACCCCGGGAACGAACGCCTGCGGGGCGAGCAGCAGGAGAACGAGGAAAAGCAGCAGCGCCACGAACGGGATGGGGCTGTCTTTCGCGTGTGCGTCGGCCGTCTGGACATGGGACGGGCTGGCCGAGACTCCCGGTCGCCACCACTCTGCGCCCATGCGGCTCCCTGCCACGCCGTCCATCAGGTGGAGCGTCTCCCCCCGCCCTTGGCGCCGGCGCCTATCCGGGCTGGCTCCAGATTGATCCGCGGCGCGTCTGACCGGCCTCCCGCTGTCTCGCGCAACGCGTCTGCGATGCGGCACGCGGCCTGCCCGTCCCACAGAGGTGGCCGTCCCCGCGGCACCGGCGGGTCTGCCAAGGTCCGCAACGCCTCTGTGACGAGCCGATCCGGGTCACTGCCGATCACACGGTTGGTGCCGTGCGTCACCGTCACTGGACGCTCAGTTGTGTCGCGGAGCGTGAGGCACGGTACGCCCAGCGCGGTCGTCTCTTCCTGCACTCCCCCGGAATCAGTCAGCACGATCCGGGCCCGGCTGAGCAGCGCGATGAAATCGAGATAGCCCAACGGGTCGAGTAGGAAGATTCCCCGCTCCCTCCCCGCAGGCGCGACGGCGTTCCTGCCCGCCGGGGCGCGGCCATCTGAAGCCAGTTGCGCTTTGACCCTGGGGTGCACCGGGAAGATCACCGGCAGGTGCCGCGAGAGCTCGCTAACCGCGCGGAGATACGCGGCCAGGGTCGCCGTGTCGTCCACGTTCGATGGCCGGTGGAGTGTGACCACGGCGTAAGGCTCTTGAGGCGCCAGCCTGAGGACGTCGAAGATGCCCGAACGCTCCCAGCGCCCTCGAAACAGCTCCAGGGCATCGATCATCACGTTTCCGACCAAGCGGATCTTGTCGCCCGCAATGCCCTCGCGGAGTAGGTTTTCACACCCGCTCTGCTCAGTAACGAACAGCACATCGGCGATCGCGTCTGTGAGCACCCGGTTGATCTCCTCCGGCATCCGGCGGTCGAAACTGCGCAGCCCGGCCTCCACGTGCGCCACGGAGATTCCCAGCTTCGCGGCCGTCAGCGCGGCCGCAATGGTGGAGTTGACGTCCCCTACCACCAGCACGAGATCGGGCCCCGACTCCACGAGGAGCGGTTCCAGCCGCCGCATCACCTCGGCCGTCTGGACGGCGTGTGAACCAGACCCCACGCCAAGGTTGGCATCCGGCGGTGTGATCTCCAGATCTCTGAAAAACTGTTCCGACATGGCGTCATCGTAGTGTTGGCCGGTGTGAATGAGCGTAGAGGTGATCTGTCGATGTCGCATCTCCCGTAGCAGCGGGGCGATCTTCACAAAGTTCGGGCGGGCGCCGACGACGCTGGCAACTCTCATGGGGGCCTACAACCTGATCACGCGGTCCGCGGGTGCGGCAAGACCCCAGGTGGCGTTGCGGGTGTCCACGACCAACCGCGCGAGCTCGACGATGCGCGAGTAGTCAAACTCGGGGTGGTCGGTGAGGATGACGACGCAATCGGCGGTCGTCAGACGCTCGTCCGTGAGCTGGGTGGCTTGCAGGACGACGCCGTCCACTGTGATCACGGGAACATACGGATCTGCGTATGAGATCATGGCGCCACACTGCCGCAGTTGCGCGAGGACTTCAATTGCCGGAGACTCTCGGATGTCGGCAACGCCCCGCTTGTAGGCTACACCGAGGGCCAGGATCTGCGCGCCGTTGATGCTGCGGCGCCGGCGGTTCAGCGCCTCCGCGATGAGGTCCACGACGTACGCAGGCATACTGCGGTTGATCTCGTCGGCCAGATGGATGAAGCGGGCCTCATACCCATTCAGCCGCATCTTCCAGGCCAGGTAGCCTGGATCGACCGGGATGCAGTGCCCGCCGGTGCCCGGCCCAGGGTAGAACGGCATAAACCCAAACGGCTTGCTGGCGGCCGCCTCGATCACCTCGCGTGTATCGACCCCAAGGCGCCGGCACATCAGCGCGAATTCGTTGGCGAGCGCGATGTTGACATTGCGGAAGACGTTCTCGTACAACTTCGCCAGCTCGGCCACTTTGGGGCCGGAGACCTGGATGACCTTGGCGACGATCTGCTGGTACAGCAGTGCCGCCAGGCGCGTAGAGGAGGGCGTCGCCCCGCCGACGATCTTCGGGATGTCTCGCACCTTGAAGGCGCGGTTGCCGGGATCGATCCGCTCAGGCGAGAAGGCCAGGAAGAAGTTCTCCCCCACCGCAGCGCCGCGTGATGCGAAGAGCGGGAGGAGCAGCTCCTCCGTGGTGCCGGGGTAGGTCGTGCTCTCCAGGATCACCAGCTGGCCGGGCCGGAACCGCGCTGCGGTGGCCTCTGCCGCCGCAGCCACATAGGAGATGTCAGGATCCTTCGACTTCCGCAACGGCGTCGGCACGCAGATGATGACGACGTCGCTCTCGGCCAAGATGTCAAAATCGGCTGTGGCGGTGTAGCGACCGGCCTTCCGCAGAGCCGCCAGCTCTGTGGCGTCCACGTCCGGTGTATGCGGGCGCCCTGCGTTCAGCGCTTCAATGCGGGCACGATCGACGTCAAGACCGGCGACAGGAAACCCCGCGCGGGCCAGCTCGACGGCCAGGGGCAGCCCCACGTAGCCCTGGCCGATGACGGTCACGCGCGCAGTGTGCTCGCGCAGACATTTTTCCAGCTCGACCTCAATCGAGTGAGACTCGGCGGCGACCCGCTGGCCTCGGGTCCCGCGTCCCTTATCCACGATCTGTCGTGTGGACGTCGCCATTCGCATCGGTCAGTACGCCCCCCGTCGCGCCAGGACAGAAGGCAGAGTGCGCAGCAGGATTGCCAGATCGAGCCTGAGGGAGCGGTGTTCGATGTAGTACATGTCCAGACTGATGCGCCGCGTGTAGTCGAGGTCGTCGTGGCGCAGCACCTGCCACAAGCCGGTCAGGCCGGGCTTCACGCTGAGCAGCCGGGGGCCCCGCGGACCGAACTTCGAATGTTCGTCCTCCGCGGTGGGCCGCGGGCCGACCAGACTCATCTCACCCTTCAGCACATTCAGCAACTGCGGCAGCTCGTCCAGGCTCCACTTGCGCAGCCACCGCCCCACCCGGGTCACCCGAGGGTCGTCCCGAAGTTTGTACGCCTCAAAAAACCGCTCGCGAAGGCGCGGATCTCGCGCCAGCCACTGCTCCGCGTCGACGACCATCGTGCGAAACTTGAGCATCGTGAACGGCTTGCCGCCCTTTCCGATCCCCCGCCGCTTATGCAACACAGGTCCCCGGTCGTCCAACCAGATGGCAACCGGAATCGCGATCCAGAACAGCAGAAACAGCGGCAGCAGGACGAGGTGGGCGCTGATCACGAGCAAGAGGTCCAGGGCACGCTTGTAGGCCAGTTCCCAAGGTTCCTGAAGGACTTGAGCCTCACGAAAAACGGGCACATCTTGAGCAGAGCTGGTCGCCATCCTGCACCCTCCTTCTATCGAGTCCTAGATCGGGATATCGAGCCTGAGATCGAGGCTAGGCGTCGGGTGGACCATCGGGCGGCCGGTCGGGCATTGCGGCCCGCCTCGAGATCCGCCGGCTTTTCTCCCGCCGTCCGGGGCGTCGGCCATAGCCGTAGTACGAGGAATAGTACCCGTAGTAGCCGGACAGCGGGCGATCGTCACCGTTAAAGACGATGCCGATCAGCTTGGTGGGATCCATCAGGTTCAGAGCGTCCTCGACGAGCTTGCGGGGCGTCCGGTTTGCGGCCACGACCAACAGGAAACCATCCACGCGGTCCGCGATCAGTCGGGCATCCGGAACCGGCACCACCGGGGGTGTATCCACCACCACGTAGTCGTACTGCTGGCGCGTCTGCTGAAGGAGCTCTGCCAGTCGCGAGGATTGCAGCAGTTCATAGGAGACCGTCAAGGGTCGGCCGGCTGGCAGGACCGCCAGGGGGAACCGGGGGTGCCGCCGCACGACATCGCCCAGCGCGAGGTCGGCATCGAGGACGAGGTCCACAAGCCCCGGACTCTGGGCGACCAGCCCCAAGCGCTTCCCTACCGACGGCGTCCGCATGTCGAGATCACACATCAGCACGCGCACTCCCGGGGCATGCGCCAGGGCCCCGGCCAGATTCAGCGCGGTGGTCGTCTTCCCGTCCCCGGCCAGGGCGCTGGTAACCGCGACCACTTTCTTGGTCGGGTGCTTCCATTCGAGCACGTGGCGCAGCGTGCGATACTGGTCGGCCTCAAACGAGGTGGGATCGATGAGGCTGACCAGATGTTCATCGACGCTATCCAGGCGCCACTCGTGCTGATCAGTCAGCTTGTCGGCTTTCGTGATGAGCTCTCGCACGTGGATTCTCTCCGGCGTCGCACCAATCAGCGCGCTCAGAAGCGAGCGGATGTGAGCAGGCGGGCCAGCACCTCGTTGACTCGATGCAGGTGAGACACCAGCGTGGCGAATCCGCCGACACCGAGCGTCGCGGCGAGGACAGACCAGCGAAATCGCCGTCCGCGACGGCGGAGATCGGTTTCCGTCAGGATCGGCGGAATGCTCACTAGCACCGGGACACTGGTAAACGCCCGCATGTCGTCGATGCTGTGGAACGACGTATCCATCCACTCGGCGGCATAGGCCGTGCCAATCGCAGCCACCGCGGAGAGGAAGAGTCCCATTGCCATCAGTAGCAGCCGGTGCGGTCCCACCGGCTCGCTGGAAGGCACCGCGGGATCCAGGATGCTGAACTGCTCACCTTGCAGGCGCTGTTGCGCCGAGGCCGCCGCCAGCTGTGCGTCCTGGAGGCGTTGGAGCAGTGACTGGTACAGGCTCTTCGCCGTTGCGTAGTCTTCAGAGAGCCGCTGAAACTCCTGCGTCCGGCCCGAGGCATTATTCACCCGCTGTTCGTAGCGGGCAATCTCCCGTCGCACCGCCTGCTCGTTGCTCTGCAACACTTTCAGTTCGGCCTCGATCTTGGCGCGAGGATCCTCCGAGGCCGCGGCCCCACCGCCGGTCGCCTGAAGTTGACGCTCCAGGTCGGCGATTTCTTGCTTGACTCGGACGACGTCTGGATACTCGTCGGTGTGCTGCGCACGCAGGTCAGCGAGTTCCAGACGAAGTTTGGCCAGACGCGCCGGAATGGTGTTGCTGGTGGCTCCTGGGTCGGTGAGTTGCGCCAACTGCCTCGTCAGCTCGTTCCGCCTGTACATGATCACCACGAGCTGCTCGTTGAGCCGCCCCAGCGCTGCCAGGTTCGGCGCCTGGCGGTCCGGAAGCTCGTTGCCGTAGCGAGCCGTGAACTCGTTTAGTTGCTGCTCCTGGTCCTTGAGCTTCTGCCCCGCTTCTTCGACCTGTGCCCGCAAGAACTCGGTGGTTCTGGCTGTCTCCCGTTCGCGAGTCCTCGTGCTCTCCTCCACAAAATCCGCGGCGAGCACGTTCGCGACCTGCGCGACCGTCTCGGGATCACGCCCCCGATAGCTGAGACTGAACGCAAACGTCGCGTTGAGGCCCGTCCACGCGGCCGTGACGCCTTTGAACTGCAGCGTGATGTCTTTGCGCATTTGTTCCACAACGGCATCCGGCGTCGCTTTCCGTCGCAGGTCAGGATACAGATTGAATTGGGCGACCAGCTCGTCCAGCCGCTCACGGCTCTGGATCTGCTGGCTGAGAGTGCGCAGCCTCGTCTCGAGTTCAACGTCCGCCAGTGGCCCGCTCGGGCGGTCGGGTGCCTGCGGTCGTTCCACAAGCAGCGTGGCGGCGGACCCGTAGATACTCGGCAGGCTTCGCGCCACAGCAAACGATGTAGACACCAGCGTCACAAAGACGAGCAGCGCCGGCCACTTCCGCCGGTGCCACACAGCCCGGGCCATCTCCAGGCCGGATGCTTGCACTGTCTTGGGAGTGCTCAGCGGCTCCATCGCTTCCAACGGGGACTAGGGCATCAGGATCGAGTCGGTGATCATCGTCACACTGCCCTCATCTACCGAAATTTTACCCATTCGCACGGCGCTGGTTTGCCAGCGCGGCGCCACGGAGATGCCGCGTCGTCCGCTGCACCGCCGAGCTCGCCACGCGCTGTGCCGCCACGCCACAACCGACCACAAAACGATATGCGGGGCCGAACGCGTGCGCCGAGGTGAGGCCGACAAAGTACAGCCCAGCCACGCTACTCTCAAAGCTGGGACTCAGGCGCGGGATACCCATCTCTGTGCGGATCTTGGCCCGCAGGGATGGGTGGATCATTGTCAACTTGTTGATGTCCGGGCGATATCCCGTTGCCAGGAGCAGATGATCAGCGTTCACCCTCTGGCCATCGGAAATGCGCACATCGACTTTCCCATGCTCCTCGGCCACCGCGACGACGGTGTGGCCTTCGTGTAACGCGACCTTGCCGGTGACTCTGTGGCGTAGCCAGTCCGCCGCCGCTGGCGTGTAGCTGCGATAGTGCTTGTCTTTCCTGTGCCGGGGCAGGCGGTAGAATACGCTAGGCAGCTGCACCAGCATCCAGTTTGTCCACCCCGGGGCGAGACCGGTGTTGGGAGCCAGGATCCGCTGCAGCATGGTGCGCTCGTCCGCCCGATCGGGCGCCAGCCAGCAAATGGGCCGGCGCGATACGACATGCACGGTGGCTCCGAACTCGTGCAGCAACGCGGCGTCCTCGAGTGCGCTCTGCCCACCGCCGATCACGACGACCTGCTTTCCTCTGAACCCACCCAGGTCGTGATGTTCGCAGGAATGCGAGATCAGTGCGGCGGGCAGATCGGGCAAGGATTCGGGGCGATGGGCGTAGTGGCGGAGGCCGGTGGCCATGACGACAACCGCGCTCTCTACGGTGCGCCCATCTTCAAGCCTGAGCCGAAAGTGGTCGCGCTGATGCTCGATGGAGGCCACATACGTTTCGTCGACGTGAGGCACGGCCCGATCCTTGAACCACTGGGCATAGTCGATGAACGCCTCGACCGGTAGCGGATACCCCCGCTCATACGTGGACGCGTTCAAGAAGCGTCCGAACCCATACTGCTTACGCGGATCGGAAAGGTTTGTGGCCCACCAGTGCGAACGCAGGAGCATCCCCCGCGGCATGTTCCTGCGCCAAAACTCCAAGGGTTTGCCGAAGACTCCCGCGCGTAGTCCTCGCCAGAGCAAGTGGGCCGCCGTGGACAGACCATAAGGGCCGGCGCCCACAACGACCGCGTCATAGTCCGCCACCGGCACGGACTGTGTCGAGAGTTGCGTCACAACCGAGACACTCACGCGGGATTCTTTTTGAAGGGAGCCAGTTTTCCCTTAAGCGCCGTGACAGAGTGACGCGTGAAATTGGCCGCCGCTTTGACCGTTGGCAGGAGGTCGTTCCAGTCGGCACAATCGTAGCCCATCGGCTGGAAAAACGAGAGACCAAAATCCAGCACGGCCCGTGCGGGTGGCGCCACGCCTGGCCGTCCGCGCTGTCGGAGTGCGGCAATCGTTGTCCACAGGTCGCCGGCCAGATACCGCATCCAGTTGCCGACCCGATAGCGATCGACGGTGTCGACGGGCCCGCCGCTCGCCCACTGGTACAGCAGATACGGAAAATCGACCCCGGAACGGACCGCCATCTCCACCGATGCGGAGAGTCGCGGGTTGATCTCCATCAGATACGGGACTCCACCATTGTCGCGCCGGAATTCTACCTCTGAGTAGCCCTCCAGGTCGAGTTCGCGCACCAAACGCTCCGCTTGATCGCCGATGTCGGGCGGAACGGGGATGCTCTGGCGCACGATCGATTCTCCGCCCCACGGAGGGCTCATGCGTTTCGCCCACTGCGCGAAGCGTGCGTGCACCTTGCCGACGGCGTACAGAAAACTTACGGACTCGCGTCGCCCCGGAAGAAATTCCTGGAACAGGGGGACTCCCCCCAAGCGCGTGAGCTCGCCCACCGCGCGAGTCGCCTCATCGGGCGTGGTCACGAGCTGGGACACGACTCGCATCCCCAGTCGCTCACCCCACAACCATGACTCGCTAGGCTTGACGACAGCGGGGAGCCCTATTTCCTTCAACGCGGCGGGAATCTCGCTGACCGCCCGGAGAACGAGACCGTGGGGCACGCTCACTCCCAGACGCTTCGCCGCGGCCAGCGTCCGCGCTTTACTCACCGCAATATTCACCGCGGATTCCTTCGCCAGCGCAATCCGTACGCGCGATTCTACCCGCGCACGGTACCGGCGAAGCAACGCGATCGTCCCGTCAGCTGAGGGAATGACTACACGCGGAGCTGTAGCAATCAGCACCTGCTCCAGGTACGCGAGGTAGGCATCGGTGGCATGATCGGCGGGGCACACGAAACCCCGCTGACACCAGCGCGATGAGAACGCCGGCACATTCAAGACATCGAGGGCCGCGACGGACACTCCCCGTCGACCGAGCGAGCGCACGGTCACGAGTGACTGCCTCAGTCGCGCATCAAGCACCAGCGCGTCGAACGCCTGTGGCGCCAAGGTTCTCAATCGTCCTCTATGAGCATGCTGGGGCAGCGTCCACGCAAGATCGTTGGCCTAGAGGAAGCGGAGTGGTCTCCGAATTCCATGGACACCCGCCCCTCTAAGTGGTGAGCGACTATAAAAAGTGGTCAGCGACTATAAACACCCATGCTGGATTTTACCCCGTTCAGGGGTTTTCCGGTCTGGAATCAGGGACTGACCTGACTGAACGTTGGCTGGTCGCGCTATCCCCTAACGCCGATTTGACCGCGAACGCACGGACCGGGGACCATCCCAGTCTTTGCCTCGCGGCCCGCGTGGAATAGGCAACATTCCTGGTAGCATGCGCGACCCTTACCGGATCCACAGCATGCCTGAAGCGCCCTGGCACGATCGCCCACGCCAGCCAGAACGCGGCGCGCATCCATGCTGGATTGACCAGGAGGATATGCTGACCAAGCATTCGCATGTACTTCTCTTGCGTGAGATCCTCATCGTCGACGACGTTGAATGTGGACCCGGTGGGCACATCCCCACACAAGGCGAGCCGGACTGCCTCCGCGACGTTGTCTACATGGGTGAAGTTCAGGTGCGTATCCAGGCGCCCGACGGCAACTCCCCAGCCGGAATGGGGGAGCCATGTGCCGAGGGGGCCCGGTCCCAGCACGTGATCGGGCCCATAGAGCGCGCCGGGCCGAAGGATGACCACGTGCGGCGTTGGGGATGTGGAAGACATTCGCCTGAGCAGGTGTTCTGCCGCCAGCTTGGTGCGCGAGTATGCTCCGCGGCGCTCCGGACGGGACTCGGTCGCGCTGGTCTCGTCGATCAATTCCCCGTCCCGCGCGTCGTCCAGATCGTACACCCCTTGCGAGCTGATGTGGACCAACCGCGGAACGCGGGCTTCACGGCATGCCTCGAGCACAGCCTTCGTGCCAAGCACGTTGGCCACGTAGAACTCGCGCGCCGGACCTCTCGGTTGCACGCGCGCCGCGCAGTGGACAACAGCATCACAGCCCATGAACGCCGAGACGAGGCGGGAGGTCGACAGAATGTCTGCGGTCACAATGCTGACAAGTCTGTCAACCTTCAATGCGCGTCCCTGAGCTTCGGAGCGGACGATGGCTCGCAACTCCAGGCCTCGCTCGACCAGGTAGCGCGTGATGGATCGGCCGAGGAGCCCTGCGGCCCCGGTGACCGCGACTCTCACTGGCCTCCGTTCCTCAGGGCCGCGAGCACCTGAACGTACCACTCGGTGGCGTGGATCGCCTCGTCAAGATCGATCGGCGGAGGTGATCCGCCTGCGATGCTGGTATGATACCTTCTGACCAGCTCACCTACCCCCGGGTAGTGGAGCTGACTCGGCCTCAGGATTTGCGCCCCATTCCGCGCCACCCAGCCCCAGTGCTGCAGGCCTTCCCTCAACCCCCAGACGGCGCGCTCCACAGGCTTCGGGAGCCCGGACGGCTTCCACAGTACGACGGATTGCACGTTCAGATCTACCGCGACGCTGAGCTTGGCAGCATGAAAGGCCATTGTACTTCTGGGCGGGTTCGTTCCGATGGTGAGCAGGATGGACCCGAATCCTATGGCGCACCTCACACCGATGCCCAGCGCCGCCGGGCCAGTCCCGTTCGACCCATTCGGGCTGGAGACCGCCCGCCACTCTCCCAATTCCCCAAGAAACGCCTGGAGGAGGTAGGCGGCGTGGATTCCCAGATCTTCCCAATGCCCTGCCACCCCATCCTTCGGCGGCCACGTAGCAAGTCGGAGCTCGATCGCGAACGCTTTCGCGCCGTGCTTCTGTAGCACCCTCGCCGCGTTAGTGACAGGCGGATCGAAGAGCCTGTTGTGCCCTGGGCACAGCGTGGCCCGCGACGCCTTGGCAGCCCTGACGAGCTTTTGCAGCTCCAGGCTCGTCGTGGCCAGCGGCTTTTCAACGTAGACATGGCATCCGGCATCCAGGCAGGCGACAGCGAGATCCGCATGGGACGCGGGAGGCGTCAGCACATGCACCACGTCCGGGCGCAAATCGAGGATCTCTTCGATTGACGTGCAGGCGATTGGAACAGCGTGTTGACTGGCGAACGCATCCGCGCGGTCGTAATCCACGTCGCAGACCGCGATGAGATCCACGCCTTGGGACTTTTGGATGTGGAGTGCGTGAATGTTGGCGATGTAGCCGCAGCCTACAAACGCCGCCCGAAGCCGTGGTCTCTTCGCGGACACTAGCGTTCCATCCCACGCATCCTCGACCCACGGGGCGTCGCGGTCTCACCCGGGCCCGCGACCCAGCCGTCCCTACCGGCTGACGCTGACATCGATGACCGGAGTCCTGGTGTTAAAGCTCGCCAGTACTGCCCCGGTCACCAGGTCGAACTTGTAGACGTTCGCGGTGTGGGACACGACCGACGTATAGTTGGGAACGCTAGGGGACACGGTCTGCCAGTAGTCATTCACGGCCCAGAATGTGCCGTCGCCCACCAGGTCGAGGCCGAACCAGTATTGAAACTCCCCCGTCGGCAGGCTGTAGGTCTGGACGAGCGCTCCGGTAGCGTCCAGGCGCGCGATCACTGCCCCGCTGCTGACCAGCACGCCGCCATCGGGCAGGACGCGGAGCCCGACGGCCTCGCCCCCGGGCATCGGGGCAAGATTGAAGTCGGGGAGTTGCGCCCCCGTGCAGACGTTGTACCGCTTCACGTTGGGACCCCACGACGTGTAGAACAGCGTGCAGCCGTCCGCCGCCAGATCGATCTTGAACGAGGCGCGTCGCTCGGCCGCGACAAAATACGGGGCGGGCAGCTGGCTCCCCGCCGGAAACTCTAACACCGCCCCGGCGCAGTCGGCCTGGCCGACGTAGATGTTGCCCGCGGCGTCGAAGGCCAGCGCGGACGGGTTGCAGTTGTACCCGCTGCCAAACGTCCCTTGCGACGCGCCATTGCTACTGAACTTCTCAATGGTGTTGCCCGTTGCGCACAGCGCATCCCCGCACCAATGGGTCACGTAGAGGTTGCCGGCCGCGTCGAACCGCAGGCCTTCCGCAGAGCCCCGCGCCACGCCGACCAACACGCTGTTGAGCGTCCCATCGGACGTCCACCACTGTACCGTCCCGTTGTCTTCCGTCGAGACGAATACATCGCCGGGGGCAAAGGTCGAGTGCAGCGCCGTCTTCGCGCCGGGGCTTACGACCACATCGATGACCGGAGTTCCGGTGTTGAAGCTCGCACGCACCGCTCCGGTCGCCAGGTCGAACCGGTACACGTTGGGCTTGGAGGAGACGGAGGATGTAATGACAGACGATGTAATATTGTTGACGGCCCAGAATGTGCCGTCGCCCACCAGGTCGAGGCCGAACCAGTATTGAAACTCCCCCGTCGGCAGGCTGTAGGTCTGGACGAGCGCTCCGGTAGCGTCCAGGCGCGCGATCACTGCCCCGCTGCTGACCAGCACGCCGCCATCGGGCAGGACGCGGAGCCCGACGGCCTCGCCCCCGGGCATCGGGGCAAGATTGAAGTCGGGGAGTTGCGCCCCCGTGCAGACGTTGTACCGCTTCACGTTGGGACCCCACGACGTGTAGAACAGCGTGCAGCCGTCCGCCGCCAGATCGATCTTGAACGAGGCGCGTCGCTCGGCCGCGACAAAATACGGGGCGGGCAGCTGGCTCCCCGCCGGAAACTCTAACACCGCCCCGGCGCAGTCGGCCTGGCCGACGTAGATGTTGCCCGCGGCGTCGAAGGCCAGCGCGGACGGGTTGCAGTTGTACCCGCTGCCAAACGTCCCTTGCGACGCGCCATTGCTACTGAACTTCTCAATGGTGTTGCCCGTTGCGCACAGCGGATCTCGGCACCAATGGGTCACGTAGAGGTTGCCGGCCGCGTCGAACCGCAGGCCTTCCGCAGAACCCGGCACCACGCCGACCAGCACGCTATTGAGCGTCCCATCGGACGTCCACCACTGTACCGTCCCGTTGTCTTCCGTCGAGACGAATACATCGCCTGGGGCAAAGGTCAGGTGCTGCGCCGCCGCCTTCGCGCCGGGGCCGGGAAGCAGGAGGAAGACGGCACTAATCAGGACACTGCACAGCGCCAGCCCTCGTCGGATAAGCCATCCACCGCTTCTCTTCTTCATGATGTGTGCTCCCTCCGTGCTCTGGATGCCTGCGAATCCTGGCAGAGGAAAATCTGGATCGTGGATCGAGATACGGTTAGGGGAGACCCTCGGGTAGCCCACCGGATTGGCCGACCGTCCCGAGCACTACCTCAACGACTTCTTCTTTTGGCCGCCGCCGTTGCATCTGACGTCGCTCGGCGGGCACAGATTGCTGTCGAGCCCGTCGATCACGCCGCCGCCGGTCCACGATGATCTCCACGTCCTCACGTCCTTGGGTCGCCTTGGCCAGCAGGTCCGCGAGATAGGGGCGAGACCGAGGGACAATGATGCGTACCTTTTGGGGCCCGCCGGAAGAATTCTCCCCGCCAGCGAGGGCGCTGACGAAAAGTAAGACCAGTGGTTCCATCGCACCCTTGGAAAGGCCCTTGACGCCAGGCGGCGCAATTCTCACGCGAGCCTCGGGGGAACCCCCTCCGCTCGCGTCAGGGCGGTGAGGATCGTGTCAATCCACCCAAGCACATCGGGTTTCCCGAACAACAACTGCTCCGCTTCGAGCAGGCTCCCCGCCACCTCGCCGAGGGAGGTCATCGTGCCCCAGCTCTGCCGGCGCAGATACCCAAACGCGTCCGCCTCCGCCAGGTCTAGGCGGCGCATCAGGAGCTTCTTCGCCCGCTCGACCACCGGTCTGGCCTGCAGCGCCTGCCGCAGATCCCCGGACTCCGCGCACAAAACCTGAAGCTCTCGGTAGCGCGTCAGGGCCACGCCGATCGCGGACTCCAGGGCTTTGGCATCTGCCGGCCACAACAGATAGGACAGGATCCCAGCCTCCTGCGCCCGCCCGACGAGATCTGCAGCGGGATAATCAATCAGCAAGACGAGCGGGATGACGTATCTGGCGAGAACCGCTTTCGCCGCCTCGATCCCGTCGAGCGGAGGGACATGCTGGTCGAGGAGAATGAGATCTGGGTGCAGGCGCCCCGCAGCTTCTACCAGGGCATGCCCATCTCTCGCCACGGCGAGGATACGATGGCCGAGACCCTCGAGCTGGGTGGTGAGATGCCCGGCGACGAGATCCTTCTCCTCCGCAATCAGGACATTCAGCGGTCGCAAGAGTGCCCCCGTGGACCGAGCAATTTTCGTGGACATCGTCCTAGCTCAATTTTTCCGCCGGGTGACAGATTAGCAGTGCAGGAAACACTGTGTGACCTCATTGGGAAAACCCTCGAGACCAATCCGGAAGATGCCTGAGGGCGACGGTCGGGACGTGCTACGCCGGAACCGCCCAGGTGCAGTCCACCTCGACGGCTACGCTCTGGCGAAGCAACTGTACTGAGAGCACCAGCAACCCCGTCTTCTGATTTTGCCGCACCAGCACGCCTTCCACATCGGTGAGCGGTCCGCGGGTGATACGCACGCGCTGTCCTTCGCGCAGGTAGGCGTGCGGCAAGACGGGCA